>ENA-UONW01000056-UONW01000056.1-human-gut-metagenome-genome-assembly--contig:-CS52-NODE-56-length-164363-cov-28.035878_pt1 | contig 164363 bp, 132 predicted proteins | sample MGYA00242463_ERZ724010 | MGnify/ENA metagenome assembly ERZ724010
GGGGGGCCTCAACCGGGGGGGGGGGGCCGCCGCCCCCCGGGGTTTTCGGCCCCGTTATAAAAAAAAATTACCCAAAAACCCCCCAAAATAAAAAAAAACCCGCGGGGGTGGCGACATTTGAATGTCGCCACCCCGACTTTTTGAGTCTATGTGATCACGATGGGGATTACTCTCCGTAATATACCTTTACAACGTCGCCGCTGTTCGTGGTCATTGTCAGTCCGGAGACAGTGTTGCCTTTATCGTCTGTCACACCGTCGGAGTAGGTGTAAGTGAGTCTTGCAGGAGCAAGGCCATTTCTTGTGTCAACGACAGCATCCGGCAGGTTCAGGGAGCGGACACCTATAAGGTTCATAGCCGGGGCAACATCATGGAGGAAGCCGGGATCAGTCAGGTTCAGGAACCAGACCAGGTCTATGTTTGCGTTGTTAAGCTCGTTGCCATAGGTGGCAGTCTGGTTGCAATTTACCGGGGCCGACTTACTTGCTATATCAGCATTGAAGGAAGTGAGGTTGCCGTTTGTCCAGCCCAGGTTGAGAGAGGTGTTTGTGCTTGTCACATTGGTCAGATTGTCTGACGCGTTGTAGCCGTAAGAATAGGGTATGCAAGTGTTCCCGAGGGCGGCATTGGTGCCCATATATGCGACCGCGATTTTTCCGTTGACTACTCCATAAGTGGCATTCTGCATCTGGTTGCTCGTTACAACTACCTTGTTCACAGCTATTCCGGCAGGAGTCACACGTGCGTCAGAGGTAATTGTCGTTTTGAGAATGTCTTCCTTGTCGTCGTCGAGGGTGAAGACATCCTCGATGCCATCCAGAATGTTTCCAGTGGAGTATGTGAAATTCCGGGTATGCGAATCGCCATAGACGATTTTCGTGACGGTTTTGCCCTTGTTGATGAAGGAGGTGTTGGGATTGACGACCCCGGCGATGGCCTGCTGGATAAGAGTGAATGAGACAGATGTGCCCTTGCAGTTTATCTCAATCGTTGCGGCTCGTTCCTCAGTGGAGGGATTCGCGTCGGCGTACACGCCTACAAGCTGACTACCTTCACTGCCCACGTTGGTGAAAAACTTCACCCAGCCGGCGGTCTCCTGGGGATTGAAAAGGTTGTGGGCGGATATGCTCCAGTCTCCTGCGGCGTCAAATGTGATATTGAATGCCGCCGAACCGGTTGAGCCGGGCTCTTTTGTGCCGGATGCACCTACTACTTGCACCGGTTCGAATGTTCCTGTGAGATAGACATCGGCGGGATAATTCTTGTCGTCGTCAGAGCAGGAGGTCATGGCGACAAGTGCTACGGTCGCGATTGACGCGAGGCGCATGAATTTTGAGTTGCACTTCATACCTTTTAATTTAATTGTTTTTGATATTGATATATTTATTCACTATTGGAGGTGATATCGATAATTGTTATCTATCGAATATATTGCCCTAAATGATTGCGGACGCATTTATCGGGTTTGATGAACGCTCCTTCAATCTGTGAGATAAATCTTTATTGTCGCTATCCCTGTCGCAGTAATTCCGTTCACGGTTTCGCCAGACTCTGTTGTCACCCCGGACGTAAAGGAATATCCATGAGTATCAGAACCTCCCCCACCATAATAAGATGATTCCGCAAGGTTTATGGAACGTATCCCTACAAGATTCATCATGGCGAGAACATGGAAGCCGGGATATAGGTATGGCCATGCATTCAGATATCCGATAAGATAATTTATGTCGATGTTGTAGTCGTTTGGCAACGTGGAATATGAGAGGTCGTAGTTGGTTGTTGGGAACGTGTGGCATTGTATCTTGGCAAGATTTCCATCTGCCCATCTAAAAGAATAATTGAAGTCGGCACACTTCAGGCTATACAATGACTGAGGGTTGTAGTCGAATGAAAGAGGTCTGATGTCAGACGGGAACACTACCGAAAGGTAGGGGTAGCCTATGGCAGTCTTGCCATTGACAATCGCGTAGACATCCCCGTCGTTGGTCAAATCACCCCGGGTTTTGAATGTCACTTTGTTTGTGTTGCCCTCTGTCGCTATTTCAATGGTTAATGTCTCTGTTTGTTGCAGGTGGGTGTTGGTGATGGTTACAGCGATGAGCCGCTTGTCTTGATCATAAGTGAAAACCAATGTTCTTACCGGATATTCGAGGTGGCCTAAATGGTCGAAATATTCGACTTTGCTGACAATTTTGCCGGGATTGATATATGCTTCGTTGGGATTCGGGACAGGTGAGGATGATTTCTGCACGACCGTGAAGCTGATTGATTTTCCGTTGCAGGCAATTTCGACTATTGCAGCGCGTTCCTCAGCGAGTTGGTTGGTTGCAAGTTTTATTTCAAGTGTATGACAGCCTTCTTCTCCTGTATTTGATGAAAAGCTTACCCAATTAGCGAGTTGGGCTTGATTGAGAAGGTCTTTGGCGGAAATCTGCCAGTTGGAGGCTGCCTCAAAGGCGATGTCGAAATTTATTGTTCCCGAATTGTCGGAGGCTTCGGCCACAACAACGGGAGATTGCTCTTGGGTGAAACGGACATCTTCCTGATAAGTCTTGTTGTCGTCTGAGCAGGAGGTCGCGGCGACAAAAATGGCTGTCGCGGCCGCTATATGTTTCAGTGAGTTAAGGTGGAATCTTTGTAGCATGATTTCATATGTTTTTGAATGAGGAATCTAATTAGCTTCCTATACACTGAATTTCTGATGACAAAATTATGAAAAAGTTAGAATAGTAGACAAAATCTCCACTAAAGAAACTGTCTACAGGTAAAATTGTATCTTGCAGGTTTGTAGTTGCTTATGAGTTTGGAAAAAGTAAAAAAATTGACAATGGATAACCGGTTGGTTTTCAGTGAGTTGGGAATGGTCTCTTTTGTGCAGATGTAATGCGTTGATTTATAGTTGATTATCATAAAGGCCTTGAAACCTGCTTGTTATTAAGCCATTGTGGCATCCTATTTACCTTGCAGGAAGGCCTATGACAGGCATGATAAATGGTGATGTCTCACAAAGATATCATTACCATTTCGCAAATACACGTGATATATTACAATTCCATAAATTCCAAAACAAATATGCGGGAATTGTATCAATGCCCGTGAGATGCATTGGTTATGGACGTTTTTTATTATGTTTTACGGGAGTGATATTTCGGTATACTGCACGTTGAGATATTGTTCATTAGAGAAATCAGAATAGAAAGGTCCCTTTTCATACCATCCATCTCCATTACCTCCAACGCTCCAATTAATGTGGAACATGTCTCTAGAGTAGGTGGCGGTAATAATATCAACCCAAGGTTTGGCACCTTCCTTGGTAGAATAGTGGTGGCGTGCTGTGAATTTCTTCTGTCCATCTATTATCCAATAGTGAGACATTTCTCCTATATCAGTCGCTTTTAAACCGTTTAACAGTAATATAGACCTGCTGATGGTGGGTAAAGGGTTGTATAAAGATGTGTCATCTCCAAATTCTCGCCAGGGTTGAATATGAAACCCGAGAGCTTGGTAGGTGTCATATACGTTAATAAGGTCACAAACCATTATTGCGAGTTTCTGTGTCCCATAATAGGTGCTAGACGTGAGATTACTGAACTTGCCGCCCTATCGGCAGCAACAATAGCAAAGCCTTTCTCATTCCCGAAATTTACAATATATAAACATGTATCGGTCGCCGAACGAGAATTATATTTTGAGTTGGAGCTAATGATAAAGAGTGATGAATATTCATTATCAATGCGTGATGATGGGTTCTCGCCAAAGAAGGCTCCATATGCTTCTTGGGCAACTTTGATTGCTTCGGCTGCCGATCTTTTAGAAGAGTTTACAATTGTTTCTCGTTGATTGTATAGAGTTGTTATCGGGGGTTCTACGTTTTGGTTGCATACAACAATGAGAGTCACTGTAACATATACAGTGACAATAAAAAAGATGTTCTTTATGGCTTTCATTTATATGATGATTATGAATGGTTGGTCGTGATTTTTAGGAGGCGCATTGTGTAGATGCGCAACGATATATAAATCTTTTGAATTTCACAAATCAGAGACGTAAAATTTGATGAAAATTTTGAGAGAGGAAACATTTGTATGAATAGCACGCGTACCACTCCCGTAACTGGATGAAACGATGGAGAGTTCTGCAGCACCTTCCCATATTTGGTGAAATACAACCGTGGGTTGCCGCTCCGTGCCAGTCCCTCAAGGGGACTTTGCACTCGCGCCAACCCACGGCTATTCAGATATATGATTCCTTCGGAATCGTTTGGTAAGCAGTTATGGTTCCGTCGGGGAAGGATTTCGACACACCGACGTTCAAGGGGGGATGTTTCTGGGGCTATTCGGCGAGGGGATTCCAGCCTTGGGCCTTGATGGGGATTTCGGCGCCGTCGCGGGTGATGAGGGCGGCTCCCAGGGAGGGCTTTGTGATGTGGCCGATGACCTTTACGCCGGGGATTTTCTTGATTTCCTCGTGGGCGTGGAGGGGGATGGTGAATAGCAGCTCGTAGTCCTCGCCGCCGTTCATTGCGGCGGTGACAAGGTTCATGTTCAGCTCCTCGGCCATCAGGGCTGTCTGGTAGTCGATGGGGATGCGGTCTTCGTAGACGCGGCATCCGACATCGGAGGCTTTGCAGATATGCAGCAGTTCGGATGAAAGGCCGTCGGAGACATCCATCATGGAGGTGGGGATGATGCCGTGTTTAGCGAGGTTCTCTATCACGTCGCGGCGCGCCTCGGGCTTGAGCTGGCGCTCGATGAGATATTCTTTCCCGCCGAACTGCGGCACGAAGTCTTTCTGGCCGGCGGAGGCCACTTTCTCCCTTTCGAGGAGCTGGAGGCCCATGTAGGCGGCTCCAAGGTCGCCGGAGACGCATATGAGGTCGGTGTCCTTGGCTCCGGAACGGTAGACGATGCGGTCGCGGGGAGCGTCGCCGATGGCGGTGATTGAAATCACGAGTCCGGAGCGGGAGGAGGTGGTGTCACCCCCCACGAGGTCTACGCCGTAGATGTCGCAGGCGAGTCGGATGCCGGCGTAAAGCTCCTCCATATGCTCCACTGTGAAGCGGCGCGAGATGGCGAGCGAGACTGTGATCTGGCGGGGATGGCCGTTCATGGCATAGATGTCGGAGAAGTTGACCACGGCGGCTTTGTAGCCGAGGTGTTTGAGCGGCACATATGTGAGGTCGAAGTGGATGCCCTCGACAAGGAGGTCGGTGGAGACCAACACGTCGGTGTCGGGGTATTGCATCACGGCGCAGTCGTCGCCGACACCTTTGAGCGAGGAGCTGTTGCGCAGGGGGAAGTCACGGGTGAGGCGGTCGATGAGTCCGAACTCGCCGAGCGAGGATATTTCGGTAGCTTTTTCGTCCATTGTTTTCGGGTTTTGGGATTGGACTGTTGTTGTTTACGAAATCTCACGCAGATTGCGCCCGGACGCGGTAATCTGCGTGAGACTTAAGCCGTGGGATTACGGCGGTATGCCCGGTCTCAGAGACGAGCGATAAGCTCGTGGACGAGCATCTTGGTGACAGGTTCGGCGGTGATGGCTGCCTGCTGCACCTCCTCGTGGGTGGGTACCTGGGTGATGTCCTTGCCTCCGAGGTCGGTGATGACTGAAAGACCGAACACCTCCATACCGCCGTGGTTGGCCACGATGACTTCGGGCACGGTGGACATACCCACGGCGTCGCCGCCGATGATACGGAAATACTCATATTCGGCGGGGGTCTCGAAGGTGGGACCGGTGGTGCCGACATACACGCCGTGCATCAGGCGTATCTTCTTTTCCTGGGCGATGGCATCGGCGATGGCCACGAGGCGTTTCGAGTAGGCCTCGGTCATGGCGGGGAAGCGTGTGCCAAGCTCGTTGTAATTCTTGCCACGGAGAGGATTCTCGGGGAAGAGGTTGATATGGTCGGTGATCACCATCACGTCGCCTACAAGGAACTCCTTGTTCATTCCGCCTGCGGCGTTGGAGACGATGAGGGTCTCCACACCGAGGGCGCGCATCACGCGGACGGGGAAGGTCACGGTCTTCATGTCGTAACCCTCATAGTAGTGGAAGCGTCCCTGCATGGCCATAACCCGTTTCCCTGCAAGGTTGCCGAATATGAAGTTGCCGCTGTGGCCTTCGACAGTGGAGACGGGGAAGTTGGGAATCTGGGAATAGGGGATGACGGTCTTCTCTTCGATGAGGTCGGCGATGGGGCCGAGGCCTGTGCCGAGGATGATGGCGATTTTGGGCATGTCGCTCACTTTGGAGCGGAGGAAATCAGCTGTCTGGTTGATTTTTTCTAACATGGGTAGTAAGATTAACCGGTTGTTTTGATGTCTCCCCGGCCCGGTGGGGGGAATTTGTGGCCAAGGGATGCTTATGTTGAAACGTCGGGGACCGGAGGTTGGTTCAGTTGTGAGAAGAGAGAGGAGGAGTGGTCCGGTCCGGAGTCGGTCTGTCTGCGGGATTATTTTATGGAGTTGAGCAGCAGTTTCTGGAGCTCGTCGTCGAAGGTGTCGACATTGTGGGGGTCGAATTTCACTTTGACCGGCAGGTAGTAGGCGCAGTCTTTCAGCTCCTGGGGGAAGTAGGGATTGTTGATTAGGCGCACGGCGTCTTTCTCCGTGGTGATGAGCAGCTTGCGCTCCCCCTCCATCTCGTTGAAGCGTCTCAGCAGGCTGTCGAGGTCGCGGCGGGTGAAGTTGTGATGGTCGGGGTATTGCTTTACCTTTACCTTGGCGTGGAAGCCGCGCAGATAACGCACGAATGGTTTGGGGTTGGCGATGCCTGAGAGGGCCAGTATGGAATCAGCCTCGGTAAGCCAGCTGAGGTAGGGGGGCTGCAGGGCTTCGTCGGGGAATAGGGGCTGGAGGTGGGAATACTCTATCGCCGAGAAGAAGAGTCCCTGGTAGGGGAAGAGTTTCAGGCTGTTCTTGAATATGCGGTATTCGATGGCCTTGAGGCGTTCGGGGCATTTGGTGACCACCACCATGTCGGCGCGGTAGATAGCCCCCATCGGTTCGCGCAGCCTTCCGTGAGGGAGGAGGGAGTCGGAGAACACCGGGGCGTTGAAGTCGGTGAGGACAATCGACACGGTTGGTTTGACATACCTGTGCTGGAAGGCGTCATCGAGGACAATCAGGTTGATTTTCGGGTCGATGCGCAGCAACTCCTCGATGCCGGCGCAGCGGTCTTCGCAGACGGCGACAGTTATGTCGCGCCCGAATTTCTGGTAAATCTGATATGGCTCGTCGCCGATGTCGAGGGGGGTGGAGCGGCGGGTGGCCAGGACGAACCCTTTTGTCTTGCGCTTGTAGCCCCGGGAAATCATCCCGATATGGTATTTGAACTTGAGAAGTTCGAGGATATATTCGACATGTGGGGTCTTGCCGGTGCCTCCGACGGCGAGGTTGCCGACCACCACCACCGGCACGTCAAACTCCCGCTGTTTCAGGATGCGCCACTTGAACATAAGGTTGCGAATCCCTACCCCCAGGCCGTAAATTTTCGACGTGGGGAGAAGCAAGAGGTTTGATATGAGTTTGTTTTTTGTCACTGCAGGGTCACAGGCATCATTCGGGCTTGCACCGGCTCAAGGTTCTCAAGTCGCTTAAGCTCCATATAGACTGGATAATAGGTGCCAAGCTCCTCACGCAGGGCGTTGGCTTTGACCTGGGTCGGCATCTCGGCGATGACATCCCAGAAGGATTTCTCGACTTCGGGATAGACAACGACCTGGTATTTGTCGTAGTCCATCTTCTTGGCCAGGGCGTCGATGGTGGCCTGCAGGCCGCCGAGTTCGTCGACAAGGCCGAGTTTCTTGGCAGTGCGTCCATCCCACACGCGTCCCTCTCCGATGGCTTTGATGGAATCCTGGGGGATATGGCGTCCCTCGGCGCAGCGGGAGGTGAACAGCTCATATCCACGGTTGATTGAACCTTGGAGACGCTGTGCCTGGAATGGGGTGGCAGGCTCGAACAGCGAGGGGAACGCTCCGTTGGCGTTGGTGGAGACAACCCCGAAGTTCACTCCGAGCTTGTCGGTGATTAGCTCTTTGGCGCAGGGAATCATTCCGAAGATGCCGATCGAACCGGTGAGGGTGGAGGGCTCGGCGTAGATTTTCTCAGCTCCGCAGGAGATGTAATAACCTCCGGATGCGGCGTAATCGCCCATGGAGACGTAGAAGGTCTTCCCTTTGGACTTGAACACTTCGAGCGCGTGCCAGATCTGTTCCGAGGCGTAGGCTGAGCCTCCGCCTGAGTTGACGCGCAACACCAGGGCCTGGATGTCGTCGTCCTTGGCGAGGTCGAGGATGTCGGGTACCACGTTGGTGGCGGTGATGCCGCCGTCGCCGTCGTCGGTGATGTCACCGCAGGCGTAGTAGACGGCTATCTTGTTTTTCTCTTTCTTTTCGTGGGGAGCGTCGGTGAGGGTGTTGTAGGCGGCGTAGTCAATAAGGCGGAGGTCTTTACCTTTCTTGACATTGGTCATCCCTTTGAGTTCCTCCTCGACCTCGTCGGCGTATTTCAGGGCGTCGACCACTTTCAGGTCGACAAGCTGCTGGGGGCTGTCGAATGCCACCAGTGAGTCGGCCCACTGGTTTACGGTCGCCACTTTCACCCCTCGGTTCTCGGCGATGCGTGAGGCTATTCCGTTCCAGATGTTGTTGATGAAGAACTGGGTCATCTCGCGGTTGGCGTCGCTCATGTTGTCAAGGATGTATGGCTCGACGGCGCTTTTGTAGGTGCCTACCTTGAAGACTTGCATCTCGACCCCTACTTTGTCGAGCAGCCCTTTGAAGAAGGGGATTGTCGAGGTGATACCTCTTACATCGACCGACCCGGCGGGATTGAGGTAGAGGTAATCAGCGCAGGAGGCCATATAGTAGTCTCCCTGCATATAGCTGTCGGCGTATGCCATTATCCATTTGCCTGATTTCTTGAAATCGACGAGGGCGCGTGTGATTGCCTCGCGGGTGGCGAAGCCTGCGGCTGAGCCGTCGCATTTGAGGTATATGCCTTCGATGCGGTCGTCATCCTTGGCGGCACGGATTGCCCGCAGGATGTTGGGGAGGGTCTGTGAACCGGGCGACTGGTTCAGGACGGCTTCGAAGTTGCGGGGTGTCGGTCTTTCCTCGATGTCGGAGTCGAAGCATATCTCAAGCACGGACTCCTTCTCGATGGAGGTGTTGGTTGACTGTGAGCTGACAAATGCGGAAGCTGCGGACCCGATTACGACGGCGAATCCGACAACGACCATAAGCATCATTGAAATCCAGAACCCGGCAATCGCGCCGAGCATCGATATGAAAAAGTTTTTAAGCATAAATCCTTGCTGATATCATACAAGCGGATGAAGTCATCCGGCGGTGGCGGGATGGCTTGCGTGATGTCTCCTGTTTTGTGGCAGGAAAACTACTGCAAAAATAACTCAAAACTCTGTGATTCCCAAATAATGGTTGAAATTTTCTTAAAATTTTATTTCAGGAGCCTGTCTCGCGGCGGGATGGGATGGGAGGAATGGGATGATTGGGAGGATTGGGACTTTTGGGAGAGATGGGAGGAGTGGGAGGAATGGGATGGCGGCGCGGCTCGGGGCCGGGGTAAACGGAAACAGCCTGCCGCGATGAGGCGGCAGGCTGTTTCCGGGGGATTTCCCGGAGTCTTCCGTGACGGGCTTGCGCCCGACGTGATGGGGAAGTGTTATTTGAGGATGCCCTGTACTGCGTCGTTGGGGACCATCTGCTCCTGGAAGGTGTATGCGCCGGTCTTGGGCGACTTCACCATCTTGATTACCTTGGAGTAGGTACGGCCTTCGCCTTTCTGCAGCGATGCAACGGTTTTCTTTGCCATATCTGGTTGTGATTAAGGATGTTAGATTTTATTTGATTTCCTTGTGAACAGTTACGCGCTTGAGGATGGGGTTGTATTTCTTCAGTTCAAGACGCTCGGTAGTGTTCTTGCGGTTCTTGGTGGTGATGTAGCGGGAAGTGCCGGGCATTCCGCTGGCCTTATGTTCGGTGCATTCGAGGATTACCTGCACGCGATTGCCTTTAGCTTTCTTTGCCATTGTAGTTTAGAGGTCTAATGTTTTGATGTCAGTTAAATAACCCTTCTCATTCGCCTGCTTGAGGGCAGCGTCGAGACCCATCTTGTTGATGGTGCGGAGGCCGGCGGCAGAAACGGTCAGGAGGATCCAGGTGTCCTGTTCCACCCAGTAGAACTTGCGGTTGAAGAGGTTCACATTGAAGCGGCGCTTTGTGTGGCGCTTCGAGTGCGATACGTTATTACCTGTAATCGCTTTTTTGCCTGTAATCTGACAAATCTTTGACATGGCTGTTATTGTGATTTCTTGATTAATACATAGTTGCGTGGCCGCCATCTCAATTCTCATATCACCCGGAGTTGCATCTTTCTCCCGGCTTTCAAGGAGGAGCCACAAAACAGAGTGCAAAGTAAGCGATTTTTTTCGGGATGGGCAAATTTTTCCGAAAAAAAGTTGCAGAACTTGTTTGTTTTGACCCGTTTGCGGGGAGGAGAGAGCGGCTTTCGCGCGCTTTCTCCTCCCCGCGACAGGGAGCTTTGCCGGAATATCTCCGGAATATGTGGCTATGGCCGATGGTCAGGCCGTCTTGTCATTTGTAGCGGGCCCAGCGGATGAGGTCGCGCATCGAGGGTTTCTTGCCGTACATGAAGATGCCGATGCGGTAGATTTTCGCTGCGACCCAGACCATTGCCAGGAATGAGAGGTAGAGGACGGCGATTGCCAGCCATACTTCCCATGAGGGGATGCCGAAGGGAACTCGCATCAGCATGACCATCGGGGAGGTGAAGGGGATTACGGATGTCCAGAAAGCGAGGGTGGAATTGGGGTCGGAGCCTGCGGTCATGCCGACAATCAGACCGATCACGATGGGGATGACGGCGAATGATGTCAGCTGGGAAGCGTCCTGGATGTTGTCGACGGCTGAACCGATGGCGGCGAATATCGACGCGTAGAAGAGGAATCCGCCTATCAGGAAGATGAGTATGAAGCCGAAGAGCTTGGCGATGTAGGCCACGGAGCTGAAGAGGGAGATGGCGTTGAGCAGCTCGGGGTTGAGGGTGTCGGCTCCGGTGGGGAGGTTGCCGGTGTTGAACATTGCAACCTGCTCGCCGACTTCAGCCGGGATGAGGGCCGGAAGGAGGAAGGCTGACATGACGCACAGCAATGCTCCCCAGATGATTATCTGCACCACGGCCACCAGCCCTACGCCGAATATCTTGCCGAGCATGAGGTGGAGGGGCTTGACGGAGGATACCACCAGTTCAAGCACGCGGTTGTTTTTCTCCTCGATGATTGAGGTCATGACAAGCTGGCCGTACATAAGCAGGAACATGTAGAGGAGGAAGGTCATGAACATGCCGATGCCGAACGAGAGGGATGAGGAGGTGGCTTCCTCCGCGCCGGTCTCGTCAACACGGATGGTCTGGAGGTTCACCTCGACATTGGTCTCGTCGAGAATCTGCTGGAGGTTGTCGATGTCGTAGGCCTGCATCCTCTGGTCGCGGACAGCCTCCTTGATGAGATTGCGGATGCTGCTTTCGGTCTCTACCGAGCCTCCTTCATGGATGAAGAGCAGCGCGGAGGAGGGACGCTCTACAATGTCGGCAGGAATTGACAGCACACCATAATAGTCGGAGTCGTGGAGAACGGAGTCTGAAGGCTGGTCGGTCGAGACGAAGGTCAGATGCTCGATTCCGGCCTGTTCGAGTATTGGCATCACCACTCCGCTCTGGTCACACACGGCGATGGATTTGTCGGAGGGTGTGGAGAAGATGGCGATAAGGGCCGGAAGGGTCATCATCAGCAGCATCAGCACGGGCATCAGCAACGTGGTGACGATAAAACTTTTCTTGCCGACGCGTTCCATAAACTCGCGGCGGACGATTATACCGAGGTTATTGTTCATTGTTCTTGACGGTGTGGATGAAGATTTCGTTCATTGAGGGGAGGGCACGGTCGAAGCTGACGATGTCCACCGTGTCGTTGGCCAGTGAGATGGTCTCGCGGATTGTGACGTCGGGTTTGAGGAGTAGCTTGGCGTTTGTCACCGGTGAATTGACCTCTTTTTCAAATGTATGCTCGACAACCCTTTCGCCGAGGGCGGCAAGCAGGCGTTCAGGCTCACCCTCGAATGAGAGGGTGTAGCGTCCGCGTCCCATGCGTTCGCGTATCTCGTTGACATTACCCGACAGTATGTTGTGGGAGCGGTTGATGAGGGTGATGTTGTCACAGAGGGTCTCGACGCTTCCCATATTGTGGGTGGAGAAAATCACTGTGGCCCCTTCGTCGCGCAGACGCAGTATCTCGTTCTTGAGCAGGTCGGCATTGATGGGGTCGAAGCCTGAGAACGGTTCGTCGAAGATGAGGAGTTTCGGACGGTGAAGCACAGTGACTATGAACTGTACCTTCTGGGCCATGCCTTTCGACAGTTCCTCGACCTTGCGGTTCCACCAGTCGGAGATGCCGAACCGTTCGAACCATTTGCGGAGCTCGGCGGTGGCTTCCTTGGTCTTTAACCCTTTCAGTTTGGCGAAGAACAGGGCCTGGTCTCCGACCCGCATCTTTTTGTAAAGACCGCGTTCCTCGGGGAGGTAGCCGATGTTGACCACGTCCTCGGCGGTCAGGGGATGGCCGAGGAATTCAACTGAACCGGAGTCGGGCGCGGTGATATGGTTGATGATGCGGATGAGTGTGGTCTTGCCCGCGCCGTTGGGGCCGAGCAGGCCATATATCTTTCCTTCCGGCACCGAAAGTGACACGTCGTCGAGGGCGACATGGTTGGTGTAGCGTTTGCTGACGTTGTTTACCTTTAAAATATCCATTGGAATAACGGAATGATGATTAGCTGTTTCGGGATATTAGAGTGCGAAATTAGGGAAAAAGTTGCATAAAACTGTGAAAAAATCTTCGGGAGTTTTGTTTAGAGACTGAAAGTGAGTATTTTTGTGGTGAATAAAGTAATGTTTGCCCATAGCTTTAAATTATCATTTCTGAGAGGAATCCTGGTGGTTGCCGCCTCCCTGTTGATGCTGACAGGCTGCAAGTCGTCGCGGTCTTCGGTGAAGAGGGGGAGCGAATCCTCAGCGGTCAGGGTCGACCTGAAAGACTACACCAAAGGAATCAGCGATCCGATGGCGAAAGCTCTCGTCAGCGAGGCGCAGGGCTGGATTGGCACACGGTACCTTTATGGGGGTGACTCCAAGGCCGGAACCGATTGCTCCGGGCTTGTGATGAGGGTCTATGGGAATGTGTGCGGTCTCAAGCTGCCACGTTCCACTCGCGAGCAGGTGAGGTATTGCACGAAGATTGCCCGCAACAAGATGCGTCCGGGAGACCTCGTGTTTTTCGGCTCAGACAATGATGACGACAAGGTGTCGCATGTCGGGCTGTATATAGGGGAGGGGAGAATGATTCACGCCTCTTCGAGCCGGGGAGTGATGGTCAGCGGCTTTGACTCAGGCTACTGGGGACAACGGTATTTCACAGGCGCACGTATCGAAAGCGCCCCTATGGCGTTCGCCAATATCAACGGTGGCAAACAGGGACGGTCTGTCAAAGAGAAGAGAACCGCTCCTGCTCCGGAACCGGAGATGGCACCTTCTGTACCTGTCATTCCCCGGGTTCAGGAGGTGCCTGTGGTTCCTTCTATTCCTGACGGTAGTGTCGGCGTAGAGACTCCAGATGTCATCCTTGCGTCTTCTCCGTCGGTTCCGGTTTCTGAACCTGTTTCGGGGGCATCAACGCCAGCTCTTTCATCCACGACTCCTTCAACCATCGACCTCCTGGATTTGATTATCAACCAAAAAGTGGATTCTATCTTCACAAGCAGCTTTGCCGATTGAGATATGCGTGGAATGAATATAAGTATTGGTTTGAAAAATGTAGGACGAAGGCTGCTGAATGAAAGGCCGGAAGTAATTCTCTCCGGAAAGAAACGCGTCCCAAACCTCGATGCGTTGAAGCTGATGAGCCTTATTTTAGTGCTGTGTCTTCATTGTGCGGATAATTATTATTATGCGACAGGCGTAAACTCTTTATGGTCGATGACCAGATTTGTCTATTGTTGTGGTGTGCTGGCTATTCCAATGTTTTTTATGGTCAGTGGTTATCAATTATTAGGGCGTAAAGACGTTGGTTATGGATATGCGTGGAAAAAGATAGGGAAGATTTTACGGGCGGCCTTTCTGCTGTATTTGTTGGTGGTTGCCTTAAAATGGTTAATATTGGACAAAGAAATTATAGTTATTGATATCCCTCGTCAATTTTGTCTTAATCTCTTTCAAAAAGGGGACTATGGATTAATCTGGTTTGTAGGAGGCCTCTGCCTGGTCTATTTGGCATATCCGATTATAAATTGGATATACCGAGAGAAAAAAAGACAATTCCTATATGTTACAGGAGGTCTGGTTTGCATTATGTCATTTGTCTTCTTTTTCAGTATTGTTAGGCCTGTCAATGGTATCATCAGTGAGTTAGATGTTCCTCAGACACTAAGATTATGGAATTGGTTAGGATATTTTTGTTTAGGAGGGTTGATCAAGAGATATGATGTATTAGACTGGCTTGGCCGTTGGTCAATAGTGATAATGATGTCGATGGGTTGCTTTGTGTTTTTGAATTTAATAGCATCCATACGAGGTATTAGGTTCTGTGAGTATGCCTATGCATCCGTGCCGATTATGATTTTCGTGGTATCAGTGTTTGCCCTCTTTATGAAATTTAAAATGAACAACCGGTTTATGGAAGAGATGGCGGTAATTTTTATGCCGGCTTATTTGTTGGGGTCGGTATTCTTGGAATGGATTGCAGGACCGATGATGCAGTTGCCGGAGGTAATAGGAGCGATTGTGTATGTAGCCGTGAATGCAATCTTGTCTTTGACAGCTGGATGGATGCTTATGAAAATTCCAGGAATGAAAAAACTGTTGAGATTATAATTTTTGCCGAGGCGGATAAATTCAGAAAATATTACTGCGGGGCGCGGTATTTCCCTTCGTCGCTGTCGTTGAGGATGGAAAGGTAGGAGTTGTAGCGCGACTGGGAGATACGGTTGTCAGCGATGGCACGGAGGACGGCACAGCCCGGTTCATGGGTATGGGTGCAGTCCCCGAAACGGCAGTTGGCCGACTCCTTGAAGATTTCCGGGAAGTAATGTGAGACCTCGTTGGCCTCCATTTCGATGGTGCCGAAGCCGCGTACCCCCGGAGTGTCTATTATCCAGCCACCGAATGGGAGGGGAAACATCTCCGAGAAGGTCGTGGTATGAGTGCCTTGGTCATGGACATCAGAAATCGCGGCAGTCCTCAGGTCAAGTCCCGGAATCAAGGCGTTGATGAGGGTAGATTTCCCAACCCCGGAATTTCCGGATACCAACGTCGTGCGGTCGCGCAGAGCATCCTTCACCCGGTCGAGTCCGTCGCCGGTCAATGATGATACCTCTATCACACGGTAGCCGATCGAACGGTATAGATATGCCACCGCCTCAAGCAGCTCGCGGTCTTCCGGCTGGTCGAGCAGGTCGGTCTTGTTTATCACCAACGTGGCTTCAACCTGGTATGCCTCGGCGGTGGCGAGGAAGCGGTCGATGAAATTTGTGGAGGTTGTCGGATGTTTCAGAGACACCACCAGCATCGCCCCGTCAAGGTTGGCTGCGAGGATGCTTGCCTCTTTCGACAGGTTGCTCGCCCTGCGTATTATATAATTGCGCCGGGGGGTGATGGCGGTAATGTAGGCCGATCCGTCAGGATTGACAAGCAGGCTGACGCGGTCACCAACGGCTACCGGATTTGTGGTACGAATACCTTTGAGCCGGAAGTTGCCTTTAACTTTACATGATATCGTCTCCAGGCCGCTTTGCTCTGAAGATGTAGCCGTGCTGGCATCGGTCAGCACGTCATACCATGATCCGGTATTCTTGATTACCAGGCCTTCGCGTAATGTGCCTTCTGTCGTAGTCTGCTTGTTTTTCTTGGATTTCGCCATCTGTCAGGTGTGAGAAATAGGCAATGGAGCCGTCTCCGGTATGGAAAACACTCCTCGCGCCTGCAAAGTTACGAAAAAATCCGTTAAAAATGTTAATCCATAAAATATTGAACCTTAAATGGTTGCGAAATGTTATTCAAATAGATGGATAAAAATGTGTCGTCATAATTAGGTTATTTTCAAAAAATTACATAATTTTGCAGCGCAATCGTATCCAAATGAATCATTTGTGACTCTTTTCGCAGGCGGATTCACCGCCAAAATGTATAATCGTTTAATAAAACTGACAATGAACGCAGAAGCAATTGGAACCTGGGCCGGCCTTGTCTGGACCGCCCTCAATGACAAAGATGTCGTGGTAGGTCTGAAGCAGCTCAAGAAAGAGACCAAGCTGAAAGACAAGGAAGTGTTTGCCGCCATCGGCTGGCTTGCCCGCGAAGGCAAAGTCGATGTCCAGACCAATCCCGAAGATGAGAAGGATTTCCTTTTCACACTCGTACAGGACAAGTAAACCCATACTGTGGCTTCAACAGCCATAAGACCGATAAAAGACCGGGGATGCCCTTTTCAGAAGAGTATCCCCGGTCTTTCTTGTTTCTGTAGAAATCGGTTTCAGGGTTTGCGCAGGATGTATGGGCAGGGGGATTTCATCGCCACCGGAGAGGATTCCTGCAATTCCCGCAGGGTCTTGACGGCGTTTGCCAATGAGTCTGTGGTCGAGGCCGCGACATAATAGGTCTGATCCCGGTCGATAAGCAGCCGGCCATCGTCATAACCCTTCTGGCGGAGTCTGTCGAGGACAGACATGGCATTGAATTTCTGTTTGAAAGTGGCCACAATGACATTGTAACGGAGCGCGGCAGCCACCGGAGGGTCGAGCTTGACGGTGTTGACATACACCCCCTTCATCGGGATTGAGTCACCATTGAAGACCGTGCGGGGGATTGCCTCCTCCCGGGCCATGCTGAGGATTTCCTCGTCGGTGTAGCCCTCGTTCTGTTTTTCGACAGCGGCCTGGTAGGCCTTCTTGTAGTTCTCCTCAGAAGTCTTGCATGAGTTGAAGAACACTCCGGGCAAAAGAGCTATGAGAACTGGAATCAGTTGCTTGGAAATAGCCATTGCGGTAATCAGATTTTTAATGAGCCGAGTTCGATGACCTCAAGGTTTTTGGGTGTCGTACCGTCGATGTCGAGCTTGACCAGAGTCCGCTTCGACTGCCAGCCGTGGTGACCGGCCGCTCCCGGATTGATATGGAGGCAATCAAGGGTAGGGTCGAACATCACCTTGAGGATATGGCTGTGGCCGCAGACAAAAATCTTCGCCTGCGCGTCACGCAGCATCTGGGTTATCCCGGGCTGATAGCGCCCGGGATAACCTCCGATGTGGGTCATGAAGACATTCGTTTCCTCCACCCTGAACTGTTGCACAGAGGGGAAATAACGGCGGGTCTCACCGTAGTCTATGTTGCCGTGGACGGCACGGACCACCGGACAGACCTCTTCGAGCCGACGGATTACATCGACACAGCCGATGTCGCCCGCATGCCATATCTCGTCGCAGTCCTTGAAATGGGTGGCGAAACGCGCGTCCCAACAGGAATGGGTGTCGGAAAGTATGCCTATTCGTTTCAAAATCGGGAAAAGGATTGAAGTTGTCAGAAGTTCTGGAGCACCATCACCTGGCGTGGCGCGAAAGTCATCTTCTCGGCGATAGTGACATCCTCGTCGGATATGATGTCATGGAGACGGGTGCCGTAGGGGAGGATTTCGAGAGTGCGTTCCATCGTGATGGTCAGGGGCTTGGATGTGCCGTTCATCAGCACTGTCACCTCCTTGTCGCCAAGTTTACGGCGGTAGACATACATGCCGTTCTGGGGCATGAAATGCTTGAGCGAGCCTTTGGCTATCACTTCATTTGCTTCGCCGCGACGCCAGTGGAGCAGTTTCGACATGAAATTCCACGCCTCATTCTGCATGGCCGTGCGTCCCTCAGGCTTGAAGGCATTGATGGTGTCGCCGGGGAAACCGCCGGGGAAATCGCGGCGCACATAACCGTCAGAACCCTCCTTCGAGCCATTCATCAGCAGCTCCGTGCCGTAATAAAGCTGGGGAATGCCGCGTGAGGTGAGCAGGAAAGCGACAGCCTGCTTCCAAGAGCCGAGCGAATCAGGTTCGGCCAGCAGGAAACGGTCTGTGTCATGGTTGTCAAGGAAGGTCAGCACCTTCTGCGGGTCGGGATAGAGGAAATCCATCGCCAGATGGTCATATAGATGGTTGAGGCCATTCCAGGGATCGGTCTCTTCTTCGAAATACTTGTGGCCGTTGATGGAGATGAGGAAGTCCATCACGGTAGGCAGTTCGGTCTCGCGCGGATTCAGACGGTTGCCTTTCTGCCAGAAAGCAGAACCGGCCTCATTGCCATACCAGCATTCCCCGACGATGTTGAAGTTGGGGTATTCCGCAAGGATGGCTTTCGCCCATGAAGCCATCCCCTCAAGGTCAGCATAAGGATAGGTATCCATTCTTATACCGTTGATTTTTGAGGTCTCGATCCACCATATGGAGTTCTGGATGAGATACTTCATCAGATGGGGATTGCGTTGGTTGAGGTCAGGCATGGCGGTGACGAACCATCCGTTTACGGTGTGGTCGAGGTCATAGTCCGAGACATAGGGGTCATGGATTGTCGAGAGACGGAAATTGGTGGTCTCGGTTCCTTCAGGATGGTTGAACCAGTCTTTGGATGGCTTGTCGGCAATCCAGGGATGGTTGAGACCTGAATGATTGAAAATCATATCCATTACCACCTTTATCCCCCTCTTGTTGGCTTCCGCCACAAGTTCCTGCCATTCCTCATTGGTGCCGAAACGGGGGTCGATACGGTAATAATCGGTGGTGGCGTAGCCGTGGTAACTGCCGCCGGGCATGTCGTTCTCCAGCACCGGACAACTCCATATGGCGGTAACACCCAGGGAGTCGATATAGTCGAGATTGTCAATGATACCCCTGATGTTGCCGCCATGACGGCCATTGGGGTCATTCCGGTCAGCCCCGATAGGATAGTCGAGACCGTCGAAAGCCTTGGCTGCATCCATGTCACCCTGGGCGAAACGGTCGGGCATAAGGAGGTAGAGGACATCCGACGCGTCGAAGCCCACATATTCCTCCCCCTTCTTGGTGCGCTGTTTCAGCTCGTAGGGTATGGTCGCCTTCCGGCCATTGAGGGAAAACTCAATATTCATCTTGCCGGGCTTGGCCTCGGGAGTGATGTCGAAATAAAGGATTTTGTAATTGGGGCTGTCGAGCGCCACGGCATCTTTCAGGGTGACGCCGGGATAATCGGTGGTGACATCTGCTGCCGCGATACCCGGGCCAGTGACCATCACCTGGAGTGAGGGGTCAGACATTCCGGTCCACCAGCAAGGTGGCTCGACATTGGTCACCATCGGGGCTTTCTTTGCCCCGAAGATACTTGCGGCACCCGCAAGCATGCTAAGAGAAATCATAGCCAGTCGTTTCAGTTTCATGGGTGAGATGGTATTGATGTAAGTTAAAGATATTCAAATAATCCGGCGGTTCAGTCGACCGGTGTGAGCCTTACCAGATCGAACAGCACCACGTTTGAATTCGGGTCGGCATAGACCGGTGATGGCTGGTAATAGCGCAGTTCAAGATGGTTTGTGCCTTCCCGGAGATTGACAATCAGGGAATTGCTCCACGCTGTCATCTCCTGCCAGGATGTCTTCTCCCCTTTTTGGGCGTTGGCCGCCGTGAGCTGTGGGAAAACAAAGATTCCGGCCTCCCTGCCGTTTGCCCGGAGGATGCGCAGGGCTACCTTTCGCTGGCCGTTTACAACCCCGAGTCCGTTGGCATAGTGAACTTCGACAAGATACCTGCCCTCTTGTGGGGCCTCGAAATCAAAGCTGACCGTACGGTTCTTGAACCTGTTGGATTCCACAAACTTGGAAGCCACGCTTTTGTCTTCCAACACCTTGGTGCCGGTCTTCGCCAGCGACGAGGCGTAAATCGTGTGGCGCTTGCTTGGCGGCAGATAGAGGTACGGCTTGCTGCTGAATCCCGACAACTCGCTGTTGGCGAATGCCGTGAACTGCACCACCGCCAGTTTCTGGGCGTCATAGAGCCGGTAACTGCTCCGGAAAATCTCTTCCTGCAAGACACCGTTTATGTAAACCAGACGGCAATCACCCGCCCCGCTCTCCAGATATGTGGCCACATCCTCGGTGAGAGTGTGGCGCGGCAGCGTGGTGGAAAGAACGCCTGGGTGTAATGTGGCTTCCCTGAGCGATTTCCATTCCGCGACCGGAGGAAGGGGCACAGGCATCTGCTGTTCGCTGACAGTCACATACCCCGGGTCGGCAGATGCTCCGGCAAGGGTGATGGATATCTGATGCCGCCCCTCAAGCGATGCGGGGAAGAATGGTTCCGATGGCTTACCGTCGATGGTGAATGTCGAGATGGCTTTCCCGGTGCCTGTGATTTTAATGTCAAGTATGGCCTTGCGATAGCGGAGATTGCCGACAATCTTTTCTCCCGGGAGATTTTCAGGGACATAAGGGATGAAGAACACCCCGTCATCGGTGTATTTCATCCCCAGCAACGCACGGGTTATGAATGTGGTGAAAGTAGACCGGAATGTAGGAAGCTGATGACGGAAACCAAGCAGCCGCTTGCCTTCGATGGCCAGAAGTTCACCCACCGCCGTGGAATATGCTGCCTCGTTCCCCCGGCTGGCTGCTGCCGCCGTCCATACGGTCTGCAATAGAGTGGCGGGAATCTCCTCCTTCAGTTCGCCGCTCGCCGGAGGGAGCGCGGGTTGGTATAGCGAGATTCCGGCAGGGCCTATCGGTGTCTTACGGATGATGGCGTCTGCCATGGCGTCGGGAAGCACTCCCGACAGTATCGCCACGGACTGGGCGAGGTTGTCGGTAACCTGCAGGGGGAGGGGATAGACAGCCACCCCGTAGGCGGTCGCGCTGAAATACCCCATGTTCGGAATCCACATAAGGTCTTTCAATGCCCCGATGAGGGAGTCGGTCGGCATCCCGAGGTTTTTCATCGATGCGGCATAAGCCATGTTCACTGCGAGGGTCGATTGCTGGAAAATGTCTGACGGCTCCATCCACCCCGGGAGTATCCCTCGGCTGGCGGCCATATAACGCGGAATGCCGATGAAAAGTCCGGTAGCGGGATTGCGGGCAATCCGGTTGTCAGACGCTATGACGGCTTTGGCCGTCTGGTTGACGGTCCTGATCCACCGCTGGTCGCCGGTGGCCACACCAACCTCGGAAGCGCCCAGCAACCATTCGGCATTGGAATTGACAGTGGGCCATCCCAGGGTGCGTGTCTCCCACGGGATTACCACACCATTCCTGAGCCTCCCCTCCAACACCGCCATCGCTGAGTCGTTCTGGGTCGGGTTCAGGAAAATTTCATAGGGTGTGACCGCCGAATAACGTCCCGAGGCCGGGGTGGAGGCTTCGAGGCGGTATAGGAAATCAAGCAACGGATGGGTTGACCTGAAAGTCATCCTGCCGGGCGGAATCGCCCCCGCCGTTATGCTGTCGAGCACGTTGCCGCTGACCCTGACCTCCATAAGCGAATCCGACATAGCTCTCAGCACCACCCCGTCGTGGAGGTCGATGCTGTCAGGCCATATGTCATAATAGGCGTTATGGGCGATCGGGTCGACACTTTTCGGTGCATCCTTCCGACAGGAAGTCGGCAGGATGGCCACGAGTAGTATCGCCAGCGAGGCCGCGCCCCGCGATATGGCAGTCGACAGATTGCTCAATTGGGTGAGGTTATTTACGTTATATATACAGCGGAGACAGACCGTCCCCGCTGTATAGATAACGTTTTTGTCAGAAAATTAGTAAGTTATTTCTTTATTTTCTTCGCGATTTCCTTGGGGATGGCATCCTTGTGGACGAGGATATCGATGGTCTTGGCGTAGAAATAAGGCTCAGACACATAGAAGTAGCCGTCATAGACCTGGTTGGTGTCCCAGGAATTCTTCACCTTGTAATAACGGTTGCCATTCTTGTCGCGGGCGGTGCCGATGATTTCCATCCCGTGGTCGTCGGTCGTCTCCTGGGAGTCGAACATCTGCTGGCGCAGCTCCTGGGTGATTTCCATTTCGGGGACAGGCTCCTTGAAATCGAAGCGGGCGGCGGCGCGGTCCTTGTCGCTGAGCTTCACCCAACGCGACAGCTCCGAGCCTTCGAGGTCGGCGGCGTTTGTCTCCTTTGGCATGACGGCATAACCTTCATACCATTTGAAACCGCCCTCACTGACATCGGCTGCCCACACCACCGGATAACCGTTCTCGATGGCATTGTCTACGACAGCCTTCATCTCCTCCATCGGCAGGTTGACCGACTTCTCCCAGATCCAGTTGTCAGGCACCTCGACGGCAAACTCCTCATAGAAAGGATGATGGGTGAAGGAGGTTATCGAGACATAGTCGTCAACCTTGATGGGAAGCGACTTGGCGTAGCTCTGGGGGGTGTAAGTCTTGCCGTTGACGGTGAAAGTCTCGGGCACTTTACCCAGGTAGGCGTCGAGAATCGCCTCATAGCCCTTGCGCCAGGCGGTCGAAATCTTCTTGTTGGGATTGGCCTTCACCGCGTCGAGGTAAGCTTTCAGAACGGCGTCAAGCTCGCCGTGGACATGCTTCTCCTCCCCGTAGTTGAGGCCGGTGTACACCTCCTCGGGGACAGCTCCGTAACGCTCCCATACATAGGGGACATCGAGGGCCGAGCCTCCGGCGGCGAAGTTGGTCTGGCCGTAAAGACGGATGTAGCGGTCGGCCTTGTCGAGGTAACACTGGCGGACGGTGAACATCTCGCTCAGGTCGAGCGAGTCACCCCCCTGGCGGAGAATCTCATCCTCGAAGAAAGAAGTGGAGGCGAAACACCAGCATGTGCCGCTCTTGTTCTGGTCTTTGACCGATGTGTGGGGCAATACCTTGACATCGATGAAGCCGAAGCCCACAGAGTCGGCTTTCAGCGTGTCTGATTCCTCGGCGACGCGTGTGACACGGATGACATCGTTGCCGGATTTCTCGAAATTGCCGTATGCGGCGGCGCTCAGCGCCAGTGAGGCGGCCGCCAGGACGGCCATTGAGGGCTGTTTCTTCATTGCAAGTGATGTTGTTTTGATACAAAAGTAGTAATAATGTTTCGGAAAGGCAAATAAACGGCGGATTTAAACCGGAGTATTCCGCCGATGGCGAAGATTTTTCCGCAAAGGTTTGGCTATTAAACCAAAAATGCCTAAATTTGCAGGCCATTACTAAAAGTCGCCCTACCAGCGACGCTTCCACAACACTCAGAAACAATAACAACCCACAGATAAAATGAAAAAAGACATCCATCCTTCCAACTATCGCAAAGTAGTTTTCAAAGATATGTCGAACGAGGAAATCTTCATCACCCATTCGACCGTCGCTGCCAAGGAGACTATCGAAATCGATGGCGAGACCTATCCTCTGGTGAAGCTTGAAATCACATCCTCATCTCACCCCTTCTTCACCGGCAAGCAGAAGCTTGTCGACACCGCAGGTCGCGTCGACAAGTTCCTCTCACGCTACGGCGACCGCAAGAAGAAATAAGACTCTCACCGCAGCTTCCAGACCGGTCTCCCCGACCGTTCGCGAAAGAAATAAACCCGGGCACGAATCCTTTTCACAGGAATCCGTGCCCGGGCTTTTGTGAGCTATCCATATCGGCGGCCAACCAGTCACATAAGGGGCAAGCAGCTGGATAATCGGATGTGTTATGGGGTCTGCATGTCCCCCGGGTCAGATAGGCCTGTCGAGCGGGCTCGGGGTAGGGGAGGAGGGCCGCTTCCTCGCGGCGGGTTTGCGTCCCTTCCCGCTGGCCGCTTTCCGGCCCCTTTCTCCGAGCGATACGGAGTCGTCCGTATGAGCCGCTTTCCTTCCTGTCGTGTCGTCATAACGTGCCGCCTTCTCCTCCATTCTTAGGGAGTCAATCGTGAAAGCGGAGGGGGAATCCTTGGAGGAAAATGCAGAGGTCGCAGCGTCGCCGGAGCATCCCCGGTTAACAGAAACCACGGCCAATATAACCGCTATGACAAGCATGAGCAGTATCGTGCCGCGTATCTCGCCATGTGTCATCGGTCGCATGATAGAGTTGACGGGTTGAGGTTGTCACCAGAGGTTGAAGCGGAATCCCGCCGAGGCCTCCATTGAGATATTGTTGGCCAGGAATGTGTGTTGTTTGTCGTAGACAAGATTGGTGTCTACATTGCCTATTATGCCGAAAAACCACCGTTTGTTATGATTGTAAATCAAAGAGATTTTTATTCGGTTATTCAATGAGAAAGTCGTGCGTTGACGGGAGAAGTCAATTATGTAGCCGGTGCGTATCCCGATTGTCGGAGCCTCTGAGATTCCCAGACACCATCCGCGCCTGAACACCCAGTTGTAGGCATAGCCTATCTTCAGGGCGTAATTCTTGTTCTTGACGCGGTAATGGTAATCCCAATCGGCCGGAAGGATGTTTGATTCAGGTTGCTCGTCAAACACGTTGGCGAAATCCATGTCATATCTCTGGCTCCAGTATGAGAAACCCGCGTAGAGCGAACCCGAGCTTTTGACCTGGATTTTTGAATAGGAAAAGGCCGCCGCCTGAGAATAATGCCTGTGGTTGAAGAAGTAATAGAGGTTAACCCCCCAGCTCTCGGAGTGGAACCCGTGAAACGGGATGTCCACCTTCCGGCTCTCGTCGGGATGCCCGATACGGTCGATGGTCATGTAGGAGTCGTCATTTATGGTGTAGAACTCAGCCCCGAACAGCGAGCAGTTGAACTGGAAGTTGAAACGCTTTCGCGCCCCGGTGTCGGCGTTGAAGAACTTGCTGACATTCATATCATATCCGACAGATACCGCCATGTAAGTCAGCCACAGACCCATTGATGTGGAGGGACGGGAATGGAACCCCATCCGATAGTCGTTGGTGAACCTGAAATCATATTTGTCGAGCCAGCTGTCGGTCTTGAATTTTATGTTGAACCGATACCCCGAGCCTTGCACATAGGTCGAATCGTAGTTGTTGAAGAAATGGTCGCCCCAGCGGTAAGTGTTGACACAGAAGCGGGGGAATTTGCCCCACGACGCGATGGTGTCGAGACTCAGGAACTCGGCGGAAGCGTGTTGTGACCCTCCCGCGAGCAAAACGAGCCAGAACACGGCCCTGGCCAGGAAAGCCGTTATGCGGCTCCTGGAAAACATCCCTCCTGTCGATTGCTTATGTTTGTTGAGTGGCTTGTGAGGCATAATCTCTGCAAAGTTACTAATAATAAACGTTTCCATCCAAGAATTGTGCAACATTAGGCAACATCGCGGCGAACAAATGCCCCAAAAAGGAAAAAAACCGGAGCCCAGCAACGGGTTCCGGTTTTTCATTATATGGTCAAGGAGGAGAGAAGATGCCCTGAGGCATCTCCTATGAATCCTGACAGATTACTTGATGACAACCTTGCGGGAGAGGTTCTGGCCGGCGGCGTTGACCGACAGCACATAGATGCCATTCCCGAGAGCGGAAGCGTCGAGGTCGAGGGTGTCACCCGCGCCTTCGGCGGAAGCCACAGCCATTCCCTGGAGGTTGTAGAGCGAGCAGGAGAGGTTGTTGACGCCGGGGCAGCTCACTTCAAACTGCTTGCCGTCCTTGGCTACGACCATGAGGTTCTTGTCGGCGTTGTCTGCCAGCACGCTTTCAACCGACGCGCTCATTACGATAGCCTTCTTCAGACCTTCGAGGACATTGATTTTGCCCGCACCCCAGCGGTCTTCATTGATGGCGGTCACGAAGTCATCCTTTATGGAAGTCTCGGCGATGATTTGCTGTGCTTCGGTGCCACGTAGACCGGGGCAAGCCTCAAGCCAGAGGGCGATGGCGCCTGAGACGAAAGGTGTGGCCATGGATGTGCCTTGCATATAATACCAGGGGTAGGTGTTGGTCCCAGATGTGGCTTTTGCTGACAGCACGCTCTCAGGCATATTCTTGGAGGACACCCAGTAACGGCTTACAGATGAGATAATCTGGGCACCGGGGGCACAGACAATCGGGAGCTGACGGCCATCGCCTGACTTGCCGTAAGAAGAGAAGTTGGCGATAGAGCCGACACCTTCGCCGGCATTGTAGGTTATCTTGCTGCCGTTGAGGGTAGGCACATTGGTTCGTGAAACCCATGCGCCGACTGACACGGTGTGATAGCCGCAGGCCATACCGTTGATTGAACCGACATCGGTACCGGTGACAGAGCCGGTCCATCCGGTCTGGCTGGCGAATCGTACCTCAGACTCGGAATAGCCGTCGAATGCGTCACAATAACCATTGATGCGCATACCGGCCTGTCCATTGATGATGATACCGAACACGACATCCCCGGTTTTCGACTGGATGGTGTTGTAAAGATAGAGGTTGAAGCGGTTGGTCGACGCGTCTACACCCCAGCTGGCCGACACAGATGAACCGCTTTCGAAGCTTGAGGCGAAAACGGCGTCGGTGTTGGAGTTCCATGTGAGGTTGCCCGACGTGCCGGTGATGTTTTTTGTCGAGATGGCTTTCCTGCTTACCTTGTCGAAAAGGACGAGCTGAGCGGTGAAGGGGGTCTCGGTGTTGTTCCAGAACTCGGCTGTGTAGAAGGTGTGGGCCTTTGCGTTGGTGCTGGTGGGGACAATAGAGGTGCGGATAGAGGTCGCGCGTGTGAACTCTCGCTCGATAGACATCTGCGAGCCACCCTCGTTACCGGCGGCCACCACGATGATGGCGTCCTGAGCACGAGAGTCGAGATACTTGTTTACGGTTTCGCGCGGGTCGTGGCTGCCTCGGTTATGACCCAGCGAGAGGTTGACCACCACCGGCTTGCCTTCCTGCTTGGCACGGTCTACCACCGCTCCGATGCCGGCATTGATGGATGCGTCGTCGAATGCGCCGCAGCCGACGAGAATGTTGGCGTCGGGAGCGACTCCGTAATAGGGGATTGAGCCGTCAGCCAGTACGGTTGATGTGCCCTGTGAGTAGGCGTATGAGCCTTGCACGTCGTCACGTCCGGTGATTGTGCCAAGCACATGGGTGCCGTGGCTCTCGTTGCGGTCGTCGGTGTCGAATGTGGCCACAGCCGCAGGGGTGTCGTAGGGTGACACTCTGCCGTTGTTGGCCAGGTAAACGGCCTTCACGCGGGTGTTGCCGTTGTGGTCGGTGAAGTTTATGTGGTTGGGGTCGAGACCTGTGTCGTAGAGACCCACATACACACCCTGGCCACGGTATGCCTTGTTGAGGCCGGTGGCAGTACCGTCATGCACTCCGGCCATGAATGAAAGCTCGCGGGCTTGGTCCATAAAGGGAGCCGCTTGGCGGCCGAAGTCGATACATTTCACAAAATCTTTCTGGGCCAACGTTTCTACCTGGGTGATGGGTAGCGACACGATGGCCATATCTGCCGTGGTGTCGAGGATGGTCACACCCTCAGCCTCCAGGTCGGCTACAGTGGCACCTTCAGCAAGAGTCACATACACGGTGACATCCTGGTTGAGGGCGGCTGCGCGTTGAGGCGAGGTCTTGGCGATTTCCTTTTGGATACGGTGAAATTCGCCAATCTGTAGATTGCCAACATTGTTGATTTTGTTTTGGGCCATCGAGACCAGGCAGCCCCCGGCTGCCAGTGCCCCGCAGAGTAGAATTTTCTTCATCCTATTGTTTATATGTTGCTTTTTCCTTAGTTGTAATCGATTCCGGGTAATTTGTGCCCTGAGTTATGAATCCTCAATATATCTATTATATTAATGTGAAAATTATAGAGACAGCAATCGTTCCCGGTATTGCCTGACTGGCAAAGTTAGTAAATTCCCGGGGAATGACAATAGGCTATTCATTAAAAATACAGAAAGGTCACAAATTTTATGATTTGATGACATTTTGGGAGTGTTTTGCAGAGGGTTGGGAACGCATGCATGGCGATTGATGCCTGAAATAGGTCTCCGGGAAGATTGCTTACAATGTGAAAGTGGCCGTTCCTGGCGCTGCTGTGGTGTGTTAAGAAGGGTAAAATGGTGTGACTGCCCATTTTCCGGAACCGTCGGAGCATGGCACTTCCCGGAAATGTTAAAAAATATATCATTGATTCATAGTACGTTAATGTGGAGTCTCGCGGGGGTTGACCCTCGATTTGGCGAAGTTGGTGTTAAAATCGATGAAATTTGTTTGCAAAATGTTTGGATTTTTGGCATTTTGTCGTAACTTTGCAAAATACCAGTGGAAAAACGCATTGTTTTTCACTCTCTGGTGGTTGCAGATGTTAAGATGAAGAGAACATATTTGCTCTGATTGTAAGCAATTGCTCCCGAGGGGCCGTTGGTGTCTCATTGACTCCCTTGGGCGACTGAACGGAAATTTATCAAAATTTATGTTTAATAATCTTTAGTGTATGAAAAAGCTGTTTCTATTGATGACGACAGTGCTACTCATGACCGTGTGTGCAATCGCGCAGACCAAGGTCGTGTCCGGTACGGTCGTTTATGCCGGCGATGACGAACCCCTCCCCGGGGCGACAATCCTGCCGGTTGGCGGCGGTCAAGGTACTTCAACCGACCTTGACGGTAAGTTCACTCTCACCGTCCCCGCCTCGGTAACCAAGCTTAAGGTTTCTTACGTAGGTATGATTGAGCAGACAGTGAATGCCGGACAGAACATCACCATCAAGCTCGACAATTCCGAGAACAACCTCGATGAGGTCATGGTCGTCGCTTACGGTACGGCCAAGAAAAGCGCCTACACCGGTTCGGCGTCTGTCGTGAAGGCAGAGCAGATCGAAGCGCGCCAGGTTACCAACGCCGTCAGCGCCCTTGCGGGTACAGTTGCCGGTGCTCAGGTGCTGACCACCAACGGCCAGCCCGGTTCATCCCCCACAGTGTATATCCGTGGTGTCGGGTCTCTCAACGCAGGCACCCAGCCCCTCTATGTTGTTGACGGCATGCCCTTCGACGGTGACATCGCCTCGCTCAACACTAATGATATCGAATCGATGACCGTCCTCAAGGATGCCGCAGCCGCCGCCCTCTACGGTGCCCGTGGTGCCAATGGTGTCATCATCATCACAACCAAGTCCGGTAAGGAAGGCAACGCCGTAATTACCGTGGATGCCAAGTGGGGTTCCAACTCCCGTGAGACATCTGCTTACGACGTGATCAAGAGTCCTGCTCTCTACACCGAGATGGCTTACCAGGCAATCCGCAACGGTTACCTCTACCATCAGGGTTATGACGCCGCTACAGCGCACACATATGCCAACCGCGATATGTACAGCGCTTTCGGTGCCGGCTACCAGATCTGGAACGTCCCCGCCGGACAGACTCTGATCGGAACCAACGGCAAGCTCAACCCCTCCGCCACCCTCGGCTATTCCAACGGTCTCAACTACTTCACTCCCGATGACTGGACCAAGGAGACGTTCCAGCATGGCCTCCGTCAGGAATACAATGTGACAATCTCCGGCGGTTCTGACCGCTTCAAATTCTACGGCAGCTTTGGCTACCTCGGTGACGAAGGTATCATCAAGGGCTCCAGCTACGACCGTATCTCCTCTCGTGTCGCTGCTGACTACCAGGCCAAGAAATGGCTCAAGGTCGGCGGATCTTTCGCTTACAACCATGTGAAGTCGGGTTGGCCTTCGGGGCAGGATGACGGCGGTACAGCAGAGAACGCCTTCGGCTTCTGCGACGCTGTCGCTCCCGTTTACCCCATCTATGTCCGCAACGCCGACGGCTCCCTTATGCGTGACCCCCGCAACGGTCTTCCCATTTACGACTACGGTGACGGTAAGTATGCCCAGTACCGCAACGACAAGGGAGAAATCGTCGGAACAAACCGTATGTTCATGTCGGGTGGTAACGCCGCCAGCTCCTTTATCTACGATTCCGCGGACATCCTGATGGATATCCTCAACACCAAGTGGTATGCAACTCTGACCCCCATCGAAAACCTCAACATCACCGGTAACATCGGTTACTTCCTCGACAACACCCGCCAGCATATCATCAATAATCCCTGGTATGGCTCCAGCGAGGCTCTCGGCGGTTTCGCCGAGCAGGTATTCCAGCGTACCCGTGGTCTCAACCTCCAGGCTCTCGCTTCATACCGTCACACAGTGGCTGATGTCCATCATCTCGACTACCTCCTCGGTTACGAAAGCTACGACCTCAACGCCGAAAGCCTTGTAGGTTACGGTTATGGTCTCTATGATCCCAATAGCTGGGCTGTCAGCAACACTCTGAAAGCGCAGCGTCAGATGTCTGGCGGTAACCCCACCAACTACACTACCCGAGGTATCTTCGGCCGTATCAACTATGACTACGATTCGAAATATTTCGCAAGCGTTTCTTACCGTCGCGACGCATCCTCCCGTTTCGCTCCAGACAAGCGTTGGGGTAACTTCTACTCCCTCTCTGCCGCATGGGATATGTCAAACGAGAAGTTCCTCCAGTCTGCCGCTTCCTGGCTCGACCTTTTGAAACTGAAGTTCTCTTTCGGTCAGCAGGGTAACGACAACATCGGCAACTACTACGCTTACGTTGACCAGTACAGCATCTCCGGTGAGACAGCCTGGTCTGACGGTTCTCTCTCCTATAAGGGTAACCCCGACATCACCTGGGAAACCTCCAACGCCCTCAACGCCGGTGTTGACTTCAGCTTCTTCCAGGGCAAGCTCGCCGGTACGGTTGAATATTTCCAGCGTCAGACCTCCGATATGCTTTACCGCAAGCCCGTGGCTCCCTCGCTCGGTTATGAGTACTTCCCGATGAACGTGGGTTCGATGAAGAACTACGGTATCGAGGTTGAGGTGAATTACCGTCCAATCTCAAACCGCCACATCACCTGGGAAATCAACGCCAACCTTACCTGGATCCGCAACAAGATTCTCAAACTCACAAAAGATGTCAATGGCCAGATCATCTCCGGTATGACAATCTGGAAAGAGGGAGAGTCGCGTTACAACTACTACCTGGTTGACTATGCGGGTGTGAACCCCGAAAACGGTGAACCCCTCTACTGGACTCATGATCCTATCCTCGACGCCGATGGTAACCCGACCGGTGCTTACAGTGAGGAATACATGACCAACAACTATGACCATGCCTACGCCAACAATCGCAAGGAGACCGGCAACAACCTGCCCCCTGTATACGGTGGTTTCGGCACAACTCTCAAGTTCTACGGTTTTGATTTCGGCATCCAGTTCAGCTATCAGATTGGTGGCCACACATTCGACCACCAGTATGGCCGTCTGATGCACCAGGGCCAGACCACAAGCCTCGGTACAAACTTCCATACCGATATGCTCAACGCATGGACTCCCGAGAACCGTTACACCAACATCCCCAAGCTTGACACCCAGGCTGCATATGATCTTGGCGGACAGTGGACAACCTTCAACTTGGTAAGCTCCAACTACCTGTCACTCAATAATATCACCCTCGGATACACCCTCCCCTCCAAGTGGACATCCAAGCTCGGAATCGAGTCTGTACGCGTCTACGGGGCTGCTGACAACGTGGCTCTCTGGAGCAAGCGCAAGGGTCTCGACCCCCGTATGACTCTCACCGCCACCAATGACTACGGTTCATACTCCGTTGTCCGCACCATCTCCGGTGGTATCAAGGTCGTATTCTAAACATAACGTTAATTCCGACTCACAATATGAAAAATATAAAATCACTTCTTGCTGTTGCGCTCGTGGGGGCCACCCTCTCGGCTTGTAACGACCTGCAGCAGCAGCCTCTGAGCAGCGTTGTAACCGCTGATCAGAAGAAGCAGGTTATCGAGGGCAATCCCGAGATGATGTCGGCGTCGGTCAACGCCATACCCAATATGACCTCCTCCCGATTCGCCATCTGGGGTGGTAATCCCCGCCAGGATGCCGACTTTGGCGTTCCCTCGATTTTCCTGATCATGGATCATCGCGGTCAGGATATGCCTTCGGCCGTGAACGGTTACCAGTGGTACACCGCCGCTCTTGAGATGAGCGACTTCGGTGGTAGCTATTATGACAATTTCATCATCTGGAACACCTTCTACAACCTGATCAACACCTGTAATTCGGTTTGTGCCTTGGTTGATCCCGACACTGAGGATGGCATTATGCAGTACTTCCGTGCCCAGGCCGTGGGTTACCGCGCCTATGCTTACCTCAATCTCGGTCAGCTCTATCAGTTCACCTATGCCAAGGATCCCCAGGCTCCCACGGTGCCTGTAATCACTGACCTCAACCTTGACGAGGCTGCTGCAAACGGTATGCCCCGTGCAACCTGCGAGGCGCTTTACGCACAGGTGATGAGCGACCTCAACGAGGCCATTTCTCTGCTTGACAAGGCAGAGGCCGCCGGTTACACCCGTGCTACACAGGCCTCCGGCAATCTGGTGAAAACCTTCATGAACCAGACAGTTGTTTACGGTCTCCGTGCCCGTACCAATCTCCTGCTCCAGGATTATGCCGCTGCTGAGGCTGATGCCAAGAAAGCTATCGACCTCGCTGGCGCAGAAGGCCTTTCACCCTATGCAAGGGAAGAGGTTCAGGTTCCCGGTATCAACAAAATCTCTGACCACTCATGGGTTTGGGGCTTCTATGTGGATCCCCAGTCCTTGTTGACCGGCCTTATCGGCTGGGGTGGCCAGATGACCCCTTGGCATGCCAGTCTCTGCTATCCCGGCGCAGGTTGCTACCGCTGTATCAACAAGTCTCTGTATGAGTCGATTCCCGCGAACGATGTCCGCAAGAACTGGTGGTTCAACGGTACTACCGCTCCCGCTACACTCCCCAGCAGCTACAGCGAATATCTCCGCAACGCTTCCAGCTACGGTCTGTCAGACTTCTCCCCCTATATGCAGGTTAAGTTCGGCGCGTACAACGACGAGCCAGGTGCCACAGTCAATGCCGAGGATGTGCCCTATATGCGTGTCGAGGAGCTTTACCTGATGCTCGCCGAGGCCCAGGGTATGCAGAATCCCGCCGTGGGTGGTCAGACTCTGACCAACTTTGTGGCAGCTTACCGCCAGCCCGGTTACACCTGCAACGCCCAGACCAAGGAAATCTTCCTTGAGGAACTCTGGAAGCAGCGCCGTATCGAGCTTTGGGGCGAAGGCTTCAGCTACTTCGACATGATGCGCTTCCAGAAAGGCATCGACCGCCGCGGCGGTGGTTACGATCCCACTCTGGTCTATGTCGTGGCTCCCGATGATCCTGTACTCATATATGAAATCAACATCAAGGAGGCTCAGGCCAATGTCGCTATCGGTCCTACAAGCAATGGCGCATCCGTGCCCAGTGCAGTTGCCGAATAAGGCGTAGCGTTTTCAAAACAAATTACGAATATCTCTTTTTGAAAAATCAAAAGATATGAAATTCAATAAATTAACCGTAGGTCTGGGTCTCCTCGCTATGATGTTCACGGCGTGTGACAAGGCTGCCGAGCAGGATTATACTCCTGCTGCTCCGGTTGCGACCCCGCCGGCCTACTTCTCGCTGGACTACGATGGCAGTGTCATCATCGATGAGAACCAGACTTCTTTCGACGTGCCTGTGTATCGTGCGAACACCTCCGGTTCGCAGACTGTCGATGTGAACTGTACAGTAAACGGAGATTTCTTCTCATATTCAGTAGGTGAAGTTGCTCCTGTGGCTTTCGCCAACGGTTCCGCCACTATTCCCGTAGTGTTTGAGGATGGCGCAAGTGAGGCTCTCATCACCATCTCTTATCCCTGGGACAAGATGGCTGCATCTGCCGGTACTGAATTCAAGTTCGATTTCACCACCTCAGGTGAGAACACCGAATATTTCGCGACCGAAGCTCTCTACACTGCTCTGTTCATCCCCTGGGAGCCTGTCGTTGGCCCCAAGGGAGAGGCTGTCGCAACCTGGAAGGATGATGCCATTTATTCCGGCTTCTCTATTACCGGAGCGGCTTTCGAGTGGGAGGTTGAGATTCAGATGAACCCCCTCAGCCCGGGTCTCTACCGAATCAAACACCCCTACGAAGGCGCTCCCCAGAACTCCACCGGTGATGACTTCCAGTACCATGGCACAGGAGACAACTACCTGTACATCAATGCTTCTGATGCCGGTAATGTCTACTTCTCCGACAAGCTCGGAAATGCTCAGCCCAACTATGACACTTATTACACTCTGGCCAGCAGCTACAGCGACATCTCCCTCTTCGACCGCGCTGCCGGCGAGATTGCAGGCATCGAGCTTGATGGTTACCCCAATGCCGGTTATGATGTGGCTACCCGCGCTGATATGACGGTAAGCGGTACAACTTATGTCGACTATATCGATTTCCCTGTCAACCACTTCTATGTCTACACTGACGGCTATGTTTATGACAACAGTGAAGGTACTCTCCAGATTATCTTCCCCGGTGGTTCCGGCAAGAGAGAGTGGAACGACCTCGGTATGTGCAGCTACACCGATGCGATGATTTCCTGCGCCAACGGTATGGATCCCGTTACCATCCAGGTTCCTGTCCAGCAGCATGTAGACAATCCCTCGCTTTACCGTCTGGTTGATCCCTACACAACTTACTGGGTTGAGCCCAATCCCCAGGATGACAACTTCTACATCCAGATTGACTGCTCCGATCCTGAGTTCGTGCTCGTTTCACCCCAGGATACCGGTAACTGGATGGAGATCACAGGTGAATTCTACGCTGCTTACATGGTCAATGCGGCTTCCTACTTCACAACCGTGGTTTCTACCAACAACCGTCTGACCCGTGCTGAGATCATCTCGCGCGGCCTCAACGACACCTTCAACAACGGCATCATCAACATTGCCCACGCAATGGCTCTGGCTACCGATGAGGAAGGCTACATCGTTGACGGATTCGATTGTGCTGCAGAAGGCACCGCAGGTTGTGTGGTTAACCTCAACTCCGCTTCCAACGCTCCTGCCAACTATGTTACTCCTGCAGCTGCCAAGCAGCCCCGCAAGAACAACGGCAACATGAAGGCTGTCCGTATCTTCAACATGAAGACCGTACACGGCCTGAAATTCTGAATTCCTTCCGGTCGGCCGGATTGTCCGGCTGACTGACAAATGATAAAGAGGATGTGTCTCGTCGCAGACATATCCTCTTTGTCGTTTTAGCGCAAGTCGATTAGCTCCCCGTGTGCGTAGTCCCGGTCTGCTTGTTTTCCTGTTTTGGGAGGCCGGTATTATGTCCGGCCTGTTTTTAGATTGAAGTATTTAGATTGAAGTATTTTGTCAAGTCGGGAAAATTCCGTAACTTTGCGCAGCAGTTGCGGGAGACCGCTTATGCCTTTCCAGCCGCAATAGCTCAGTCGGTAGAGCATTTCATTCGTAACGAAAAGGTCGTGGGTTCGAGTCCCACTCGCGGCTCTTGTGTAAAAAGCTGATAGCCAGTTGTCTTAGTCGATGCTGTTGTCAGCTTTTTCCATTGTGTGGGATTCTGTCCCACGCCTGGATGTCAGGTTTAATATAATTTAACATCCAGGGCGCAATTATTTATGGGAATAAAGCGTTAAATTTGCAGATTGAGAAGTATGGCCCTGCTGGCAGGGTCAGGCTTTTCGCGTATTGAACCCCGCCGATGTGGGGCGTTCAGACTACAAAACAGAGCATGAGACAGTTAAAGATATCCAAATCAATCACCAATCGTGAGAGCGCGTCGCTTGACAAGTATCTCCAGGAGATTGGGCGTGAAGACCTCATCACAGTAGAGCAGGAGGTGGAACTGGCCCAGCGTATCCGCGAGGGAGACCAGGCCGCGCTTGAGAAACTTACCCGTGCCAACCTCAGGTTTGTGGTGTCGGTGGCGAAGCAGTATCAGAATCAGGGTCTGAGCCTTCCTGACCTTATAAATGAAGGTAATCTCGGATTGATCAAGGCTGCCCAGAAATTCGACGAGACCCGTGGTTTCAAGTTTATCTCTTATGCCGTGTGGTGGATTCGCCAGTCGATTCTCCAGGCGTTGGCCGAGCAGAGCCGTATCGTGCGTTTGCCGCTCAACCAGGTCGGTTCGCTCAACAAGATTTCCAAGGCTCTCTCGAAGTTCGAGCAGGAGAATGAGCGCCGTCCCTCTCCCGAGGAGCTTGCAGAGACTCTTGATGTGCCGGTTGACAAGGTCGCCGATACTTTGAAGGTGTCAGGCCGCCATATCTCTGTCGACGCGCCTTTCGTCGAGGGTGAGGACAATTCACTGCTCGATGTGTTGACCAATGACGACAGTCCTATGGCTGACGCTACCCTTAACCAGGAGTCCCTTTCCAAGGAGGTTGACCGTGCGCTTCGCCAGCTCCATGAGCGTGAGCGCGAGATTCTGAAGATGTTCTTCGGTATCGGTTGCCAGGAGATGACCCTTGAGGAGATTGGCGCGAAATTCGACCTTACCCGCGAGCGTGTGCGCCAGATCAAGGAGAAGGCTATACGTCGTCTCAAAGGACAGAAATCGCGCTTGTTGAAGACTTATCTGGGTCAGTAAAACAGGCTTTTGAGAAATATATTGATTGGCAGCTGTCTCTTTTGAGGCGGTTGCTTTTTTTGTTGGGGAAGGGGGAATGGGAGGATTGGGAGGATTGGGAGGATTGGGAGGATTGGGAGGATTGGGAGGATTGGGAAGATTTGGGTAGATTTGGGAGGAGTGGGAGGGGGGAGGATAAAGAAAACGCTTCGCGATATGAGGGCGGTAAAGCCGGGGTATATCGCGAAGCGTTGTTTATGTCGGGAGGGGTGTCGCGGGGCGACAGGCCCCCCCTTCAGGGCTGGAATTAGCGGGTTTTCTCCTCAATCCACTTGCGGGCGTTGACGAAGGCGTCAATCCAGGGGGTGACTTCGTTGTTGCGGCGGTTGTGGGGATAGAAACCACACTGCCAAGGGAAGATGGCTCTTTCGAGGTGGGGCATCATTGCCAGGTGTCGGCCGTCGGGGGAGGCGATGGCGGCTACCGCGCCACGGCTGCCGTTGGGATTGGCGGGGTATGCGGCGTAGTTGTATTTGGCGGCGATGTTGTAATCCTTCAGTGAGCCGGGGAGGTTGAAGCGTCCTTCGCCGTGGGCCACCCAGATTCCGAGTTTCATTCCTGACAGGGAGCCGAGCATCACGGTGTTGTTGCGGGGGATGGTCAGGCCGAGGAACTGTGACTCGAACTTGTGGCTGATGTTGTGTTCCATCGTCGGACGGTTTTTCCCGGCGGAGGGAATCAGGCCGAGCTCAACCATCAGCTGGCAACCGTTGCAGATGCCGAGCGAGAGGGTGTCCTCGCGGTCGTAGAAGCGCTGAAGGGTCTGTTTGGCGGTGTCGTTCCAGCGGAATCCGGATGCCCATCCCTTGGCTGAGCCAAGCACGTCTGAGTTGGAGAATCCGCCGCAGAACACAATCATGTTGACATCCTCGAGGGTCTCGCGGCCGCTCATGAGGTCGGTCATATGAACATCCTTCACGTCAAATCCGGCCAAGTAGAGGGAGTAGGCCATCTCGCGGTCTCCGTTTACACCTTTCTCGCGGATTATAGCGGCGCGTACGCCTGTCTTTCCGTTGCGACGGTAGGAGAGCCCACGCGAAGCGAGGGAGCCGTCAAACGAGGCGGGAATTGCGTAACGCAGCGGCTGCTTCTTGTAGTTCTCGAAGCGGAGGGCGGCGCATTCCTTGCCGCTCTGGATGCGGTCGAGCAGGTATGACGGTTCGAACCAGCGGTCGCGCAGGTGGTCGATGCCCAGCAGGCGTTCCTCGCCGTAATGCTCGATGAGCAGCACACGTTCGTCGGAGGGTTTGCCGACAAGGAAATGCTTCACTCCGGCCTCGGAGAGTATCTTCTCAACGGATTCTTTCTTGGATTCCTCGAACTGCACCAGCACGGCGGGGTTCTCGGCGAAGAGAATCTTGACAAGGTCGGTCTCGCCGTTCTGGAGGAACCCGGTGGTGGTGAACTCAAGACCTCCGGTGGTGTTGGCGAACAGCATCTCAAGCATGGCTGTCACGAGACCTCCGGCGGAGATGTCGTGCATGGCCAGGAGCTTACGCCCTTTCACCAGTTTCTGCACGGCCTCAAAGGCGGCGGCGAATTTCGCGGGGTCTTTGACGGTCGGCGCGTCGGAGCCGATACGGTTGAGGGCCTGGGCGAAAGCCGAGCCTCCCAGACGGAGGGCATCGGAGGAGAAGTCGATATAATAGAGGAGGGTGTTCTTCTTGTTTTTCAGGACGGGGCTGACGGTGCGGCGCACGTCGCCTGTCTGTCCGGCGGCGGAGATGATTACAGTGCCGGGGGCGAACACCTTGTCTTCACCATATTTCTGGGTCATCGACAGGGAGTCCTTACCGGTGGGAATATTGATTCCCAGGGCGCAGGCGAAGTCGGAGCAAGCCTCGACAGCCTTGTAGAGGGCCGCGTCCTCCCCGGCGTTCTTGCATGGCCACATCCAGTTGGCCGACAGGGACACGCTCTTGAGTCCCTTGTCGAGCTGTGCGCCGACAATGTTGGTAAGGGCCTCAGCGACAGCCATCACAGAGCCTTTCGCGGAATCGGCGAGGGCGACCTGGGGGGCATGGCCGATGGAGGTTGCGATACCGGATTTGCCGGTATAGTCGAGGGCCACGACTCCGCAGTCGCTCAGGGGGAGCTGCAACTCGCCCTGACACTGCTGACGGGCGACTTTGCCGGTCACGGAGCGGTCAACCTTGTTGGTCAGCCAGTCCTTGCAGGCCACCGCTTCAAGCGACAGCACATCCTCAACATACTGGAGGAGGTTGGTGGCGTCATATTCCGGTTCACGGTAGGTCAGCTCGACGGTGGTGTCGGTCATCACGGTCTTGGGGGAGTTGCCGAACATGTCGGCCATCTCCAGGTCGATGGGCTTCACACCCTTGCTGTCGGAGAAGACGAAGCGGTCGTCGCCGGTGGTCTCGCCGACAACATACATCGGGGCGCGCTCACGCTGGGCGACGCGCTCCACATAGGGGATGTCCTCGGCCTTGATTACCAGACCCATACGCTCCTGACTCTCGTTTCCGACGATTTCCTTGGCCGAGAGGGTGGGATCGCCGACAGGGAGCGCGTCGATGTCGATGCGTCCGCCGGTGGCCTCCACAAGCTCGGAGAGGGCGTTGAGATGGCCTCCTGCGCCGTGGTCATGGATGGAGACCACAGGATTGGAGTCGCTTTCGGCGAGGGCGCGGATGACGTTGGCCACACGCTTCTGCATCTCGGGGTTGGCGCGCTGGACGGCGTTAAGCTCGATGGAGTTGTCATACTGGCCTGTCTCGACAGAAGAGACAGCGCCGCCACCCATACCGATGCGGTAGTTGTCGCCACCCATCACCACGACCTTCTCGCCGGCCACGGGTGTGCCCTTGATAGCATCCTTCTTTGCGGCGAAACCGACACCTCCGGCAAGCATGATTACCTTGTCGTAGGCATATTTGCGGTCGTTCTCCTCATGCTCGAAGGTCAGCAGCGAACCGCAGATGAGGGGCTGGCCGAATTTGTTGCCGAAGTCGGAGGCTCCGTTGGAGGCCTTGATGAGGATTTCGGCAGGGGTCTGGTAGAGCCAGACGCGGGGATTCATCATCAGCTCCCAACGGTGTTCGGGGCTGAGGCGGGGGTATGAGGTCATATAGACGGCCGTTCCGGCAATCGGCAGTGATGCCTTGCCGCCACCGAGGCGGTCGCGGATTTCGCCACCGGTTCCGGTGGCCGCGCCGTTGAACGGCTCGACGGTTGTCGGGAAGTTGTGGGTCTCGGCCTTGAGGGAGATGACGGTCTTGACATCCTTCACCTCGAAGTAGTCGGGACGGTCGGGGTTGACGGGATAGAACTGGTCTACCTTGGGGCCTTCAAGGAAAGCCACATTGTCTTTGTAGGCCGACACCAGTCCGTTGGGGTTCTCCTGTGAGGTCTTCTTGATGAGCTTGAAGAGCGACATCGGCTTCTCCTGGCCGTCAATCACGAATGTGCCGTTGAAAATCTTGTGGCGGCAATGCTCGGAGTTGACCTGGGAAAAGCCGAACACCTCGGAGTCGGTCAGCGGACGGCCGAGTTTCTTGGCGAGGGATTCGAGATAGGCCTCTTCGTCGGGGCTGAGGGCGAGTCCTTCGCGGAGATTGTATTCGTGGATGTCCTCGATTCTCACAATAGGGTCGGGCTTGCGGTTGACGTCGAACACCTTTGAGTTGAGGCCGTCGTAGAGGCGCGACAGCATGCGGTCATAGACCGGCTCCTCCTCCTGGCCCACACGCTCGAACTGCTCGATGCGGGAGATGCCCGAAAGGCCCATGTTCTGGGCAATTTCAACGGCGTTGGTGCTCCAGGGGGTGATCATCTCGCGGCGCGGACCGACGAAACGTCCCTTGACAGAGGTGGCCGAAAGGGGTTTCGCTCCGGAAAACGCCCATGCAAGTTTCTCTAATTCCGCCGGGGAGAGCTTGTGGTCGGTCTCGACGGCGAAGAAGGTTGTCTGACCCTTCTTGAAGAATTGAACCATATTTGTTTATTGTAGAATGTTTCTGAATGGTCTTAAAATTCGTAGTCCACGCAGCCGCGCAGCTCTTTGTGCCCGGCAAGCAGGGAGGCTGCCGCCACATGGGCGGGGTGTTTGGCGTAGACCTCCACGTCGGCCATTGTCGGGACGACGGCGGTCAACACCACATCCCACTCCTCGGCGGGGTTCTGGTTCAGGCCGACCTCCATCGATTCCAGCACTTCTATCTCTGCGGGGAGCTTCAACAGGGCGTCGCGGAAAGCTGATGCCACTTCGAGTCTTTTCTCCGAGGTGCCTGAAAGCTTGAACATCACTATATGCTTTACCATATCGGATATATTTGGTGGTTAAGGTGTTACGCTTGGATGGTGGATGCCGCTCACGCTTTGGCGTACAGACGCTCGCGGACGGCGGCCACCTTCTCGTCGGTGATGTAGTCGTCATAGTCCATCATCTTGTCGATGATGCCGTTGGGGGTAAGCTCGATAATGCGGTTGCAGACGGTCTGGATGAACTCGTGGTCATGGCTCGACATCAGCACCACACCCTTGAATGCCTGCAGGGTGTTGTTGAATGCCTGGATTGACTCCAGGTCGAGGTGGTTGGTGGGGGAGTCGAGCACCATCGTGTTGGCGTTGCGGAGCATCATCTTCGAAATCATGCAGCGCATCTTCTCACCTCCCGAGAGGACGGATGCCTTTTTCAGCACCTCCTCGCCCGAGAAGAGCATCTTGCCGAGGAATCCCTTGAGGTAAATCTCGGAGGAGTCGTCGGAGAACTGGCAGAGCCAGTCGACAAGGTTCATATCGGTGTTGAAGAACTGCGAGTTGTCGAGCGGGAGGTAGGCCGTGGTGATGGTCTGACCCCAGTCATATGTTCCCTCGTCAGCCTTGCGGTTGCCCATGATGATTTCAAACAGGGCGGTCATGGCGCGGGGGTCATGGCTGAGGAAGGCTACCTTGTCACCCTTCTCAATCTGGAAGTTGACATCCTTGAACAGCACTTCGCCGTCGACGGTGGCTCCGAGTCCGTGGACTTCGAGAATCTTGTTGCCGACTTCGCGTTCGGGAGTGAAGATGATCCCCGGATAACGGCGAGACGAGGGCTGGATTTCCTCGATGTTGAGTTTCTCGAGCATCTTCTTGCGCGAGGTCGTCTGTTTCGACTTGGCTACATTTGCCGAGAAACGCTGGATGAACTCCAGCAGCTCCTTGCGTTTCTCCTCGGCCTTCTTGTTCTGCTGCTGCTGCTGACGCAGGGCAAGCTGTGAAGACTCATACCAGAAGGAGTAGTTACCGGCAAAGAGGGTAAGCTTGTTATAGTCGATGTCGAGGGTGTGGGTGCAGACCGAGTCGAGGAAGTGACGGTCATGGCTGACCACCAGCACGGTGTTCTCGAATTTCGAGAGGTAGTCTTCAAGCCATGCAACAGTCTCAAGGTCGAGGTCGTTGGTAGGCTCGTCGAGAAGAAGGTTGTCGGGGTTGCCGAAGAGGGCCTTGGCCAGCAGGACACGCACCTTCTCGTTACCCGAGAGGTCGCGCATCAGCATGTAGTGGCGGTCCTCCTTGATTCCGAGACCGCTGAGCAGGGCGGCCGCGTCGCTCTCGGCATTCCAGCCCTCAAGCTCGGCGAATCGCTCCTCAAGCTCGGAAGCACGTATTCCGTCGGCATCAGAGAAGTCAGGTTTCGCGTAGAGCGCGTCCTTCTCCTGCATGATGTCCCATAGGACTGTGTGACCTTGCAGCACAGTGTTCATCACCGTGCAGTCGTCAAACTTGAAGTGATCCTGCTCAAGAACGCTCATACGCTCGCCGGGACCCATCGAGACTGTGCCGTGGGTAGGGGAGAGCTGATCCGAGAGGATTCTCATAAGTGTTGACTTCCCCGCGCCATTGGCACCGATGATGCCATAGCAGTTTCCGGGGGTGAATTTCAGGTTGACATCCTGAAACAAGACTCTTTTACCGAATTGTATGCCTAAATTGTTGACAGCTATCATTGAAATGGATGAAATGTGGGGCAAAGTTACGAAAATTTCCCCGACCCTCCAAACGTTTGGAGGGGCAACGCCGCCCACACCTCATTCAAAAAGATGCCCGTAAATAAAAGCACCCCGTCTCACGACGGAGTGCTTCCTCACATTTGATTCCCAACCCTTGGCATTGCTGCCTTCAGGTTGAGAATTACACACAATGAATAAAATGATCCGGCGCAATCAATGCGCCTATTGATTCCCTTACGATCAGTTATTCTCTTAGTTGCTATTAAGCCGCGCGGCAAAGCGGCTAATCATAGCGCAAAGTTACAACTTCTCGTTATCAGTTTCGCTACCTGTTTGTGGTTTCTTTGACATAATCGTGATGCGAAGTTCACATTTCCCGCCACGTCACATTCGTGTCTTTACACCACAGGAGCATTGAGTTTTGCAAAGGTACAACAAAAAATTGACATTTGGCATACAGAACCGCGAAATCAGAAATTTTTGCAAATCTGATTGAACGAGAAATCCGCCGTGGCCAGCTGGTGGCACACGGCGGATTCAGTTTATGTCGGGGAACCGGTCTGTCGGATTCAGCCCTGATACTCGGCCATATCGGCGGGTTTCACGGTGGCGATGAATGCGGAGTTGCGGGCAACGTCGGCCATACCGAGGTTGACATATACCTTGGCGCTCTTGACAAGCTCCTCGGCGGCTTCCTTGACAGCGGCATCCTCGGAAGTGAGGTTGCGGGAAGCGTCGGTGACAAGCAGGTAGCCCATCACGCAGTCACCGGCCATCTCGACGAGACGACGGGCCATGAAATCGGTGTATTCAGTCTCGTTGACAGCCTTGACAGCCTCGACAGCCTCCTGATACTTGCCGAACATTACGTCAAGCATCTTCTTCTGGGTCATCAGCTCGGGAGCGACCTCCATCTGCTGGTAGCCTTCGACGAGCTGGGCGTAGGTGCCGGTCAGGACGTGGCGGATGGCGGCAACGACCTGGAGCTGGGTTGTGCCCTCATATATGGAGGTGATGCGGGCGTCGCGGTAAACGCGTTCGCAGGCGTAATCCTTCATGAAGCCCGAACCGCCATGAATCTGGATGCAGTCGTAGGCGTTCTGGTTGCAGTATTCCGAGGTGAGACCCTTGGCGAGAGGTGTGCAGGCGTCGGCGAGCTTGTTGTAAAGCTTCATTTCCTGACGCTCCTCGGGTGTGAGCGAGCGTTCGCGGGCGATATCCTCGTATGCCTTGTAGATGTCGACGTAGCGAGAGGTCTCGTAGAGGAGACAGCGGGAAGCGTCGAGCTTGGCCTTCATAGTGGCGAGAATCTCGCGCACGGCGGGGAACTCGATGATGGCCTTGCCGAACTGCTTGCGGTCGCGGGCGTATGCGTCAGCCTCGCGGTAGGCGATCTCGCTGACACCGACACTCTGAGCGGCGATACCCAGACGGGCACCGTTCATCAGGGCCATCACATACTTGATAAGACCCAGACGGCGTGAGCCGCAAAGCTCAGCCTTGGCATTCTTGTAGACAAGCTCGCATGTGGGAGAACCCTTGATACCGAGTTTGTTCTCGATACGGCGAACATCCACCCCACCCTGACGCTTGTCATAGATGAACATGGAGAGGCCGCGGCCATCCTTGGTGCCGCTCTCGGAGCGGGCAAGCACCAGATGGATGTCAGCGTCACCGTTGGTGATGAAACGCTTCACACCGTTGAGGCGCCAGCTGCCGTCGGGCATCTCTGTGGCCTTGAGCATCACAGACTGGAGGTCGGAACCTGCATCAGGCTCGGTGAGGTCCATCGACATGGTCTCACCCTCGCAGACGCGGGGAATGTAACGCTCGCGCTGGTCCTCTGAACCGAACTCGTAAAGGGTCTCGGCACAGTCTTGGAGACCCCAGAGGTTCTCGAAACCGGTATCGGCGCGGCTTACGATGTCGGCGGCCATGATATAAGGGGTGATGGGGAAGTTGAGACCGCCGAAGCGACGGGGCATTGACATACCCATCAGGCCGGCCTTGCGGCAGGCATCGAGGTTTTGCTGTGTACCGGAGGCGTAAGTCACGCGGCCATTCTCAACCTTGGGGCCTTCGTGGTCGACACCCTCGGCGTTCTCGGCGATGGTGGTGCCGCAAAGTTCTCCGACGATTTCAAGGACGCGCTCGTAGTTGTCCATCGCGTCGGCGAAATCTACCGGCGCGTAGTCAAACTTGTCGGCGTCGGCGAAGTCGCGCTCCTTCAGGCTGACGATTTTCTGCATCAGGGGGTGCTGGAGGTGGAGCTTCAGCGCCTTGTTATCTGTATAGAAGTTAGCCATTACTTCGAGTTTTTCTTGTAATACTTGATGAGTTTGGGAACGACCTCCTCGTAGTTGCCCGTGATGACATAGTCAGCGATGGTGTTGATGGGCGCGTTGGGGTCGTTGTTGATGGAGATGATAATCGAGCTGTCCTGCATACCGGCGATATGCTGGATCTGGCCGGAGATACCGCAGGCGATGTATAGCTTGGGACGGACAGTCACACCGGTCTGGCCCACCTGGCGGGCATGCTCGGTGAAGCCGGCATCGACAGCCGCACGTGTGGCACCTACCTCAGCACCGAGGACGGAAGCCAGCTCGTGGAGCATATCGAATCCCTCCTTGGAACCGACGCCGTAACCACCGGCGACGATGATGGGAGCATTCTTTATATTGATTTTGGACTTCTCGATGTGACGGTCGATAATCTCCACAACGAAGTCCTCATCCTTGACATATTTTTTGGCGTCGAGTTTCACGACTTCACCCTTGTGGTCGGGGTTGAAGACCTCTTTCTTCATCACACCCTCACGGACGGTGGCCATCTGGGGACGGCAGTCGGGGTTGACGATGGTGGCGACGATGTTGCCGCCGAATGCGGGACGAATCTGATAGAGGAGGTTCTGGTATTCCTTGCCGGTCTTGGGGTCTTTGTGGTCACCGATTACCAGCGAGGTGCAGTCGGCGGTCAGACCGCTGTGGAGGCAGGAGCTGACGCGGGGGCCGAGGTCACGGCCGATGCATGTGGCACCCATCAGGCAGATCTGCGGCTCGATTTCCTTGAAGAGGTTAATCAGCACAGCGGCGTGGGGGTTGGAGGTGTAAGGATAGAGACGCTTGTCCTCTACCTTGTAAACCACGTCGACACCGTAGGGGAAGAGCTGCTTCTCGACACCGGAGAGCTTGTCGCCGATGACGATGGCCTCAAGCTTGACACCGAGTTCGGTGGCGAGCTGGCGACCCTTGGTCAGGAGTTCCAGGCTGACATCGGCCACCTTTCCGTCCTCATATTCGCAATAGACGATGAGGTTGTTCTTATCTTTTTGCATTGTTGGATGTTCGTTTTTAAGGGATTAGCCGATGGTGTGGTTGGCGATGAGTTCCTTTACTAGCTGTTCGATCTGCTCGTCGTTGTTCTCCAGCGACAGGCTCTGCTTTGCTGTGAATACAACATTCTCGATGGCTTTCACCTTTGTGGGGGAACCGGCCATACCGATCTGCTCGGGATCAGCCTCGACGAAAGCTGCGCCCCACTCCTGGATCACATCCAGCGAGGGACGTTTCTCAAGGACAGCCTTGCGGGTGTCGTCGAGCTTGGCCTTTTCCGAGGGGGAAGCGGCATATTTGAATTGCATCACGCGCTTGGCGTTGCGGGGACGGCATTCGGCAGCCGAACCGTTGACGGTCACCACGCAGGGAAGAGGAGCCTTCACGGTCTCCACGCCTGATTCCAGACGGCGCTTGACAGTCACCTTGCCATCCTTGAGGTCAAGGATTTCCTCGGCGTAGGTAATCTGGGGGATTCCGAGCTTCTCGGCAATCTGGGGGCCAACCTGGGCGGTGTCGCCGTCGATAGCCTGACGGCCGCAAAGCACGATATCGTAGTTTCCGATTTTCTTTACAGCCTGGGCCAGGGAATAGGAGGTGGCCAGGGTGTCGGCGCCACCGAGCAGACGGTCGGTGAGGACGATGCCGTTGTCGGCGCCACGGAAGATGCCTTCACGCACAACCTCGGCCGCGCGGGGCAGACCCATTGTGAGCATTGTGATGGTCGAACCGGGGTTCGCGTCCTTCAGGCGGAGAGCCTGCTCAAGGGCGTTGAGGTCCTCGGGGTTGAAGATGGCGGGCAACGCTGCGCGGTTGATGGTGCCGTCTTCTTTCATGGCATCTTTTCCCACGTTGCGGGTGTCAGGCACCTGCTTGGCAAGAACAATGATGTTTAAACTCATGAATCTCTATTTTAAATTGATTTATTATCGTAAGATTTCAGCGTCATAATCAAAGCGTTAAGCCATTAGTGCAATGCTCAACGCAAAAGAGGGGCAGCCGCGGTCACAGCCCCGGCTTCCCCCTTTTATATCATTATTGTCGGCAAAGATAGCTATTTTTTCACAGACGCTCAGCATAATACGCATTTTTTAACAAACCTGCGCGACTGTGGCTTTTTCCGCACCATTTCAAAATCAGCCAAATGAACGGAAAAGAGCCTTGTACGCAGATACCGGTCCCACACACAGGAAAATGTCACCCGGCTCGACACGCAAATCCCCCTCCTCCGGTTCGCCGGAATGAACAGCATCGGCCAACACTCCGACGGGCAATGTGTCCATCACAGTGTGGGATATGCCGAGGATATTGTTTTTGGAGGATGGGCGCGCCGCGGTGATGAAACGCAGTCCGCGCAAGGTGTCTGCATCGATGTCGGCGTAACGCATGTGGTGGAAAATCCCCGGGGCGACGAACCTCACGGCGAATGTGTCGTGGCCGATGCGGAGTGACGCCACCTGTGACGACAGTTCCATCTCATTCACCAGGTCATGGGCAGCCCGCTGCTCGGGGGTCAGGATGCGTTCCACCTTCAGCCCTTCGAGAATAGACTGGTGAAGCTCGTCGATGGCACGGGCGTAGATTTTTCTGATGCCAAGCTTCCGCAGCAATGCCACGGTCTTGACACTCGCCCCGAAGTTCTCACCGATGGCTACTATCACGAGATCTACATTTTTCAACGGCAGCGCGGCCAGCGACGGCTCGTCGGTGGAGTCGAGGATATAGGCGGTCGATATGTAGTCTTTCACTGCCTCGACATTGGCGCTACGGATGTCCGCACCAATCACCTCATGGCCCATGTCGGTCAGGTCACGGGCGAGATTCGAGCCGTATATGCCGAGTCCGATTATAAGGTAACGCATTGTTGCAGGTCTGTTATTGTTATATTGATAGTTGTCAGTTTATTATGATGTTGTCTGAGGGTAGACGGAAAGGCGGGTCGTTATGGACTCCGACCACCCCCACGAGCAGCGATATGATGCCGACGCGGCCCAGGAACATCGCCGTGCAGAGCAGAATCTTGGAGGGGATGGAGAGCGCCGAGGTCACCCCGAGCGACGACCCCACGGTAAACAGAGCCGATACCGCCTCATATACCAGCGCCTTCGGGGATAGCTCAGGCTCAAGCCCCACCAGCACTATGCCGTAAAATGTCAGGGAGAGTATGGATAGCCCAATCACAGCGTGGGCGCGCCTGAGCGAAGGTATGGAGATGCTGCGGTCATAAGCGGTCACCACCTCCCGCCCGAGTATGATGGCTTTCAGGTTCAATATCATCGTGGCGAATGTGTTGACCTTTATGCCGCCAGCTGTCGACTGGGATGCTCCGCCTATCCACATCAGGAACAGGAACATCAGTATGGTGACATTCAGGAATGAGGCCGGATTGACAGATGAGAAACCCGAGGAACGGGGCACGGAGGAGTTGAACCACGACTGCACCACCTTATGCCACACAGGCATCCCGTCCAGGGTGTTGTCATATTCAAACAGGAAAAACAGCAATGTGGACACCAAGGTCAGGATCAGGGAGGTGACCAGCACGATTTTGGTGTTGAGGTCATAAAGATGGACAGGCATACGGGGCGGTCTGCGTCGCCGCAGCCATGCCCAAGCCCGCTTCATACGGCAGACAGCGGCCTGACGGAAATTCACCAGTATCGGGAATCCGATGCCTCCGGCGGTAACCAGCAGGGTCACCGTGACATATATCCATTGGTTTGACTTCAGGAGCAACGGATTGGAAAGCCCTCCCTCTATGTTGGAAAAACCCGCATTGCAGAATGCAGACAGCGAATGGAACCCGGAGAAAATCAGCTCATCCTCGACCGACATTCCGAGTGTGTCGTGTACACAAAGGAAAATCGCGGCCGCCCCGATAAGTTCTATCGTGATGGTGAAGACAAAGATATATAGCAACGTGGGCAACAACGCGCTCATGGTCTTGGAGTAAATCATGTCGCGCACCATCAGCTGACTGTAAATCGAGGTGTTGCCGCTGAAGAAGAGCGCGAAGAAACTCGTGAAGGTCATCACCCCCAGCCCTCCCGTCTGAATCAAAAGCGCAAGGACAAGCAATCCGACAGGGGTGAATGTCGCCGAGACATCTACCGAAGTCAGGCCGGTGATGCATACCGCCGAGGTCGAGACGAAAAGCGCGTCCACATAGTCGATGCCTCCGTGGGTGCATCGGGGCATCATCAGCAGCAATGAGCCGACAAGTATCAGCAAAAGGAAGCTGGCCGACAGGATAAGGGAGGGATTGGTACGCCGTCCCAGCATCTTTATGATGCCGAAGGAGAGGTCGATGACGGAATATGCCCCGAGTATTGGGAAGAGGAATTTGTTGGAATATAGAATCTGGTCCAATATCCCTATCCAGGGATGCTCGGGTCGGGGATAGACCAGCGGCAGCAAAGTGGCCAGCACCGCCAGGTCCACTATCCACTTTATTATTCTCGTCTCGCGGACTGTGCGCCGGAAGGCGAGCAATAGGCCGTAGAGGACATTGACGATGAAGAGTATCTGGCATCCCCGCAACACTCTCGCTATGTGGCGGTAATCCGAGGCGGAATGGTCAAAGCCGAAATAGATCGTCAATGCCGTCAGGCAGACAATCGACCCGGCGAAAGTGGCGACCCCCAGAATGTTGCTGCCGATACGAATCGCAGGCACAAAACGCGCGGTGAACCGGAGGTAAGCGTGCCACGCCACCACCAACCGTCGTTTTATGCCTGTCAATCCGCCCGGCATGTCAGTTTACCGTTTTTTCAGCATGTCGAGCAACGATCCCAGCCCTCCGGCCTGACCGGTGGAGTCGGGTGTCTCCTGCTGTTGTGTCGAGGTGTTGCCGGCAGTCCCTACCGACCCGGTTTTGGTGAGGGAGAAACCGCAGTTCAGACCGTCGTAGCTGTTCAGGAAAGTCGCGGCGGCCTGAAGGGTCTGTTTGCCGGTAAGTTTGGCCACAGTGTTCATCAGGGTCAGCAGCTTCGAGGCATCGAAAGTCATTATCAGTCCGTTGCCGGATTTCTGCACATCGGCGGCAATCTTGCCGAAACTCATCTTGCCGAGGGCCTTGAAGGTGAAGATGAAGGAATTGGCCGATGTCTGGGTCGAATCGCGCTGGAATGTGCCGTTCAGCTTGATTTTCCCCAGCGAGAACTCGAATGTCTTCTCCGGGGTGAGGGTGACGACGAGATTCTGTATGCCTGCCTTCTCGTAGTAGGGGGCGAGTTTGTTGACAATCGTTGCAGCCATGGCGACACCGCCGGCTTTCTGCAGGAAGTTGTCGCTCTTGAATGTGATGGCCGGTTCCTTGTAGGCATACACTCCGGCGAGGTCTTCTTCTGACAGCTGTCCTCCGCCAAGCAGGCCGGAAATCAGACCGCCGAGGGCATCCCCCAGACCGCTCCCGGACTGTGAACCCTCTGAAGATGAACCTCCGGCGAGACCACCGAGGAGATCACGGATGTCAGGCTCGGCCTTGATGGAGGGAGCCGCTATCAAAAACATGGCCAGGATAGCAAATACAATCTTTTTCATACCTTAATATAACATTGGAAATTAGCTAATGGTCACGGCAAAAACCGCAATTACGAGGCAAAATTAACAAAATCTTTTTCAATCCTGTCATAAATAACGGGGAGTTGGACGACACGCCACTGTTAAAAACTTTAACACTCGATTGTTTTTTCCTTACGTCAAAAAAACTTAACTTTACAAAAATTTTGCGTGTGGTAGTCGGGACGACTACGTTCTGACAGAGGCAAATTATTGGTTTTTAACATCTTATCACAATTCTGGTTGAAAATCGAAAAAGCCTCCTGTAACTGACAGGTCACGTTTCAAAGTGCATTTGATGAATACTATCGTAAAAAAGATATTGGCCATTCTCGTGTTGGCTGTCATCTCGGCAGGAAGCGGCGCAAGCGCCCAGGTCGAGTTCAAGCGCGGGCTGGAACAGATATCCTTCATCCCCAAGGGGCAATGGATAACCGGTGTCAGCGTGAGCTTCTCGCAGTCTAACCAGGACAACTACCAGTTCTTCATAGTCGAGGACATGTCGGGCGACGCCTATACATTCAAGGTGAGCCCGATGCTGATGTATTGCTTCAAAGACAACCTTTGCGCCGGCGGAAAGATGTCATATACCCGCACGCGCACCCGTCTCGACCAAGCAAGGATGGTCATAGACTCCGAGACCGATTACTCCGTCGACAACCTCTACCAGATTTCCCACAACTACTCGGCGATGGCCTGTTTCCGCAACTACATAAGTCTGGGGCGCAGCCATCGTTTCGGTTTCTTCAACGAAGTGCAGCTCCAGTTTGGAGGCGGCGAGTCGAAGATAATAAACGGTCGCGGGAATGACCTGACGGGCACATTCGACAAGAGCTGGAACATGAACATCGGCCTCGCTCCCGGAATGGTGATGTTCCTCAACAACTATTCGGCGATAGAGGTGAATGTAGGCGTGTTAGGTTTCAATTACTCCCACACCACCTCCAAGACCGACCAGGTCTACCTTGCCTCACGCGAGTCGAAACAGGCCAACTTCAAAATCAACCTATTCTCGATTACCTTCGGGGTCGCGTTCTATCTGTAAAAAACCGAGACAGTCATGATAAGAAAATTGCTTCTGATGATAATTGGCCTGGTTGTCGCGGTGCTGTCACTGGTAACCGAAGCGTGGGGTGCCGAACGCGTCTTCTCCGATGCGATTCCCTTGCTGGGCAAACTGACAGAGGGGGAGAAAATCCCCATCGACTCGACGGTCGTCACTGACGACATTCCCGACGAGACAGTGCTGGTCGGGGGAGACACGGTATCGATAATCCTCCCGCAGAAAAACTATGGGCGCTACAATCGCGGACTCTATAACTATCTGTTCATCCCCAAAGGACAATGGTCGTTCGGACTGATGGCCTCATACGGGGAGTTCTCGACCGACGATGTCCAGCTGCTGTCGGTAATCAAAGACCTCGACCTGAACATCAAGGCCTACTCCCTCCAGCCTTCGATCACATACTTCTTCCGCAACAACCAGTCGATAGGAATGAAATTCGTCTATGTGCGCCGCAACCTCGACCTGCCCGGTCTGGCGGTGGATTTCAGCGACGATATGAATTTCTCGCTCAAGGATGTGAGCTATTACGAGCAGAGTTACTCGACTTCGGTGTCATACCGCAACTATGTCGGCCTGGGACGCGACAGGCGTTTCGGAGTGTTCAATGATGTCGACCTCTCTTTCGGCTCCGGCTCGGCAAGGTTCAAACGCTATTACGGAGGGGAATTGCGCGACACCCGCACCAACTCAATGAGCGCGGCCCTGAACTTCTCGCCCGGCCTGTGTGTCTTCATTATGGACTATGTGAGCTTCAACGTCAGCTTCGGAGTCTTCGGCATAAAGGTCCACCACGAGAAGCAGCAGACCAACGGGGTCGAGGAGGGGACCCGCTTCACCTCGGGAGCCAATTTCAAATTCAATATTTTCAACATCAACTTCGGCATGGCCGTCTTTATCTGATATATGAGTCTGAGAATGGAAACAATGCCAGTCATAAAGACCTCCCGGACGACACGCCTCCTGACGGCGGTGCTGTCGGCAGCTGTCCTGATGTTACAAGGATGCCTCAAAAACGACATCCCCTATCCCCGCATACAGCCCGACTTTCTGACCATGGAGGCCGAAGGGCTGGAAAAACCGGCGGAAATAGATGTTGCCAACCGTATGGTAACCCTCACTTTCGGCGAGGAGGTCAACATAAAGAAAGCCCATATCACTTCTTACACCATAACAGAGGGGGCGTCGCTCACAGGCGGCAATCTCGACCAGCCCCTGAATCTGTCTGACTATTACATATGTACCCTGTCTCTATATCAGGACTATGACTGGGTAATCAAGGGGGTACAGAACATCGAGCGGTATTTCACAGTGGAGAATCAGGTCGGGGCGACAATCATCGATGTCGGCGGTCGACGTGTGAAGGTCAACGTGTCATCCAACGGAGGCGGACTCAGCAAAGTTAAGGTGCTGACCATGAAGCTCGGTCCCGTCAACTCCCTGACCACCCCCGCGCTCGAAGGAGAGACCATCGACCTCACGCGCCCGGTGGATGTGACGGTCAACGCCTACGGTGAGGAGAGCGTATGGACCATCATCGGCGAGGAGGTGACATCCAATGTGCAGACAATCCGCGCCGACGCGTGGACTAATGTGGCATGGGTCTACGGAGCCGGACTCGATGGTGTGGAGAACGGTGTGGAATATCGTCTCTACGGCACACAGGAATGGACAAAAGCGCCATTGTCATGGATAACCAACACCGGTTCAACCTTCTACGCCCGTCTGGTCAACCTCAACCCTGACACGGAATACGAGGCTCGCACATATGGCGGCGCGGAATATGGCGATGTGGTGAGATTCACCACCGGTTCAATCGTCCAGCTTCCTAACTCGTCACTCTCACAATGGTCTAAAAACGGTGCCGTATGGCAGCCGTGGGGAGAGGGTGAGACACCATACTGGGACACTGGCAACAAGGGGGCATCCACCCTCGGCTCAAGCAATGTGATACCCACCTCCGACACCTCGTCGGGAACCGGGCAGGCCGCTATGCTCCAGACAAAGTTCGTCGGAGTCGGAATCATCGGCAAGATTGCCGCCGGAAGTGTCTTTGTCGGGTCATACCTCCGCACTGACGGCACCAACGGTGTGCTGCAGTTCGGACGCGAGTTCACCGAGCGTCCCACCCGCCTGCGTGGCTATTTCAACTATAAGACAGCCCCCATCAACAAGGCCAGCACGGAATACCAGAACCTGCTCGGACAACCCGACACCTGCATCGTCTGGTGTGCGCTCATCGACTCTCCCCAACCCTTTGAGTGCCGCACCAACCCCAAGGACCAGAACCTCTTCAACCCGTCTGCTTCCTATGTAGTGGCCTACGGCAAGATGCAGTGTGGCGACAACATACCCCAGTACATACCCTTCGAGGTCAACCTCGAATACACCGCCACCAACCGACAGCCGAAATACATCCTCGTGGTCGCTTCGTCAAGCAAATATGGCGACTACTTCACCGGTGGCGACGGTGCGGTGATGTGTCTCGACGACCTTGAACTGGAATATGACTATTAATTAATGAGTATCGAAACTTTCAGATATATGAAAACAATAACCAAAGCACTCGCGACAATCATTCTCGCAGCGGCCTCATCAGGGGTCGCCGGTGCGCAAAGCTATATGTTCGACAATCCGGAAAACCGCACATACTTCGGTGTGAGGGCCGGACTTGACATCTCATCCGCCGCCAACGGGGGGGCGATGTTCAGCAACAAGGCCGGATTCAGCGCCGGCGCGATATATAACATACCCGTCGTTGCCAACTTCTACTTCGAGCCTGGACTGTATCTCTTCTACAATACCTTCGGAACAGTCCATCTCGAAAATTACCCTTATATAGTCACCGATTCGGAGGGTAACGAGAATGAATATTACAAACTGTATCAGGTGGACGGTAGCCTGCGCAATTTCGGATTCCGTATCCCGATGAACCTCGGCTATCACTTCGACTTCGCCGACGACCTGTCTGTAAGCGTCTTCACCGGCCCGCAATTCAACCTCGGCCTTGTGGCACGCTACCACCAGAACGAAGTCATCACCCCCGGCAACGAGACAGTGAAGTCGACCTCAGTAGACGCTTTCGGCACAGGAGGTTTCAAGCACTTCGACATGCAATGGAACTTCGGTATAGGCCTGACCTATCAGCGTTATTTCGTCAGCATCGGCGGTTCGGTTGGTGTCACCCGTATGAAGAGCGCGTCAATCATCGAAGCGGGTCCCTATAAAGTCGACCTGCGCCGCAACATCCGCCGCAATCTCTTCAACATCTCCGTGGGATATAATTTCTGATTTCATTCCATCCGACTCAATCCTGTCAGTCCTGCGAGTACCCGACATAGTGCGAAACGGCATCAATTTACAAAACTGACATATACAATCAAGTCTGGTACAATCAAGTCTCGTTTTGTCGCGGGGGGCATTTTTATGGCAGATATGCAATAAATTAGGTGGGTTTGCGTTTTATGGGTGATGAGATGGATTGCCACCACCATAATGTCGATTTTTCTTCTCCTTTCATTTGAAGCTGAAGGGAGGAGGGCAACACGGATTGACTCGTTGATTAACGAGCTCGATACCGTAATCACCAACCGTTCGCGTTATTTCGAAATAAAGGAAACCAGGATTTCAACGTTGAAATCATCCCTGGCTTCCGCCAGGGATGACAGGGACAGGTTCGATATATTAGGCACACTTATAGACGAATACAATCCCTACAACACCGACTCGGCTCTGATGTACAGTCTCGAACGCGAGGCTGTGGCAAACAAGATTGGGGATCCGGCACGCATCTACAATGCCCGTATGAACCGTGCGGCGGCCTTGAGTGCCATCGGTATGTACCCCGAGGTGATAGAGTTGATGGAGGATATCAAGACAGACGATCTTCCGGGATATCTTCATCCTTTCTACTTCCACATAATGCGTACACTTTATGGGCGGTTGGCTGATTATTCCGCCTTCGAACCGGAGAGGAAGCGTTATGAGGAGCTTACCGATGCATACCGTGATTCGCTGATGAGGGTGAATGAGCCCGGTTCGCTTCCTTTCACAATATCCCGTGCCGACCAGCTCAATGCCCATGGCCGTCCCGGAGAAGCTCTGGCTGTCATGGCTGAGTTTATGGACACCCATGAGCTGACTGAGCATGACAAGGCGATATGTGCCTGGACATTGTCGGAGTCGTATGCCCTCCAGGGCAATATCGACGGACAGAAGGAGCAATTGCTGCTCTCCGCGATTTCCGATATGAAAAGCGCCGTCAGGGAGTACATCTCCCTCCGCTCCCTTGCCCTGTTGCTCTACAAAGAGGGGGATCTTGACCGGGCTTACCGTTTCCTCAATGTCTGTGTGGAGGATGCCTCGAAAAGCAACGCCCGTCACCGAATCATTGAGCTTAACGAGACTTACCCGATCAACGGCATCTACATCGATGCGATGAAGAGGCAGAAAAAGTCGTTGCAGTGGGCGTTGGCAATCATTACCGTCATCTCCCTTTCGCTGCTTGGGGCTTTGTTCTTCATCAAGAAACAGATGAGCAAGATTGCCGCCGCCCGGAAGACCATCGAGGAGAACAACATAAGGCTCAACACCCTCAACTCGCGCCTTACCGAATCGAACCGTGAGCTGTGTGAGGCTAACCGCTCAATCGCTGAGAACTCCCGCGTCAAGGAGACTTACATTGGCCGGTATATGGACCAGTGTCTTAAATATATCGAGCGTCTCGACTCTTACCGGAAGTCAATCGCCAAGATGGCTTCCACCGGCAAGACCGAGGGACTGAAGAAGATGGTGAAATCTTCGGCGGCTATCGACGATGAGCTGAAACTGTTTTACGGACATTTCGACACTACCTTCCTCAAACTCTTCCCGACCTTCGTGGAGGATTTCAATAAACTGCTCGTGCCGGAAGAGGCGATTGTCCCAAAGAAGCCAGGTTCTCTGACAACCGAACTACGCATTTTCGCTCTGATAAGACTCGGTATCACCGACAGTGACCGTATAGCCAAATTCCTGAGATATTCGATTACCACAATCTATAATTATCGCACACGAGTGAGAAACAAGGCTGCCGGCGACCGTTCCAGACTTGAGGAACAGGTATTGCTCATAGGCCGTTCCGAACTTTGAAAACACATCCCCCAAAGAGTTGTCTGTTTTACCCGGTGCTGACCTCGCCGACGGCTTTTCACGGCCCTCACTGATAGGGCTTCCCGGGTAGACTGACATCTGATTATCGTCAATCCTGAAGCCAAAACCACCAATTTTCGTTCAAAACCAACTATATAATTTACCCCTCCTGAAATGCCTAATCTATTGTATCCCAGTGTTAAGTGGTCTCCAATCCACTACTTTTTCAGTATAGGACATTGACAAAGATGTTTTCTATATCTAACTTTGCAGAAAAGACTACTTGCCTAACAGAATTTTCTAACCAAAAAATCTTATCAATGAAAAAAACAGTTGCCAGGAAACTGGTGTCCCTTTTGCTGATGTTTGTGGGGCTGCAATATGCCGCCGCCCAGCAGCTGAATGTGAAAGGCACGGTTACCGACCCATCCGGTGAACCTGTCATCGGTGCAAGCGTAATAGTGGAAGGCACCAAGACCGGTACATCCACCGACATCGACGGTAATTTCACCGTCAGTGCTGATGCCAAAGGCAAACTCCGAATCTCTTATATCGGATATGAAACCCAGGATGTCGCTGTCAACGGCCGGACAGACATCAAAGTCGTACTTAAAGAAAACTCCGCAGTCCTCGACGAGGTCGTAGTCATAGGTTACGGAACAATGGACAAGAAGGAGCTGACCTCGGCCATCTCCCATGTCAGCGAGAAGGACTTTCTCTCGGTAAGTTCGCTCGACCCCTCGATGATGATTCAGGGAAAAGTTCCCGGCGTCTCCATCACAAACACCGGAGCCGGTGACCCCAACAACCAGGCCAGCATCCAGATTCGCGGTGTCTCCTCCCGCGAGGCAGGCCTTGGCCCGCTGATTGTGATCGATGGTGTGCCGGGTGGCAATCTGACCAATATCAACCCCAATGACATCGCGTCGTTCGACATCCTCAAGGATGGCGCCGCATCCGCTATATATGGTACACGCGGTTCGAATGGTGTCATCCTTGTGACCACCAAGAAAGGCAGCAAGGATGGCAACACCCACACCACCTATTCCGGCACACTTGCCTGGGATGTCGTCAAGAAGGAACTCAATATGATGAACGCCCAGGATTACCGCGAAGTGCGCCTCGGATGGGGTGACCGTGGTGTCGACCTCGGCGGCAACGATGACTGGCTTGACGCTGTAACCCGCACAGGTTTCACTCAGCAGCATACCCTGACCGTCAGCGGCGGTAACGAGCGCAGCAACTACCGTGTCAGCGCCGACTATCGCAAGGCCAACGGTATCGACCTCCGTTCGAGCCGTGAGGAATATGGCGCACGCGCCTCTGTGATGCACACCACAAAGGGTGGTCTCTTCACAATCAACATCAATGTCGCTCCCCGTATCATCTACCGCGACAACGCCGACTGGGGTGTGTTCCGCAACGCCATCGAGGCCAACCCGACCACACCTATCATGGATCCTGAGAATCCCAATATGTACTACAACTTCCAGGGACAGGTCGTGGGGAGCAACCCCGTCGAGCTGATGAAGCTTGAGAAAGACCACGCCGACACCAAGCTCCTTGACTGGGACGGTACTCTCAAACTCAACCTCCTGCCCCTGCTGGCAAAAGATGGCCAGAGCATCCATCATCTTACCACCCAGGTGATGTTCGCCGACCACCAGTACAGCAACAACAACTCCTGGTTCCGTCCCTCGACCTCGACCCAGGCTGTAAACAGCGGTTACGACGGTGAGGCCAGCCGTTCCTATTCCAAGGAACGCCAGTATGTGGTTGAATGGCTCACAAACTACAACACCCATATCGATAAGCACAACATCAAGGCGATGGTGGGTTACTCCTACCAGTATTCCCAGTACTCAGGCTTCAACGCCGAGAACAAGGATTTCCCCAACGACGGTCTCGGCTCTGACAACCTCGGCTCCGGCGAGCTCGCCAAGGAGGAGGGTGAGGTATTGATGGGCAGCTACCGCAACGACTCCAAGCTCATCTCTTTCTTCGGCCGTGTAAGCTATGACTTCGACGGCAAATATCTCTTCACCGCTTCTCTTCGCCACGAGGGTTCCTCGAAGTTCGGCGCCAACCACAAATGGGGTAACTTCCCCGCCGTTTCCGCCGGATGGCGTATCTCGCAGGAGAAATTTATGAGCGGTCTCCGCTGGATTGACGACCTGAAAATCCGCGCCGACTACGGTGTGACCGGTAACCAGGACTTCGGCAGCTACCTCTCGATCAACACAATGGGCGGCTTCGGCTACTACTATTACAATGGAAAATACTTCCAGGTATGGGGCCCGGGCAAGAATGTCAACCCCGACCTCCGCTGGGAGAAAGGAAAGAACTGGAACATCGGTCTTGACTTCTCGCTGTTCAACAACCGCCTCTACGGTTCGCTCAACTACTTCAACCGTCGTCAGCAGGACCTGCTGGGTAACTACAAGGTTTCCGTGCCCCCCTATCTCTTCGACGAGACCTTCGTGAACGTGGGAACGATGAAGAACACCGGTTTCGAGTTTGACATCACTTTCAACGCCGTCAACACCAAGGACTTCTCATACAGCTTCAACGTAATCGGCACCGCGATGAGCAACAAGTTCGTCGATTTCAGCAATTCTGAATATATCGGTCAGGACTTCTATAATGTCTGCGGCACCGAGGATCCCTATCCCTTCTACAACCTCCAGCGTATCGAGAAAGGTCAGTCGCTCGGAAATTTCTATATGTGGAAATATGCCGGTATCACCCCCGAAGGTGAATGGCTCGTCTACGACAAGGACAATGACATCATCCGCGCCTCCCAGGCTACAGATGAAGACCGCCGCATCGTCGGCAACGGTATGCCCAAGTTCACAATGTCTACAAGCCACAACTTCCGTTACCGCAACTTCGACCTCGCCCTCTTCTTCCGTGGGGCCTTCGGTTTCGACATCTTCAACATCCACGACTTCTATTACGGAACCCGCAATTTCTCGGGCAATGTCCTCCGCAAGGCTTACGGCAAGAACTTCGACATCTCTCCCGATGCCAACCCCGTCGTGAGCGATTACTTCCTGGAGCGTGGTGACTACTTCAAGCTCGATATGCTGACACTGGGTTACACCCTCCCGACCCCCAAGCTCCGCTTCCTCGACCGCGTGAGGGTTTACGGGACTGTCAAGAATGTCTTCACCATCACCAAGTTCAGCGGCGTGGATCCCTCCACATACCAGGTCAACGGCCTTACCCCCGGCGGCCAGGGTTCCCGCGCCTATTATCCCTCCACCCGCCAGTTAATACTCGGCGTCCAGCTGGATTTCTAATCACCTGTAAAAACATCCGAAATAAAAATGAAGTTTCTCAAACATATAGCGTCGGCAGCCCTGGGCATCATCGCCCTGACCGGTTGCACCAACCTGGACGAGACCCTCTACGACCAGGTGGGAACGCAAAACTATTACAACACCAAGAACGACGTGATACGCGCCGCGTTCCGTCCGTTCGAGCATGCCTACTGGAGCATCTGCAGCCGCCATGTCCTCAATGAGCTTACCGCAGACCAGCTCATCACCCCGACACGCGACGGATGGTGGGACGACGGTGGCAAGTGGCGCCGCCTCCACTACCATCAGTGGAATGTCGAGGATGGGGGTGATGCGCAGACCGAGTGGAACGGCTGTTTCCAGGGTATCATGCAGTGTAACTACGTCATCGAGGACCTGGCTACACTCGACCCCTCCAAATTCGGCTTCACCCAGCCCGAGTTTGACAACATCAACGCCCAGTGTCGCGCCCTCCGCGCATGGTTCTACATCCGTCTGCTCGACGCATTCCGCAACATCCCCCTGGCTGTCAGCTTCAACGATGTCTCCCTCAATTCCGAGGGTCAGGTTGAGCCGAAAGTGGTTTTTGACTTCATCGAAAGCGAGTTGAAAGACTGTCTGAAGCTCCTGACAAAGAAAGAGAGCCTCGGTTCGAACGCCAATCTCCAGGGACAGTGGACACAGGCCGGTGCTGCCGCCATGCTTGTGCGCCTTTACCTCAACGCCAAAGTTTATATCGGTGAGGAGCGTTATTCCGACTGCGAGAAAATCGCACAGGAAATACTCGACGGTGTGTATGGCGCGTATGAGGTGGCCGACCGTTGGGATGCCGCCTTCGACTGGGACAACGACAACTGCGACGAGGTAATCTTCGGATTCCCCAGCTCTCAGGGTTATTCCTACTGGCTCTATCAGGGCGACACCTACTGGTGGACAGTTCCTGCCCGTGCCCGTTATTATTTCAACGACCGCAAGGCAAAGGCCGGCGACCATAACACCAAGTATGCAGCTTCCCCCAGCTACGACCTCAACGGCGACCTCTACACCTATGAGCTTGGAATGCCTGTCCAGAATTTCCGCAAGTATGAGGGTGACGAGCGTATGAAGCTTTACCGCAACCTTGGCGACAGCAAGCGTGAAGGTATGTTCCTCTTCGGTTATCTCGAATATATCGACGAGGATGGCACCAAGAAGCGTGTCCGTGCCCCGGAACAGCCCTATGAGCTCTATATCCGCGACGCTGTCGGCAACTTCCAGGCCATGGCTCCCGACAAGTGGCCCGCCAACAAGAACTCCAACCTTATGAACGGTGACCACAACTCGGGATGGCACTTCGCCAAGTATCCCTTCTACAGCGATGATGACGCGCATCAGATGGAGAGTGATTACACCGAAATCCGTCTTCCCGAGGTGATTTACTCTCTGGCAGAGTGCAAGCTCCGCTCAGGCAAGAAGGCTGAGGCCGCCCGTCTGCTCAACAGCGTGCGCCGCCGCAACTATCCCGCCGAGAATCTCAATGATGTCCTTTACGCTCCCGAAGGTAAGGTTGACCTCAACGAGAAGGAGATGCTCGACGAATGGGGCCGCGAGTTCTTCGCCGAGAGCCGCCGTCGCATCGACCTGATCCGTTTCGGCAAGTTCTCGACCGGTACCTGGTGGGACAAGACTCCCGATGCCGGAAGCTACACAGAGATTTTCCCCATCATGCGCCCGATTCTCAACTCCAACCCCGCGTTGAAGCAGAATCCCGGTTACAGCAATTGATAATCAGACCGACTTTGTCACCTCAAAAAACTTAGAATCTACATGAAACTCAAAAATATGTTTTCCGCCCTGGCAGGAGTCGCTCTGACAATGACCCTGGCCGGATGTGACGGAGAGAAAGACCTGGTCATCATCGAGGGGAACCTTCCGATAAAGACCAACACCCTTTATATGGTCGGCGACGCCACCCCCAATGGCTGGAGTATCGATTCCCCGACACCCCTTGTCCCCACCGAGGAGGATCCCCTGGTGTTCACCTGGGAAGGCTCGCTCAACACCGGCGAGATGAAGCTCTGTCTCATCACCGGCAGCTGGGATGCCGGATTCATCCGCCCGACAGCCAACGGCACTGAAATCAATTCTACCCCCATCGTCAACGCTCCCTTCCAGATGCACGCCGGTGATCCCGACGAGAAATGGAAGGTGACCGAGGCGGGTGTCTACCAGCTGACCTTCGACCTGCGCAACTGGTGCATGTCTACCGCTTATGTCGGCGGACAGCCTGCCCCGGAAGTGGAGCCGATTGTGGCTGATGCCCTTTACCTGGTCGGTGACGCTACCGCCAACGGCTGGAACATCGACGCTCCGGTTGCGGCAGAAAAGAAATCTGACTTCATCTTTGAATATACCGGCCCCCTGACCCCCGGCGAGTTCAAGGCCTGCACCGTTTCCGGCAGCTGGGATGTGCCTTTCATCCGTCCCGCATCCGATGGTGAGAAACTTTCCAAGACAGGATTCGAGAATGAAGGATTCGTCTATGCCGCTTCCCCCGACAATAAATGGAAGGTTGCTGATGGCGGTATCTACCATCTGACATTCGACCTCGAACACTGGACTGTCAAGGCTGACTTCCTTGAGGAAATCATCAACGAGAAGAATCCTATCGAGACTGCGACCCTCTTCATGATCGGCGACGCAACCCCCGGCGGCTGGAGCATGGATGACGCTACCGAGTTTACCGTCTCCTCCTCCAACAAATATCTTTTCACATGGGAAGGTGAACTGGTCACCGGTTCGATGAAGGCCTGCACCGAGCGTGACGGCACATTCTCCTGTCCCTTCATCCGTCCCTCCTCGGCAGGTGTGGAAATCAACAGCAACGGCGTTGCGGCAAGCGACTTCGTTTACACCACCAATCCTGACGACCAGTGGAAGATAACCGAGTCTGGCCGCTACCGCATCACTTTCGATCTTGAGAACTGGACTATCTCCGCTACCCGTATCGGTGGGGGAGATGTCCCTGGCCCCGGCGGGGATGAGAAAGAGCCCCTGGAATCCGCCACCCTCTATATGATTGGCGACGCCACCCCCGGCGGCTGGAGCATGGACGACGCTACGGCGTTCACCCGTTCGGCCGACAACAAATATCTCTTCACCTGGGAAGGGAATCTCTCCACCGGCGATATGAAAGCATGTCTGCAGCCCGACGGCACATTCTCCTGCCCCTTCCTCCGCCCCTCATCGGGCAATTGCGAGATTTCCCGCAATGGTGTGGCCGCGCCCGATTTCATCTACACCACCGGGCCTGACGACAAATGGAAAGTCACCGAGGCCGGCCGTTACCGCCTGACTTTCGACCTCCAGAACTGGACAATCGCGGCAACCCCGCTTGACTGATAAATATCTAAACCATACAATCTCTGACAAAAATGAAAAAGACTATCATATCGGCCGGCGTTGTCGCCTCGATGCTCCTGGCATCCTGCAGTGACGAGATCGAGATGCGCCGTCCGCCCGTCTACGAGCTTCCCGAGCTTCCCGTGGTCGAGGGCATCCACCAATACAAAGCTCCCCTCTATTGGAGCGTCTATGAATATTGCTATACTCAGGAGCAGGCCGGTGTCGCCAACGCCGACATGGATATCACTCCCGAGCAGTGGGACGAGATTATCGACTGGGTGGCCACCGAGCTGAAGCCCCACGGTTATGATATGGTCTGCACCGACGGCTTCATCCCGATGCTCGCCAAGGATGCCTCCGGTTACATGACCCATTACGGCTCAACATCGCTCAAAGACCTTGTCGCCAAGGCAAAGGCCAAGGGGCTGAAGGTGGGTGTGTATGACAATCCACTCTGGATCCACGGCCCCTCAGAAACCAAGATCGAGGGCACTGACTATACCTTCGGCGGTCTCTATTACAACGGAACCACCCAGATTCTCAACCCCTCGGCTGAAAACATGTGGTTCAACTGGGTTGTTGCCGAGAATCCCGGCGCACGCGAGTATATCGACGGGTTCTTCAAGCATTACGCCGAACTCGGAATCGATTATATCCGTATGGACTTCCTCTCATGGTATGAGGATGGCAAAGACCGCAACATCGGTGTCGTGGGTCATGGTTATGGACGCGCTTCCTATGGCCGCGCCCTGGCTTACATCGCCGAGTCTGCCAAGAAATATGGCATCTTCACCTCGCTGGTAATGCCCCATATGTATAATGACGCCGAGGTAGAGGCCCGCTACGGCAACATGGTCCGCATCGTGGCAGACACCGCCGGTGGTGGCTGGTGGCATTTCTCTGCCGCCGACAAGGGACGGCTCTATTCCAACTGGCCCAATTGTATGAACATGTTTGACGGTTTCACATACTGGTCGCATATCGCCGGACGTGACAAGGTGATTCTCGACGGTGACTTCATCCGTCTGAACACCTTCGAGACAGACGCGGAGAAGGAATCTGTGGTTTCCCTCCAGCTGATGGCAGGTGGCCCCGTGACAGTCTCCGACCAGAAGAGCACCATCGGCAACGACATGCATTTCTACACCAACGACGAGATGCTTGCCCTCAACGCCGACCGCTTCGTGGGTCATCCCCTCAGCTCAAGCCTCATCGACCAGAACAACCAGATATGGTTCGGCCAGATGAGCAACGGCGACTACGTGATTGGTCTCTTCAACCGTGGAGACAACTCCATTTCCTACAATGTGAACTTCGCAGACCTCGGTATCCAGGGTGAGTGGAAAATCCGCGACCTCTGGCGTCACGCCGACGAGGGCACCGGCAGCTCGGTTTCTGCCACAGTTGCTCCCCACGGATGTAAAATCGTCCGTCTGTCGAAGTAAAAAATCTCTGTTTATCGTAAAAGCTTAGTATTTAATGCAATACAAACTCTTCTCGGCTGCGGCTCTTGCCGCGGCCGGCCTGAGCCTCGCCTTTCAGGGAGCCTCGGCAGCTGAAATTTCCTCCCCTTCCGGTATCGTGACAGTCGAGGCTGATGTGGTCGCCGGAGTCCCCACCTACAATGTGTCATACAAAGGGAAGCCTGTCATCAAGCCTTCGACGCTCGGCCTTCAGCTGGCCGACGGCGCAGACCTTATGGATGGATTCGAGCTTGCCTCAACCTCCACATCCTCGTTCGATGAGACCTGGGAACCGGTCTGGGGTGAGAACAGCAAAATCCGCAACAACTACAACGAACTTCTCCTGGAGATGCGCCAGCCTTCGACAGGGCGCCTGATGAATCTCCGGTTCCGCGTATATGACGACGGCATGGGCCTCCGCTATGAGTTCCCGATGCAGAGCAACCTGGTATATTTCATTATCAAGGAGGAGAAAACCCAGTTTGCGATGACCGGCGACCATATCGCCTGGTGGATTGCCGGCGACTATGACACCCAGGAATATGACTGGACCGAGAGCCGTCTTTCCGAAATCCGCGAGAAGCATGCCGGAAGTATCTCCGGCAACGCCTCCCAGAAGCAGTTCTCGCCGACCGGGGTGCAGACATCGCTCCAGATGAAGACTGACGACGGTCTGTATATCAACCTCCACGAGGCGGCCCTGGTCGATTATTCTTGCATGCACCTCAACCTCGACGACAAGAACATGGTCTTCGAGTCATGGCTGACCCCCGACGCGCAGGGAAACAAGGGACATCTCCAGTGTCCGGCCCACACCCCGTGGCGCACCGTGATTGTCAGCGACGATGCCCGTGACATGCTCTCTTCCAACCTCATCCTCAATCTCAATGAGCCTTGTGCGTATGAAGACACCTCCTGGATCAAGCCGGTCAAATACATCGGCGTGTGGTGGGAGATGATTGGCGGCGGCAAGGAGTGGTCATACACTTATGACCTCCCTTCGGTGAAGCTCGATCAGCTCGATTACAGCCAGACCAAACCTCACGGCCGTCATCCGGCCAACAATGAGAATGTGAAGAAGTATATCGACTTCGCCGCCGAGCATGGCTTCGACCAGGTACTGGTCGAGGGCTGGAATGTAGGCTGGGAGGACTGGTTCGGCCATTCCAAGGATTATGTCTTCGACTTCGTGACCCCTTATCCCGACTTCGACATCGACATGCTCAACAAGTACGCCGCATCCAAAGGGGTTAAGCTGATGATGCACCACGAGACCTCCGGCTCTATCCGCAACTATGAGCGCCATATGGAGGAGGCTTACAAGCTGATGGAGAAGTATGGCTACAACTCCGTTAAGAGCGGATATGTCGGCAACATGATTCCCCGTGGAGAACATCATTACGGCCAGTGGCTCAACAACCACTACCTCTATGCCGTCACCGAGGCCGCCAAGCATAAAATCATGGTAAACGCCCATGAGGCTGTGCGTCCTACCGGGCTCTGCCGCACCTATCCCAACCTCATCGGCAACGAGAGCGCACGTGGAACGGAATATGAGGCATTCGCCGGCAACAAGCCGTTCCACACCACGGTGCTTCCCTTCACCCGTCTGCAGGGAGGTCCGATGGACTACACCCCCGGAATCTTCGAGCTTGACATGAAGAAGGTCAATCCCAACAGCGCGGGCAACTTCAACAGCACCCTCGCACGTCAGCTCGCCCTCTATGTGACCATGTACAGCCCCCTGCAGATGGCCGCCGACACCCCCGAGGTCTACGCCCAGTATATGGATGCCTTCCAGTTCATCAAGGATGTTCCTGTCGACTGGTCAGAGAGCCGCTATCTTGAGGCTGAGCCGGGACGCTACATAACTGTGGCCCGCAAGGACAAGAACTCCGAGGAATGGTATCTCGGCTGCACAGCCGGAGAGGAGGGGCATTCGTCAGACCTGCGTCTCGACTTCCTCCAGCCCGGCGTGAAGTATGAGGCCACCATCTACGCCGACGCTCCCGATGCCCATTACGCAACCAACCGCAAGGCTTACAAGATTTCCACACGCAAGGTTGACGCCAAAACCCGCCTCAAGCTCAAGGCAGCTCCCGGCGGAGGATATGCGGTATCAATCAAGCCCATCGACAATTCCCTGGCAATGAAATAAGCCGGAAAATGGTTGACAGCCCCCTGAATCAAAGAATGACAGAAATTCCGCGAACGCGGAAAACGATGATTTTTTTCAAGATAGTTTGAATTTAGTTAGTTAGGTCAAGACGGACAGGAGGCCCACCGGGCCGCGAGCCTATGGCGGGCGCTCCTGGCCCTTCTTGAATCTCTCCCCCTCATAACCGGAAACAACTTACATAAAAACAATTATTACTGTCCGCTAAACCCTAAAGTAGTGAGTCCAACTTCATGAAAAGCAGAAGTTGAGCTTACTATTTGTATGAGACAAGCCCCATGTTAGAATTCGATGCTTTCCGGAGGCGATTCGGAGGCCTCGGCAAGCATGATATTCAGGTCGGCATCGGGTTGATTGAGGAACTTTTCGAGATTGAGGTAATACATCAGCACAATCCGCACGATTGTGGCCAGCCCTGAGAAGCTCCATCGTCTTTTCAGCTTGCTCTATAAAGTTTAGCGGACAGTAATAAAAAACAATAACCAACCTAAAAAACTTTCGACATGAAAATCTTTACCAAACTCGCTATCGCAGCAGCCTGTGTGGCTTCCGCAGCAAACGTATCAGCCCAGGGACGTACCGACATGCTTTGGGTGCTTGGTGACGCCACACCTTACGGATGGAGCACCGATGACGCTACCGCCATACTTGCCACTGCCAATGATCCCAAGGTCTATTCAGGTACCATGTATCTTGAGGCCGACAAGAATTTCAAGTTCCTGACCACCTACGATTTCGGAAATATGGAATATCGTGCCGCCACAGCTGATGCCACCCCCGATGCTGACGGGAAAGTCTCCCTCGTGTTGTCTGATAGCGGCGATGACTTCCAGATTCATGTCGCCGAATCCGCCAATTATCTTATCACGGTAGACACCGAGGCTCTTGAAGCCACAATCGTGAAATCCGCTTATCAGGACACTCAGGTTCGCTGGGCTTCGATTTTCATGGTCGGCTCGGCTCTCGAATCCGGCTGGTCTGTCGACCAGGGAATGGCGCTGGCTCAGAATCCCGCGATGCCTTGTGAGTTCAGCATCACCAACGCGCCGATGCTTGAAGGTACTTTCAAGATTGCCACCGCCCTGAAAGGCTCCGGCACATGGAACAACGCTTTCTGGTATTTCTGTGACCCCGCCGATCCTTCCAAGATGGTGCTTAATGCCGACGGTGACCATCAGTGGAGCATCCCCGCCGCAGGCAAGTATGATGTGAAGGCCAACCTCGCCACCAACGCCATCTCGATTTCCGCTTCCAGCCAGTCAGGTGTTGCCGGTGTCGAGGCAGACCTGAATGCTGACGGCCCGGTTGCTTACTATACCATCGATGGCCGCAAGATCGCAACTCCCGCAGCAGGCAGCCTCGTGATAAAAGTGTCGGCTGACGGCACTGCCACAAAGGTACGTTTCTAAGTTTTCATATCACTGACCCTAAGGACATTGTATTAGGATAACAACCAAGTCCTTGAAAACACATGTGAGTGTGTCGGGAAAGCAGCCCCAGAGTCTTTCCCGACGCTCTCCAGCCTATTTTATGCTTTAACCTGACCAAATCAATCTTACACATGTTGCGTAGAAACATAATTTCCGCTATGGCGGCACTGGTTTTTATGCCTGCCATGGCCTGGGATCACCTTTACATCATAGGTGATGGCACACCTACCGGATGGTCTCTTAATAATCCTGAACCTATCGAGATGGATGAGACCGCTTCGGGTTCAAACACCTATGTCACCATATGCTATCTCGACAATGCGAAGGGAGCCACCTTCCGCCTTCAGCCCGACAGAGACTGGATTGATGCCAACTATTACGGGGCATCTTATGCCGGAGAGCCTATCGGCAATGATGAGACGAAATCCCTCGTGCTGGGTAATCAGGAACAATTCAAGGTGACCACTCCCGGAGTCTATCTGATTGAGGCCAATCTCAATGAAAACAAGGTCAAGATAAACCGGATGGATACGATGTATCTTACCGGCGACATTGAGAATTCAAGCTGGAATCTCACAGGTGAGACCCAGCTTCGGAACTCCTCGGAGTATCCCGACCAATACTGGGGAGAGGTGACATTCACCGGTACTGACTATGCCAATCCCGGATATTTCAAATTCTATGTGGAGCCGAACCGTGCTGCCGGATGGGACAACCGTTTTTTCCTTTTCAAAGATAACAAATATCAGTTCAAGACCGACCCGACGGGGGATAACAGATGGACGGTAGGAGATCCGGAACAGGCCGACCATACAGAGCATGACCTTGTTGCCGGTACTTACAATGTCTTTGTCGACGCTGCGGCCAAGGCGGTCAAATTCTATATGCACGCCAAGTCGGTGCATATCGCGGGCCCGGGCGCAATGGCTTCCTGGGGTTACGATACGGGGGAGATGGTGCCGCTGTCATCCACGGGTGAGGGGCATTATCTTGGCAAACATGTCTTCTTCCGCAACAATGCCAACGACAATATCTTCAAGATATTCGTCGATGGGAAATATTATGGCTCGGACACCTGGGAGGTTGCCACTCTCGGCGACAATTCCACTGCTTATATGCGCGTGATAACAACCGGTGCTGATTTCAAGGTTGACGCTCCCGGATTCAGGGAGGTGAAGGTCTATCCCAGCAATGCCGGTGACGGTACCTTGGCCTTGGAACTTTCAGGATTGCAGAGTGTGTGGTTCGACGGTATCTGCGCTCTGGAATATGATGGGAATACCGACTCCTACGTCAACAAAGACGGTTGGAACTGGCTTGCAGCCGGAAAATCCGGTAAGGCTGTCATCGACGGTGATGAGATGGCCGAGCTCCACGCCGACAAGACCGGATGGTATGAGGCTTCAGTGACATTCGACCGTTGGAATCCCTCATATAACCTGAAATACCAGACACCCTCGCTCGAAGGTGACGCCGTAGACGGTTCCCTCAAGTTTGAAGAGCAGGATGCCGAGGATAATCGTTTCATCCGCCGCAGGGTTTACCTGACTGCCGGAGGCTCCGTGAAAGGGAAAATCGGCGACCGGATGTCGGATGCCGTGAATATCTCCACCACCGGTTACTACACCGTCACCCTCGATATGGCTGACAATACCCCGCGCCTGTCGGTGACCGGGCCTTTCGAAGCCTATATGCCGCTGTCAGAGACCGACTTCAAGGATGGACGCAAACATTACTTCCTTGTCGGCCAGCGTATGGGTGTATGGCGTCTGCAGCCCGAATGGGAGTTCATCTCCCAGGAGGACGGCACTTACGCAATTCCTACCCGTGCCCTCTACAATGGCTATGTGATGGTCGGTGAAGTCGACAATTATGAGGATTATATCACCCAGACTTACCGTGGGTATTCCCACACCGACCTGGGTGCAGAGTCGAAAATCGACCCCCGCAACAATGATCAGGAGGTGACCCGCGAGTTGCCTTTGGCTTTCCTTCCCTCGACCGGGAAGAACGGTTGCACCGACGGCAAATACACCGGTACACGTTATAACGACATCAAGCGGACCTCTCCCGATGTCCAGCACGGCAGCTGGGAGACTATGAAACTTCGTCTTATCCATATCCTTACTCCTGACGGGTACAACGATGTGCAGCATATCCAGTCGCTTCCGTCGCGTGTCAACAAGATTGTGTTGTCGCTCGATGAAAACGGTCACCCCTCCAACATCAGATTCGAGGGTCTCAACACCTCTGCACGCGCATTGGCCGAGATACGAACCTTCTCACTGGTCGGCAGCGGAATCAAGAACCACAACATATCTTACAACGGCGCGAATGGTGTCACATCTCCGCTCGGCAATCAGCCGGGTTACGGCGGTTCGGAATGGTGTGAGGCATGGATTCAGTATGACAATGCCGCACGTCCTTATGTTGACGGCAACGGCGAGTATATCTATCATACAAGTTTCACCCGCGACTGGCTCGGAGCCCATCCTTCATATTTCAACTTTGAAAAGGATGAGAACAGCAATGGATTCGAGTACACTTCAAACAACATTACGTTTGTATACAATCCTGACATCAAGCATGCCGACGAGTTCGGTCAGCGTACCGGAATAGACAGCGGCGGCGATGAGCGTCCCGAGGTGCTTCATACCTATTTCCGTGATCCTGTGGGTGACGAGAGCTACGGCCGTAATGAATATGCCGTCAACAGCCTTAATGACAGGCTCGTAATTCCGGCTGAAGACCGTGCATGTTATGTAGTGGAGGATATGTGGATGGACGGCACCTTCAAAGTCTGGTGTGGTTGGGGCGGTTCGGCCACCAACTATGAGTTTGAGGACAACGGCACGACCTACACCCGCTGGTTCCGCAGCAATGGCAGCCATGGGCGTAGCGGTGAGGATTGCACGGCCTATTTCCAGGCTGACAAGATTCTGGCTTACACCCTTTTCGAGGATGTTCCCAATGCCAACTTCGGTATCGGTTACGGATTGCCTTCGTCTGACACATTCGAGAATCCGTTTGTGGATAATAATGGTGTCATCAACAAGGATTGTGTCAATCAGTCTCAGCGCCGTTTCTTCAAACGTGTTGAAATCTGGTTCAATCTCAAAAACGGCTTCGCCTACCAGGGGGCAGACAAGGGCGGTTCGGTCATCATCTTCTATCAGGAGGAGAGTGGCCCCAATATCGTGATCGCCAAGACAAACGGCAACCACGTCAACTATAATTTCTGCATTCCTCTGATTAACATGGATTCTGCGGTTGACGAGCGCGTGTATGGCAATGTCGTGGCCTACAGGGTATACCGTATCCCTGTGGATGAGAACGGTGTAGAAGGTACTCCGGTCCTTGTCGCGGACGAAGATCTCGGCGATGGTGTCAAACGCGACGAATTCGGTAATGTGGACATCCTCGATCCGACTTCATTGCCTGCCGGCCGCTACCGTTATATGGTGGAGACCAAGCGTGCCCTTACCCAGAACACCGAGGACAAATGGAAGAGCGCCAAGTCGAACATCATCCGTATCAGCCCGGAGGATATTCCCAGCGGAGTGGAGAATGTCGGTCAGGATGAGGCCGCTGATTTCGGCCTGAAAGTAGCATCTTCAGATGGTATGCTCAGGGTTTCCGCCAATGCAGAAATAGGCTCTCTGACAATCTACTCCATGAACGGAGCGATGGTGAAGCGGGTGAATGTCACTTCCAACACCACCACCGTGGATATCTCCGCGTTGGCCGCCGGGGTATATGTGGTCAATGCTAACAATCACTCTGTACGATTCGTTAAACGATGAGCTTCAATCGCATTTTGATATTGATTCTGGCTATGGCAGGCATCTGTGTGATGCCTGTCAAGGCCCAGATCAATTACCTCCGGTTATATCTGATCGGGGAAGCCACCCCTGCGGGATGGAATGAGAATCTGCCCGAAGAGATGGTGGCGATCGGTGGAGATTGCTTCCTCTGGGACGGTTGGCTCGGCAAAGGTGAATTCAAGTTTCTCAACACTGTCGGTGACTGGGGCAGCTCGATTGTCACATCCTCCCAAGGTCTTGAGTTTGAGAGCGGGGTGAAATATGACTTGTATTACAAGCATGGGGATGACAACAAGTTTGTCAACCAACGCCCCGGATATGTCCGCATCATTGTGGACCTGCGCAATATGAAGGTCAATTTCCGCCGTCCTGCTCTCGCTTTTGTCGGGACAGCGGCCAAAGGATGGTCACTTGAGAATATCATCCCTATCTTCGCCGATGACGAGGGGAGGGTAAACTGGAGCGGCCAGCTCCGCGCAGGAGGGTTGAAGATTCTTGCCGACGGAGCGTTTGACTGGTACCCTTGTTACAATGCCCCGTTTGCCGGAGACATGCTTACACCCGGCGGTCATCAGACGGTTTTCAACACCTCGGAATATGACTCCGGCGGGACATTCGTGGATTTCAAATATGAAGTCCCAAAGGCCGGATTCTACAGCTTCACATTCAAAAATGAAAATGGAGGACGGTTCTATGGGGTCGATGTCTCGATGTCAGAGGAGCCTGACCTGACGGGCGGTTTCCGCTCTACTCCCGGACGTTACCTCGCGGCAGTGGACAGGTCGGCCAAAAGAGTCCATTTCGGGCCGGTTCCCACCCGTCTTTATATCGGGGAATCAGCCTCTGATTATGTGGAGATTCAAAGCACGGGCGAAAACCGATTCTCGTCAGTGGTCAACCTCAAAAGGGGACGTTACTACAAGCTCTCATCCGACCCTTCAAGATGGGAATTGTCGGCCATCTCCCCGAACACGGATACCGACATAACATCCGCGACCTCGAATCTCGCTCCCATACATGGTTACAGCTATGTGGTTCCCGATGACGGGGAATATCAGGTGACGGCTGATTTCTCAGGTAATGTCCCTTATCTGCAAGCCAAGAAACAGGTCGCTTCATCACTGGACACCTTGGTGGAAAGCGGTGTGACGGTGAAGACAATCGGCGGGGAGATAGTCGTCGACGGTAGTTTCTCATCAGTCGGTGTGTATGATGTCTCGGGCCGGCTGGTCGGAAACTGTTCACCGTGTCCCGTGATTCCGGGCACCTATATCGTCAATGTTGACAATAACATTTTCAAGATTTCTGTAAGATGATTGACAAGAAGATGCTCCTCTCAGGCCTGGGCCTGATTCTCTGCTGCGGTATTGCCGCCGGTCAAGGCCGCAGCGGTGTATGGGTAGGCACATCCGCCACATCCGGGGAGTTCCCTCCCGCCAACTCCGTGGCGATGTCACAGTCTCCCGTCGGTGATTTCCATACCGGAATCACTGCCGTCGGAGAGGATGATAAGATAAGTTTCGCCGATTATGGCGACGGGGAGGCAACCCCGTCACGCATCGCGCCGTTGGGCCACAAGGATTTCCCATCGTCGGAAAACTGGGCTTATGATATCCAGGATGGGACTGACATCCATGACTATCCGGCCCGTCAGATTGCCACAGGCAAGCCTGACATCAACAAGTTCGACCTCTGGACAGACAGGGCTTGTTACAGACCGGGGGAAACCGTCTGGATTCAGGCCGCTAAATTCGCCGAATATCCGAATGCGATTATCCGCTACCGCCACGGGACGGTGGTGCTGAAAGAGGAACCGTTGAAACAGGAATGGTGGCCCTGGACTCCCCCGACCACCGATTTCCGTGGATACCTGGTGGATGTCTACCGTCTTGACGAGAATGGCCATGAGGAGATTCTCGGCTCAATCGGTGTGGATGTCTCCTCGACCTGGACCCGCTATCCTCGCAATGGCTACACCGCTTGGTTCGAGCCGGGCAAGGAGCAGTATATCGGGGGAGATGTCGCCTTCCTCAACCGGCGACACATAAATGTCGTCCAGTTTCAGGACTGGCACTGGAAGCACCATCATCCATATTGCGGTGACGCTGAATACACCGACATCGCCAACAATAAGGTGTCGCTCAATGTCGTGAAGGAGTTCATCAGCAGCCAGCACGGCTACAATATGAAATCCCTCTTCTACAATCTCGGTTTCGGGGCGCTGGAGCGGGCTGACGCGGCCAAGGATGGTGTCAAGGAGGAATGGTATTACTATTTCGATGCCAACCATACCTCGAAGGATTACCATGACCTGCCTGACTCCTGGAAGAGCGACATCACTTTCGTGGACCCGGGCAACACCGAATGGCAGAATTATCTTTGCGACCGCAATGACGAGGTGTACCGTAACCTTGACTTCGACGGGTTCCAGGTTGACCAGGTCGGCAAGCGTGGCGACGGCTACATCTATGACTACTGGGGCAACCGCCATCTGCTGGCCGACCGTTTCCCCTCTCTGCTTCAGGCATTCAAAAACCGACATCCCTCCAAGTCGCTGATTATGAATTCCGTCTCAAAGCACGGAGCCAACCAGATTGCCTCCTCCGGAGTTGTGGATGCCTGCTACAGCGAGCTGTGGGATAATGAAGCGAGCTTCATGGATCTCTATTGGGTGATCTTTGACAACAAGAAGGCCTCGGGCAACGATGACATGAAGACGATTTTCGCCTGCTATATGAATTATGACTTCGCTGACAAGAATCCGGGCAAACCGTTCAATAACCCCGGTGTGCTGCTTACCGATGCCTGTATGTTCGCCCTCGGGGCATTCCATCTCGAACTCGGGACGGGAGGCAATATGCTTGGCCGCGAGTATTTCCCCAACACCAACCTCCACATGGATGATGAGCTGAAAGGGGACATCACCCGCTATTACGATTTCATAACGGCCTACGAGAATTACATCTACGACACTTCCCGTGAACTTACCCCCAACATCACCTCCCTTTCGGGTCATCAGCTCTCGATCTGGAACTATGCCCTCGGCCCCCAGCCGCGCAAGGTAGTGGTTCACGCCAAGGAGACAAAGGAGGGTGCGATGGTCTTCCATCTGCTCAACTTCAAGTCCACAAACTCGCTGAGCTGGCGCGACCTGAAGGCGGATATGCCGCGTCCTGAACGTCAGACCGACATCTCGCTTGACATCGATTGCGACAAGATGGTGTCGAGGGTGTGGGTCGCCACTCCTGACGGGGATGCCTGTGTGCCCCGCTCGCTTGAGTTCACCCAGCAAGGACGCTCTGTCAGAGTGACAGTTCCATCTCTTGACTACTGGACCATGCTTGTCCTGGAATAAGCGACAGACAGTAACCATACGATATCTTATGATAAGTTTGCCGCCCCGAATATGTGGCCGGCAAACTTATTTTCGTAAATTTGCGTTCATAAAAATGAATAAACACTCATCCGGAAATGAGAATCGTAATAGCGGGTGACGGCGAGACGGGTACCCATCTGGCCCGTATGCTGTCAGTCGAGAACCAGGACATAGTGCTGATGGGAAGCGACACGGAGCATCTCGCGGAGCTTGAGGCGGTAAGTAACTTCATGACCTTCGAGGGTAATCCTATGTCGTTCCGTGACTTGATGCGTTGCGGTGTCGATGTGGCCGACATATTCGTGGCCGTGACTCCCGACGAGACTGTCAATATCATCGCCTGTCAGATGGCCAAGGATTGCGGGGCGCGAAGATGCGTAGCCCGTGTGGACAATCCGGAGTTCGCCACTCCCCGGGCTGAGGAGATGCTGCGCCGTAACGGCATAGAGCAGATAATTTTCCCCGAGAAACTTGCCGCGATAGAGACACGCCGGTTCATTGAGCACAACTGGGTCAGCCAGTGGCTGCAGTTTCATGGCGGTGAGCTGTTGGTGGTCGGAGTCAGGATGGAGTCCACCGGTTCGCTTTGCGGAATGTTTCTGCGCGATATTCCCAACAATCCCCGCCTGTTTCATGTCTCCGCCATAAAGAGAGGGAGCGACATCATCATACCCCGGGGTGATGACCGATTGCTGGAGGGGGATACCATATATTTTTCAGTGTTGCAGGCTAACATCGATTTGTTGCCCGCTATGTGTGGAAAACGAGTCTCGCGGGCTCGCCGTATAATGGTGACCGGAGCCGGACGCGTGACCGAGAATCTGCTTGACCAGCTCGGTCAGAAATATAACATGACGGTAATTGACCCGAATGCTGACCGGTGTCGCAAGGTGGCTGAGAAATTCCCCAAGGTTGTGGTTGTCAACGCGTCGGCCAATGATGTTAACACCCTCAAGGAGGAGGGGATAGACGGATGTGACACATTCCTGGCTCTCACGGGCAGTTCGGAGACAAATATCGTTTCCTGCATGGTGGCGCGTGAGCACGGTGTGAGGCGCACACTTGCCCGTATCGAGGAGCTGCAATATATCCCCGAGGCGGAAAGCCTGGCGATTGACAAGATAATCAACAAGAAACTTCTCAACACGGGAAAAGTGCTGAGCCTGGTGCTCGACAACAATGTCGCGACCTCCCAATGTCTGTCACTCGACAAAGCGGAGGTGACGGAAATCAAAGTTCCGGAAAATTCCAGGATTGTCTCACGGCCTCTGAGCGAGTTGTCGCTTCCGAGGGGGATGACTGTGGCCGGCCTGGTCAGGGATGGTGTCGGACAGCTTGCCGGAGGACATACCCGTATAATGCCGGGAGACTACGTGGTTATTTTCAGCATCTCCGGCATCATTGCCAAAATCGAGAAACTTTTCAGGTAAAACAGCAGGGAGGTGACGTATGAGGACATCTTTGAGTGTCAGTTCGATTATCAGGATTTTGGGGCGTCTGCTGCTGATAGAGGCATTGCTGATGCTGCTGCCGTTGGCGGTGTGTCTGATTTATGGTGAGAGTGACTGGTTCGGGTTCGCTGTCGCCATTGTCGCCGCGGCGGTGGCTGGAGGGGTCGCTGAACTTTCGACCCGTTCCACGGGAATTTCTGTCCGTAGCCGTGAGGGATTCATCATCACGGCGCTGGTATGGGTGGTTTTCGGCCTGTTCGGCATGTTGCCTTTCATGTTGTCGGCAACCCCGTTAGGCTTCACTGATGCTATGTTCGAGGTGATTTCAGGTTTCACTACCACCGGGGCGAGCATGATAACCGATGTCGAGGCACAGTCCCACGGGATATTGTTCTGGAGGGCGTTCACCCAATGGATTGGTGGACTGGGAATCATCTTCTTCATGCTCGCGGTGTTGCCCGAGCTGAACAAGACCACCGGCATATCCATGTTCAATGCCGAGGCCACCGGGATAACCCATGGGAAGCTCCATCCGCGTATCCGCCAGACCGCATTGTCGGTCTGGGGGGTGTATGTCACCCTGACTGTGGTGTCGACATTGCTCCTGTGGGCAGGCCCGATGAATCTTTTTGACAGTATCTGCCAGACATTCGCCGCGATAGCCACCGGCGGCTTCACGACACGCAATGCCGGAATCGCCTACTGGCATTCGGATTACGCGATTGTGGTGCTGACTGTGGTGATGTTTGTCGCCGGACTTAACTTTATGCTGTTGTATTCGGTCTGGAAGAGGAATATCAGGGAGTTCCTAAGTAACGACGTGTTCAAGGCGTTTCTGTGGATTGTCGTGGTGGTCTACCTGCTGTTCCTGCTGGCCGCGTTGCTTCGTGGCGAGGCTTCAACGCTCGACGGGTTGCTGCTCTATCCTTTGTTCCACATAGTCTCGGCGGTGACCTCCACCGGATTCTCCATCCCCGGAGCGGAAGGATGGGGACCGTTTCCGCTTTTCCTGACGATATTGCTGATGACATGCGGCGCATGCAGCGGGTCGACATCCGGCGGAATAAAGGTTGACCGTGTGGCTGTGATGTGGCGTAATTTCGTGAATGAGATAAAGAAGACGGTTTTCCCGAAAAGAACCTATGTGGTGAGCATAAACGGGAGCGCGTTACACAACAGCCTCGTGTCGCGCATATCGGCGTTTGTCTCGCTGTATCTACTCACGGTCACGATTGCCACGGGAGTGGTGACAATGTTTGGCTATACCCTGACCGACTCGCTTTTCATGGTGATTTCCTGTATCGGATGTAACGGCCTCGGATATGGGGCCACCGGGGCGGAAGGGTCGTTCGCGCTGCTCCCGGGAGCGGTGAAATGGCTGTTGACCGCTGTCATGCTTGCAGGTCGTCTGGAGCTGTTCACCTTCCTGGTTCTTTTCCTTCCATCCTTCTGGAGGAGATGAAAAAAAGGAACTATCCAGTCGCGGACCGTTCCTTTCTCCAAGGTTTGATTTGCATAACCTTGAGTCAGTGTGATGTTATCACCTTTCGTTCAATCAATCTTCATCATTTCCTATCAGCATTCTCTTCTTCTGTAATTGTTAAAAGTCAAGCTTGAAACCACCCATCGCCGTGAAGCCCGGCATCTCATAACCACGGTTGAGGGTGCAGCGGGCGTCGGTGATGTTCTCCAGACGGGTGAACAGGCTGAGATGACGCCATACCTCCCAGCTGACCTTGAGATTCAGTAGGGCGTAATTCTGTTCCGGGACTCCGGGGGCGACATAGAGACCACCCACACCTTTGAGATCGGCCGACACCTCAAGCCATTTCCATGGTTTCCAGTCAGCCCCGAGAAAATACTGGTTTTTCGGGGCACCGGTCAGCGCGTCGAGCGATGTGTGGAGATAGCTGTAAAAGGTATACAGGCGCAGGTTGTCGAGGGGATTGCTCTGCAATGAGACCTCGATACCTTTGTTGATGAACCGTCCGGTATTGAGGTTCTTGAAATCAACGGTCTCGATCATGTCGCTCCCCTTGCTGTAATAGGCGGTCAGTTCGATGGCGAGCAGCCGCGAGAAACTTTTGCTGACCGACAACTCGTAATTCATCATCTTCTCGGGTTGCAGGTCCGGATTGGCCATACGGTAGAGATATAGTTCCCTGAATGATGGATTGCGGTAGCCCATGGCGATGTTCCCCTTGATGTTGAATCCTGCTCCGGGGTTTACCGAGAAGCCGAACTGCGGCACCCACTGCGTGTCGAACATATCGCTGTTGGCCATCCTGACCCCTCCGTTGAGGTTGAGGATTTCGCCGAACAATGCCTGCGAGAGGGTGATGTAGGGGGAATATTCCACGACTGTCTTGCGGGAGATTGTCGACATCGAGCCTTCGGTATGGTCGCGTCCGCCGGAGGTCGGAATCTCTCCGGAATAACTGTCGTAGTCGAATCCGACGGTGGCGGCGGCTCCTCTCCATGGGTGGAAATTCTGGTAAAGAATCACACCGAAGCGGTTGTCGAGACTATGGAAGTGGCGCGGGTCATCCACGAAATGGTTGCCATAACTGTAATATACCCTGGCCGCACCGGATGTCCGGTCATACCGGTTGGAGACCGTGACCGATGTCTCTCCACGTATGATGTCCTGATGGTAGATGTCGGTTGACTCGGGATTGGAGAGGCGCGGATAAATCGGGTCGTTACCCTTGAAATTCATCAGTGTGTAATCAGCCGACGCATTCCAGCGGTCGGAAAATTCGTAACCGATTTTGGCGTAACCGTCGGCCTGCCGGAAATCGAAATTGTCTACCGTGCCGTCGGTGCGATTGTATGAGAGGGAAACCAGCGATGAGAACCTGCCGAACCGGGTGGTGTTGGTCAGCGAGGATAGCCAGGTGTTGTATGAGCCGTATTGTGAGGAGAGGGTGGTATGGACTCCGTCTCGCGATGGCTTGCGGGTGATGACATTGATGGCTCCTGCCATGGCGTTGGAGCCGTACAACACCGACCCCGGGCCACGCAGCACTTCTACATGGTCTACCTGCTCCTTGCCGTAAAAGTCGGCGATATGATGGGAGTAGATGCCGGCGTATTGCGGTTGGCCGTCGACCATCATCAGCACTCCACTTGCCCTGTCCCCTCCGACTCCGCGCAGCTTTATGTGGCCAGCGCCGTTGTTGCTGACTCCGAACCCGAAGATGCTCCGCTGGGAGACGAACAGACTCGGTACCATGCCGGATATGGCGGCCAGCACCTGGGTCTGTCCGGTGGATTCCAGACGGTCAGGGCCTACCACGGAGACGGTGTAGGGGAGGAGCTTGGCTCCCACGGAGCGGTTGGTGCCGGTGACCACCACCTCGTCAAGCATCAGTGTGGAGTCGGCATACTCCGCCGCCATGAGACCGGGAGATGAAACGACGCTGCAGGCCATCAGCAGGATGACTGCCGGGATATGTAGCGGTGATTTCATCGGTTATTTGTTTTCAGGGGTGGCTTCACGAGAGATATCGACAAGTTCATAGTCGAGTGAACCGAAGCCGATACGCGCGGCATGATCGACGGTGTGGGTGCCGTGGCGGCTGTTGATGCGCTCAATCAGCGGGGCATGGTCGTCACCTTCGGATGAAGGAAGGTCAAACACCATATCGAGGCATGCCTTGTCGAGCGCGACAGGGTCGAGCGACGCGAGAATTCCGACATCCTTCATACGGGGAGTGTGGGGATGTCCATTGCAGTCACAGTCGACCGAGAGATTGTTCATCACATTAATATAAATCACTTTCCCGCCGAAATAATCATGGACCGATTTGGCGGCCACGGCCATGGATTCGAGGAAAGCGTCCTGCCCGTGAGGCTGCTCGAAAAGATGGGCGGTGTCTTCGTATGCCCCGGCGGTATGAATCAGGGTCTTCCCCTCCGGAGTGGCGATTCCGATGCTCTGGTTCTTGATTACTCCGCCGAATCCCCCCATAGCGTGGCCTTTGAAATGGGCGAGGTTGACCAGATAGTCATAGTTGGCGAGATGGCTGCCGACACGGTTGAATTTCAGGTATGTCGTGTCTGAAACGGCGAGGTCGATATGCCCCTCCTCATCCATGATATCCACGTCGGCGATTGTCAGATAACCGCGTTCGGCGATAGCACGGCGATGGTCTGCGGTGGTGGAGCGGTTGCCTCCGTAGGCCGTGTTGCATTCCACCAATGTGCCCTCAAGTTCCTTGACCAGCGGGCCAATCAGCTCGGGTGACAGATGGTTTGACTTGGATGATTCTCCTGTGCTGATTTTGACAGCCACCTTTCCCTCGGGCTTCACACCAAGGGCATGGTAGACCTCAAGCAGCCCTTCGGGGGATATGTCAGATGTGAAATAGACTTGGGGCTTTGAAGCGGCGGAGTCTGTCATTTCGACCGCCTGCACGGAAAACGAAGATGAAAAGGCGGCCGCGATTATGAATAGCGGGAAGATATGTTTCTTCATACGGGTTATAAGATTGATTCTTGTGATAGATTTAGAGATAGTGTCTTCGCTGCAAAATTACATCATTCCCCACAACCGCCAATTACCAAAATTACGGCATTTCTTCTCAAAATCACCTGTAATCAAACTACCCTCTGTATGTCTGTCGAATGCCGAGGACAAAAGCTGGGTTAAAAAAAGTTGTATCGTAAGATTTGATTACGATACAACCTCATTTTGCTTGGTATTCCCGTAGGGAGTCGAACCCTAATCGTCGGAACCGGAATCCGATATTCTATCCATTGAACTACGGGAACAGGATTTGTTATGCAAAGATAGGCATTATTTCTGATGCTTGCAAATAAATCATCACCAACATTCCTCCGGGAGGGAATTCGTGAGGGTCCGGGACGGTAGTCCGGGAAGGAATCTTACACTCAACCCCCAGCTCTCTATCTATTTCCCCAATATATTCTCCTCTATACTGCGGGAATGAGGAGGTCAGTTGCCACTTGACTGGGCATCGGGATGGGCGGCGAGGTAGTCGAGGAAGTCGCCCATTGGGGAGAGGTATTCCTCGGGGTCGAACTCGGTGGAGCTAAGGGTCAGGCACACCGCCCCGGGGGTGAAGTCGTGAAGCTCACGCCAGTAGGGAGGGGGAAGCAACAACGCTATGTCGGGGCGGTCGAGGGTGAAGGTTTCCCAGGTCTTCCCGTCGAACACCTTCACATCGAAGCTCCCCGCCACGGCTATCAGCAGCTGGCTCTCGCGGATATGGGCATGGCCCCCGCGTTGCGCTCCGTCAGGCATTCCGTAGAGGTAAAACAGGCGCTTTATCTCGAATGGGGCGGTAAGGGGGTGCTGTAAGAATGTGAGACTGCCGCGGTTGTCGCTGATTCGCGGCAACCGCAGCAGATGGGGTTTATGTCCGTGATTGTTGTCGGACATCGATTACTTGTTTACACGGAAGGGGGCTGAGCCGTCACGGAAGAAGTCGACAATCTGACGGGCGGCGGCGATGCCGGCGTTGATGTTGGCTTCGGCTGTCTGGGCTCCCATTTTCTTGGGGGTGAAGAACACGCGGCCTGCGCATTCCTTCTCAAGCACGGCGGCGTTGTCGGGCTTCACGTCGGCGACATATTTCAGGTCGGGACGTTCGGCGAGGGCTTTGCGCAGCCCCTCCTCGTCAATCACCTCTTTGCGGGCGGTGTTGACCAGCACTCCATTCTTGGGAAGCTTCATCACCAGCTCGTAGCCAACTGAGCCTTTGGTCTCGGGGGTGGCGGGAATATGCAGCGAGACAATCTGGTTGCCTGAATAAAGCTCGTCGATACCTTTCACGGGAGTCACGCCTGCGGCGACCATCACTTCGTCAGGGCAATAGGGATCAAGGGCTGAAACCTCCATGCCGAAGCCTTTGGCGATACGGGCCACATTGCGGCCTACCTGACCGAAGGCGTGGATTCCGAGTTTCTTGTCTTTAAGCTCGGTGCCGGAGGTGCCGTTATACATATTGCGGACGGCCATCACTGTCATGCCGAACACCAGTTCGGCCACGGCGTTGGAGTTCTGACCCGGGGTGTTCTCCACACACACGTTGTGGGCGGTTGCGGCAGCCAGGTCGACATTGTCATACCCTGCGCCGGCGCGTACCACGATTTTCAGCGCGGGAGCAGCGTCAAGCACCTCCGCGTCTACTTTGTCTGAGCGGATAATCAACGCGTCAGCGTCTTTCACAGCGTCAAGCAGCTCCTGACGTGAGCCGTATTTCTCCAGAAGGGCGAGCTGATGGCCTGCATCTTCGACAACCTTGCGGATGCCTTCGACCGCCACGGGTGCGAAAGGCTTCTCAGTGGCAACTAATACTTTCATGGTGAGACAGCCGGTTTAAAGTTTGTTCTGGAACTCCTTCATTGCCTCTACAAGCACCTTCACGCTCTCGATGGGGAGGGCGTTGTAGAGCGACGCGCGGAAACCGCCGACAGAGCGGTGGCCCTTGATTCCGACGATGCCTTTGGAGGTGGCGAATTCCATGAAGGATTTCTCCAGCTCGGCATATTCGGGCTTCAGCACGAAGCATACATTCATGATCGAGCGGTCGGCGTGGTCGGGGACAGTGGCCTGGAAAATCTTCGACGAGTCGATAGCCTCATAGAGGAGGGCTGCCTTGTCGAGGTCCATCTTTTCAAGCACCTTGATACCGCCGAGCTCCTTGTAGTAACGGAGGGTCTGGAGAGCCGAGAAAATCGGGAGGACAGGGGGGGTATTGAACATCGAGCCCTTGTCGATATGGGTCTTGTAGTTGAGCATCGTCGGGATGGGACGGCAGGGATCCTGCACGGCCGCGTCGCGGACGATGACGATGGTGGCCCCTGCGGGGGCGAGGTTCTTCTGCGCACCTGCGTAGATGAGGTCATATTTCGACACATCTACGGGACGGGAGAAGATATCCGACGACATGTCCGACACCAGACGGACACCTACCTCGGGATCCTTGCGGATTTCGGTACCGTAGATGGTGTTGTTGGTGGTGTAGTGGAAATAGTCAGCGTCGGCGGCCACGGTGAAATCCTTGGGGATATAGTTGTAATTCTTGTCTTCAGAAGAGGCGACAACGTCAACTTCGCCGAAGAGCTTGGCCTCCTTCACGGCCTTGTGGGCCCAAACGCCTGTGTCGAGATAGGCGGCCTTCTTCTTGAGGAGGTTGTAAGGCACCATGGCGAACTGGAGGGATGCTCCGCCCCCGAGGAACAGCACGCTGTAGCCTTCGGGCACTTCGAGGAGTTCCTTCACCAGGGCCTGGGCTTCATCCATCACCGCCTGGAATTCTTTTGAACGGTGGGATACTTCGAGAATCGACAGGCCGGTGTTTGCGAAATCCAGCACCGCGTCGGCGGTGTTCTTGATGGTGTACTGGCTCATGATCGATGGGCCGGCATAGAAGTTGTGCTTCTTCATCTTGGTAAGTTTTTTATGGATGTATCGGGGAGAGGCGCAATAATCTAAAAGTTGTATTTCGCAAAGTTAGGTAAAGAATCCCTATTTTCCAAACCGATTGCGAAAATTTTCAAGAGGAAGAAATATGCCGTTGTCATCCTCGGTATATCTGTGTTGATTCTGTGGCTTTAGGGTGTGGCCAGATTTTATCTTATAAGGATTTTCTTGCCGTTGCTGATATAAATGTTTCCCGGAGCGGGAGCCTCAACCTTTCGCCCGGATAAATCGTAGGTATGGTAGTCGTACTGCTCTTTTCCGTTCATTGTCACGCAGCCGATGCCGGCAGATGGGAAATTATCGGTTTCTATGAAATTTGTCATATAATCCCAGCCGGGAGCTGTCGTGTATTGCTGCTTCGTCCCTGTCGGTATGAATACAGGAGTTGATTTGTTCACACTTGCGAAAGGTGATCCGTCAAATTCATATCCTTGTGCCGGGATATATGCGGGAGGAACAGTCGCTTTGCAGTAGATGCTTTTCAGATTTGAGCATAAGGCAAAAGCCCTGTCACCTATGCTTTTAAGTGAAGAGGGCAATATTACACTGTTGAGCTGCCTGCAACCTTGGAACGCATCCTGCCCGATTGATTCCAATGTTTCCGGAAAATCTATTTCGGCTATCTTGGTGCCATCGAAGGCGAACTCCCCGATTGTAATCGCCCGGGAGGGAACATTGGCCTGCTGTAACGATATGCATCCGGAAAAGATACTTTCCGGAACGAACGGTAAGTTATCGGGCAAATGTACTTCGGTTAGTTCCCAGTTATTATAGAACTCTCCCCCTTGCGGGCAAAGATAACAGTTGTCAGGCAGAAATGCTTTTTTGAATTTGGAGCCCGCGAATGCCATGCATCCGAGATATTCCAATGACCGGGGTATGTTGATTTCAGATATTTTGCAGGAGTAGAATGCCGCGCACTTGATTTCGAGCAGAGATTCAGGCAGTGTTATTTTGCCTGTCAGTCCGTGGCAATAGTAAAAAGCTTGTTCGCCAATTACTTTCAGGTTTTCCGGAAATGCCAATTGTTCTGATGTCAGATCGATGCAGTCGGTGAATGCCGCTCTGCCTATTGACTGCAAAGTGCCGGGAAACTTGATTTCACGGAGGGAGATTGAATATGCGACGGCAAAATCGCCTATTTCAGTTACTCCTTCGGGAAGAAGCAATTTCTCAAGCCATGTCGTGGTTATCACCATGGTTTCCCAGTTGACCTGTTCATTTATGTGGAATAGGGCATATTGGGGGATAATTCCGTTTTCAACCGTTGCATTCTCAAGGTTGATGATTTTCAGCTGGCCATTGAACGATGATTCCCATAGCGTATTGAAATCATCATCATTCATCGGACCTTCTACCGAGATGGAATCTATCTCGAATATTCTGTCACCCAGCACGGATGCTAAAGTGCCACTCTCTGACAAAACCGCATGTGCGTATTGATGCGTATTGATTTGATTGCTTTCCGAACTTCTGCCGGATGCTTTATGGTTGTGACACAACTTGAATTCTTGAATGTAGGAGTTGTTCGATGAACAAAGTTCTTCAACCAATATCGGAGTGAGAACTATTTTATCGTTTTCCAAGAGGCCAGTGGCGTCTTTACGGGCGAACGCCATAAACGGCACCGCCACCATCAGGAATATGGCTGATTTGATTAATAAATTCCTCATATGTCGTTTTTTCCGGCAAATGTATGAGAAAAAACGACTGACGGAATAAAACTTGTTTTATTGGCCAGGATTTTCTGCGAGATTTTTCCGGATTCGGCTAAGATACACCGGAGTGACGAGTAAATATGAGGCTATATCCCGCAACGAGACGATGTCTAAAATCCGGGGATGCAACGTTGCCAGTTCAAGGTATCTTTCAGTCGGTGTCTTGCGGTACAGTTCAAGGTGGCGGGAATAGATTTCGCTGAATAATGAGCCATTGACAGCGGAAAGGTTGCCTTCAAACTGTGCGTTAAAAATGTCTCGAGCCTCAGCGGTTCTGATTTGAAATACCGAGGTGTCGGTTCCGGCTTTTATGGAGACCTCAGATGGAAGTCCGTTGAAAGAGTTGTAGTAATCGGCTACAATCTCCCCTTCGAAAGCGAACCCGACAACAGCCTCGTTCCCCTGCGATGTCAGTGTCGTGTATTTGAAATAACCGGATTCCACCACTCCGAGATACTTGGCGACCCATCCCTGTTGGACGAAGGCGTTATCTTTGGGATAATGGACGACACGGCCGTTCGTTCTGCAAAAATCCTTGATTGCCGATAAGTCACATTTGCTGTCATATAAATTAAAGCCGACCATTTTGATTGCAAGATTAAAAATTGGAGGTGCGCGATTCAGGTCTTGGGGGAGTCGGGGTGCCAGCGTTGTTGCTGGAGGAGGGAGGCGCGGTCTTCGGCGGGGTTGGAGCAGGGTGACCAGAAGCGGGTGGAGCGGATTGCGTCGGGGAGGAATTGCTGGATGACGAAGTTGCCGGGGTAGTCGTGGGCATACTTGTAGTCGGCTCCGTAGCCCATCTTTTTCATCAGCGATGTCGGGGCGTTGCGGATATGCAGCGGCACGGGTAGGTCGCCCGAGCGGTTGACTTCGGCGAGGGCCGCGTCGATGGCCTTGTAGGCGGAGTTACTTTTCGGGGAGGTGGCGAGGTATATGACACATTCGGCGAGGGGAATCCTCCCTTCCGGCATGCCGATTTTGTGGATGATGTCGTAGGTGGTGTTGGCCAGCAGCAGGGCGTTGGGGTTGGCCAGACCGATATCCTCGGCGGCGAGTATCACTAACCGCCGGGCGATGAACTCGGGGTCTTCCCCTCCCGCTATCATTCGGGCGAGCCAGTAGATTCCCGCGTCGGGGTCGCTGCCGCGTATGCTCTTGATGAAGGCGGAGATGATGTCGTAGTGCATGTCGCCCTGTTTGTCATATGCGGCGGGATTCTCCTGGAGACGTTCGGTGACAACCTTGTCATTGATGACCATCGGCTGTCCGATGGGGGTGGATTGTTCGAGCAGGTCGAGGATGTTGAGCAGTTTGCGGGCGTCTCCCCCCGAAAAGCGGAACAGGGCGGTGGTCTCCTCCACTTTCACATCGCGCTTGCGCAATATCTCGTCGCCGCTGACGGCGCGGTCGAGCAGCACCTGCAGCTCGGGTGCTTCGAGAGGCTTGAGGGTATAGACCTGGGCGCGTGACAGCAAGGGGCGGATTACCTCGAAAGATGGGTTCTCGGTGGTCGCGCCGATGAGGGTCACTGTGCCGTTCTCGACCGCTCCGAGCAGGCTGTCCTGTTGCGACTTGCTGAACCTGTGGATTTCATCGATGAAGAGTATCGGACGACCTTTCGAGAACATGCTCTGGGCATCGGCCTTGCAACGCTCTATGACCTCGCGCACCTCCTTGACCCCCGACGTGACGGCCGAGAGGGTGTAGAAGGAGCTTTCGGTGGTGTTGGCGATTATCTTCGCCAGGGTGGTCTTTCCGACCCCCGGAGGCCCCCACAGAATGAACGAGCTGACATTTCCCGAGTCTATCATCCGTCGGATGATGGCTCCGGGAGCGACCAGATGTGACTGGCCTATGTATTCGTCGAGTGTTTTGGGCCTGAGGCGTTCTGCGAGAGGTGGGAGCATTTTTCTGTTTTCCTTTCTTGTTCAACACAAAGTTAAGTAAAAAAGATGGTGAAAAGTTGCCCATCCGTGTTAACGAAAATTAAATTAAACGGGCAGATGGTTTTGACTTCGGGGAAAATGGCTAAATTTGATTGCCTGTTGTCCGGCGGTGTCTGTGGCCGAACTTTCGGAGAGGGCAGACGTTTAACGGTAAAGGACTTTTTTCAAAAACGTAAAAATTCAACTTTATTATGGAACGAGACGATGAAAGACGTTCGACGGTTCCCTCCACGATGAGGGTGGTCTTCGGCATCATAATGATTATAGTATATGTCGGGATGGGTGTGTTGCTGCTTATCAACTTCTTCCAGTGGGGCCCGGGCGCCATGCAGTGGCTTCGTTGGATTGGTGGCATCGCTTTCGTCCTCTATGGGATATGGCGCGCCATCCGGCAGTTCAAGGGTATCGACAGTTCGCTCTGACGGGAGGGCCGGGCGGTTCTCTGCCGATAAGGCGACAATCTTCCCCTTGGAGACAAAAAATATTTCGCTGATAGTGAAAAATAATGTAACTTTGCGTCAAGCAATATAGCGGATTATGGACAGACACAAGGTCATAGCGTTTATCGGGGTGCTTGCTCTCCTGGCAGGCATCCTTGTCGGCTGTAACTCAAAAGGTGGGCGCAAAGAGGCCCCGACCGGCAATTCCGCCACATCGGGCACTCTGGTGATGGCCTGTGACGCATCGTTCGAGAACATCATGCAGGAGGAAATCTCTGTCTTCGAGTTCTGCTATCCTTACGCGTCGATTCTGCCTTATTATATTGATGAGAAAGCGGCCATCGACTCGATTGTGCTTGGCAATGCCCGCGTGGCCGTGGTGTCGCATGAGCTTACCAAAGACCAGGTGACCTATCTCAGGGAGCGCAAGCGTGTTGCCAAGACGAAAAAAATCGCGGTCGACGCGATTGCCGTAATCGTCAACCCCGAAAACCCCGTGGAGAACCTGTCGATAAAGGAGCTGCGCGAGATACTGACCGGCGAGGTCACCCGCTGGGATGAGCTTTGGCCGTCAAAGCTCGGCAACATCCAGGTGATATTCGACCACAGTGGGTCGAGCATAGTGAAATATATGTCGGACTCTCTGATGAATGGCCGCAAATTCCCCGCTAATGTCTATTCGGCCCAGACGATACCGGCGGTGTTCGAGGCAGTGAAGACCCGACGCAACGCCATCGGCCTGGTGGGGGTGAGCTGGATTTCCTCCGACCTCCGCACCGTCGACATGTCGGCTGAGGAGAAATTCAAGACCCTTGAGGCCGATGACACCACCACCACCGAGTTCACCGACCAGGTGAAGGTGCTGCCGATACGCCGCAACAATTCGCTTGTGGCAGTCAAGCCCTACCAGGCCTACATATTTGACGGCTCATATCCCCTTTACCGCTCCATCTATATGATAAACACGGGGGCGGCCGGAAGTCTCGCCAACGGATTCTTCTCCTTCGTGACCTCCTTCCAGGGGCAGAAGCTCATCCAGACCACCGGGGTGCTTCCCGCCCTGGTCCGTCACCGTCAGGTGGAGGTCAACTGACAGGCTTGCCGCATTTCAGGACAATGGAAAAAAATAGTAATAACGCATAAATACAAGAAAGATGAAATTAAAACTCATGTTTTCCCTGCTCCTCGGTGGAGCCATGTCGATGGCCGCCGAGGGATACATGGATGGTGTGGAGTATTTCCGTGCTGACCAGCCGGAGGAAGCTGCCATTATCCTCAACAACACCCTGACCCAGCCGGGGACAGACCAGGCTACCGCCTACTATTACCTCGGCCAGATCGCTCTGCAGCAGGGTGACAAGGCCCAGGCCAAGGCGATGTTCGACAAGGGTGTCGCCGCTGATCCCGAGAACGGTTACAACTATGTCGGACTCGGTTCGCTGGCTCTCGCCGCAGGTGACACCAAGACTGCCGCCGACTATTTCAAGAAGGCCAAAGGACTCGCCAAGAAGGATGCCGACATCCTGACCGAGATTCCCCGCGCATATTTCGAGGCCAACCCCGTGACCTATGCCGCCGAGATTGACAAATGGCTCGCTGATATCAAGAAGCAGTCGAAGAACACCGCTCCCGCGCCTTACATCCTCGAAGGTGACCGTCTGGCCGGAACAAATGTCGGTGATGCCGCCGGCATGTATGAGATGGCCGCCACTTTCGATCATGAGTCGAAGAACGCACAGGATGCCCACCCCGAGGCATATGTGAAATACGCCCGCGTAATCTTCAAGGTCAATGAGAAGGCCGCCATCGACAAGCTCCGCGAGTTGCTGACCTATCAGCCCAACTCCGCCCTCGTTCAGCGCGAGCTGGCCGAGAAGCTTTACGACGCCAACCAGCTGACCAACGCCGCCAAACAGTATGAGGCTTACATCCAGAACCCCAACTCCTTCCAGAAAGACAAGCAGCGTCTGGTAGGTCTGCTCTTCTTCGCCCAGCGCTATCCCGAGAGCTACGACCTGGCTTCGCAGATTCTGGCCGACGACCCGGGCAACTTCTACATGCAGCGTATGCAGTTCTACAACAAGAAGGCTATGGGCGACACCATCGCGGCTGTAAATGCCGCCGAGGCTCTGCTCGCCAACCCCAAGGCTCAGGTCAATTCTCAGGACTATTCACAGTATGGTGAACTGCTGACCGATATGGGTAACGACTCCCTCGCCATTGTTATGTATGAGAATGCCGTGAAGGTTGATCCCCAGAAGACCTCCCTGCTCAAAGACCTCTCGCAGGCTTACAACCATGGCCTGCGCTTCCAGGAGGCAGCTGACGCCATGCAGAAATATATCGACCTCCAGGGTGACGATGTTGACCCCAACGACCTGCTGGCACTCGCTCTCCGCTGGAACGCCCTTTCATCTGCCCAGCAGAAGGTGGAGAACCCCGCATGGCAGGCTTCTTCCGAGAAGGCCATCGCTGCCATCAACCGCGTTTATGAGATGACCCCCAACCATCCCCTGGTTCTCAACCACCGCGCCCGTATCTTCTTGGTCGCCAACCAGAATGAAATAAATGACCTCGTGGCCCAGGCTGACCTTGAGACCCTCGCAGCCCTTGATTCAGACCCCGCTAACCTGCAGAACCGTCAGGCAATATATGTGCAGGTGCTTGGTCGTCTCGGCAACTACTACGTCACCAACCACAACATCGAGGAGGCAAAGAAAATGTTCCAGCGTTTCTATGAGATTCAGCCTTCCGAAGAATTGCAGAAATATATCGAGACCCTCAACTGATCGGGGGACGATAAACCTGTTCTGACAGAAGTGTCCCGCGCGATTTCCGCGCAGGGCGCTTTTGTCGGCTTTATGGACAACCATGATGAACATCATAGAAGTAATAGCAAAGAGACATTCCTGCCGCACCTATAACGGGTTGCGCCTCGATAAAGCCACACTCGTCACCCTTGAGGATGAAATCAAGGGCCTGCCGAGGCTTTTCGATGATGTGGCAGTGCCTGACATACGCATTGTCGACAATGCCGAGGCCGGAGGTAAGCTCGGTACATACGGGTTCATAACCGGTGCGCGGCAGTTTCTTGTGATGGCCTCCGGAAAGGATGTTGCCGAACAGATACAGGCCGGATTCATGTTCGAGGCTCTTATCCTGAGGGCCACCGCCCTGGGGCTTTCCACCTGCTGGCTCGGAGGGACATTCCGCCGTGGCCCGTTCAGGGAGGCGTTCGGCAATCTCGGAGAGAATCAGGAAATATCGATAGTGTCCCCGCTGGGGCATCCCACCCCCAAAAGGCGGTTTGCCGAGAGGCTGATGCGGCGTATGGTCAAATCAGACCATCGCAAGCCCTTTGCTGAACTGTTTGAGGGTGTCGGGGCGGATTCCCCGATGGGTCGTGTCCTGGAGGCTGTAAGGCAGGCTCCATCCTCCTCCAACAGTCAGCCGTGGAGAGCGACTGTGACATCTGACCCCGACAAGAATGGCGCGGTGACTGTCACTTTCCGAAGCGTCTCCTCCGGAAGGTTCGCCCCCATAGACATGGGCATCGCGTATTGCCATTTCATGCTCGTGTCGCAGTCGGAAAGCCTCCGGTGGCGAGTCGAACCCGCGGGGGATTCCCTCGGACTTGTGTTCCATTCCCTTTGAAACCGTTTTCTGTGTCCTCCCTCCCAATCTGTTGGCGGACACGGAAATGTTAAATCAATCGCATTATCCATTAAAAAACGCCCCTTGCTGAACATTGTCTGTTAAAAAGTCCTTTAAATAGGTAAAGCGGACACCCCGGTTTCCCACTTTCGGTGTCGCTGACCAAAATTCAACTATTCGGGGTCGGGAAGGATGTATGCCTGTGCATGCAGCTGACGCGACTCCTTAAAAACAAGGTTACGATGAAAACAGGCAAGACAATCTTCTGGACAGGATTCATAATCACAATCGGCATAATCATAGCCTATCTGCTGACAATGATAATCGGAGTCGCCGCGTTTGCCGGTTGGATTGTCTCATTGTCGCTCTGCGGCATAGTCATGGTAGGTGCGATATTGATGATTATAGGACGAGCCATCGAGAAACGTTCAGGCGGGGACTTCTGACAAGTCTTACCACCCATGACCCGACTATTCCCCTTATTGCGCCGATACCGTGAGATGCTGGCTTTGGCCATTATGCCGTTGGCGGGACTGACCTTCTCCGTCGAGTCCCGCACATTGTCTCCATTCCTCGCAGGTGGGAGCGCCCCCGACCCCTCGATAAAGTCGGCAAGCCATTCCCCGCGACAGGGAGAAAAATACTTCCCTCTGATAATCAAACTGGCCGATGCCGGAGCCGCGTTGCCATCCTCGGTGACCGAGCTTCACCGGCGAGGGAGGATGGTGCTGGCCTATGTGCCGCAATCAGCCCTCCAGGAGGTGGCGGCGTTGGGAGTAGTGTCGCGCATCGAAGGGGGGCAGGTCTGTGTCCCTGCCCTTGATGAGGCCAGACAATTCACCGGTCTGCCGGAGGTCATCTCCGGCCGGGAAGGTCTCTCATACACAGGCAAAGGAGTCGTGGTGGGGTTCGCCGATACCGGTTTCGACCCCAACCATATAGCCTTCAAGGATGAGAAGTCGGGATTGTCGCGAATCGCCAGACTTACAAACTACGGGGAATCCCCGTCGGAGGTAACCCGACTTGAAACCCCGGAGGAGATAGCGGGGTGGTCGACCGACGACCCGGATCAATGGCATGCCACCCATGTCGGCGGCATATTGGCCGGAGGTTATAAAGGGAATCCGTACTGGGGGATTGCCACAGGGGCGGAGATTGTCGCCACTACAAGCCTGCTGTATGACGCGCTGCTGTTGGCCGGTATGGAGGATGTTGTGGAGTATGCCCGCGAGGTCGGAAAGCCTGCGGTCATAAACATGTCGGTCAGCGCGAGCCTCGGCCCGCATGACGGCACATCCCTTTTCTGCCAGTATCTCGAACAACTCTCGGATGAGGCCACTATATGCATCTCGGCTGGCAATGACGGGGGACGTGTTGGAATCTGGACGGGTGTGTTCCCCGAGGATGGCCCGACAGCGGCGGCAGTTGTGGATGTCCCCTCCTGGCGGCTTTTCAGGGCCGAGGGGTATATCGATGTCTGGAGCAAGGATGCCTCCTCGTTTGATTTCGCCATCCTCGTTGTTGACACCCAGACGAACCGGGTAGTGATGCGTGAAGCGTTTCCGACAGTCTCGGCGGCGGGTGTGGAGCAGAGTTTTGTGATAGCTTCCTCAGTGGAGGAGTTGCCTTCTCAATCGTATGACGAGGCGCATACCGATATATCGGGAAATTTCGCAAGCTGTTTTAACGGATTTGTGTCGCTGACCACTGAGGTGAATCCTGAGAATGGCCGCTTCAATGGCCTGGTGCATGTCGATGTCGAGAATCTGCCCGGCGCGGACGGGGAGGTTTCCGAGCGGTATGAGATTGCGCTGGAGGTGACCGGCCGGAAGGGGCAAAGGATGACGGCATATGCTTCCGACCTGCTGAGATTCCGCGAGGTGGATGGATATGCCCCGTGGATGTATCTCGGCACTGACGGGGTAATCAATGATTTTGTCACAGGGGAAGGTGTCATTGGAGTCGGGGCGATGTGTTCGCGCAACACCTGGCCGCTGCTTGATGGGGAGGAGGGCACAGGCTCTTACGCTGTCGGGGATATAGCCGGATTCTCCTCCTGCAGCACAGGCGGAATTTATGGGAAGCTTCCCGATATTGTCGCTCCCGGCGCGTGGCTCATATCCTCATATTCGACACCCTATCTGCTCGCTCATCCCGACAGGATTCCATATTGCTGTCAGGTAACTTCGTCTGAGGGGAAGGAATATTATTGGGGATATGCCTCCGGCACCTCTATGTCGTCACCTTATGTTGCCGGAGTATGTGCCTTGTGGCTTGAGGCGAATCCTGATGCCACCCCTGCTGAAATCAAGGAGGCGATTGTCTCGACCGCCACGCCCCCCACTGTCAATCCCTCCAACCCCCGCTGGGGAAAAGGGATGCTCGACTCATATGCCGGACTCCGGAAGATTCTTTCGGCAGGTGCCATCGAGCCGGTAAGGGTCTTGGGAAATGATGATGATTTTCCGCCGCTTCCCTCACCGCTGACCCCGGAATCTCTGGCGGGATATGCCCGTGACAATGACTGCAAGATATTCACCCCCTCGGGGAGTTTGACAGACCCGTCGGCGGTCGGCCACGGGGTCTACATCCTCCGATGCGGCGGTAGAGCCATAAAGGTGGCCCTTTGAGATTAATCGCTGCTTTAATTTTGCCAGATGATGCAAAATTGTTAATTTTGCGTTGTCATCGAAATATTACCAAGATAATGAAAAATGTTCTGACACGCTCCCTGACCGGCTTGCTTTACATAGCCATCATCGTAGGCGCGATATTCGCGGGCCGGATTTGGTTCTGGGGGCTGACGGTGCTTTTCGGAGTGCTGGGCATCAACGAATTCAACAAAATATCCAACAACGGACGTATCTCCAACACCACCTCGCTGCTCGATATGCTGGCAGGTGTGGCTCTCATTTCGGCAGGTTCTGTCATATCGGCAGCCAATATGTTGCCCGGTTTCCTCTCGTCGTGGAACCTGTCGACATTCCTCTTCGCTTACATAGTTTGCCTGCTGGCGCGGCTTATCGCCCAGCTGTATGTCCAGGACGGAAATGCCCTGGCCCATTACGCCCACTCCCTTATGGGGCAGATTTACATAGCGTTCCCGATGTGTCTGCTGGGATGGCTTTACAGTCTTACCTCTCCGGTGTTTGTCCTGTCGGTGTTCATCCTCATATGGCTCAGTGACACCGGGGCTTTCTGCGTCGGCTCATTGATTGGCCGTCATAAGCTTTTCGAACGTATCTCCCCGAAGAAGTCTTGGGAAGGCTTTTTCGGAGGACTTTTCTTCTGCCTTGTGGCCGCCGCCGTGTTCTCGTTCTGTTTCCCCGAGGATTTCCGTGGCATGAATATCTGGCAGATGCTCGGACTCGGGGCAGTCGTCTGTGCGTTCGGCACCTGGGGTGACCTCGTGGAGTCCCTCATCAAGCGTACACTCGGGGTCAAGGACTCCGGAAACATACTCCCCGGTCACGGAGGGATTCTCGACCGTATCGACTCCCTCCTGCTCGTGGTTCCCGCCACGATGGCCTACATGCTTTCACTTGCCGTCCTGGCTTGCATATAATTATCTCATCAGATTATGACTTCCAACGAACGATATATGATGCGCGGTGTGTCCGCTGCTAAAGAAGATGTGCATAACGCGATAAAGAATGTCGACAAGGGGCTTTATCCCAAGGCATTCTGCAAGATAATCCCCGATATCCTCGGCGGTGACCCCGAATGGTGCAACATCATGCACGCCGACGGGGCCGGCACCAAATCGTCGCTTGCCTATGCCTACTGGCGTGAGACCGGCGACCTTTCGGTGTGGCGAGGTATCGCCCAGGACGCGCTTGTCATGAATATCGATGACCTCCTCTGCGTCGGCGCCACCGACAACATACTGGTATCCTCGACAATCGGACGTAACAAGCGTCTCATCCCCGGGGAGGTGATTGCCGCCATAATCAACGGCACCGAGGAGCTGCTTGAGCGTATGCGTTCGCTTGGTGTGAGCATCTACTCGACCGGCGGAGAGACCGCCGACGTGGGTGACCTTGTCAGGACTATTATCGTGGACTCGACTGTCACATGTCGCATGCGCCGCTCGGATGTCATCAACAACGCCAACATCAAGGGGGGAGATGTCATCGTCGGCCTTTCCTCTTCCGGCAAAGCCACCTATGAGGAGGAATATAACGGCGGAATGGGGAGCAACGGCTTGACCTCCGCCCGCCATGACGTGTTCGCCAAGGCGGTAGGGGAGAAGTTCCCCGAGACATATGACGGCGGTATGCCTGACGAACTCGCTTACAGCGGCAAGGTGGCCCTGACCGATCCGGTCGAGGGGACACCCGTTGATGCCGGTAAGCTTGTGCTGTCACCCACCCGTACCTATGCCCCCGTAATCAAGAAACTCCTTCAGGAGATGCGTCCCGCAATCCACGGCATGGTGCATTGCACCGGCGGCGCACAGACAAAGGTGCTCCACTTCGTCGAAGGGAAGCATGTCATAAAGGACAACCTTTTCCCTGTGCCCCCTCTCTTCGCTCTCATCCAGAAGCAGAGCGGCACCGACTGGCGCGAGATGTATAAGGTCTTCAACATGGGCCATCGTATGGAGATATATGTGTCGCCTGAGGATGCCGCCAAGGTGATGGCCATCTCTGAGAGCTTTGGAATCGAGGCCCGTATTATTGGACGCGTGGAGGATGCCCCTGAAAACCGCCTGACAATCACGGGCGAGCACGGCACCTTCGAATATTGAACCTCTTTTCCCCCGAATCTTGAAGACGTTGTCGCATAAGCTGTCACCATTGGTCGTCTTGGTGATGCTGTCCCTGCTTCCATCTCTATTTGGATGTGGCGGACGCAGCAACACGGAGGCTTCCGGTGAGACCGAGACGCGGCAACATCCCCTGCCCGATACCCTCAGGGTGGCTACCCTTTACAGCCCTACCTCATATTTCCTTTACCGAGACCAGGAGATGGGATATGACTACAACCTTGTCACCCAGTGGGCAGAGGAGAAAGGTATGGTTGTCAAACTTACTGTGGCCCCTTCGATGGGGCGTCTGGTCGAGATGCTCGACTCGGGTGAGATTGATCTGGCCGCATATGAGATTCCGGTGACAGCCGAATACCGCCAGCAGGTGGTGGCCTGCGGCCCGGAATATGTCACTACCCAGGTGTTGGTGCAGCCCCTCAAGGATGGAAAGCCGGAAATCACCGACGAGACCCAGCTCATAGGACGCGATGTCTATGTCGAAGCCGGTTCCAAATATGACTATCGCCTGCGCAATCTCGACAGCGAGCTTGGCGGAGGGATAAACATCCACGAGGTTGACCGCGATACTCTGATTACCGAAGACCTCGTGGGAATGGTCTCTGACGGGACGATACCCCTGACGGTTGTCGACAGCGACATAGCCCGCATCAACAAGACATATTACCGCGACCTGGATGTGTCGTTGCCGCTGAGTTTCCCCCAGAAAGCGTCGTGGGGTGTTGCTCCCGGCAATGAATGGCTGGCCGACTCGGTAAACGCGTGGTTTCTCCAGGAAGCCCCGAAACGCCGTCAGGCCGAACTGCTGAAAAGGTATTTCGAGTTGAGCAAGAACGGAGAGGCTGATTACAAGACCTCCGTCTCGCTTGATTTGTCGAAAGGGATAATCTCCCCGTATGACGCTATTTTCAAGAATGCTGCAAAAAAAATCGGATGGGACTGGCGCATACTCGCCGCGGTTGGTTATGCCGAGAGCGGCTTCAACAACCATCTGGTGTCATGGGCCGGTGCGCGCGGGCTTATGCAGATAATGCCCCGCTCCGCTGTGGCCTACGGGTTGCCGCTTGACAAAATCGAGGAACCGGGGCCAAACATCGAGGCAGCCGCGAGGATTCTCGCCGACCTTGACCGCTCCCTTTCCAAGAAAGTGCCTGATTCTCGCGAACGTCTCAAGTTTGTCATCGCCGCGTACAATTCAGGTATCGGTCATATCTATGACGCTATTGCCCTGGCCGGGAAATATGGGCGTGACCCCCAGATATGGGATGGCAATGTGGAACAGGCGTTGCTGATGAAGGCCAACCCCGAATATTACTCAGACCCTGTGTGTCGCAACGGATATTTCGGAGGACGTCATACCGTGGCGTATGTCAGGAAGGTCAGCGGACTGCTTGAGCATTTCCGGCAAAAAGTCCGTTCTGACTGAACCTCAGGTATGAATGCCGTGTTACCAAATCAGGATGGTTTCAGCCCATTCCCGCATGTCACATGTCTCAAACCAAACTGTCTCTAATATAATCAAGATAAAGAAACAATGAGAAAACGTTATCTTTCTGTCGCCGTTGTGCTTACGCTTCTGGCTTCTTTCACATTCACTTCGTGTATCGGATCATTCGCCCTTTCAAACAAGCTTCTCAGCTGGAACAAGCAGATCGGCAACAAGTTTGTCAACGAACTTGTGTTCTTCTGTTTCTGGATTCTGCCTGTCTACGAGGTGACAGGTCTGGCTGATATCCTGGTGCTCAACTCCATCGAGTTCTGGAGCGGAAGCAACCCTGTCGCCCAGGGTCGCTCGGTGATTGACGGTGCCGATGGCCGTTACCTGGTTGACTGCGACGGCAAGGGCTACACCATCACCTCCGAGAATGACGGTTCGGTGGTACGTCTCGACTTCGACGCCGAAGACAACTCCTGGAGCGCTTCCGCCAATGGTTCCGAGCCTGTGAAGTTTATGACCTTCGTCGATGAGACCCACGTCGAGATGCTTACCCCCGACGGTGGCGCACAGCTGGTAGAGCTTTCCGAGCAGGGAATGATGGCTTACCGCGAGACAGTGGCTTCTTCAGCCGCAGCCGCCATGTACGCCTGCAACTGAGCATCTTTCGGGAGTTGACCGGAAGGAAACATTTTTGACTTCCCGAATGTTATCAAGGGGAGACGCGACAGCGTGACCGGCTGTCACGTCTCCCCTTGCGCGTCGACACAAGGAGGCAGTGATGAGGAGCGATACAGAAAAAAGACTGAATTGCTTGGTGAATTTAACTTAAATAGTTAACTTTGCAGATATACGCCCTGACACAAAAGTTGAATACATATACAAAATCAATATCATAACACTCCACAGACAATAATGGAAAACCAGGAACTCCTCAAGACAGTCAAGGAGAGAGCCCAGGTATGGCTCTCCGAACAATACGACGAGGCTACCCGCGCTGAAGTAAAGCAGATGCTCGAAGCCGAAGATCCCACCCCCCTGATTGAAGCTTTCTACCGTGACCTCGAATTCGGCACAGGTGGTCTGCGCGGTATCATGGGCCCCGGCACCAACCGTATGAACATCTACACAGTCGGAGCTGCCACACAGGGTCTGGCCAACTACCTCAAGGAGGCTTTCGCCGATCTCGACCAGATTTCGGTCGCAGTAGGCCACGATGTGCGCAACAACTCCCGCAAGTTTGCTGAAATCGTTGCCAACATCTTCTCGGCCAACGGTATCAAGGCATATCTCTTCGACAGCTTCCGTCCCACTCCCGAACTTTCCTTCGCTATCCGCGAACTCGGTTGCCAGAGCGGCGTTAACATCACCGCCTCCCACAACCCCAAGGAATACAACGGCTACAAGGCATACTGGGCTGACGGCGCACAGATTATCGCTCCCCACGATGTCAACATCATCAACCATGTCAACGCCATCAAGTCGGTAGGCGACATCAAGTTCCAGGGCAACCCTGAACTGATTGAAATCATCGGTGAGGATATCGACAACAAGTTCCTGGCCGCCATCAAGGAGCTTTCACTCTCCCCCGATGTTATCGAGCGTCACAAAGACCTCAAGATTGTCTACACCCCGATTCATGGTACAGGTGTTAAGCTCGTTCCCGACTCGCTCAAGAACTACGGTTTCACCAACATCATCCACGTTCCCGAACAGGACATCCCCTCGGGTGATTTCCCCACAGTGGAATCTCCCAACCCCGAGAACGCTTCCGCTATGGCTATGGCTGTCGCCAAGGCCAAGGAAGTTGGTGCTGACCTGGTCGTAGCCTCCGATCCCGATGCTGACCGTATCGGATGTGTGATCCGCGATACTGACGGCGAGTATGTGCTTGTCAATGGTAACCAGATTGTGCTGGTGCTTCTCAACTACCTGATGACCCGCAACGCAGAGCTTGGCAAGCTGACCGGCAACGAATATGTCGTGAAGACCATCGTGACCACCGAGACCATCAAGCGCATCGCCGATGCCAACAACATCAAGATGTATGACTGCTACACCGGCTTCAAGTGGATTGCTTCCGTTATCCGCGACAACGAGCAGACCGCCCGCTACCTCGGCGGCGGCGAGGAGTCATACGGCTTCCTGGCCGAGACCTTCTGCCGCGACAAGGACTCTGTTTCCGCCATCTCCCTTATGGCAGAGACCCTTGCTTGGGCCAAGGAGAACGGTCTGTCGTTCATGGAGATGCTCCAGGATATCTATGTGAAATATGGTTACTCCCACGAACTTGGTATCTCCGTTGTCCGTCCCGGCAAGTCTGGTGCTGACGAGATTCAGGCCATGATGAAGAACTTCCGTGAGAATCCTCCCAAGAGCCTTGCCGGAAGCCCGGTTATCGGAATCAAGGATTACCTTACCCTCAACCAGACCTGCCTGAAGTGCAACGAGGTTTCCAAGCTCGACTTCCCCACCACCTCAAACGTGCTTCAGTACTTCACCGAGGATGGTTCGAAGATTTCGGTGCGTCCCTCGGGAACAGAGCCTAAAATCAAGTTCTACATCGAGGTTCGCGGCGAGATGAAGACCCGCGCCGACTATCACAAGGCCGAAGAGGCAGCCAAGGCGAAAATCGAGGCTGTCCGCAAAGACCTCGGCATCTGATAATCCGATATATGACGGCGGCATAAATCGTGGCCGTCAAGTCAGTGAGTCAAAACCGACAAGTTTAAAGCGATTCCTTGGACGATTCCGAAGGAATCATATATCTGAATAGCCGTGGGTTGGCGCGAGTGCAAAGTCCCCTTGTGGGGCTGGCACGAAGCGGTAACCCACGGTTATGTTTGGCTAAAGAAATGATTCCTCCGGAATCCATTGTTTCACACGGTTACCGGGGGTTACCGTGTCGGTTCGGCCTGTCGGCCTTCCCTCGCGCCAACCCCCGGCTATTCAGATATATGATTCCTCCGGAATCGTTAGGGGAAATATAGTCTAATGAGTCCCCTGCAATATTTAAGAGAAGACTATATTTCAAGTATGCTATGTGATGGTCATTTCCACAAGGCGTGGAAATGGTTGACAGGGCCGTGACCGTGGCCGATGGTGTATTCCGCACCGGCGAGAATCGCCGCCGAGATGTAATCCTTGGCCAGGCGGCAGGCCTCCGGGAGGTTATGTCCAAGGGCGAGATATGAGGCTATGGCCGAAGAGAGGGTGCAGCCTGTGCCGTGGGTGTTGACGGTGGCTATTTTCGGCGACTCCATATAGTGGATAGTGTCGGTTTCGGCGTCATACAGGATATCGGTCAGGGTGTCGGTGTCGAGATGTCCGGCTTTGAGGAACACCGATACCTTCCTGCCTTGTGACAGCTGACGGGCAGCCTCCGGCAACTCTTCGTTTGAAGATAGTTTTCTCCCGAGGAGAATCTCAGCTTCGGGAATGTTGGGGGTGATTACCCGGGCGAACGGAACAAGCTCGTCGCGCAACGTGGCGATGGCATCCTCGCGTAGCAAAGGGTCGCCGGAGGTGGCCACCATCACCGGGTCGAGGACAATATTCCTGATCGGGTATGCGCGCAGGGTGTCGCGCACCGCGAGGATGAGTTCCGCGCTGTGGAGCATCCCGATTTTGATTGCGTCGGCCCCGATATCGTCGAGACATGAACGTATCTGGCCTGTGACGAAATCCACCGGGACGGGATGCACTCCGGTTACTCCGACGGTGTTCTCATCCACGACAGCCACAACGGCGGTCATTCCGTAGCAACCCAGTGCCGAGAAGGTCTTGAGGTCGGCTTGCAGTCCGGCTCCTCCGCTTGGGTCGCTCCCGGCTATCGAGAGGCAACGGCGATAGCTCTTCATATCTTCCAGCCCTCCCCGCTGTATGCGCTCTCCCAGAACATCCATTCCATACGGGTGCAAGTCACATAGATGTCGGTCATCGCCGCGCGTAGCTGTGCTGACCCGTTTTCGGCCAATCGGTCGCTGATTTCGATGGCGCGGGTGTTTGACTTGTCAAACCAGGGGTTGTCATAGGTGTCAATCCATTTCTGGTAAGGATTCCCTTCTGCCGCGTTGGCTTTGATATATTTCCCTACCTCGTGGTAGACCCAGAAGCAGGGAAGGATGGCTGCGGCGGCAACCTCAACAGGTGCGGTGGCCTGGGCCGACAGGATAGAGCAGTAGAGCAGACAGGCAGGACTTTTGACTACCTTGCTCATGTCTGTGTCGGCGAGATATGATTTGTGCATCTCCTCCTCCACGGCGACCCCGTCTTTGGCAAAGTCGAGAAACGAGGCTACCTGGTCGATTTCGGGAAGCCGCGACGCGATGTTGGCCAGCACGCGTGAGTAGTTCTCGATATAGAGCGCGTCTTGCTGGAGATAGCGGTTGAATACCTCGCGTGGGAGAGTTCCGGCGATAAGTTCCTTGATGAATGGGAGTTCAAGGATAGCGTTGTAGAGGGGCAGAGCGGCCTGCCATGCCTCCTGGCTCCATTTTTTCATATTCGGGAGTTGTTTGTGGGTTATGTTCAGAATTCTATTGTCGATGTGGTGAGGGTCAGCAGGTCTATCGAGAATAGCCGCCCGTCGAGAGGTTCGCCGAATCCGGCGAGCAGTTTCAGGGCTTCGGAAGCCTCGATGGCTCCGATTACCCCCGGGACAGCCCCGATTACCCCGGCAGTTTTCCGGGGCAATCCGCATAGCTCCTCCCGGTCGGGATAGAGGTCGGCGTATCGTCTCTGCCGGTGATGGTTCATCACTGCGACCTGTCCCCGGAATTCACCGATTGAGCCGTAAACCCAGGGTTTTCCCAGCCTGTGGCATATGTCATCGATTAGGTAACGGGCGGCGAAATTGTCGGTGCAGTCTACCAGCAAGTCATATCCGGAGAGGATTTCTGTGGCGTTCTCTTCCGTCAGGCCGTCAGGGTAGAGGTCGAAACGTGTCACGGATGACTGTGCCTGCAACCGCTTGGCCGCCTCCTCGACCTTCGGCAGGCCGAGTTGCGACTCGGTGTAAAGCACCTGCCGCTGCAGGTTGGAGAGCGACACGATGTCAGGGTCACAGAGCCCGATACGGCCTACGCCCGCGCCGGTGAGGTAGGTGGCGACCGCGGCCCCGAGTCCTCCGAGTCCGACAATCAGTACGGATGAGGATAGCAGTTTGCGTTGCCCCTCCTCGCCGATTTCCCGTAGCATCGTCTGGCGGGAGTATCGCCCGAGGTCAATGTCATTTGAATGTTGCATGGCTCAGTCGAAAATCTTGTCCCAGTCTTTCCATACAGCCTCGTAGCCTCCGGCGCGGATGGCCGTCTCGACTTCCGAGGGGGTACGCTCGTCACTGACGGCGAACTGCTCCAGGGCCTGCGGATAGGTGTGGTAGCCTCCCGGATCGGTCTTGCTCCCGGCGCTCATCGATGTCACACCGAGCGACATCATATTGTCGCGCAACGCGGGAGACTCGCGGGTGGAGTATGAGATGTCGACATCATTGTCGAAGATTCTGAATGCGAAAGTAAGCTGGGCGAGTTCGCGGTCAGACATCACCACATTGGGCTGAAAACCGCTCTCCGACGGGCGCATACGGGGAAAATTGACGCTGAACCGGGTCTGCCAGTAACGCTTGCGCAGGTATTTGAGATGACGCGCCATCATGGTGACATCGGTGCGCCAGTCCTCCAGACCGATCAGCACTCCCATGCCGATTTTATGCACTCCGGCCTGACCCATACGGTCGTAGCCGTTGAGACGCCATTCGAAGTTTGACTTCATACCAGCGGGATGGTAAACCTTGTAACGCTCGCGGTGGTATGTCTCCTGGAAGCATACCACCCCGTTCAGTCCGGAATGGGTCAGACGCAGGTAATCCTCAGAGGGGAGCGGCATCACCTCGATTGTGAGGTTGTTGAAATATGGGCGGCATACCCGCAGGGCCTCCTCCAGATAGTCGGTGCCTGCCAGTTTTGGATGCTCTCCGGTGACAATCAGCAGGTTCTCGAACGGCCCGAGACGGCGTATCGCCTTGCATTCATCCTCAATCTGCTCGGGGGTCAGGATGACGCGTGGAAAGAGGTTGTGGCGGTTGAAGCCGCAGTAGACACACGAGTTGGTGCAGGCGTTGGTGATATACAGGGGGATGTAAAGCGATATGGTCTTGCCGAACCGTTTCAGTGTCAGCTCACGGCTCATCCGCGCCATCGTCTCCAGATATGGAGCCGCCGCCGGGGAAATCAACGCCATGAAGTCATCGATTCCCGGATGCTTCCTCGATAGCGCGGTCTCGACATCGGCGGCAGTCTTAGACATTATTGCCGCAGTCGTCTCCTCCCAGTCGTAATTCGTTAGTTCTTCTGAAAACATGTCTTGAAGGTTTTTCAGTCAAGGAAAGATGTCAGGGGGCTGCTGGCAACAGCTATGCGGCTTCTCGCCCCCAGTCCGGCCTCAAACGCTTCGCGTCCGGCCTCTACTGCCTTGCCGAACGCACGCGCCATAGCGACGGGGTCCCCGGCGACAGCTATCGCGGTGTTGACCAGCACGGCATCAGCTCCCATCTCCATCGCCTCGGCGGCATGGGAGGGTGCGCCCAGTCCTGCATCGACAACCACGGGGACGCGGCTCTCCTCGATGATGATTTCAATCAGGTCGCGGGTGACGATACCCTTGTTGGTGCCGATTGGCGCACCCAAGGGCATGACTGCGGCTGTGCCCGCCTCCTCAAGCAGTTTGCAGAGGACGGGGTCGGCCTGGATATAAGGCAGAACCACGAATCCTAAGCGGGCCAACTCCTCGGTGGCTTTCAGCGTCTCGACAGGATCGGGGAGGAGATATTTCGGATCGGGATGGATTTCAAGCTTGATGAAATCGGTCTCGAACGCCTCACGGGCGAGCTGGGCGGCGAGGACAGCCTCTTTGGCGTTGCGTACACCCGACGTGTTGGGGAGCAGGCAGATATGGTCGGCCTTGATATGGGCCATCAGGTCGTCGGCCGGATTTGACATATCTACCCTCTTCAGGGCTACGGTCACCATCTCAGACCCGGAGGCGAGTATCGCCTCCTGCATTATTTTGTTTGACTGGAACTTTCCGGTTCCTACGAAGAGGCGCGACTTGAATTCGCGGCCTCCTATAATCAGTGGTTTCATATATATGTAGTCGTTGGGTTCTCTAATCTCTGTATCCATCTCCCGGTCTCCGATTCCGGAGAGATGGCGTTTAATATCGCTCCGCTGACGGCGACTCCCGCCGCGCCTGTGGCTATTATGACGGGGATGTCGCTGTGGGTGATACCGCCGATTGCAACCACGGGGAGGGTGATGCCCTCACGGCTGCATCCGGCCAGAATCGCGCGGTAGCCTTCCAGTCCAAGCACCGGACTGAGGTTTTTCTTTGTGGTCGTGAAGCGGAACGGCCCCAGGCCGATGTAGTCGGCTCCACGACGCGCCGCGAGCCTTATGTCATCAAGACAGTTGGCGGTCGAACCGATTATCTTTTCAGGACCGAGGATTTTCCGTGCCTCCTCCGGCGACATGTCGTTTTTCCCGAGATGGACGCCGTCAGCCCCCGTCTCGGCTACGAGTTCGGCATGGTCGTCAAGGATGAAAGTCGCGTGGCCGTGTAGGTCGGCGAGACGGCGCAGTTTGCGCCCTGTCTCGACAATCTCCTCAGGAGTGGCATCCTTCATCCGTAGCTGCACCCATCTGCATCCGCCGCGCAGTGCGGCTTCCGCACCTTTGAGATGTTGCTCGGCGGAGCTGCCGTTGGTGATGAACTGAAGTCTGAATCCTCGTCGTGACAGTTCGGCTGGTGTGAATATGCTGTTCATTTCAAATTTCTTAGCCTGTTTATGAAATCATCAATCGAAGGGGAGTCCCAGACCGCGCCGAGAATCGCCGCCCCCTTGAATCCGAGCCGCGCAACCTCAGGCAGCCTCTCCGGAGTTATGCCGGAGAGGGGGATGACCCTTTCGGTCAGAAGCCCCTCTGAGGATAGGGACTGGCATTCCGTGCCGCCGATTGCCCCTTTGTAGCCATTTTTGGATACACTGTCAAACAGCGGGCTAAGGAAACAATAATTGACCTTATCGGTAAGCAACGCCTTTTTCACCTCCTCGACGGAATGGCACGACCGGCTGACGAATCCCGGGAAACCACCATCGGGGGGTAAGGGATTGCGGCTGTTGAGATGAATGCCTCCCAGGCCGTATTCAGAGGCGAGGCGGTGGTGGTCGTGGATGGATATGGCCGGGTAAAACCGTTCCGGAATCCGTTCTATCAGACGGCGCGTCTCATCCTCGCTCAGAGAGGGTTTGCGTAGGTGGAGCCGGTCGACCACACCGCTGTCAAGCAGCCGGCATATGGATGCGGTCTCCCCCTCGACAGCAGTTGGGGATGTGATGATGATTATTCTCATTTATGGATTGTAGCATTCAACCGCCGCAGATGGCACTTATGACAGTTATCTCCATTCCGTCGGATAGGGGAGTGGCCGCCCAGTCGGCACGTCTTATAACTTTGCCGTCTATCGCCACGGCTATTCCCGGGCTTGTCACCCCACGTTCTGTCAGCAGTTCTGCGAGTGAGAGTGGCTCGCTCACGGTTGTCTCCTCCTTGTTGATTGAAATCTTCATGCAGGTATAATAAGATTAACGTCAAAACTGTCGGGGATGACGGTCTTGACGGGAAAATCAATCAACATGCAAACTATTCGGAAAACATACCGGCAAACCGAAAAACAGGCAAGCGGTAAAATCAGAGACAAGTCCTTCCGGCGGTACTGGCCGCGTCAAGTTCACAGGGTATAATCTCAGCCGTCAAATGGCACCCCTCTTGTGTCCGGGCAACCCCTGTGGGAGGCCTCAGAGACCTCCAGCAGCGTTGTCCGTTGCAAATTTAACAAACCTTTCGCAAACCGCCAAAAAAATCTGATTTCGGAATAAATGTTGCCTGTGTCGCGATTTGTGTAAAAAAACAGCGAGTGTAACCAAAACGTAACTATAAATATTTGCAAATTGAATTTAGATTCATTAACTTTGCGGTGTGTGGTTGCAATCACCGCATCATAATTTTTACCAAAAACAAATCAAAATGAGACGAACAACAATCAGTAACCTCCGCCACTTGATTTATTCGCTTTGTGGATGGAGTTTGTGCCTTCTCTGTGCTTCTTGTGAAGAGGATGGGCCTGGACCCGTTCCCGTTCCCAAAATGCCGTACAATGCCGGATGGGAGTCGCTCGAAGTGGATAGCGATGCCGGAGAGGTGTCTGTCGAACCCTTTTATGCTGCTATGGGAGAGAAGATGCCGATTGTGTTCATAAGGGAGAATGAACTATTGTCGGAAGGTTGTTTCCAGATGTTCGAGAACCATACGCACGATTGGAGTTTCGGGCTCAAAGGTCTGGATGTCGTGTCATATTGTTCGGAGCTGGGATATGACCAATATCCTGACTCACCCGACTTTTTTGTGGTGTATGAATGGGTGGAGGTGGCGAGCTTCCTGCCTACCCCCGGTTCTTCCAGCAAGGTCGTGGTGAGATATGACGAAAACACCTCATCAGAGCCGCGAGAGATGTTCATTCATTTTTACAATGGCAAATGGGGTTTCGTCAATGTACGTCAGGCGGCTGCTAAAGAGCAACAGTCATAATCAACTTGTAATCACAGGATGGGGCTACCGAAAAGGCCGATTCCTGAAAACCGCAGATAAAGCTTCGCCTGGAAAAATCCAGTGGCCATTTGACCGAATCAAGTTCCATTTTTATAAAGCGAGTGGATGCGTTTGGCGCATCCACTTGCTGTTTTTGTGGTGTATGGAGGATTGTTGAATTGCCGCAGAGGATGGTATGGGTTTGTGATATAGAGGAGAAAAACGTAACTTTGCGTTGAAATTTTCAGACAGATGCTATGATTGAATATCTCAGCGGCAAGGTCGCCGAGCTGACCCCCACCACCGTGGTGGTGGATGTCAACGGGGTAGGCTATGAACTCAATATAACTCTGACCACTTTCTCATCGCTGGAACAGGCTGTCGGAGGGCAGCTCGGGGAGCGTCAGACCGCCGGACAGGCCAAGCTGTTTGTCCATGAGGTGATACGCGAGGACAGCTGGACGCTTTATGGTTTCGCAACGAAACGGGAGCGGGAGCTGTTCCGGGAGCTGATAGGGGTCTCGGGGGTAGGAAGCGCGTCGGCGCGGATGATTCTGTCGTCGATTTCACCCGCCGAGCTTGAGCAGGTGATAACCTCGGGGGATGAGCGCAGGCTGAAGGCCGTGAAGGGGATTGGAGGGAAAACCGCCCAACGTATAATTGTAGACCTCCGTGACAAAATAAAACCCTCGGGGGATTCGTTATTAATTCAGCCGGGAACGCCCCGGTCGGATGTCTACGACGAGGCGTTGGCGGCTCTGGTCATGCTGGGCTTCGCAAAGCCCGCAAGCCAGAAAGTGCTTTCGAAACTGTTCAGCCAGGAACCGACCCTGAAAGTGGAGCAGGCGATAAAGAAAGCCCTTACGATGCTTTAACCTTAGGCCGGGCGGCTCTTCGGAAGGGGAGACGCGCCGCTGTCAATTGTTGTTAGTTACGAGTCTGAGTCACAAATCGATATACCGCAGGTCGCTATGGCTCCTCTGCACGTTGGTTGCAGTGGCCGTCTCTGCTGTGTTTGTCTTCGCCGGGACGCAAAGCCCGGCGGGAGGAACGGGTGGGAGCGCGATAACCCCTCCGCCCCCCTTCCCGGTGCTGCCGGAGCCTGCCAACCAGAATGACTCGATAATGATGCCCTTCCCGGTGCAGCAGACTGTCCCCGCCGACTACGAGCGTCTGATGGAGGACCAGTTCGCCGCCGACCTCTCCACCCCTTCCAACATCGTGACCGTCCCGGAATATGACCCGCAGACAGGTTACTATGTGATACGCACAAAGGTCGGGGACACCGAAATAACGACCCCTTTCATCCTCAACGAGAAGCAGTATAACGACTGGCAGTTTCGCAGGCAGCTCCAGGAGTATTACCAGGAGCGCAACCAGGCCCTGGCGGAGAACAAAGAGAAACAGCCGTTCAACATCTTCGACATGAATTTCGCCTACGGGCCGCTGGAAAAAATCTTCGGCCCGGGAGGTGTGTCGCTCAAGACCCAGGGTTCGGTGCAGATAAAGATGGGCATCAATTCCAACAAGAGTGACAACCCGTCGCTCCCCATCAAGTCGCGCCGCAAGACCTACTTCGACTTTGACCAGAAGATACAGGCCACCATCGCCGCGTCGGTCGGTGACCGTATGAACTTCAACATGACCTACAACACCGACGCGACTTTTGATTTCGACTCGAAGAACATCAAGCTCGCCTATGAGGGGAAGGAGGATGACATCGTGAAGTCGATAGAGGCGGGAAATGTCTCGATGACCACCGGGTCGTCGCTCATACGAGGGTCGACGGCCTTGTTCGGTGTGAAGTCGAAGCTGCAGTTCGGCAAGTTCACGGTGACAGCCCTGTTGTCACAGCAGAACTCCGAGTCGAAGACCGTCAACACCAAAGGCGGCTCACAGGCCACCGACTTCTCGGTCAACGCCGACCAGTATGACCAGAACCGCCACTTCTTCCTTGCCAATTACTTCTACCGCAATTATGACCAGTTCGCCGCCCGTCTGCCGTTGGTGGCCTCGGGGGTGAACATTACCCGTGTGGAGGTGTGGGTCACAAACAAGGGGGGCAAATATGAGCAGTCGCGCAACATCGTGGCTTTCGCCGACCTGGCCGAGGGTGACCCCGCCGGGCTGAACAATCCCTATTGGTCGGTGAATCCGTCGGTGCCTGTCCCCTGCAACCAGTCAAACAACCTGCTTGACGTAATCAAGACCGAATACCCGGGGGCACGCTCCATCAACACCGTCACCCAGGCGCTCGAACCGCTTCGCGCTTTCGGAATCGAGGGCGGACGCGACTATGAGAAGGTGGAGTCGGCACGTCTGCTCAACTCTTCGGAGTACACCCTGAACTCCACCTTGGGTTACATCTCGCTCAAAGCCCAGCTCAACTCCGACGATGTTCTCGGCGTGGCTTTCGAGTACACCTACAACGGCCAGGTCTACCAGGTCGGTGAGTTCTCGTCAGACATCACGACCACCTCGGAGTCGCTTTATGTGAAGATGCTGAAATCCACCACTGTCGACCCGAAGCTGCCGATATGGCGGTTGATGATGAAGAATGTCTACTCGCTGGGGGCATACCAGGTACAGAAACAGAACTTCAAGCTCCAGATCAAATATCTTTCCGACACCACCGGTACGCTCATCAATTACCTGCCGATACCCTCGATGTCAAACACTCCGCTGTTGCAGGTGATGAACCTCGACCGTATCGACTCCAACGAACAGTCAAACCCCGACGGTTTCTTTGACTTCATCGAGGGTTACACGATTATCCCCTCCAACGGCAAGGTGATTTTCCCGGTGGCCGAGCCGTTCGGCGCCCACCTAGAGAAGAAAATCAATGACCCGGCGTTGGCTCAGAAGTATGTCTACAAGGAGCTGTATGACTCCACCCTTGTGATTGCCCGTCAGTTCGCCGACAAGAACAAGTTCGTGCTGGCAGGTTCCTATCAGGCTTCGTCAGGCTCGCAGATTCGTCTGAATGCGATGAATGTGCCTCGCGGATCGGTGATTGTGATGGCCGGCGGTGTGCAGCTCGTCGAGAACTCCGATTACACGGTCGACTATTCGATGGGTATCGTGACAATCACCAACCAGAGCATCATCGACTCGGGGCAGAGTGTATCGGTGACCCTTGAGAACCAGTCGCTGTTCTCGACCCAGAGGAAGACCCTGCTGGGCCTTGACATGCAATACGCCTTCAACAAGGATTTCAATATCGGGGCTACCCTTCTTCATTTCTCCGAGAAGGCCCTGACGGAGAAGGTGAACATCGGCGACGAGGTAATCAACAATTCGATGTTCGGCTTCAATGTCAACTACAACACCCGGTTCATGTGGCTGACAAATCTTCTCAACAAGATTCCGACCGTCAACGCCACAGCTCCCTCGACCCTCAGTCTTACCGCCGAATACGCCCTGCTGATGCCCCACGGCCAGAAGAGCGGTTCAAACAAAGGCAGCTCCTACGTCGATGACTTCGAGTCGTCTCAGACCGGCATAGACCTCCGTTCCCCTTATTCATGGTTCCTCGCCTCCACCCCCTATGACAGCGGTAAGGACGCGCTGTTCCCCGAAGCCGCCCTCTCCAACGACCCGGCCTACGGCATGAACCGCGCGTTGATCAACTGGTATTACATCGACCGTATGTTCACCGACCGCAACTCCTCGCTGGCTCCGGGTTATATACGCAACGACCTCGTGCAGCTCTCCAATCCTTATGTCCGCGAAGTGACCTCCCAGGAAATCTTCCCCGGACGAGAGCTGACCTACGGCGAGTCGGCCACAGTGCAGACCCTCAACCTTTCATTCTATCCCACGGAGCGCGGTCCCTACAACCTCGATGCCACCAATATCGACGAGGAGGGAAATCTGCTCAATCCCGAGAAACGATGGGGTGGTATCATGCGCAAGATGGACAATACCAACTTCGAGCAATCGAACATCGAATATGTCCAGTTCTGGATGATGAACCCGTTCCTTGATCCTGACAACCCCAACTATGACGGCGGTGACCTCTATTTCAATTTCGGTGAAATCTCGGAGGATATCCTCAAAGACGGGCTGAAATCATATGAGAACGGTATCCCGGTCGACGGCAACAACGAGTGGCTGGAGACCACTGTCTGGGGACGTGTCTCCCGTCAGAACTCACTGACATATGCCTTCGACACCAACAACGGCTCGCGCCTGATGCAGGATGTCGGTCTTGACGGACTGCGCAATGACGACGAGTTCGGATTTGACACATATTCGTCGTTCCTCGACAGGCTGCGCCAGCGTCTCTCGCCGACGGCCCTCGACCGTATGCAGAACGACATGTTCTCGCCGTTCAATGACCCGGCTCAGGACAACTATCATTTCTTCCGGGGATATGACTACGACGAGCAGCGTCTCTCGATTCTGGAGCGTTACAAACGTTACAACGGTGTGGAAGGGAACTCGCTTCCTCCGGAGGATGCTTCCGACCCCCTTTATCAGAGTTCAAGGTCTGTGCCTGATGTCGAGGACATAAACCAGGACAACACTCTTAACGAATATGAGCGTTATTTCCAGTATCGTGTCTCCATACGTCCCGAAGACCTTGTGGTCGGCAAGAACTATATTTCCGACAAGCAGGTCTCCACGGTCTACACCCGCGACGGCCAGACCCAGACTGTGGAGTGGTATCAGTTCAAGATACCTCTGAGCCAGTATGAGAAGAAGGTCGGTTCGATCAACGACTTCTCCACCATACGTTTCGCCCGTATGTTCATGACAGGCTTCAAGCAGGTCACTCACCTGCGTTTCGCGACGCTGGAGCTTGTCCGTGGGGAATGGCGCAACTATGACTTCAATCTCAACAACCGTGGCGATGCTCCCGCCGAAGGACAGATGGATGTGTCGGTGGTCAACATCGAGGAGAACGCCGACCGTGAGCCGGTCAACTATGTGCTTCCTCCCGGCGTGACCCGTATCGTCGATCCGGGGCAGTCGCAGGCTGTGCAGCTCAACGAGCAGTCCATGTCGATGAAGGTGACAGGGCTGAAGGCGGGGGACGGACGCGGTGTCTACCGCGACACCCAGCAGGACCTGCGCAACTACAAGCGTCTCCAGATGTGGGTCCATGCCGAGAGCCTGATTGATGATGTCACCAATCTGAAATCAGGTGAGCTGTCTGTGTTCGTGCGTCTGGGCACGGATGTCAAGGCCAACTATTACGAGTATGAGATACCTTTGGTATTGACCCCTCACGGAAACTACAACAACTGGCTTGAAAGTGACCGTCAGAAGGTATGGCCCAGCCAGAACTTCCTTGACCTTAATCTCCAGAATCTTGTCAACCTCAAGAAGGAGCGTAACCGTGCCAAGGAGGAGGCCGGCAGTGGTATCGGATATGCCACCGTCTACACCGGTCGTGACCCTGACAATGAGCGTAACTCCATGGCGGTGAAAGGTAATCCCTCGCTGAGCGATGTCAGGGTGATTCTGATTGGTGTGCGCAACAACTCCAACACCGTCAAGGATGGTATCGTGTGGGTCAACGAGCTTAAAGTCACCGACTTCGATGAGGCCGGTGGATGGGCCGCGAAAGCAAATGTCAACCTCGGGCTGTCGGATGTGGCGACCCTGAATTTCGGTGCACATGTCGAGACCGCCGGTTTCGGTTCGGTCGATCAGGGTCTGAATGAACGCCGGATGGATGACTATCAGCAATACAACATCGCCGTGCAGACCGATTTGGGCCGTTTCCTTCCGGAGAAGGCCAAGCTCCGCGCACCGATATATTACTCATATTCGACTGAGAAGACAACCCCGAAATACAATCCTCTCGATCAGGATGTGCTGCTCAAGGATGCCCTCGACGACGCGCCAGACAAGCATGCCCGTGATTCGATTTCGGCGTATGCCGTGGAGCGTTCCACTATCCAGAGCTTCTCTTTGTCAGGATTGAAATTCGATGTCACCAGCGCGAAGCCGATGCCATGGGATCCGTCTAACTTCACTGTCAACTTCTCGTTCAACAAGCAGTCGAAGAATGACCCCACGACCGAGTATGAGTACACCAACGACTACCGTGGTTCGCTGGCCTACAATTATTCCCCGATGATCAAGGGGCTTAAGCCTTTCGGCTGGATAAAGTCGAAGAACAAGAATGTGAAGTTCTTCAAGGACTGGGAACTGAATTACCTCCCCAACACGATTTCGTTCCTGACCAATATGTCGCGCTACTATTACGAGATGCAGACCCGGTCGGAACTTGACGACACATTCCAGTTGCCTGTGTCGGTTAGCAAGAATTTCCTTTGGGACCGTCAGTTCCAGCTGACCTGGAATCTCACCAAGTCGATTTCGCTGTCGTTCAACTCCAATACCTCGGCTCGTATCGAGGAGACGGTCGGAGCGGTCAACAAGAAACTGTTCCCCGACGAGTACAAGCAGTGGAAAGATACGGTGTGGAGCTCGATTTTGTCGCTCGGTACCCCTTGGGCTTACAACCAGAGTTTCGTGGCCACATACCGCGCGCCGTTCAACCGTATCCCAGTGCTCGACTTTCTTACTGGTAATTTTTCATATAACTCCACATACCGTTGGGACCGTGGAGCTGAAATCGACGGCTATTCCACCGGTAACAAGATTGCCAACCAGTCGTCGATGAGTGTTGACGGACGTGTCAATTTCGAAAGCCTTTACAACAAGATTCCTTTTGTCAAGGATGTCCACAAGCGGTTCAACAATGTCGGCAAGAAGACTGTGGAGCGCAAACCCAAGAAGTTTGAACGCACCTACCGCCTGCAGCCGGACACGACCTTCACCATCAAGCATAACCTGCGCACGAAGAAGATTCGTATAAAGGGTGAGAATGTCAACACCAAGGAGCCGTTTGTGTTCAAGCACAGGATTGTCGACATGAACACAGTGGAGATTCTTACCCCGGCTGACGCCAACATCAAATTCACCATCGAGGAGATGCTCAAGGATGAAAAATCGGTGTGGCGCGAGATAGGGGAGTACGCCCTGCGGTTTGTGATGAGTCCGCGCTCGGCCTCAGTAAGGTGGAAACGGACAAACACGATGTCAATACCTCTCTTCCGCAACGACATCGGCGACATATTCGGCCAGTCGACAGGCTATGGCGCGATGTCGCCCGGTCTTGACTTCGCTTTCGGTTTCGCCGGTGAGGATTATATCTACAAGGCAAAAGACCGCGGATGGCTCATCACCGACGACGGCCAGACGTCTCCGGCGATTATATCGCGCACCAATGAGCTTAATCTGGAGTTCCAGCTTGAGTTTGTCAAGGGGTTGAAACTGCAGCTCACGATGAATCGTACCGACAACCGCACCCGACAGATTCAGTTCATGTATCCCGACATGCCTGTCACCTTCTCCGGCTCATACACCAAGACGCATTGCGCGATCGGAACCGCGCTCGGTTCGTCGAACGCCGAGGATGGGTATTACAGTCCCGCATTCCAGAAAATGATAGACAACATACCTATCATTGCCGAACGATACAATTCGCTTTACAACGGGGTAAGATATCCCGGCGGTGGCTTCATGACTGACAATCCTCTTGTCGGCCAGCCGTTCAACCCGTCCAATGGCACGGTCTCCCAGACCTCGTCGGATGTGCTTGTCCCGGCATTCATTTCGGCTTATACCGGAACCAACCCCCACACCCAGTATCTCAATCCTTTCCCTGATTTCTCGGCTGTGTTGCCCAACTGGCGTCTGACCTATGACGGGCTTATCAATCTCGGGAATATGAAGAGATGGTTCAAGAACTTGTCGTTGAGCCATGCCTACCAGTGTACCTATTCGGTTGGCTCATACTCCTCCTATCTCAACTGGCTGACGGTTGACGGCAATCTTGGCTTCACGCTCGACACCAACACAGGTATGCCGGTGCCCTCTTCTCCATACAATATCTCCACTGTGTCGATAACAGAGCGTTTCGCGCCGCTGATTGGAGTGAATGGCACATTGAAGAATGACCTGCAGTTCAACGTCGAGTGGAAAGACCAGCGCACGCTGACTCTCAACACATCTGCCGGACAGGTGGTGGAGGCTACTTCCCGTGGGCTGACCATAGGGGCAGGCTATAAGATTGTTGGATTCAATTCCGTCTTGAAGATGCGCGGTTCGCAGTCGGGGGTCAGCAATGACCTTACTCTGAAGGCCGACTTCTCTCTCCAGAACACCCAGGCGCTGATTCGCCGCATCGAGACCAATTACACTCAGGCCACTTCCGGAACCCGTACCCTGACCATTAACTTCAACGCCCAGTATATCCTCTCCCGCAAACTGACCCTCGGGGCTTACTTCGACCATCAGGTCAACACCCCCTTGGTGAGCAACGCCGCCTATCCCACCACCAACTCCTCTTACGGCCTTTCCCTCAACCTGAATCTCTCCCGTTGACATAGGTGGGGATGGTTGCCAAACGCCGTGAGGGACAACCTCTTCATCCCCCCTCCCGACTAATCCCCGTACCCAATCAGATGAGATTTGAGAAGCTCCCATCAAGTCCTGTTTGAAGACCGATGAAAAGTTACAGGGAGTTATTAAGTGTTTTGTGGAATTCTATCTGTTAATCAGGTTGTTAGTCGATTTTGTGTTTGCTTGGATTTTATCTCATCGCGTACTTGGCAAAATTCTGCCATAACAAACTCGTCTGAACCGATTGCATCGGAAGGGTCGTCAAAACCGAATGCCGCCGTTACCCCATATTGCCAACAAACACAGGGCTGCTTTCGTTGGCACCTCCGCATACGGTTATCACATAATCCCACGGCTTGTTGATATGTTCGGATACGTTGTGAGGAATATGAACAGAGATGTCAATTCCAGCCTCTTTCATGACTTCAACGGCCTTCGGATTTACCTTTTCGGCGGGTCTGGTCCCGGCTGAAAAAACGTCAATATCAGAACTGAACGACTGAAGAAATCCGTGTGCCATCTGACTACGGCAACTGTTACTGGTGCATAATATCAGAACTTTCATATTATCCTATTTTAACGTGAGTTCGATATAAGAATTAGATAATTCTACAGTAAAACAATCAGCCATTTAGCATAATACTAAGTGGCTGATTTTCTTGGTATTCTCGCGAAAAATTTGTAAATTTATAGTGCCTAATTACAAGATTTACAAGAATTTGTGCTATGATTACCGAGAACAAAATTACTGAAATTTTCTGTCTTGCCGATGATTTCTGCAAGTATTTTTCATCAGAGATCAAAAAACATCAGATCTGTGATGGCAAAGTACATCGCAATAAGCCGGGACGGCTTTCGGATGCCGAGGTCATTACCATCCTGATTCTTTTCCACAGCAAGGGATTCAGATGCCTCAAACACTTTTACACGCAATATGTGTGCAAACACCTCACGCACCTGTTCCCTAAAACAGTATCATACAACAGGTTTGTCGAATTGCAAAAGTCCGTGCTGCTGTCCCTCACGGTATTCATCAAGGAAGTGTTGCTTGGGACTTGTACCGGGATTGCGTATGTTGATTCAACACCGTTGAGAGTCTGCAAGCACCAGCGCATACTTATCCACAAGACTTTCAAAGGTATAGCACAGCGGGGCAAGTGCTCGATGGGATGGTTCTTCGGCTTTAAGCTGCATCTGATCATCAATGACAAAGGTGAGATTCTGAACTTTATGTTCACTCCGGGCAATGTCGATGACCGTGAGCCATTGTATTCAGAGTCATTCATTGAAAACGTCAAGGGCAAACTCTGTGGAGATAAAGGATATATCGGCAAACAATTGTTTGAGTTTCTGTTCATGAACGGTATTCAGCTTATCACAAAAGTCAAGAACAACATGAGGAACTCGCTGTTGTCTGTATCCGACAAGATCATGCTTCGCAAAAGGGCCTTGGTTGAATCTGTCAATGACGAACTTAAGAACATCGCTCAAATTGAACACTCAAGACATCGGTCTTTCGCAAATTTCATAACCAATGCCTTGAGTGCCATTGCCGCATATTGTTTCTTCCCAAAGAAACCGTCTATCTCACTGGAGTTCGTGTCGGACAATCAATTGACGTTGTTCTGATTCCTTATATCGAACTCACGTTATTTTAGAAGAAATAGCCATAGACCCAGCCAGAGATTGTAGCCATGACGATTACCAAAGCAACATAAATCACTGTTTTTTTCGTACCCATCACACTGCGTATGACAAGCATATTCGGAAGCGACAGTGAGGGCCCGGCAAGCAGCAAGGCAAGAGCGGGTCCTTTACCCATGCCGGATGCGAGCAATCCCTGAATAATCGGCACTTCGGTAAGAGTGGCGAAATACATAAACGCACCTGTGAAACTTGCGAAGAAGTTAGACAATAACGAATTGCCACCGACAGCCCATTCAACCCAACTATTGGGAATAATACCGGGCAGCTCTATACCGTCATGCGTTGAACCGAGCAGGAATCCCGCTGTCAATACTCCGACGGCAAGCAGTGGCAATATCAGTTTGGCGAATCCCCATGACGACAACGCCCACTCCCTGTTTTCATCATCGTTCTTGTCGCATAACAATATGATTGCAAGCACAGCGACAGCAACCATCATAGGCACAAGGGGAGCCAGTTTTGCATCTGGAATGAAAACATTTGCGATGAAAGCTGAAATCGCGACGGCGACAGCACCGATGATAATCCATCGGGCTTTCAGGTGGAGTATCTTCACAAGAATCACACACAGACCTATTGCAAGGGCTGATGTTATCCACCATTTAGCCCCATAAATAGCGGCCCAGATACCACGGTCGATTGCCGCCGGTGCGCCCCAGTTGGCAAACACAAGGATTGCCACGAGAGTAAAGAAGAACACAGCGGTCTGCCAAAGCGGGCGTTTCTCCGGCGGTGGGACGATATTCATCTGTGCTGCCTCCTTATCCCGTTCTTCCTTGCGAAAGATGAACGACATAACAAGACCTATTACCACAGCGAATGTAACGGCACCGATTACACGGGCAACGCCCATTTCCAGTCCGAGGATACGGGCTGTGAGGATTATCGAGAGTATGCTGATGGCCGGCCCGGAATATAGAAACGCTATTGCCGGGCCAAGACCCGCTCCACGTTTATATATGCTGGTGAACAACGGGAGAATAGTGCATGAACACACGGCAAGGATGCCTCCCGATACTGAAGCCACGGTATATGACACCCATTTCTTTGCATTTGCACCGAAATATTTTAACACTGCTCCTTGACTTACAAACACAGCAATCACACCGGCCATGAAGAACGCCGGGAGAAGGCAGAGAACGATATGCTCACGGGCATACCACTTGGCAAGGTCAAGAGTTGAGTGTATGGCGGTCAACAGCGTCTCACTGTTGACGGGTATGAAAAACGCTGTCAGAAATATGACAACAGTCCATACCAGAAATTTAACATCCTTTCTTGTGTTCATAACAGTTTATGTTGTGTTCAGATTATATTCCGAGTGCTTTTTTCACTTCGTCAGCAGTCGGAGCGTGTCCTTTGATTTTTACCGTCCCGTCAACGACCACCGCCGGCGTCGTCATAATGTTGTAGCTCATCATCTCGGCTATATCCTCGATTTTGGAGAGCTTGACATCAAGACGGTTTTCTGCGATTACGCGCTCGACAATCTTATAGGTCTCCTTGCATTTGGAACAGCCGGGACCAAGCACGATAACCTCTTTGGCTTCCCCTCCGGCAGTAGCAGTGTTGCAGGAAGAAGTCTCGGAACCACACCCGCAAGAGGTCAGCGGTTTGTCATCATCTTCGACGATGATATCGCCGCCACACGAACATTTGGGCTTTGAGGAAAAGAGATTAGCCCAGAATCCTTTTTTGGTTTCTTTGTTATTTCCCATTTGTCTTATCGCTTGTCTTTCGCCTTTTAACGAATATTGTTTATAAAATTTTTAGATGAACATTATAATGCAATAATATGCGCCGACACCTATAAATAGAAGCCCGACAATAATGTTAAGCCATTTCTGAATAGTGCGTAGTTTGCCGTAGAACTCACCGACCTTTTCAACGCTGAACGCGAGAATCCATGCTACTGCAAGCACCGGGAGAGCGGTGGCGACAGCAAACAGCACAGGCAAAAGCCATCCCGCACTTGCTGTAATCGACATCGGTATAAGCATCCCGAAATACAGAACACCGCTTGATGGGCAGAAAGCCATCGCAAAAAGAATACCGAGCAACAATGCACCCCAGCCGCCTTTGCGGGCAAGTCCTTCTCCATTACCGCCGAAACCGAACTGCGGAATATTGAGCTTGTGTCCGAACAGCATGAAAAGACCGATAACAAGCAGGAGCGGTCCGAGCAGCAGCTCACCCCATTTCCCGATGGTCTTCTGGATGCCGAAGACGCTTGCCCCCTCTTTCAGAATTGAGATAAGAATAATGCCGAGAACGGTATATGCGATTACACGGCCAATGGTGTAAAGGACACCATTTCGGAAAATGCGTCTGCGGTTCTCTATATCCTTGCTGATGTAGCCTATTGCGGCTATATTGGTGGCAAGCGGACACGGCGAGATGGCGGTGAGCAATCCGAGGAGGAAGGCAGTCAGAGCCGGAGCCGTACTGTTGTCAAGTAAAGTCTGTAACCAGTCCATTATTTCAACGATTGCCTGATTTTGTCAGCAAGACCTTTCTTGAATCCGTCCGGATTTTTACGGGCATTCCCGAAGCCGAACTCAGTGAGGTTGTTGCGGCTCTCTTTCCCGCATTTCCATTTGTTTACAAAGAGAGAAGACCAAGTTACTTCGTACTTGTCGGCGAACCTCTCGCCATCCGGGGTAGAGATATCCACGGTCTTGAATACGAGAGTGCCGTTTTTCAGCTCATTTGCAAAGAGTGTACTTACTACCACTTTAGCGTTTTTCTCGATAGCCATGCAGGTGGCACAGCGTTGTTTGCCGTGGAAATATATTACTTCCACTCTATCCTTTTCAGGAGATTTTGCAGTGGCGGTATTATCCCCGCTTCCGCACGACATCAGCCCTATCATAAGGGCGAAAAACAACAGTAACTTTTTCATGTGCTTAAATGTATTTAATTGAGTTGTTATTTGCCGAATTACGAACATAATAAATAAAAAAATAGTGCTTACGAGCAGCAGCTATTCTTTTTTGAGGGACAGCAGTCGTCAAGCATCTGTGAAAACAGTTGCCGGGCAAGTCTCCAGTTCTCTGCGTTGATGCAATACTTTACTTTTGGCGGCTCGATGGTGCCCTGTATCAGCCCCGCCTCTTTCAACTCGCTCAGATGTTGCGACACGGTAGCTTTTGCAATCGGAAGCACCTCGTGTATATCCCCAAAGAAACATTCGTTTCTCTGTGCGAGAAAATGTAGGATTGCTATACGGGTAGGATGCCCCATTGCTTTCGCAAACCTCGCAAGACGCTCCTGTTCCGGTGTTATCACTAATTTTGACATATTATTTCTTGTTTGGTGTTCGTAAAATTACAAACTAAATTTGAACTAACCAAATTTTCCTGGTAGAAAACGCCAAAAAACAAATTCCTTTTATACGATTGCGATTCGGCAACAGCAAAAAGCGTCAAATATACGCAATTAAAAATACTAAAAGATAGGTTAAATCTATACAGCACACTTTCCTATTCTTTCCTCCAATTTCTTATTATGTACTGATTTAGTACTATCGGGATGAAACAAATAAATGGTTTTCAGACCGTTTGCAAGGATAATAGAAAACGTAGGAATTTTCTCAAAAAAATTGCGGGGAAATTTGGTTTATAAAATAAAGTTGTTTAACTTTGCGTCGAATTAGAGCGGTAATCGCGAGTGCCGCTCTTTTTCAGGAATGAATGGTTTATAAAATAAACCGATTTAAAAACCATAAACAAATAATATCTATGGAAGATAAAAGGATTTCCGAGAAAGAGAGCCTTGAAATCATCACCGAGATGATTTCAAGGACAAAAGACCGTTATATCGGTGACGGCAACATCCTGCTGCTGTGGGGGTACTTGACCGTGGTGATGACGGCTGTCATATGGGGCTTGTTGGCTCTGACCCACAATGGGGTTTGGAACTGGCTGTGGTTCGTCATATGGATTGTAGGTGGGATAGCCACCCCGATTATGGCACGAAAAAATCAACGCAGAAACGGAATGAAAAGCTATTCAGACAAAATCAGTTCATCAATCTGGTCTATTGTCGGATATTCAGGCATAGTCTCCACGCTATGTTGTCTCGGATTCCTGTTGTTAAAAGGGATTGATTGCTGGAGTATGATGTTTGCATTCGCACTCATTATAGTACCATTCGCAGAGATGGCTCAGGGAATCGTGGTTCGCGAGAAGTCATTCCTGATTGGCGGCGGAATCGGATTGTTGACAGGCATTTTCACCGTGTGCTGTATCGCAGGTGGCGTACCGCTGCATGCCAACTGGTTTCTGCCCTTGTTTATGGTGGCATTCATCTTTATGATGGTTGTCCCCGGCCATGTCCTGAACTCTAAAAGTAAACGGCAATGAAAGAATTGAATCCGCTTTTGCATTCACAGTTGCGACTTGCGGTGATGTCAATTCTTATGAATGTTGAGGAGGCAGATTTTGTCTATATCAGACAAAAGACCGAATCGACCGCAGGAAACTTGAGTGTGCAGCTTGACAAACTATCTTCGGCGGGGTATATTACGGTGGAGAAAGGGTTTGTCGGGAAAAAGCCCCGAACAGCCTGCCGTGTCACCGAGAAAGGAAAACAGGCTTTTGAGGAGTATGTCGATGTTCTGAGACAATATATCGGGTTGTAACCCCTTAAAAATAAAGGTTGCCTCTCTGAAAGATGAGGGGCAGCCTTTTGTTGTGCGGCTCGATTACCTATTGAAGGTTGAAGAGGCGGCGTGTGTTAGCGGTTGTTTTTGAGGCGACCTCTTCGACAGGGATGGATTGGGAGGAGGCGACAGCATTGGCGATTGCCGGGAGGTAGGCCGACTGGTTACGCCGTCCGCGGAACGGTACGGGGGCGAGATAGGGGGAGTCGGTCTCCAGGAGGATACGGTCTATGCCGATTGAAGGCAATACGGATGGCAATGTTGAATTTTTGAATGTCAGGATGCCGTTTATGCCGAAATGGAAGTCGCCGGTTTCACGGATGCGGGCGACATCCTCGACAGTTCCGCCGAAGCTGTGAAATACCCCCTGCGGTATGGCGGCCAAACCTCGCAGTACCTCCAGTGTTTCGTCAAGTCCGTCGCGGCAATGGATTATTATCGGCAGGTGGTGGCGCAACGCTATGCGGCATTGCCTGTCGAAGGCCTGCATCTGGCGTTCGCGGTTTCCAGGCTCCCAGTATAGGTCTATGCCGATTTCTCCGACCGCGTGGTAAAGTCCCGGGTTCTCATCTATCTCCCTCTCGATGATGTCGATGGACGCGTCGGGATTGTCGGTGAGTTCGGTTGGATGCAACCCCATCGCCATCGAGATTTTTCCGGGGAATCTGGCAGCGAGACGTTTCATCGGCTCGATTTCATTGAGAGCATTGGCGGGAAACACCATATGGCAGACCCCGGCCTGCAAGGCTCTCTCCACCGCCTCTTCCCCTCCTTGCGGAGTTGGAGCCGGAGGGGGAAGGATTACCCCCTTTTTGGGGTGGCGGGGTTGCTCCTCGGTCAGGAAGTCGTCGCAATAGAGATGGGTGTGGCTGTCGATCAGTTCCATGCTGGAATTTCCTTGAAGCGGGTTATCTGAACTGGTTGATTTCGGGCATATAGTCGAAACCGGCCTCTTTGAGCTTCTCCTCCAGCTCCTCGCGATTGAGGTTGAGGTCATCGCAAAGGCTGTCGAGGTTGTCGTAACGGTCGCGGAGTTTCATATTGACCCAGCTCAGGAGCATAAACGGGTCTTTGGGCATATCTTCCATAACAGTCGTCGTTTCAATCGCGCCCAATCTCGGAACGCACCCGCAAAGTTACAAAAAATATATTTCAGGGCAATCGGAGGTTGGTCTCTCTCTTCCTGGGAGGCTTTTCTTGCGGGGGCTTTTTCTTTGCTCTTTTTCTTTTCCTTTCTTCTTTTTCCATCTTCTTTTACCCTCCCTGCGGTCGGGCACTTGACAGCGGGGAGGGGAGGGATTTTGGGGGAATTTGAGTTTTTTTGGGGAGTCGGTTGTCGGTTTGTGAAATATTGGATAAATTTGAGGGGTAATTAAATGATGATAGCAGGTATGATGGCAAATGAGAGGCCGGAGAAGGATTGGTATCGCAAAAACCGGCCTAAGAAGGGTAATTATCATCGACGGGCCAACTGGAATGAATATCAGCTCCCACGGATTTATATGATTACGATGGTCGCTGACAAGGAGGTCACGCCATTGTCGGAGGTGGATTGGCAAGATGGGAGTTTTGTCGTGAAGCTCACCAATATGGGATTAGTTGTGGATGAGGAATTAAAGGGTTGGGATGCGAGATGGAAAGAACTGACGGTAGGATATAGGGTCATTATGCCTGACCATATCCATTTCATATTGAATGTCAGGGAAAGATTGGGTGAGAAATTCAGCAAGGTAATATCGGATTTCAAGGGAGGATGTACGAGGAAAGTAAGGCAAATGCTGTCGGCTTCGGGCAGAAACGTTGACAAGCTGTCGTTCTTTGAGAAAAATTTTCACGACCGGATTTTGACTGGGAAAGGTCAGCTTGATGCGATGATTTCATACATCAAGGACAATCCGCGCCGATACCTGATGAAGAAACGCTATCCAGATTTGTTCAGGAGGATAAATATGATGAAGATTGATGGTACGGAACTTTCAGCCTTCGGGAATCTGTTTCTACTCAGGGAGTTTTGTAAAGAGCCGGTGATAATCAGAAGCCATTATTCAGAGGAATACCTCAAGGAGTTACGCGAAAGATGGAGAGGGGTGAGTGATATGGGCGGTGTTTTGGTCTCCCCGTTTATTTCAGAGAAGGAAAAATCGGTAATGGAGGAAACGCTGGCCGCCGGAGGCAAAGTCATAGTCATCCGCGACAACGGCTTTCCTGAACGATTCAAACCCTCCGGAAAGCTGTTTGATTATTGTCTTGAGGGCCAATTGCTCCTGATTGGGCCTGCGACATATGAGACATCGCGAGGATTTCTGACGAGAGAAAAATGCTGGGAGATGAACCGTATCGCAGAGAAAATCTGCAATATCTCCCCTGAAACCATGCTGTCACTGACAGGGTTGTCATGTGCCCGACCATAGTGAGGGCTGAAAATGGTGTTTGAGCGGTTGTCGGGGTGGTTGAGGTGAAAAAAGTGGGGGATGGAGATGGGGGATTGGGGGAATTTGAGTAATTTTGTGGATTATGTTTGACAAGGAATATTATTCGGAGATAATTGAGAAGGCGATTGCCGAAATTGATTACGGGAAAGGCCCCAGGGGGCTGTTCCTGCCGGTGGAATATACTCTCGAAGGGGGTGGCAAGCGGCTCCGGCCGATGCTGTTGCTCGCTACCTGCGAGGCATTGGGCCGTGAGCCTGAGAAGGCAATCAACCAGGCGGTCGGTATCGAGATGTTCCATAACTTCACACTGTTGCATGACGATGTGATGGACAAGGCTGAGGTGAGGCGTGGCCGTCCGACGGTTCACCGTCGTTGGAATGAGTCGGTCGCCATCCTTTCGGGTGACGCGATGCTGACGATGGCCACTCAGCTCGTTGTCAAATGTACTGACATATATACGGCTGACTGTATGGCTGAAATCCTCGACCTGTTCAACACCACGGCCATGGAGGTGTATGCCGGTCAGCAACTCGATATGGAGTTTGAGAGCCGCCGCGACGTTACGGTCGAGGAGTATATCGAGATGATCAGACTGAAAACCTCGGTGCTCCTTGCCTGCGCCTGCAAGATGGGGGCTTTGATGGCCGGGGCATCGGAAAAGGATGCTGATGCCATGTATCGTTATGGCGAACTGCTCGGACTTGCTTTCCAGCTCCAGGATGACAACCTCGACACATACGGAGACCCGGCGCTTTTCGGCAAGGAAATCGGTGGCGACATCATAAACGAGAAGAAGACCTGGCTCTGGATTAACGCCATGAACCGTGAGCCGAAACGGCTTCAGAGGGTTCTTGACCAGAAGCTGACTGATTATCTCAAGATTCGTGAGGTAAGGAAGATTTATGACGACCTCAACCTCAAGGAGGAGGCCCAGACCCTCATCGAACGTTATGCCAACGAGGCTGTCGAAGCCTTGGCAGATGTTGATATGACCCCCGAGGCACGCGACTTCTTCACTTCGCTTGCATTGAAATCCGCCGCCCGCAGCCATTAATCGGACGGCTCTCACAGAAAGGAGAACAGGAGAATCACATATGGAGGATTACCTCTCGAAACTCAACAGCCAGCAACGCGAGGCGGTCGAATATCTCGACGGCCCCCAGCTTGTCATAGCCGGGGCCGGTTCGGGCAAGACGCGTGTGCTGACTTACAAGATAGTCCATCTGCTTACCAAGGAGTATGAGCCTTGGAGGCTGATGGCCCTCACTTTCACCAACAAGGCCGCCAGCGAGATGCGCGAGCGTATCAAGCAGCTTGTCGGGGAGCAGGTGGCAGGGAAGCTATGGATGGGGACGTTCCATTCCATCTTCTCACGCATATTGCGCCAGAATGCCGACAAGCTCGGGTTCAGCCCATCATTCACTATCTATGACTCGGATGACTCGCGCGCGCTTATAAAATCTATCATCAAGGATATGGATCTTGATGACAAGGTTTACAAGCCCAATGTGGTTCAGAACGCCATATCCATGGCGAAAAACGCCCTGATAAGCCCGTCGCAGTATCGTGTCGACCGGGAGCTTATGGAGGCTGACCGCAGGGCGAAACGCGGACAGCTTGTGGATATCTATTCCACTTACCGCCATCGCTGCCATGTCGCGGGAGCCATGGACTTCGATGATCTGCTCTATTACACCAATGTCCTTTTCAGGGATTACCCAGAAGTATGCCGCCATTACAGCGAGTATTTCAGGTATGTGCTTGTCGACGAGTATCAGGACACCAATTTCGCCCAGCATTGCATCGTGTCACAGCTGTGCAAAGGGAGCCGCAACCTGACGATGGTAGGGGATGACGCCCAGAGCATCTACTCGTTCCGTGGGGCGAATATCCGTAATATCCTCAACCTGAAAAAGGCCTATCCCGACCTGAAGATTTTCAAGCTTGAGCAGAACTACCGTTCGACCCGTAACATCGTGGCTGCCGCCAATTCGCTGATAGACAAGAATTCCGAACAGATACGCAAGGAGGTGTTCTCGGAGAATGATTTTGGCACCAAAATCGAGGTATGCCGCTGTTACAGCGATTTTGACGAGGCATCGCTTGTCGCCGACCGTATCGCCCGGTTGCAGATGAAGAACCACGACGGGCTGAATGACTTCGCCATCCTTTACCGAACGAATGCCCAGAGCCGTCGCTTCGAGGAGTCGTTGCGCAAGCGCCGCCTGTCATACCGTATCTATGGCGGCCTGTCATTCTACCAGCGAAAGGAGGTGAAGGATGCCATCGCATATTTCCGTCTCGCCACCAATCCCAATGATGACGAGGCTCTGCGCCGTGTCATCAACTATCCGGCACGAGGAATCGGCGACACCACAGTCAAAAAGCTTGTCCACACCGCAATCGAGCGTGGGATAAGCATATGGGGGGTGTTGAATGACCCTGCCGACCTGAATGTCAACAACGGTACCAAGAAGAAACTTGACGGTTTCCGTGAACTTATAGCGGAGTTCAACCGCCTGAATGCCTCCGGAGAGGATGCCGCCCAGCTGACACGGTCGATATATATGAAGACCCGGCTGCTGACCTCGCTGATTTCAGACAATACCCCCGAAAGTGTCTCGCAGCAGGAGAACCTGATGGAGATGCAGAAGAATGTTGAGGAGTTCGTGGTGGAGAGAATCGAGGAGGGGAATCCGGCTACCTCCATGACCGATTTCCTCGCCGAGGTCTCCCTCGCCACCGACCAGGATGAGAAGGACACCTCGAAAGACCGGGTGACCCTGATGACCGTCCATGCCGCGAAAGGACTGGAGTTCAAGAATGTGATTGTCGTCGGTGTGGAGGAAGAGCTGTTCCCTTCTGCTATGTCTTGCGATTCGTTGCAGGCCATCGAGGAGGAGAGACGACTCCTGTATGTCGCAATCACCCGCGCAAAGGAGTTCTGTATGTTGTCATATGCTTCCTCTCGTTACCGTAACGGACAGACAATGGTCACCCGTCCGTCGCGTTTCCTGCGAGACATCGATCCGCAATACCTGAAGATGATTCAGGGTTCAGACCTCGATGACGCGCCCAGAGGTGTCAATCCCCTTGAAAACTACCGGGCGTCATATCACAGTTCCGGCTCTGCAAGCGGGCTGTTCAATCCTCCGCGTCGTCCGGCTTATGCCGCTTCCAAAGGTGAGGGGGCAAGTGCGTCGTGGCTCGAAAAGTCGCGCCGGAAGCTTGAGGAGACTGTCGCATCAAAGAATACTCCCGGCGACTTGACCGATGCCGACTTCACCCTCCACGATGTGTCGGAGCTTTACGGCGGCATGAAAATCATCCACGGCAGGTTTGGCCACGGAACCATAGAGGATATTGACGACAACGCGGCGGGAGCCAAGATAACTGTCACATTCACCGGAGCGGAGCGCAAGATACTTCTGCTCAAGTTCGCCCGTTTCAAAATATTATCTGATTGAAAAATGGATATCCAGACACCATACTACATAGTCTACGAAGAGAAATTGCGCCACAATCTCTCGCTGATTTCCGATGTGGCCCGTGAAGCGGGGGTGGAAATCATAATGGCATTCAAGGCCAACGCCTTGTGGCGAACCTTCGGTGTGATGAGGGAATACGGGGTGAAGTTCACCGCCTCGTCGTTGAATGAATTGCGTCTCGGCAACGAGGAACTGGGGTGTCTCGGCCATTCCTATTGTCCGGCCTATACCCCCGCCACAATCGGAGAGTATCTTGAAGGAAGCAGCCATCTGACTTTCAATTCCCTTAGCCAGTTTGCCCGTTACAAAGAGGCTGTCGAGGATTTCAATGAGAGCCATAAGGCCGACAATCGTCGTGTCTCCCCCGGCTTGCGCGTCAACCCGCGCTGTTCGGTGATAGAGACAGACATATATAACCCCGCCCTTCCCGGAAGCCGTTTCGGAGTCACCGCCGACCAGATCGGTGACAGGTTGCCCGACGGGATAGAAGGACTCCATTTCCATCAGCTTTGCGAGTCATCGAGCTATGACCTGGAGAAGGTGCTGGCTGCTTTTGAGGAGCAGTTCGGCAAATATCTCCCGCAGGTGAAATGGGTGAACATGGGAGGTGGCCATCTGATGACCCGCGAGGGATATGACACGGCTCATCTTGTCAGACTCCTGAAGGATTTCCGTGAGCGCCATCCCTGGCTGACGGTAATACTCGAACCGGGAAGCGCCTTTACCTGGCGCACCGGCGATTTGATAACCTCGGTCGTTGATGTGGTTGAAAATCAAGGTATAAAGACCGCGATAATAGACGCATCCTTTGCCTGTCATATGCCTGACACCCTCGAGATGCCTTATCAGCCCGCTATCACAGGCAGCCTCCACGAAGGGGGATACACCTACCGTCTTGGAGGCAACTCTTGCCTCAGCGGCGACTATATGGGTGACTGGCATTTCGACCATCCTTTGCAGGAGGGTGAGAAGCTTGTGCTTGAGGATATGAACCATTACACGACCGTGAAGACAAACATGTTCAACGGCATATCCCACCCGGCGATGGTGTTCCGTCATCTCGACGGTTCGGTCGAGACCCTGAGGGAATTTACCTATGCCGACTATAAGAACCGGATGGACTGACCTAAACAACTGGCCTATGACTGAGAAAAATGTGACATATTCCGTTATCGTGCCGGTCTACAACAGGCCGGCGGAGGTGGAGGAACTGCTTGACAGTCTGCTCAGGCAGACAGCCCGCAACTTTGAGGTGATAATCGTGGAGGATGGCTCCACGGTTCCCTGCGGTGACATTGTGGATAAATATGTGGCCAAAGGGTTGAATGCCCGGTATTTCCCGAAAGGGAACGAAGGACGCTCCATCGCCCGCAATTATGGTCTGGAAAGAGCTTCGGGAGAGTATTTCATATTTTTCGATTCGGACTGTGTCATACCTGCCGATTATTTCTCAAAGCTCGACAAGTTCAGGAAGTCGGCCCCATACGACGCGTTCGGAGGTCCGGATGCCGCCGACAGCTCCTTCACGACAACCCAGAAAGCCATAAATTTCGCGATGACCTCATTCCTTACCACCGGCGGTATACGCGGCGGCAGGGTCAGCCTTGAGAAATTCACACCGCGCACATTCAATATGGGTTTCTCGCGTGAGGTCTATGATAAGGTCGGAGGTTTCAGGGAGATGTTCTCCGAGGATATAGACATGTCGACACGCATCCGGCTTGCCGGATTCACAATCGGCCTTTATCCCGACCTGCCTGTCTATCATAAACGGCGTGTTGACTTCAGGAAATTCTTCCGCCAGGTATATGTCTTCGGTATGTCGCGTATTACCTTAAAACTGCTCTATCCCGACTCGATGAAGCTTGTCCACTGGCTTCCGGCTGTTTTTGTGATTGGAGTGGTGGCCATGGTTCTTCTGGCAATATTCGTCAGTCCTTGGTGGCTTGCCCCGTTGGCGGTATATCTCCTTATGATCTGGCAGACGGCGTTGGTCTCCACCTCTTCCCCCGTCATCGCCTTCAAGGCGATACCTGCCTCTCTGATACAGTTGGGCGGCTATGGTTGCGGATTCCTCAAGGCCTATTTCACAAAAATAATATGCCGCCGGGGACGTGACGAGTCGGAGGAGATAGAGATGAGAAGAGGAAAATAAACAATCCACCACAGGCATATGGACGAGCTTTCATTGTTGAACGATTTCGATGCGATATTCGACTCCGGAGGTGATTATCTGCCGGAGTCCAAACCCGCGGAAAAGGAGAAGGATGAAAAACCGGCATCCTCCAAAGGGGCCGGAGTGATGATTCACGACCTCACTGATGACGAGAAACCTCGCGAGAAAGCTCTCAAGCAGGGGATGGAATCTTTGTCAGATGTGGAGTTGCTGGCTCTGCTTCTCGGTTCAGGAATCCCGGGGAAATCGGTGCTTGACCTCAGCCGTGAGATACTGAAAGACAATGACAACCGGCTCGCCTACCTGTCGAGGAAGTCAATCCCTGAGCTGGTCAGGAAATACAAGGGAATGGGTGTGGCCAAGGCCACGCTGCTTGTGGCTGCGATGACATTCGGAGCGCGCACACAGGCCGACCTCCAGATAAAAGACCCTCAGATGGCATCCTCCGAGGCGGTGTATTCCTATATGCGTGGAAGGCTCGAACGGCTCAACAACGAGGAGTTCTGGATTCTTCATCTCAGCCGTGCCAACCGTCTGCAGTCGGTAGAGCAGATAAGCAAAGGGGGACAGTCACAGACTTCGGTGGATGTCAAACTGATTGCCAAGAGTGTCATAGACCGCTTGTCGGCCGGAGTCATTCTCTGTCATAATCATCCATCCGGGAATCTTATGCCGAGCGGAGCCGACGACTCACTGACCCGGCGCATCGTCGAGGTATGCAAGATAATAGATGTCCCGGTGCTTGACCACCTGATAATCGGCCCGTCGGGCTACTATTCCTATCGCGACAAAGGTCGCCTGTAAACGAATTCAACTATCATCCCGCTATAACTCCCAGGATTTATGAGTAAAATAGATGAACGGACATATGGTCTGATTGGTTTCCCCCTGATTCATTCCTTTTCGAAGACCTTCTTCAACCAGAAGTTTCAGGCCGAGGGAATCAACGCACGTTACGAGAATTTCGAGATAGCTTCGATAGATTTATTTCCCGGACTGCTTGAGGACACACCATCCCTTGCCGGCATGAATGTGACCATTCCCTACAAGGAGAAGGTGATTCCTTATCTCGATGACATTGATCCGCTGGCCGCGAGGGCCGGGGCGGTGAATGTCATCAAGATTGTGGCTGACCGCAAGGGGAAACTCCTTGAGAACAAACGCCTGGTGGGATTCAACAGTGATGTGGCCGGATTTACCGATTCGATACGTCCGCTGATTACCGACAGCCGCCATCGCGCGTTGGTGCTCGGCACCGGCGGTGCGGCCAAGGCAGTGTGTGTCGGGCTTGATATGCTCGATGTCGAGGCGCAGCTTGTCTCGCGGACAGCTCGTCCGGGAGTGCTGACATACGCCGACCTCACTCCGGAGATTATGGCTCAGTACAAGGTGATTGTCAACACGACGCCTCTGGGAATGTATCCTCATGTCGATGAGGCTCCCGATATCCCCTATGAGTGTCTCGGGCCCGACCATCTCTGTTACGACCTGCTTTATAACCCGGATGTGACCCTCTTCATGAAAAAGGCACAGGCTCAGGGCGCGGAGGTGAAAAACGGACTTGAGATGTTGCTCCTGCAGGCGTTCCTCTCCTGGGAAATCTGGAACAGCTGACAAAAACGTCATAACACAGCCCGGCGCATATCGCAATCACGATATGCGCCGGGCTGTGTTATTGTCTGGTGGAAATATCAGAGGAACATCGGAGCCAGATATTTGGCCAGGAACCATCCGCCGAAGATAAGCCAGATAAAGAGGATTCCGGCAAGGATGAAGGGCTTGGCACCGGCTTTCTTGAATTTGTCAATGCTGGTTTCCGCGCCGAGGGCCACCATCGCCATCGTCAGCAGGAAGGTGTCGATGTAATTGATGGTGTCGACTGCCACTGTCGGGAGAAGATTGAATGAGTTGAACCCGATGACAGCCAGGAAGCCAAGTGCGAACCAAGGTATGGCCACTTTCCCTTTGGCACCTCCTTTGGAGTTTGTGCGAGCCTGAAGAGCTACCCAGTAGCCAAGGATAAGCAGGACGGGAACGAGGAGCATCACACGAATCATCTTTACGATGATGGCTACATTGGAGATTTCTGTCCCCATAGCGTTACCAGCTCCGACAGCGTGGGCGACCTCATGCAGGGTCGAACCGGTGTAGATACCCATCTCGATGGGGGTGAGTTCCAGGACTCCCGAACGATAGGCGATAGGATAGAGGAACATGGCAATCGTCCCGAATATCACCACCGTAGCCACGGCGACAGCTGTCTTGTAAGGTTTGGTCTGGATTGTGGATTCCGCTCCAAGGACGGCGGCTGCTCCGCAGATACCGCTGCCGATTGATGTCAACAGCGCAATCTCTTTGTCCATTTTCAACAGTTTACCGATATACACTCCGCCTATGATGGTGACCGTCACCACTATGGCATCAATCAGAATGCCGGCCACACCGACATTTATGATATCCTGGAATGTAAGCCGGAATCCATAAAGGATAATACCGAGCCGGAGCAATTTTTTTGAACAAAACTGTATTCCTGGCACCCAGGTCTCAGGGAGATGATTACGGAGACTGTTGGCATAAAGCATGCCGAGGATGATACCGATTATCATCGGGCTTAATGAAAGATCCTTGAATATCTTAGCGTCTCCGATATAGAATGCCGCACAGGAAAATAATCCAATGAGGAGAATTCCGTGGAGCATGCTGCTTCGTTTTTCTGTAAACATTGGTAATGGTTATATTTGACGTAATGTTGTATTGAAGTGGGTCAATGGAAAAACGTCACAAAGTTAGTAAAATTGCCTTGTATACAGGTGAAAAATCATTAAATTTGTCAAGGGTTATTTTAAATAAAACGTTTGCATATTTATAATAATATGAGGCCTGGGGTTCATAATTGGGAGATTTCCGATTTGCCGCTTCTCATTCCCGTGGGTGGTATGACCGGGGGTATCGCGTTGTGTGGCCTTGGGGCTTCGACGATGGTATGGACTGGTGCGGCGGTGTTTATGGTCGGAATCATACTGTCGATATGGCGGAAGTGGCCACGCGTGGTGTTCTTTTTCTCCGGAGGATTATTGGGGATTGCGGCATGGATGGTTGCGTCGCCTGGACGGGTCGAGACGGGAACAATTGATAAATTCCAGGGAAAACTCGTCTCGGTCTATGATTATGGAGTTTCCCAGAGGGTTGTCGTTGATATGGGGGGGAACCGTAGGATAGGTGTGACGGTGCATAACTTCCCTCACAAACTGGAGGTTGGTGACAGTGTGGAGGTCAGAGGACTGTTGTTGCCGGCTGTCGCGCCTGTCTCTGTGCCGTATGAAGCAGATGGGTCTTCCTTCGCGAGAAACGAAATGCTGTCGGCCAGATGCGTGGTCAGTGAAGATGATTTCCGGCTGATTGCCGATGCCTCCGGTATGAGGAAAATATTGAACCGTCTGCGTGACACGGTCTCAGAGGGGATACGCCATAGCGGGTTACGCCAGGAGACGGCGGCCTTTTTATGTGCCGTGCTGCTTGGGGAAAGTGACATCGAGCCTGAGGTAAGGGAAAGTTTCGCACGTTCGGGGCTGTCTCATATGCTTGCCCTCAGTGGCACACATGTCTCGACAATAGCCTTTATGCTTGCGTTTATACTTATGCCGGTCGAAATGGCAGGTGGAAGGAAAATGCGGCTTGTGGTCACATTGGTGTTTTTGTGGGGATATGCGGTTCTCACCGGCATGTCGCCGTCGGTTGTAAGGGCTGTGACAATGGCGTCATTCCTCATTGTCGGGAAATTGTCCGGGCGTTATCCCAATCCGATGAACTCTCTGTTGGGCGCGGCTATGTTGATATTGCTGTTCCGCCCATCGGCGTTGTTTTTGGCCGGTTTCCAGTTGTCGTTTCTGGCGGTTGCCGGAATATTGCTTGCTATGCCTCCGGTTATGGCTGTTCTGAATGACACCCGATGGGGCAGCAAATGGGGGACGCGCACATTGGCCAACGTGGTTCTGTTGCCTGTGGTGGCGGTTGTGGCGACTGCGCCCCTTTCCGCGTGGCATTTCCATTACTTTCCGGTATGGTTTCTTGTCGCCAACTTGCCTGCGGCGATATTGCTGCCGGTTGCTCTGTGTGGCGGGTGTCTGGTGGCGGTCGCGGGTGTGGTTGGTTGGCATGTATCGTTGCTGGTGAGGGGTATGGACTGGATTTACAATGTGATGGAACTTGTGGCAAAGGTATCGGGGTCACTGCCCGGCAATATGGAGACGGCTGACTTTTATTTCCCCGGTTGGATATTGGTTCTGATATATGGAGGGATGTTTCTGATCTGGTATGGATGGCGCGGCGGTCGGAAAGTATACCTGATTAATGGCGGCGTGATGGTTGTCGCGTCGGTGGTTGTCGCTTTGGCTGTCAGACCGGTCGTGCCGCCAGATGAATGGTATGTGTGGGGAGTCAACCGTGGAACAGCTTTGGTTTGGCGCGAGGGGAAGGATGTGGTGATATTTACGGATGCGGCATCGAAATATCATCCGGAAATCAAGGAGCAGGCGCAAGTGAGACTGGCTGGATTTCTCGGAAGAAGGAGGGCAGAGTTGCGGGATGTGGTTCCTGTCTCCATTCTCCCGGAGAGGGTTGGGGAGCATTCTTTCCTATGGAAAGACCGTGACTGCCGGATTCTGTTTCTGATGGATAAGTCTGATGTAGGTTGCCTGGCGCAGGAATTGGAAGGAGGGGGGTATGTGATTGTGTCGGCAGGATTCAAGGGTGACATCTGTGATGTCGCGTCGTCATACCCGCGATGCTGTCTGGTGTTGTCTCCATCTATACCTCCGGTGCGCCGCCGAAAGTATGCCAGACTGCTGAAAGAGTCGGGGCGGTCCTATTTGCTCAATCTTCCTCCGGAAGCGAGCAGATACAGTCCTTCGACAAAATAAGGTGCCTGATAATCGCGAGGCCGCAGTATTTCCATATCCCGGCATACGAGATCGAGGTCGATGATCACCGGGGATTCCCCGTGGACTCGTCCTCGGGAAACCTCATAGTCCTTAAGGCGCGTGGTCAGCTCCGTCGCTTCGAGTTCGCTACCCACTATGGCGATTGCGTTGGTATAGCCCGGTTTTGAAGGGTCATAAGCGTCGGGGGTACGATAGACGGGTGTGGCGGCCAACAATGTGGTGAAATCTTTCAGCCACGCAATCGCCAGACTGATTTCTGAGTCTCCTGAGGGTATGTTGCTTCCGAGGGAAATGATATAACGTGACATATCGCTCATTGGTTGTCTATGCCTTTCAACGACAAACTGATTCTTTTGCGGTTGACATCCACACCGATGACTCTTACCTTGACTTGCTGGCGCAGTTTCAGCACTTCGGCGGGGTTCTTTACCCGTCTTTCACCCATCTCGGAGATATGGATTAGTCCGGAAACATGCACACCTATGTCGACAAACGCGCCGAAGTCGGTGATGTTGTTGACTATGCCGGGCAGAATCATCCCCTCCACAAGGTCTGTGATTTCACGCACCGACTCGTCGAATGAGAATCCGGTCGCTTTCTCGCGTGGATCACGTCCCGGTTTGCGAAGTTCGGCGACAATATCCTCAAGGGTCGGCAACCCCATGTCGTCGGTGACATATCTTGACAGGTCGATATTGTCGAGAACGGATTTGTCACCGACCAGGTCGGAGAGCGACAGGCCATTGTCAGATGCGATTTTCTCGACAATCGGATAACGCTCGGGATGGACTGCGGTGTTGTCGAGGATATTACGGCCCCCGCGCACTCTCATGAATCCCGCACATTGCTCATAGGCTTTCGGCCCGAGACGCGGCACTTTCAACAGCGTGGCCCGAGAGGTGAAATCACCATGTTCCGCCCGGTATTTGACGATGTTCGCCGCCAGCGTGTCCCCTATGCCGGAAACATATGACAGCAGTTGTTGGGATGCGGTGTTGATGTCGATTCCCACAGAGTTGACACAGCTCTCCACCGTCATGTCGAGCTGGCGTTTCAGGCGTGACTGGTCGACGTCATGCTGATACTGCCCCACACCGATTGATTTCGGGTCTATCTTCACCAGTTCGGCCAACGGATCCATAAGCCGACGGCCTATGGAAACCGCCCCGCGTACAGTCACGTCATATTCCGGGAACTCGTCGCGGGCAACCTTGGATGCTGAATAGACTGACGCTCCGTCTTCGCTGACGACGAATATCTCGACTTTACGGGGAAATTCGACAGAACGCAGAAATCGCTCGGTCTCGCGGGAGGCGGTGCCGTTGCCGAGGGCAATGGCATCGATTGAGAAACGTTCGACCAGTGTCTGTACCCGCTTTGTCGCGTCGATGATATAATTGCGCGGCGGTGTGGGGTAGATGATGTCGTGGTGGAGAAGGTTGCCGTTGGGGTCGAGACACACGACTTTGCACCCTGTACGGAAACCGGGATCGATTCCCATCACCGCTTTTGAACCCAGCGGCGGGGCGAGAAGCAGCTGATGGAGATTGGCCGCGAAGGTCTCGATGGCTGCGGTGTCGGCTTTTGCTTTTGCTTCCGCCTCAATCTCGGTGGTTATCGAGGGCTTGATGAGCCGTCGGTAAGCGTCGGCGACCGCGTCGGCTACAATCCGGGCGGACGCGTCGCGCCCATCCTTGCGGATGAAGTTCTGGAGCAGGCGGTCGATGGCGGCATCATCGTCGATTGTGACGGCGACTTTAAGGAATCCCTCGGCCTCTCCACGGCGGATGGCCAGGTAACGGTGGGATGAGCAACGCGCGAGCGGTTCGTCTACTTTGAAGTATGAGCGGTATTTCTCGGCTTCCTCCTCTTTCCCCTTGACCACCTTGGATGAGATGCGGGCATATCGCTGGAAACGGTTCCTGACATTCTGGCGTGAGCGCTGGTCTTCACTAACCCATTCGGCTATGATGTCAGACGCTCCGGCGATTGCCGATGCTGTGTCGGGAATGTTGTCATTTATATAGCGGGAGGCCGCATCCTCCGGGTTGGCGCATTTCTGCGACATGATGATTTTGGCGAGCGGTTCCAGTCCGTTTTCGCGGGCTATCTGGGCGCGGGTGCGGCGTTTCGGCTTGAACGGGAGGTAGAGGTCTTCGAGGAGCGCCGGGTCATAGGTCTCCTCGATTTTCCGGCGCAGCTCGTCGGTTAATGCCCCGGAGCCTTCGATTGTCTGGAGTATGTAGAGTTTGCGGTCGGCAAGCTCGCGCAGAGCGTCAAACCGTTCGGATATGTTGAAAATCGCCACCTCGTCGAGCCCTCCGGTGGCTTCCTTGCGGTAACGGGAGATGAATGGAATCGTAGCACCCTCGGCGAGAAGCTTGAGGGTGGCGTTGACTCTTTGTTCGGGAATATCCATTTCCCGGGCGATAATCTGCTGTATATTCAGAGGGGAGGCCATGGCAAGGATTTTAGAGGTGTGATAAAAGGTAAACCCAATCGAGGGGCTGGAAGGGAGGGGGATTGTTCAACGTCTGCGGCGCAGTGTCAGCAATGTGATTTCCGGCGTGGCACCGAGTCGCATGGGCATACCTACCGTTCCGGCACCGATATTGACATAGAGCTGGTGACGCTCATGGGTGTCGGAATACAGACCTCCCCATGTCTTGTAGCGCAAGGCTGCGGGAGACATCCCGAACAGTTCGATTTGCATGGCGTGGGTATGACCGGCCAGGGTGAGGGGTATTCTCAGACGGTCGTTTTCTGAAATGGAGTCCACCCAATGGGCCGGATTATGGGAGAGCAATACCTTGGTGACCGAGTCGTCGGGGGTGGGATATGCCTTGAGCAGTGAGCCATAGACGGGGAATGGAGGGTCGCCGATATTCTCGACCCCAATCAGGGCGATTGAGTCGTTGCCGCGTCTTATCAACTCGGTCTCGTTGAGCAGGAGCTTGATACCGGCCTTGTCATAGGCATCGTAAAGAACCTGCATATTGTCGCGTTTGGCCTGGTCTGAGGGCCACGTCATGTAATCGCCATAGTCGTGGTTGCCGAGTATGGCAATCACGCCGTCACGGGCATGAAGACGGCTGAGGGTCTTGATGAATGGGGCCACCTCCTCGGAACGACGGTTGACGATGTCCCCGGTGAAGACGATTATGTCCGCGTTGAGGGAGTTGATATTGTCCACAAGTCTGCTGACGTAGCTTGTGTCGTTGCCGAAGGTGCCGATATGCAGGTCTGAGAACTGGGCTATGCGGTAGCCGTCGAAACTTTCGGGCAGGTCAGTCATTTCGATTTCCACCTCCTTGTTGTCGATGGCGAAGCGGTTGATGGCGGCTCCCCACCAGATGGCGCAGAATGACACCACGGCAAGCACCACTCCGACTGTGGTCAGCGGTTTGATTCTCTTGTGGCCGAAGAGTCTCGGAGCAGAAGCAACAAGGTCGAATATTACGGCTAACGCTTTGGGGATATAGACCGACCCGTATATGAAGATCAGCCACATTTTCGCCAACAGCACGTTGTTGCTCCCCTCGCGGGCCGGGATTATGATTCCGGCGATGAGGACGAGGGAGAAGAGTATGGCCGACCAGACCTCGGCGCGTCCCCATAGAATGGGACGTTTGCAACGATGGGTCACCTGACGGTAGATATACCAGTCTATGGCCAGGTTGATGACCAGTAACGTGAGCAGCAGAAAAAGTGAGACCCGCATTGGTGGCCTTGTTTATTGATGGCTGGTTGATTTTAATTGATTCCGCAAGGGATTGGCATACATCTTCAGCATGGACTTGAGCATAAAATCCCTTTCTTCGGGTGTCACGTCGTCAAGGCGTACTTTGTCGAGCTGGGCGTTGAAATATGCCTCATAGGATGCGGCCTGTTCCGGGGTGTATTTCCCGGCAAACTCGGTGGCGCCTTCAAGTTTGTCGTATGCGTAGTAGTTGACAGGGTAGATTTTGTAGTTTGAGTGAATCTCCTTGTCGATGACGGTGCAGGCGTGGCGGATGATTTCCACCTTGTCATTGGAGTCTAACCACGGTTCGAGAGCGGGATTGATTTCCTTGCAAATCGAGAAATGGACGCGTCCCTTGTGTTTTAGCAGCCCGGTCTCCATGCTCCGCAGGTCATCTTTCTGTGATTTCTTGAAGTCGGGGTCGCGGCGTTTGGCCAGGAATTCGGTCGCTTTCAGGTAGTCGTTGGGGTCGAACTCGTAGGATATTGCCACAGGTGTCAGGTGCAGCTCCATCAGACGGGCGGCGATATTGTCGCTCTCGCCGTTGAGCGACAGCATTTTCAGAACAGATTCCTGGGTGGTGTCGCTGGAGTCCTTGGCGCGGCCTTCGCGCTGGGCGATCCATACGGATTCCTTTTTATCACGGATACAGTAATGGATATAGCCACACAGTTGCTTGGCGGCTTCAAGAGCCTTAGTCATGCGGAGATTACGTTTCACGATAATCCCCTTGTTGAGCCTGACGAGGTTCTCGATCCAGTCGTAAATGAGCAGGTTGTCCCCCAAAGCCACCTCCTGGGCGGGAAGCCCGTGGCGTATCATCACCAGTCCGAGGAAAGATGCGTCAAGCACGATGTCGCGGTGGTTTGACATGAACAGGCGGGGCTGGGTCAGGTCGATGTTGTCGAGACCGGAATCGGTCACACCGTCAGTGGTCCCATCCTCTAACTTTTTCAGAATAGAGAGCATCACCTTTTTCTGGAAGTCCTCCTTGTTGTCGATTTTCAGGAGGGTGTCAGCCAGCTCACGGAAATCGCTTCCGGGAAGCACATACTTTATCGCGTTCTCGAATCCGGGGTCGCTGACGAGTTTTTTCATCCGTTCGGAGAACAGCTCGTCATCGAATGGGGCTATGTCTTTGTATTCTTCTGCTATCATGATGATAAGGTTGGAGCGGGCACGATGCTTCGAACCCTGACATACTCAAGAGAGAGACCCGCAAGTGTAATTCGAGACAAAGGTAAATAAAATAACAGAGTAATTAAAGCTTTTTGGCATGAAACTGGTGGCTTTTAGCTTAATTTAAGGGATTGGGGAAAGCATCGGCCGGAGTTTTAAGAGCTGCGAAAGCTCATTAAACTCCGGCCGAGAGTATGGCCATGATATCATTCCGATGCGTATGACAGCACCGTGGGGCTTTCGACATCCACTCCGTATTCCTTTGCTCTGGCGAGGATTGCTTTCGCCAGTCTCGGCTTGAGATCTTCAGGACAATAACGGAAGTAGGCTTCTGCGGCCCGGACGTGGGCGGCGTCGGGCATCGGGTATTCGCGTCGTTCGGGAAGGCCGAAGACACTGTCGGGAAGTTCTTTTTTCTCTTCGTAGGTCAGGCGGTCATTCATATATCTTGGATTTTAATGTTTTTTATTCGGTGTGCCGTCTCCGGCACGACTCATAAATAACAACAACCGACACCACGAAAAGGTCGGGGGAGAGGATCTTCTCACATACCGATTATAAGGGTCTCAAGCCAGATGCATGCTATTCCGGCGAGGTAACCAAGCAGCGCCATCCATGAAATCCGTTTCAGGTACCACATAAATTCGATTTTCTCGATACCCATGGCCACCACTCCTGCGGCAGAACCGATAATCAGCAGCGAGCCGCCGACTCCGGCACAGAAGGTGAGCAGATGCCAGAACAGGCCATCTTCCACGAAAAGTCCCATATACGCCGGATCCGCTGCGGTGGCAATCATCTCGGGGGTGGCGACCGGGTACATGTTCATGCAGGCGGCGACCAGGGGGACGTTGTCGACGATGGATGACAGCACGCCGATGATTCCGTTGATGAGGTAAACCTCATGGAAGGTGTCGTTGAGCCATGTGGCGAGACTTGAGAGGATACCTGCCTGCTGGAGGGCTCCGACGGCGAGAAGGATTCCGAGGAAGAACAGGATGGTGGACATGTCGATGTTTTTTACCACCTGTGAGATACGTCCTTCGATTTTGCCGTCAAGACGGTAGTGATAGACGATAAGCTCGGTAATCAGCCACAGGATGCCGAGGGAGAGCAATATCCCCATGTATGGCGGGAGGTGGGTGATGGCCTTGAAAACCGGCACGAACAGCAGACCGGCCACGCCGAGGATGAGTATGGTGACGGAGAGTTTGTGATGGTGGCGTGACAGTTCATAACCGACACGGCGGTCTGACTCGTTGAGCGACTCCACAGGCCCCGCGCTGACAAAGCGGGTGGCGATCATAGTGGGGATTATCACTGACACCAACGAAGGAATCAGGAGGTTGACAATCAGGTCGACAGATGAGACATAGTTTTTCATCCACAGCATTATGGTGGTGATGTCGCCGATGGGTGACCACGCGCCTCCGGCATTCGCGGCCAGAACAATCACACTGGCGAACATCCAACGCTCTTTCTTGTCTGAGAACATTCGGCGCAGCATCATCACCATGATGATGGTCGTGGTCATGTTGTCAAGGATGCTTGACAGGAAGAAGGCCACGAAGGCGAACACCCACATCAGGCCGCGTTTGCTCTTGGCCTTGATATGTTTGACGATGATGTTGAAGCCGCCGTAACGGTCAATCAGTTCCACGATTGTCATGGCGCCAATCAGGAAGACAATTATCTCGCAGGTGTCTCCCAGCGCTTCTACCATGTCTGACTGGAGGTTGGGATCATGTCCCAGCAGGGCATACGCCCCCCAGAGTAGGCCGGCCATCATCAGGGCGAATGTCGCTTTGTTGATGTTGAATACATGTTCGAGGGCTATGCCGAGGTAGCCAAGCACGAACAATACAATCATGAAAGTTATCATTTCCGTTCTATTCTATGATATTGATTTAAGTAATTTTGATTGGTTTACAGGGTGGTTAGGGGATGTCTCGCGCTGCGAGAGAGTGGAGCGGTCTGAGGGGTCAGTCGATGCGGGTGATTGAGGCTCCGAGGAAGTTGAGACGCTGGTCGATGTCTTCATAGCCACGGTCAATCTGCTCGATGTTGCCTATAATGCTGGTGCCTTTGGCTGACATCGCCGCAAGTAGCATGGCGATGCCGGCACGAATGTCAGGGGAGCTCATCTTGTTACCTTTCAGCGTGAACTTATGGTCATGGCCGATTACCACCGCGCGGTGGGGGTCGCAGAGGATAATCTGGGCACCCATCTCGATAAGGTCATCAACGAAGAAAAGGCGGCTTTCAAACATTTTCTGATGTATGAGTACTGTGCCGCGGCATTGGGTGGCGACCACCAGCATCACGCTCAGCAGGTCGGGGGTAAGACCGGGCCACGGAGCGTCGGCTATGGTCATTATGGAGCCGTCGAGGGCGGTGTCTATGACGTAGCTGTCCTGAGCGGGGACGAATATGTCATCGCCATGCTGCTCAAGTTTTATGCCGAGCCGGCGGAAACTTTCAGGTATGATACCGAGGTTGTCATAGCTGACATTCTTGATGGTCAGTGAACTGCGGGTTATGGCTGCCATCCCAATGAAGCTGCCTACCTCGATCATGTCGGGGAGAATATGGTGGGTCGCACCCCCCGGTTCCCCTTTGAATCCCTTTATTTTAAGGAGGTTGGAGGCCACGCCGTCAATCTCACATCCCATCTGCTGCAGTATTCGGCAGAGCTGTTGCAGGTATGGCTCGCAGGCGGCGTTGTAGATTGTCGTTTCCCCTTCGGCGAATGTCGCGGCCATGATAATGTTGGCCGTTCCGGTGACCGATGCCTCGTCGAGAAGCATATAACATCCCGTTAGTTTTTTCCCTTCCGGAACAGTCAGCAGGTAAGCGCGTTTGGACGGCTCATAGGTGTATTCCGCACCAAGGTTGATGAAACCTTGTATGTGTGTGTCAACCTTGCGGCGTCCGATTTTGTCTCCTCCCGGCTTGGGGAAATATGCTTTTCCGAAACGGGCGAGCAACGGGCCGACAAGCAGAACTGAACCGCGCAAGGCGGCACAACGCTTGATGAAGTCGTCGCTGTAGATATATTCACGGTCGATTTCATCTGCCTGGAAGGTATATCGTCCTTTTTCGAGACGTGTCACCTTCACTCCCATCAACTGGAGCATGGCTATGAGATTCTTGACATCCCTGATTTCAGGAATGTTTGAAATCTCGACAGTGGCTGAGGTCAGCAAGACCGCGCTTATGACCTGCAACGCTTCATTTTTTGCTCCCTGGGGGGTGATTTCACCCTGGAGGGTGTGACCTCCCTCGATTACGAACGACGACATTCGGTATTATGGATTTATCTTGTTTTCAAATATGGATTACTTCAGGGGAAAGGGTCACTCCGAACACCGATTCCACCTGGCGGATGATTGCTTTTTCAAGCTTCACCACCTCTTGACCGGTGGCGTCTCCGGCGAGGTTGACGATGACCAGAGGTTGAGATTGCCACAGTGCGGCTCCCCCCTCTGTGAGAGGCTTGCATCCGGCTTTGTCGATAAGCCATGCGGCGGAAAGTTTTGCCATCCCGTCGGGAGTCATATGGTAGGGGAGGGGATTGGAATTTCCATCAATCTCTTCCCAGCAGGATTTGATTCTTTCAAGCTCTGCAAGTGTCACAACCGGATTCTTGAAGAAGCTACCTGCGCTTCCGGTCTCGGAAGGTGCGGGGAGCTTGGAGTCGCGCAGTGAGATGACCGTTTCCCTTACCGTAATCGGTGTGACACCCTTGGCTGTCAGCCCATCGATGTCGGCCTGGCATGACGCGTTCTTGTCGAGCGCATATTTATCACACAACGCATCCCGCAGACCCTTGTAACCGAGTTTCAGGTCAGGTGTGACCTGCAGCCGGAGAGTGACCCGGCATACAATCAGAGTCTCGTCCGGGTGCTGGTGCTTGAAAACCGAATCGCGATAACCGTAATGACAGTCATCCCTGTTGAATGTGACAAACCCGTGGGATTTCAGCGAATAACAGGTGACGTTCTCAATCGCGTCGCTGAATTCAGCCCCGTATGCGCCGACATTCTGAACGGCGGCTCCCCCGATATGGCCGGGAATGCCGGAGAGGTTCTCCAATCCCCACAGTCCGGCCTCGCATGTCTGGCGGCAGAGGTCGTCGAGGATGACACCCGCGTCGGCTGTCACGATGACAGTGTCCTCTGCCGGGTCGCTGAACCTTACACCGGTATTGGCGGGATGGATTACAGTCAGGCCGGGGGCTGGAGCGGTGAAAAGCATGTTGCTTCCACCTCCCAGAACCACCGCACCGTCAAGAATCCCCTCCCGGTCGAGTTCGGGAAGGTCTGTCTCCGGGTCTGAAAACTCGACGAGACGGCCACATAAGGCCGGAAGGCCGAAAGTGGTCATCTCTTTCAAGTCTATATTCTCGCGCAGTCTGATCATAATTAGGCCGTGCTTGGCGGAATGGCAGCCGCGAGAAACTTATGATTGGTGTTTCCTGACTGCGGCTGCCTGGATAATCTTATGTATGAGGATTGACACCCCGGGGTTTTGTCAGCCTCCGAAGTTGTCGTAATGGATATTCTCGGGATCCACGCCGAGACTGTCGAGCATCTTGTTGACGGCGGCGCTCATCGGGCCGGGGCCACACATGTAATATTCGATGTCTTCGGGTGACTCGTGGTCTTTGAGATAGGTGTCGTAGATCACCTGGTGGACGAAGCCGGGGGTGTACTTCACTCCGGCGGCATCGGCCGCAGGATCGGGACGGTCGAGGGCGAGATGGAACTTGAAGTTGGGGAATTCCTTCTCAAGCTGCAGGAAGTCGTCGAGATAGAACACCTCGTTCAGGGCACGGGCACCGTAGAAGTAGTTCATCTTGCGGTCGGTGGTCTTCAGGGTCTTGGTCATGTGCATTATCTGGGCACGGAGGGGGGCCATACCTGCGCCGCCACCAATCCACATCATCTCGTTCTTGGTGTCGAAAATCGGATGGAAGTCGCCGTAAGGGCCACTCATCAACACCTTGTCGCCGGGCTTGAGGGTGAAAATGTAGCTCGACGCGATACCGGGATTGACATCTATGAAGCCCACTTCGGGTTTGGGTTTGAAGGGGGGAGTGGCGATACGGACGGTCAGCATGAAGCGGTCACCTTCGGCGGGATAGTTGGCCATGGAGTAGGCGCGGACAGTGGTCTCGGTGTTGACACACTTGAGGTCGAAGAGACCGAATTTCTTCCAGGCGGGGAGATATTCCTCGCCGATGGATGCCTTGTCGATATCCTTGTCGTAATCGATTTTGAAGGGTGGAATCTTTATCTGGGCGTATGAACCGGGGATGAAGTTCATATGCTCACCCTTGGGAAGGGCCACGATGAATTCCTTGATGAAGGTGGCGACGTTGTTATTGGAGATTACCTCGCATTCATATTCCTTGATGTCGAGCACTGACGCGGGTACCTTGATGTCGAGGTCGTTCTTGACCTTTACCTGGCAGGCCAGACGCCAGTCATCCTTGATTTCCTTGCGGGTGAAATGGACAGCCTCGGTGGGGAGAATCTCGCCACCGCCGGCGGTAACCTGCACCTTGCATTGGCCGCAACTTCCTTTTCCGCCGCACGCCGAGGGGAGGAAGACATTCTTGGTGGCCATAGCTGAAAGCAGGGGTACACCGGAGGCCACCTCCACCTTCTTGTCGTTGTTGATTGTCACGGTCACATTGCCGGAGCTGACCAGATATTTCTTGGCCACCAGGAGGATGATGACCAGCAGGAGGGTCATCACCAAGAAGATGCCGACACCGCCGAGCACCGTGGGCCAAAGAGTGGATTGGAGTGATATCATTGTAGTTGTTGACTTACTGTTCGGAATGAAGTGGGTTTGAAATCAGAGTTTGATTCCGAGGAAGCTCATGAAGGCGATACCCATAAGGGCGCAGAGGATGAAGGTGATGCCTATGCCTCGCAGCGGAGCGGGGACGTTGGAGTATGCGGCTACCCTCTCGCGGATGGCGGCGATGGCGGTGATGGCCAGCAGCCAGCCCAGTCCCCATCCGGCTCCGGCGCAGGTCGCTGTCCAGGCGTTGGCGAACCCTCTCTGCTGCATGAACAGGGAGCCGCCGAGGATGGCGCAGTTGACGGCGATGAGGGGAAGGAAGATACCGAGCGACGCGTAGAGCGAGGGGGAGTATTTCTCGACAGCCATCTCGACGAGCTGGGTCATCGAGGCGATGACGGCGATGAACATGATGAGCGATAGGAAGCTGAGGTCGACATCGGCGAATGTCTCGCCAAGCCATACCAGAGCGCCGGCCTTAAGCACATAGTTCTCCAGCAGGTAGTTGATGGGGAGGGTTACGATGAGCATGAAGGTGACCGCCACGCCAAGTCCGAACGCGGTCTTGACATTCTTGGAAACAGCCAGGAAGGAACACATTCCCAGGAAGTAGGCAAACACCATGTTGTCGACGAAAATCGACCGTATGAAAAGATTCAGATTTTCCATTTCAGGTTGTCTTTCTTTTGCTTGTGATTAGGAATGTGACGGTTTATTTCTCCTGGAGGTCTTTGTTCCACGAACGGTGAACCCAGATGATGCAGGCTACAACGATGAGGGCCATCGGGGGGAGAATCATAAGGCCGTTGTTGACATATCCGGCTTCGTAGAAGCACTGGGGAATCACCTGGAAGCCCATCAGTGTGCCGCTTCCGAGCAGTTCGCGGAAGAAACCGACGATTACCAGGATGATGGCGTAACCGATGCCGTTACCCACTCCGTCGAGGAATGAAGGCCAGGGCTTGTTGCCCATGGCGAAGGCTTCGAGACGGCCCATCAGGATACAGTTGGTGATGATGAGTCCGATGAACACCGAGAGCTGTTTGCTGACATCATAGGCGTAAGCCAGCAGCAGCTGATTGACCACAATCACGAGGGCGGCCACAACCACCAGCTGGACGATGATTCGGATGTTGGTGGGGATGGTGTTACGAATCAGGGATATGATGACGTTGGAGAAGGCCAGCACGGCGATTACCGAGATGCCCATCACCAGCGCCGGTTCGAGTTTGGCCGTGACGGCAAGGCAGGAGCAGATACCGAGCACCTGCACAATCACGGGGTTGTCCTTTGAGAAAGGATTGAAAAAAATCTGTTTGTTACTAATCTTGTCGGCCATGACGGGATATAAATGGCGTTGTGTAATCTGTTATGGTTCAGAGAGCGGCTGCTTTCTTGGCTAATGTGCCGTCGGCCTGTGCCTCGGCATCGGCCGCCGCCCGCTCCACGTCGGAAATCGTGGCGCGGATATCTATTTTCTCTCCGTCGGCTGATGTCTTGACATCGTCGGCAGTCAGACGGCGCACGGGGTTCTCGGCTGCTTCACCATCCTGCGGAAACTGGAAGGTGGTGGCGGCACGCGTCACGTCGGGTGAGCTTCCTTTGCCGGCTTTCTCGAGCCACGCACGGTAGGGTGACAGGCAGTTGTCGAACATCGCGCCCACACCTTTCGATGTGATTGTGCCTCCGGATATGCCGTCAACGTAGTCGACATCGGGATTGAGGGGTTTCTGTCCGGCTTTTACCACCTCGATGGGGTAGAAGTTGTTGCCTTTGAATACAGTGCGGCCGGGGAACTGGTCGGTGAACGCGGGTTTGGTTATCTCGGCTCCAAGACCGGGGGTCTCTCCCTGATGGTCGAAGAACGCGCCGTAGATTGTGGACCCGTCGGCATCGAATGCCACATATCCCCAGATCGGTCCCCAGAGTCCCATACCGGCCAAGGGGAGGATATATTTGGTGCCTGCGTCAGGAAGCTGGCATACATACACGGGGAGCAGGCGTTGGTCGGCCGGCTTTTTCGCCTCGGAGGCGACATCGATGGAGAAAGCCTCCTGGCCTTCCACCTCCTCGCCTTTGTCATTTACCACGAGCTGGCTGACGATATATTTCTCGAAGTCGGCGATCACGGTGGCGCGGGTGGTGGAGATATGTACGGCTTGGAGAATCTGGCTCTTCTTGTCGGCCTGGGCGTTTTCCTCCTGGCGGTCTTTCAGGGCCATGGATGTGAACGCCAGAACGGCTCCCACCACGATTACCATTGCCGTGATGTAGACTATGGTGTAGACGTTGCTTTGTTTGTTAATCATCTTTTCTTGTGCTATTTGCTTGGTTGTCAAGAAATATCGGGATGGTAGAGCTTATTTTGCCGTTTTGGTTCGGGCCAGGCGGCGGCGGACATTGGCTTCGACCACACAGTAGTCAATCAGGGGAGCCATGGCGTTCATAAGCAGTACGGCGAGCATAGCTCCTTCGGGATAACCGTTGTTGTAGGTTCGGATGAGGATGGCGACCACTCCGACGAGGAATCCGTAGATGTACTTACCCGTGTTGGTACGGCATGAGGTGACAGGGTCGGGAGCCATGAAGACAGCCGCGAATGCGAAACCTCCTAGGCAGAGTTGCTCACCGACAGTGAGGAACGAGGCGGGATAAGTCGGGGTCGCGCACCAGTTGGCAATCAGGGCCATCACCGCGCCTCCGGCAAACACCGACAGGACGATGCGCCAGCTTGCGATACCGGTGAAGAGGAGTATCAGCGCTCCGATGAGGATGCAGAGGGTGGAAGTCTCGCCGAACGAGCCGGGAATCAGGCCGAGGAACATATGCCACAAAGATACGGGGTCTCCGGCGATGTCGGTCATCGCGCTTGCCACCCCTGCAGCGTCGGTCGCTCCGGATGTGGCTACCTGGCCGAGGGGAGTGGCGCAGGTGAGGCCGTCGATTTCCGAGCCGATGCCGAGCATCTTGCCTGAGGCGACGAACACCTTGTCGCCGCTCATCTGGGCCGGATAGGCGAAGAAGAGGAACGCGCGGGTCACGAGGGCCACATTAAATATATTATAGCCTGTGCCGCCGAAGACCTCCTTGACGAAAATCACGGAGAAGGCTGTCGCAACGGCAATCATCCAGAGCGGGGTCTCGATGGGGCATATCATCGGAATGAGGATTCCGGTCACGAGGAATCCCTCTTGGATTTCCTCCTTGCGCCACTGCGCCACGATGAACTCTATTCCCAGACCGACCACATAAGCCACGACCAGACGGGGCAACACGGCCAGGAAGCCGTAAGCCATCAGCTGCCAGAAGGGGAAAGTCTCGGCCCCGGCTGCAAGCCAGTGCTGGTATCCGGCATTGTACATACTGAAGAGGAGGCAGGGGATGAGGGCGACTATGACAATGATCATAGTACGTTTGGAGTCCATCGAGTCATGGATATGGACTCCCGACCGCGAGGTCTCGTTGGGCGTGAACAGGAATGTGTCAAAGCCGTCATAGACCGAACGGAACGCGTGGAGCTTGCCCCCCTCCTCGAATGAGGGACGGGCCTTGTCCATCAGTTTTTTCAGTGCTTTCAACGCTATGTTGTTTTTATGGTTTTCAAATAAACGGGAGATTGTCAGGACAGCTCCTTGCGGAGGTAGTCGAGACCTTCCCTTACGATTTTCTGCAGCTCGAGTTTCGAGGTGTCGGCGTATTCGGCCAGAGCGAAGTCTTCGGGAGCCACTTCGTAGATGCCGAGCTGTTCCATACGGTCGATGTCTTTCGCCAGAATCGCCTTGATGAGATATTCAGGGAGGATGTCCATCGGGAAGACCTTGTCATATTCCCCGCTCATAATCATCGCCCTGCGCCCTCCGAGCAGACGTGCGTCGGGCTTGAAAAGCTTGCGGGAGAGGAAATGGCCGGGGAATGTGGGACTCGTGCTTTGCTTCTTGGGGGAGAACGATGCCCATCCCATGAATTCGGCCACATCGTCACCTTCTGGGATGACAGTCACCTGGCGGTAGGGGAATCGGAGGTAGCCGTCGGCTGGGACAGCGGTACCGGTGAGGACATTGCCTGAGATGATGCGTTTGTTGCGGCCGTCATCTGCGAGGTTGTCTTTCAACAGGACGGACATCTCGGCTCCGATGAGGGTGGTCACCAGTGAGGGGTTCTTCACCTCTGAACCTGTTACGGCTACTGTGGTTGAGAAGTCGACAGTGCCTGTGAGGGCGAGATTGCCGATGCGGCGCAATGTCTCGATGTCGAGGCATCCTACGGTTTCTCCTTTGTTTACCGGCTTCACGGCTGCGATTGCGGTCCCGACATTGGATGCGGGGTGGGGGCCTGTGATGTCAAGCATCTCTGCTCCGGCGAGATCGGGGAGCGCGGAATCCGGACGGCGGCTGACATAGACTTTCCCCTCTGACAGGAGAGACAGGAGTTTCACCCCGGCTTCAAGGGCTTTGATGTCTTCTTTGGAATATGAAGACTTGTTCCAGGCGAGAGGAGCGGAGTCGAAACCGCTGACGAATATGTCGCGGAAACGGGCATCGGCGGCAGGCACGATGTCATAAGGGCGCTGGCGAAGCATTGCCCACAAGCCGGAGGCAAGGAGCGCTTCACGCGCCGAAGTCTTGTCTGAAAGGGAACCTTTGACATCGAAGCGGACAGCCTCTCCGGCTCCGGCTTCGACTACGACGCGCAAAATCTTGCGCCTTTCCCCTCTGACCACGGCCTTGACTGTTCCTGAAACGGGGCTCGTGATTTTCAGTCTCTCGTCGAGTTTGCTGTGGAAAAGAGGCTGGCCTGATTTCACCGTGTCCCCCTCCCGCAGTTCCATCTTGGGGATAAGACCGGTGAAGTCATCGGGGACGATTGCCACCGTGGCGCATCGACATTCCGTCTCCTTTGCGTCGGCGGGTATGCCGCCGGCCAGGTGGATGTCAAGACCTTTCTTTACTTTTATTCCGATGCTCATTGATTTATTATAGGTGTGATCTATTTGGTTTCTACAGTAGATGTATTGTTTGGAAAGGCACGGGTTTCCTGGATGAATTACGGAAATATTTCCCTAATTGCCGATTTCGACCACAAAGGTAGTGATAATTTCTGTAACCCTTTATTAATAAAATGAAAAAAACGGATAAAATTTTTCGGGGGCATAATTTTTGGGTTTTGGATGTCGTTTAGGAAGTGAATCGCAGCCCCCGTTTGGCGGCCGTTTTTGAGGGCTCTGACTTGAAAAGAGGAAGTTGGCGGCGATTCAAAAAAATAATTAGGAAAAATTTTGTCAGTTGAAAAACAAATGATAATTTTGCAGAAAGCTTTTGCCATGGAGTAATATCCGGTTTCAAAAAGGGATCGCGATTATCACAACAACCCGACACTATCCTCCTCCCCCTCCACCGCGGAGCCGATTGGTGTCTGCCTGCGGACCAGGAAAAAGACTAATCAGGGCGTTGGCTCTTCTTACCGGTCATCGCCCCACATCAAAAAGGAAAAAACTATCATTATTAACAAATTCAAATTTTAAAAGTACTATCAAGTTATGGAAACTCAAAAGCCTAACGCTCCCCAGCGCAACGCCGCTGCCGTTAAGCCCGGTAGCAACGTTCGTGGAATCAAGAACGCTTTTTTGGTTATCATCGCATGCTTCGTTGTAGCCGTTATCCTCTTCCTCTTCGTTTTCGGTAACCCCTCCCACTTCGACGCTGAAGGTTTTGAGGGCGCATCAATGTGGTTCGCTCCCGAGGAATTCGCCAAAGCCCACCCGCTTGATCTCGTTGGTACCATCTTCAAGGGCGGTATCATCGTGCCTATCCTCCAGACCCTCTTCCTCACCGTTATCGTCCTCTCTGTAGAGCGTGCTATCGCCCTGAAGAGCGCCAAGGGAACCGGCTCCATCGCCAAGTTTGTCGCTGACATCAAGAAATGCCTTGCCAAGAACGACATCGCTGCCGCTCAGGTTCTCTGCAAGAAGCAGAAAGGTTCTGTTGCCGCTGTCGTTTCAGCCGCGCTCAACCGCTACGCTGAAATGGACGCCAACACCGTCCTGACCAAGGAGCAGAAAATCGCTACCATCCAGAAGGAAGTTGAAGAGGCTACCGCTATCGAGATGCCCTCTCTGCAGCAGAACCTCCCCATCGTGGCTACCCTCACCACCCTCGGTACTCTCGTCGGACTTCTCGGTACTGTGATCGGTATGATCAAGTCGTTCCAGGCTCTGTCCGCATCCGGCGCTCCTGACTCGACCGAGCTGTCAACCGGTATCTCCGAGGCGCTTGTGAACACCGCCTTCGGTATCGCAACCGGTGCGTTCGCTGTAATCTCCTACAACTTCTACACCAACAAGATCGACAACCTCACCTACGCCATCGACGAAGTAGGTTTCTCTATCGTACAGTCTTTCGCTGCAACCCACTAATCCCCTGATTACTGGCTCTTAAATTAAGCAAAACCATTTAACGAACAAGTAAATCATGGGAAAAGTAAAAATTAAAAGAAAGAGTACCCTCATCGACATGACCGCGATGAGTGACGTTACCGTTCTTTTGCTTACTTTCTTCATGTTGACCTCAACCTTCCTTCAGAAGGAGCCGGTGACCGTAATCACCCCGTCCTCCGTTTCTGAAATCAAGGTGCCCACGGCGAATGTCGTGAATGTCCTCGTCAGCCCCAAGGGACAGGTGTTCCTGTCAATCTCGGGTGACGCAGACGCAGACAACGCCGAGCAGTGGGGTTCTGAACCGCTTCGCAAGGAAGTTCTCAAAACGGCTGCCGCCAATTATGAGAAATATACCGGCAAGAAACTCGGAATCACCGCTATGGACATTGAGAAGTTTGCCAAGAACGCCTCTTTCGGTGTACCTCTTGAAAAAATGCACGAATTCCTGTCGCTCGACCAGACAAAGCAGGATGAGTGGCTGAGCAATGCCGACCGCCCAGACGTAGGTATCCCCATGAAGGATATCAACTATGTCGACCAGAACGGCACACCCCTGGCCACCAACGAGTTCCAGATTTGGATGCGTGCTATCTATTCTTCGTCGAACCCCAACATTCATGACGCCATCCAGAAGGGCGAAGGTATAGCCGTAAAGGCTGACCGCGGGACCAAGTTTGAGACAATTCATCCTGTCCTCGACAACCTTCAGACCATCAAGATGAACAAATTCTCAGTCATGACTGCCCTTAAAACCGAAGCTGATTAATCATGGCACAGATAGAACAATCCTCGGGCGGCAAGAAGAAAAAAGGCGCCCAGAAAAAAATGGCGATCCATGTCGACTTCACCCCTATGGTCGATATGAACATGCTTCTGATTACGTTCTTCATGCTGTGTACCACTATGATTAAGTCGCAGACCCTCTCTATCGCGCTTCCTACCAATGAGAAGCTCCAGCAGGAGGAACTGCAGAAGGCTAAAGAATCTGAAGCTATCACACTGATCCTCGACACTACCTACGACGAACGTGGCGGAATCAAAGACAACACCGTTTACTACTATGCCGGTAAGCCCGAAACAGAGTTCAACGGTCCGGACTTGGTTTCCTCCAACATCCAGGTAGCCCACTTTGAAGGAAATGACGGAGCTATCCTCAAAGGTATCCGTAAGATTCTTCATGACCGTAACCAAGACGTTCTTGACAAAGTCGAAGAGCAAAAGGACCGCTGGCGCAGGAAAGAAATCACTGAAGACCAGTTCCAGGCAGAGGCCAAGAAAATACGTAACGACGAGAAACTCACCCGTCCCGTGGTCATCATCAAACCTATGGAAGGTGCTTCCTGGGAAAGCGTGATCGCCGCCCTCGACGAGATGCAGATCAACCAGATCTCACGTTATCAGATTGGCTCCCTCACCGATACCGACAAGGCTATGGTGTTTGCCACTCCCGACTTCAAGAAAGCCCACAGCAATGACCAGCAGTGATGATTATCTATATTATTAACCAACTAAACAGACAGTAAAATGGCAAAAGATGTAGATCTTTCATCAAAAGAGTGGACTGACATTATCTTCGAAGGCAAGAACAAGGAGTTCGGCGCCTACGAGCTGCGCAAGCACTCTGACGGTCGTCATAACCGCGCTATGCTCTTTACCATCATCGGTCTGGTGATAGTGCTGGTTGGCTCCTACTTCCTCGGAATGTACAACGACTACCGTCGCGAGCAGCATGAGCTTGAGCTCCAGGCTCAGCTTGAGCAGCAGCTCGCCCAGATGGAAGCCGAAGCACAGGAAGAGCAGCAGGAAGAAGAAGTCATCGAGGCTGTTCAGGAGCCCGAGCCTGAAGAGGCTCTTCCGGAAGAAATCCTCAACACAATCAAGGATACTGAAATCGCAATCGCGGCTGACAACGAGGTCACCGAGGACATCACCTCCAAGGATGAGGTTCAGGAATCGACCGCAGCCGCAGGTGCTTCAACCTTCGACCAGGGTACTGACAACCTCGAAGTGGTCAGAACCCACAAGGACGAGATTATCGTAGAAGAGAAGAAGCCTGAGCCCGTCAAGGAAGAGGTGTTCACTGCCGTAGAGCAGATGCCCCAGTTCCCCGGCGGTGAGGCTGAGCTCCTCAAGTATGTTGCCACCCACATCAAATATCCCACAATGGCAGCCGAGAACAACATCCAGGGCCGCGTGGTGGTGAAATTCGTTGTGAAGAAAGATGGTAACGTGGGTGAAGTCGTGGTTATCCGCGGCAAAGACCCCGATCTCGACAAGGAGGCAGTCCGCGTTGTGAAGACCCTGCCGAGATTCATTCCCGGTAAGATGAATGGTCAGGCTGTGTCAGTATGGTACACCCTCCCCATCAACTTCAAGCTCCAGCAGTAATCCACTCCCTTCTCTGATAAGAGAAGAGATTTCCCAAAAGATATCCGGTTTCCACCATATCCACGGGAAATATAAACAGACATTACTCCCTTCCCCTTTTTGATAAGGCGGCGCTTCCCCGGAGAGGGGCAGCGCCGCTGTCTTTTTTATGTCCGGGCAGCTGATGGTTGGTGAATGTCGGGTTATGGCCGTCGTGGGCGAAAGGAGGGCAGCGTATGCAGCAGGGTATGCGTATGCTTCAAGGGGGTTAAAGTTGCTCTAATAATTGCAGGATTGAAATAATTGTTTTATATTTGCGGAGAATTCCACGTCGAATCTGGAGAGCCGGATGGGCGGGAATCTTTTTACATTATGAAAGCGTTTATCTGACGCTTGTTCTTGACCCCTTAGGAATCTCGCAAATTCTCAACCGAAGTCAGGAATGAGGTAACGATGGATGCCTCGGGTATGTTATATATCGCTCTTCTCGTAAAGAGAGGGCGTTGACATATCGGCGTGGGTTTCTTGCGTTGCCCGTTCGACTTCGGTGGGCAATGCGAGAGCCTCTAAGGGGAGAACGGGCAGCAGCTATGGACTCCCACGTTTTCTTTTTTAAACCAATCTGATCTTCCGTAGGGAGTCGGGAAGAATTCCTGAGGCGGCGCAAGGAACACGGCCTCGGGAATCCCACAATCGATGTTCCCTTGTTGATATGAAACAAATTTACAGACTTCTGGGTATCCTCTTGCTTGCTGTGTGCGCGGTTGGATTCACCTCATGTGGTAGTGATGAACCCGAACCCGCTCCCGGCCCGGAACAAAATCCTGACGTGGTTTACATAACCAACGGTTCCTCTTACACCCTCAATGATTTTGTCGTTTATTTCACAAATTCAAAAGGTGAGCTTATCACCCGTGAGAACAAAGGTACGCTTAAGGCGGGCGGTCATACGGATGCTGACATTCCCCAGGGTGCGGAATACTATTACATGGCCACAACCCTTATGGGCAGCCGTTTCTTTTCTCCCGATTATAAGGTGTCGTTGACATCCATCACTCTCACTGATGCTACTGTGGGAGAATGGCGTACAAACTGATGACCTCCCTCTGACCTCTCTTTGTCGGTTTGAAATATTGCAGGCCGGTGTGTCAAAATTCACTTGTTGACACACCGGCCTGCAATAATCTCTTAGTAGGGTCTGGTTTCTTTGGAGGGCAACCAGGAAGCCGCTATAATTCCACGGTGATAAACCTTGACGCGACGATGGATTTTGACACCGCGGCATACAATGTCGAGAGGGGACGATTCAGCTATAATTGAGTTTCTTTGAAGTGGAAATGTCGGCGGTCTCATCGAGCAGGTGACGTCCGAAAATCGCTTTGTGTAGGCGTGGCGCTATTCCTGTGCGATTCTGGTAGGATTTCAGGCTTTCTTTCTCCGGGAGGTAGTCGGGGCGATAGCATGTCGCCGGGGAGATGTAGCAATAGCTGACCTCTTCGAGGATTGATGTGAGGGTGGATGTCTTGCGGTTGACTCTCTCGACATTATCGCGGGTGGGAAGGAATGCGATGGTACCCCTCTTCCGGCATTCTTCGGCTATCGGGGCGATTATTTCAGCCATGAACCTGTCGTAGTCCTCAATCACGAAGTCGTCATATGCCGTGTCTCCGAGCTTCTGGATCGGTCGTACCTGGAGGATGTCTATCCTTGTGTTGCCGAACAGCTGCCAGATGCCGGCCAATTCCTTTTTGTTGAGATTGTTTACAGTGTAGTTGATGCGGAGTTTGAATGTGGGCTTTTTTGCCTTGGTATCCCCCAGGATTTCTATCAGCCGGAGTAGGTTGTCAAATTTAGCGCCATCCATCAGGTATTCATAGGTGGCGGGAGTGGTGCCATGGAGGGAGAGGGTCATACCGTCGAGTCCTGCGTCTATGGCGCCCTGAAGTGATTCGGCGGTTACGAGTTGGCCATTTGTTGTGATTTCAATGTATGGCACACCGGCCTGTCTGCCTGCCTTTATCAGATTCGGGAGGTCGCGGTAGAGGGTCGGTTCCGCGCCGCAACCAATCTGCATTTTCATAGCCTTGGATAACACGTTCTTCTGGAGAAGTGAGATGTATTCCTGTGTCATTCTGCCTTGTGGAGCAGGGCGGCTTGCGGGGTCGCTGAAATAGCACATCCTGCATTTGAGGTTGCAGGCGATGACGGGGTCTATGAACACTCCGTAATACCTCATGCCGCAAGTTCGGGCGGCAGCCAGCATCATCAGTTTGATTCTTGGGTTCTTAAGGCCGATGAGTCGCTTGAAGGTATTGTAGAAGTCCATGGTGTCGTTGCGGATTGGTTGTTTGAAGGGTATGTCTGTCTGCGTCTGCGCCGGGTTTGACAGGATAAAAAAATAACCCGCTGATTCAGCGAGTTATCATTTCTTGGTGGCGGGAGGAGGACTCGAACCTCCGACCTTTGGGTTATGAGCCCAACGAGCTACCACTGCTCCATCCCGCGATACATCTGCTCAAGAGTCTCTTGAGGTCAAAGTTGGTTGTTTTCCTTTGACGTGTGCAAAGGTACGGACTATTTTTGGATTGGCAAAATTTGCGACAGAAAAAATCTGTTAAATTTGTTTAATGGATAATCCGCAAGTGGTTTTCGGGGGCATTGTAAATCGCGTCAGAAGGCGCACCCGATTCTGATGGATGCGAAGTGCAGGTCTGGAAATGAGACACTTGACTCGATTGTGGTTGTCTGGATAGGGTCTCCTTCAAATACCTCGCCGGGCGAATCGGTCACCGGCACTTCTGTCCGGATGATATATGGGCGAATAGGGGAGAAGTTGTATGACACGATTATGTGTGATGAAAATTTCTTCCCTTTGGCGAGGGTGATGCCGAGACCGACAGAACCGTAAAAGTCGGTCTGTGAACTGTAATTAAGGATGTTGTTTACCGAGATGCCACCCCTGAGGTCAAGAAAACAAAGCTGCGGACTAGAGCTGAATGATGTGCGCAACATAGCATAGACGGGATAAGATCGCGATGCGTTTCCCAGCATTGAGTTGATGCCCGCTCCGATACCGAGAAACCTGAGCCAGCGGTTTTTGTAGCCGAAGTAGCCGGTTATGTCAATGGATGTCATGTCGTTGGCTGTGAGATCGACTGAGCTTCCCAGGTCTGCTCCCCATGTGAAATGGCCGAGGTTTGATTCTTTGGCGACTTTGGCTTCGGTGGCGAGACTTTCTTGCGGTATGATGAAGAGCACAGAGTCTTTAGGCGCGTTCTCGGGTGTGGCGGCGAGTCCGATAGATGTGGCGGCTAAAAAGGTCGGAATCAGGATGGCTTTTTTCATCTGTGTGGTGGGGATTGTGATGTCGTATGGGATGATCAGGATTTCTTCACGAGACGCAAGCAGGTCCAGTTGTCGCCTTTGACGGTATGGCTGCTTTCCGCCACGCCATAGGGTGTGGCGGCTTCCATTATGACGGGTATGTCGTGTTCGTAAAAACCGCTGAGGAGCATTGTGCCGCCCGGTTTTAGTGCCTTGAAGTACGCGGCAATGTCGTTGGTGATTATGTTGCGGTTGATGTTGGCGATGAAGAGGTCGACCGGCTGGCATCCACTGAGCAGCGAGGCGTCTCCGAGCAATATTGTGATTTCAGGATGGCCGTTGGTAACGACGTTTTCCCGCGCGTTGATTTCGGCGGCGGGGTCGATTTCGATTCCGGTTACTCGGGTGGCTCCGCGCATCGCTGCGAGGATGGCGAGGATTCCTGTGCCTGTGCCCATGTCGATTACGCTCTTTCCCTCAAGCGGTGTGGCGAGCAGCTGTTCGATGATAAGGGATGTGGTAGCATGGTGACCGGTGCCGAATGCCATTTTCGGATCAATCACTATGTCATATTGGCAAGCGGGTATGTTTTTGTGGAAAGAGCTGTGAATGACGCATTTGTCGGCGACCACAATTGGCTGGAAGTAGTGTTTCTCCCATTCGCTGTTCCAGTCTTCACCTTCTATGGCGTTGACTGAGATTGTAAATTGATGGCCGGGCAGAGGGAAAGCCCCGAGGATTTTGTCTGTCTCATCGCGGTCGAATTGTGGCTGGGGAATGTAGGCGGTCAGTCCGGTCGCGTCGGGGACAAAACTTTCATAGCCGCCTTCGGCCAGCAATGCCGAGAGGATGTCTGTCGCGATTTCGTCGCAAGGTGTTATGTTTACGCGTAGCTCAATGTAATCGTTCATGTTGCAGGGCTATTTTACCCGCAAAATTACGATTATTTTCTGAAACTCTTGAAAAAGTCGACAGCCTTTTTGGCCATGCGGAATGTGGTGACGGCCAGCGTGGCGTACTGCATCAGGGTCTCGAAGCGGTATATGTTGGTTGTCACCGCAGTTTCAGTCGGGGTGGCACCCGGGAGTATTGCCGCGAGGAGGCGCTGTTGCTCAATCTTGATTTTCATAGAGTTGACCATCTGTCTCATCCTGATTTCCTCAAGTGTCATTGCCGGGGACTCATTGCGGCGGCTGTCGGTCTTTTTTGTTGTTCCGGAGGATTTCATATTTCGTGATTTCGGGTGGATTTTGGGTCAATATCTGATACGGTCTTTGCCGATGTCCATGATAAGCTTGCTCATGAATTTTGCGGTCGGGTTGATTACCAACGGCTTGCGGAGAAGGTATATCAACAGCGCGAGAAGCAGGAAAAAACCGGCGAGTATGGCCGCTGCGGCGATGGGGGAGAGGGCCAGTTCCAGGAGTTGGAGCAACGCGACCGCGCCGAACGCGATAGCGATTGTCACCAGTGTGAAAGCGGTGATGAACAATACGGCGGCGGAAAGCAGCAAGGTCAGTTTCTCTGCGGCCGTCAGTTTGGCGCTTTCTATGTAGAGGGAGACGAGGCGCATGAAAGATGATTTCAGCGCGTTGAACTTCCCGTTTCCCGCGTGGGCTTCCTGATTTGATGAGTTAAGCATTCTTTTGTGGTGAGATGGTTTGACCTGAGTCTGGTGAAAAGTTGAAACGAGAGGGATGGGAGAGAACCTCTTTATGGAGGGGAGGATGTCATGAACGCGGCTGAGAAGTAACCATCAACGGCGCGGCCTGCGCTGTGAGGCGTCGGGCTGCGCCGTTGGACCGGATTTATGTTTGGGTTATTTCTTTACTTCGTTGATTTCGGCTGCGATCTGATCCACGATTTCCTCAAGCTCTTCGGCGCGGGTGCATTTGCATACGCCATATTTCTTGAGGAGGGTCTTGATCTGTTCGCGGAGGTCTTCCCCCTTCTCGGGAGCGAACAGCAATGCTGCACCGGCTCCCACGATTGCGCCGCCAAGGAATGCGGCAAGCAGGTTGGTTGCTCTCATGTCTTATTGTTTTTAGTTGTTATACGTTTTTGGGGATTTGCCGTCATTTCTTCACGACTTCGGCCTCGATTTCATCGACGAGCTCGTCGAGCTTTTCCTTTTTCAAGGAAATACCCTTAGACTTGAGGTAATCGGCGATGTCGTCACGCAGGTCTGAGCCTTTCTTGGGGGCGAAGAGAAGTCCGACGGCCGCTCCGGCGACCGCACCGCCGATGACGGCGAGGATGATGTCTAAATTCTTCATAAGTGAATAGGTCGTTAAGAAGTTAGGATTCAGTGTTTCGTTTTCAGTTACTATTATAACAACTCTTCGTTGATATGGTTTATTACGCCCTGATGATTTTATCAGACATTTGTGCGACTAATCTCCTGGATATTCCAATATAAGTGGCTGGAAGTGTTTTGTGAAATTTTCATAATCGATTTGTGGCTTCGTAGGGAATGCGGATAAAAATTCGTATCTTTGTAAGATGCCCCATCCGCTGGCTTGGCCCGGGGTGGAGAGGGGCATTCAGAAGGAATATGAATATGGGAAAAAACGAAAATACACATATAATATATAAGGAAAGTATTGACAATGGCAATCCGCGTTTGCGTGATGATTCCGATGACATCGTGGTCAAAGGCGCGAGGGTGAACAATCTCAAGAATGTGGATGTCACCGTTCCTCGTGGCAAACTTGTTGTGATAACGGGCCTGAGCGGCTCGGGAAAATCCTCGTTGGCGTTCGACACCCTCTATGCCGAGGGGCAGCGGCGTTATGTCGAGAGTCTTTCGGCTTATGCACGTCAGTTCCTCGGGAAGATGCCCAAGCCTGAGGCTGATTTCATCCGGGGGCTTCCTCCGGCTATTGCGATTGAGCAGAAGGTCAACACCAGGAATCCGAGAAGTACCGTAGGGACATCAACGGAGATTTATGATTATCTCCGGCTGTTGTTCGGTAGGGTGGGGCATACCTATTCCCCTGTGTCGGGATTGGAGGTGAAGAAGCATTCCGTGTCTGATGTAATTGACGCGGCGGTTGCGTATCCCGAAGGTACGCGTCTGGCTGTGGTTGCCCCGTTGAAGGTGCCGGAAGGACGCAAACTTTCAGTCCATCTTGAGATTCTTTCCAAGGGAGGTTACTCGCGTCTTTACCGTGACGGCCGGTTTTACGGTTTCGACGAGTTGCTTTCCTCCGGAGAACTGCCGGAAGTCAATGATGGCTACGAGCTGTTGATTGACCGAATGTCTGTTGTGGACGACCCTGACGAGTTGTCCCGCCTTGCCGACTCTGTCGAGACCGCTTTCTTTGAAGGTGATGACGCGATGAGCCTGGTGGTTTGGGGCGAGGATGGAATCCATCGCCACGAGTTCTCGAAACGTTTCGAGGCGGACGGCATCAAGTTTGTCGAGCCTTCCGACATGTTGTTCAACTTTAACAATCCCTATGGTGCGTGTCCGCGCTGTGAGGGGTTCGGGAAATGTCTCGGCATAGATGAGCGTCTGGTGATTCCGAATCCGGCGCTGTCGGTCTATGAGGGGGCAGTTGAATGTTGGAAAGGGGAGAAGATGAGCCAGTGGAAGAAAGATTTCATCCACGTTGCTTCCCAGGTCGGTTTCCCGGTGCATAAACCTTACGCTGATTTGTCGCAGTTCGAGAAAGACCAGCTGTGGCATGGGGTCGGCGGTTTCAAGGGTATCGACGGATTCTTCAAGATGGTTGAGGAGAACCAGTACAAGATACAGTATCGCGTGATGATGGCCCGCTACCGGGGAAAGACTCTTTGTCCCGAATGTAATGGCGGTCGTCTGCGCAAGGAGGCCACATATGTGAAGGTAGGAGAAAAGAGTATCGCGGAACTCGTCGCTATGCCTGTCTCCGATTTGCGCGAATGGTTCCGGAACCTGCAGCTCAGCTCCCATGACGCGGCTGTGGCGAAACGTTTGTTGGCCGAGATAAACAGCCGTCTCGGTTTTCTGGTGGATGTCGGCTTGGAGTATCTTACCCTCGACCGGCTGTCGTCCACGCTTTCCGGCGGAGAGAGCCAGCGTATAAACCTTGCCACGTCGCTGGGGTCTTCTCTGATTGGGTCTCTGTATATACTCGACGAGCCGAGCATCGGACTTCACTCGCGGGACACTGCCAAACTGATTGGCGTGTTGCGGTCGTTGCGCGAACTTGGCAACACGGTCGTCGTCGTGGAGCATGACGAGGAAATCATGGAGGCGGCCGACTGGATTATAGATGTTGGCCCTAAGGCCGGACGTCTTGGGGGTGAAATCGTGTTTGAAGGAACGTTGGCCGACCTGCCGGCAGCACGCGATAGTTACACCGCCAAGTATCTCACGGGAGAGATGAAGATTCCTGTTCCGAGTCATCGCCGTCGGTGGAACAGTTATATAGAGGTGTGTGGCGCGCGCGAGCATAACCTTAAGAATATAGACGTGAAATTTCCGTTGGGTGTGCTGACTGTGGTGACCGGTGTGAGCGGTTCCGGAAAGTCCACTCTTGTTCGTGATGTCCTTTACCGGGCGTTGCTGCGCGAGCTGGGGCTTGCCTCCGATGCTCCAGGCGCTTTCCAGAAGTTGTCGGGAGATGTCAAGCGCATCGGCGGAGTGGAATTTGTTGACCAGAATCCAATCGGCAAGTCGTCCCGTTCGAATCCTGCCACATATTTGAAAGCGTATGACGAGATTCGTGCGTTGTTCGCGGCCCAGCAAGGAGCCAAGCAGATGGGCTTCACCCCGGCTTATTTCTCTTTCAACGCCGAAGGTGGCCGTTGCGAGGAATGTAAGGGTGAGGGTAAAATCACGATAGAGATGCAGTTCATGGCAGACATCACCATCCCGTGTGAGGCTTGCGGTGGCAAACGTTTCAAACGCGATGTCCTTGAAATTGAATACCGGGGTAAAAATATTTTCGATGTCCTCGATATGACGGTCAGCCAGGCCATCGAGTTCTTCTCTGAGGATAAATCCTCTCAGACTGCCAAGATTGTCCGACGGCTGCAACCTCTCGAAGATGTGGGATTGGGTTACATTAAGCTCGGTCAGGCATCATCTACTTTGTCGGGTGGGGAGAACCAGCGTGTGAAACTCGCATATTTCCTCGCAATGGAGGTGTCGCAGCCTACTTTGTTCATTTTTGATGAACCGACTACGGGGCTCCACTTCCATGACATCAATCTTTTAATGGATTCTTTCAACCGATTGATTGCAAAAGGCCACTCCGTGCTTATTATCGAGCACAATCTTGATGTCGTCAAGGCTGCCGATTATGTCATTGACCTCGGTCCCGAAGGGGGTGAAGCTGGCGGTTCACTTGTGGTGGCTGGTACTCCCGAGGAGGTCGCTGGATGTGACGCTTCCTATACCGGGCGCTTCCTTAAGCGGAAATTGGAATGATATGGCTTCCTGGCTGGGCATCGGTGTTGAATTTTAACATTTGTTGAAGGGGCTGATATTCAAGCATTGGCGCAGAATATGCCGTAAAAACGTGTTTTTTGGCATAAATTTCTTGCCGGAAAATTTGGAGGATTCGTGGAAAGTGCCTAACTTTG
>ENA-UONW01000061-UONW01000061.1-human-gut-metagenome-genome-assembly--contig:-CS52-NODE-61-length-156110-cov-144.644580_pt1 | contig 156110 bp, 116 predicted proteins | sample MGYA00242463_ERZ724010 | MGnify/ENA metagenome assembly ERZ724010
GTCGCTTTGCAAGCAAAATCCCACTAAACCCTATAGGTTGCGGATTTGAGGGTATATTTGCAACCGAAATACAATTAATAATAAGCAATAACTTAAAGAAATATTGAATATGGAAAAGATTAAGGGACTTATCGATGCACCGTTTACTCCTTTTTATGAGAATGGTGATGTGAATTTGGAACCAATCGAGGCTTATGCCAAGATGCTTCAGAAGAATGGCTTGAAGGGTGTGTTTATCAATGGTTCATCTGGCGAGGGCTATATGCTTTCAACAGAAGAGAGAATGCAGCTCGCTGAGAGATGGGTTGAGGTAGTGCCTAAGGACTTCAAGGTGATTGTCCATGTAGGTAGCTGCTGCCTCCGCGAAAGCCGCCGTCTGGCTGAGCACGCACAGAAACTGGGCGTTTGGGGTATCGGTTCGATGGCTCCTCCATTCCCAAAGATCGGCAGAATCGAGGAATTGGTAAAATACTGCGAGGAAATTGCTTCTGCAGCTCCTGAACTTCCATTCTACTACTACCACATCCCTGCATTCAATGGTGCTTTCCTGCCAATGCTCGACTTGCTGAAGGCTGTAGATGGCAGAATTCCTAACTTCGCTGGTATCAAGTATACCTTCGAGAGCCTGTATGAGTACAACCAGTGCCGACTCTACAAGGATGGAAAGTTTGATATGCTCCACGGTCAGGACGAAACCATTTTGCCTAGCCTCGCAATGGGTGGCGCACAGGGTGGTATCGGTGGTACAACCAATTATAACGGCCGTTGCCTCACCGGCATTCTCGATGCCTGGGAAGCAGGTGATATCGAGAAGGCACGCGAGCTGCAGAACTTTGCACAGGAGGTAATCAACGTAATCTGCCACTATCGCGGCAATATTGTAGGCGGCAAGCGCATCATGAAGCTGATCGGTTTCGATCTTGGAAAGAACCGCACACCGTTTAACAATATGACAGACGAGGAGGAGGCAAACATGAAGAAGGAACTCGAGGCAATCGACTTCTTCAACAAATGCAATGTTTTTTAAGAATAGATAGTTAGTTAATTGTTAGTTTATTAAGTGGAGGGTGCCAAAAAATCTGTCGGTTACTGGCATTTTTTGACACCCCCTCTAAATGGCAAAATCAAGTTATCTACCATGGATATAAAAAAATATTTAGGCTATTGGGCTGAGTGCTACCGTGAAGACCTCGTTCAGAACATCATGCCTTTCTGGATGAAATATGGTCTTGACACCGAGAATGGTGGAGTTTATACCTGCGTTGACCGCAATGGTGAACTGATGGATACCACCAAGTCAGTATGGTTTCAGGGGCGTTTTGCATATACCTGCTGTTTCGCATACAATAATATAGAGCACCGTCAGGAGTGGCTTGATGCAGCAAAGCAGACCATCGATTTCATCGAGGCCCACTGTTTTGATACCGACCGCCACATGTTCTTCGAAGTAACAGCCGATGGCAAGCCTTTGCGCAAGCGCCGCTACGTGTTCAGCGAGAGTTTTGCAGCCATAGCGATGGCAGAATACAGCAAGGCTACCGGCGACCGCACTTATGCTGAAAAGGCAATGCAGATTTTCCGTGAGATGCGTAAGAGACTTACCACTCCGGGACTTCTTGAACCGAAATATCTGCCTACAGTAGAAATGAAGGGACATAGCATTACGATGATTCTCATCAATGTGGCAAACGTTTTGAAGCAGGTTATTGATGATCCTGAACTTGATGAACAGACCGATCAGTCCTTAGAATCACTCATCAACAACTTCGCTCATCCAGAATTCAAGGCACTTCTGGAAACCGTAGGACCAAATGGTGAATTTATCGATTCTATCAACGGACGCCTTATCAATCCAGGCCATTGCATCGAAACATCATGGTTCCTGATGGATGTGGCAGAGCGCAGAGGTGACAAGAAACTGCTGGAGTTTGCCCTTCAGATTCTCGACTGGTCTTGGGACTGGGGATGGGATGATGAATTTGGCGGCATTATCAACTTCCGCGACTGTAAGGGTTATCCGCAGCAGGATTACTCACAGGATATGAAGTTCTGGTGGCCACAGACAGAGGCAATCATCGCCAACCTCTATGCATACAAGCTCACTGGTGATGAGAAATATCTCAAGCGTCACCGCCAGATAAGTGAATGGACATACGCCCATTTCCCAGACCATGAATATGGCGAATGGTATGGCTATCTGCACCGCGACGGTTCTGTTGCTCAGGCAGCTAAGGGTAATATCTTCAAGGGTCCGTTCCATATCCCTCGTATGATGATCCGTTCATTTATGCTCTGCAATGAGATTCTCGCAAAATAATACGGAATCTCCGGCAGATAAACAAAATGAGAATCCCGCAGAAAACAAACGGGATTCTCTCTTCCTAAACAATAAGTGAAAATCTTAATCAACAGAAAATAAAGAAATTACTTTTTCTTAACAATTTATGAAAAATTCTAAAATATATCCTTGGGTGGTGGTAGGCCTTCTTGGAGGCGTAGCCCTGCTCAATTATATGGACCGACAGATGCTCAGCACCATGAAGGATGCCATGCAGATTGACATTCAGGAACTGCAGTCGGCAACCAACTTCGGTCGTCTGATGGCCGTATTCCTCTGGATTTACGGATTGATGAGCCCTGTATCCGGTATCATCGCTGACCGTCTGAGCCGCAAATGGCTCATTGTAGGCAGTTTGTTGGTCTGGTCATCTGTAACCTATCTCATGGGACTGGCAACCACCTTCGACCAGGTGTTCTGGCTCCGTTCCTTCATGGGTGTGAGTGAGGCGCTCTATCTGCCAGCGGGCTTGGCGCTCATTGCCGATTATCATACCGGTGGTTCACGCTCGCTTGCAGTAGGTATCCACATGACCGGTCTTTACATCGGTCAGGCAGTAGGAGGTTTCGGAGCAACACTCGCAGCAGCCTACTCATGGCATACCACCTTCCACTGGTTCGGAATAATCGGTATCGTATATGCTTGTATCCTGGCAGTGTTCCTGCGCGATAAGCAGCGCGAGGTGAACCCTTCTGAGGTAAAGGTAGAGAAACCAAAGTCGATGGGCGTTTTCGCCAGCATGAAGTCGCTGCTCAGCAACGTGGCTTTCTGGGTTATCCTGCTCTATTTCGCAGCACCTAGCTTGCCGGGATGGGCAACAAAGAACTGGCTGCCAACGCTCTTTGCCGAGAATCTGAATCTCCCGATGTCGCAGGCGGGTCCTATGGCCACCATCACCATTGCTGCTTCTTCGTTTATCGGCGTACTGCTGGGCGGTACATTGAGCGACCGTTGGGTAAAGCGCAACATCCGTGGCCGTGTCTATACAGGTGCTATCGGTCTGGGACTGACCATTCCTTCGCTCCTGCTTCTGGGCTTCGGTCATAATGTAATAGGTATTATCTGTGCAGGTTTGCTGTTCGGTATCGGCTTCGGTATGTTCGATGCCAACAATATGCCAATCCTCTGCCAGTTTGTTGGAGCCCGCCAGCGTGCTACGGCTTATGGCATCATGAACATGGTAGGTGTGTTTGCCGGTGCAGCCATCACCAATGTGCTGGGCAAATGGAGCGATAACGGCGACCTCGGACTCGGTTTCGCAGTGCTCGCAGTTGTAGTAGCAGTGGCTCTCGCAGTTCAGCTCTTCGCTCTCCGTCCTAAGACGGACAATATGGAATAATCATGGAGTCGGGATCTACTTTCCCGACACCATTTTACAGAAATATCAGTAAATAGTTTGTTTTTTTATTTATTAAATATAGCTGAATTATGATTATATCAAGTCTCAAGCAAAGTGAGCGAATAGAGTCGCTTCATCCGCTGTTTAAGATGGCATTCGACTATATTAAGTCACATGACCTTCTTCATACGCCATGCGGACGTATCGAACTGCAGGGTGACGATCTGTTCATCAACAATGTAAATCCCGAGTGTATCGCTGCCGAACAGCAGGTACTCGAAATGCACAAGAAATATATCGACATCCACGTTTTGCTGGAGGGTGAGGAAACGATAGGCTGGAAAGATATCGACGACACCGGAGAACCTTCAAAACCTTATGATGACGAAGCCGACTGTGCACTGTATGCTGAGCCAGCCTCAGTATATGCCAAGCTCCATCCTGGACAGTTCATGATAGTTTGGCCTGAAGATCCCCATGCCCCTGTAATAGGAACCGGCAAGGTAAGAAAACTCATTGTCAAAGTGAAGATTTAAAATTTAAACCTGACTAATAATAATAAGATTAATATATGGCAACTAGCTTCAAATTATTTAGTTTTGCACTGTTGGCCATGGGCGGAGCAGCAGTTCTGAGCCCTCAGGCAGCAGTAGCAGCAACTAACTCAACCCTATTAGAGCATACACAGCAAGACAACGTATGCAAAGGTATTGTAAAGGAAGCTACTGGTGAACCTCTTATCGGTGCAACAGTAGTAGTAGATGGCACTAAAAACCTTGCCGTAACCGATTTCGACGGAAACTTTACGCTCAGTAATGTGAAAAAAGGTGATGTGCTTATCATCACTTACCTCGGTTTTGAACCATATCAGGTAAAATGGAACGGCCAGCCTCTTGATATCGTTATGAAATCCGATTCCCACTCTCTCGAAGAACTCGTGGTGGTAGGTTATGGTGTGCAGAAGAAATCAAGTCTTACCGGTTCGGTAGCATCTGTATCCAGCAAGGATATCGTGAAGCAGACTTCATCCAACGTAGCATCAACCCTCCAGGGTCGCACCCCTGGTGTTGAAATCATCCAGCAGGCAGGTGTTGCCGGAGCCGATGTAAATATCGTAATCCGTGGTGCCGCTTCGTTTGGTGCAACAGAACCTCTCTATATCATCGATGGCGCTTTCAGTAACAACGGTCTTACCACCCACAATCCTAATGATATCGAGTCTATCGAAATTCTGAAGGATGGTGCTGCCGCAGCCATCTACGGTTCCCGTGCAGCCAATGGTGTGGTTATCATCACTACCAAGCGCGGTAAGCAGGGCAAGCCGCTTGTTGAGCTCGACGGTTCGTTTGCTGTACAGACACCAACCAATGTTCCTGACTTCCTCAATGCATCGCAATGGCGCCAGTTTGCCAATACCGTGGCAGACAATTCCGGCCTGGCCCATGCACCAGAGAATGATAATCCAACCAATCCGAATACAGATACCGACTGGGCTGACGAGTGGTTGCAGTTTGCACCAATGTGGAACCTCAACGCCTCTATCTCAGGAGGTGGTGAGAATTCTACCTTCTCAACCAGCGTGGGTTATCTCGACCAGAAGGGTATGACCATCTATTCAGGTTACAAGCGTTACAACTTCCGCGTCAACTCTTCATACAAGAAGGGTATCTTCTCACTCTCAGAGAACCTCTCAATCTCTCATCGTGACAAGACCCCTACAACTCCATTCAGCATCTCATTGCCAACATTGCCTATCTATGATGAGATGGGACGTCTGGTATCAGGTGGTCCTGACTACTACATCAACCCAGAGGATGGCAAGGCTGTGAACAAGATTGCTCCATTGGCTTATTCCGACCGTTACAGCCGTACAACCGACGTGATCGGTGCTATCAATGCACAGCTCGACCTGTGGGACGGTTTGAAGTATAAGGCAACCTTCAGTGCCAACTGGAGTAATGCCCACTCTTATACACACAAGCCAACTTATAATACAAAGTGGAATCCAGACGGAACTCCAGATGTAGATTTCGGTAACACCCGCAACAGCATCACTGAGTCACGTGGCGAGACATTCACATACACCATCGATAACCTCCTGACCTACAACAAGACATTTGGCGGTCATAGCATCGATGCTCTTGTAGGTACCAGCTGGATGCGCGAATACTACCGCTCAATGGGTATCAATACCATCAATGATATCGGCGGTACAAGCATCACCGGTTTCCAGAGTGTAGACGGAAAGATTTCTGCAGGTGACGATAATGCAGCCCTGCTGTCATTCTTCGGCCGTATCAACTACGACTACAAGAACCGTTACCTCCTCTCAGCAAGTATCCGTCGCGACGAGTCTTCCAAGTTTGCCAAGGATTGCCGTGTAGGTTACTTCCCATCAGTATCTGTAGGTTGGAACGTACAGGAAGAGCCTTGGTTCCCTAAGAAGGCTATCAGCAAGCTGAAGTTGCGTGCCAGCTACGGTGAGCTCGGTTCTAACTTCCTCGATCCATACAGCTTCGATGATATCGCCTACGGTCCAATTCCATTCACACTCAATGGCAAGCGCTATACCAGCGGCCGTGCAGCTTATCTGAAGTCAAAGAATCTGAAGTGGGAGACAGCCAAGACAACCGATATCGGTCTTGAGTTAGGTTTGCTTGACAACTCACTTACTTTCCAGGTAGAGTACTTCTACAAGAAGAACGTAGACCTGTTGGCACAGATTGACCTGAACCTCTCAAGCGGTCAGGTATTCGAGATCAACTCATCTCGTGAGAAGCCATACGTAAATACCGCTTCTGTAGAGAACAAGGGATGGGAGTTTACATTGGGTTACCGCAAGCAGCTCACCCGTGATTTCTCACTCGATGCTTCACTCAACGTATCAACCCTTACCAACAAGGTATTGGCTCTCGGTGACAATGTACAGCCTATCACATCAGGTGCGATGTCAAGCTTCTTCAATGATTCTCCATCCATCACCATGCCAGGCTACGCCATCGGTTCGTTCTACGGCTACAAGATTGAAGGTTTCGATGCCGACGGAAACTTCATCTTCCAGGATACCGACAAGAATGGTACAGTGAATGCAGCGGATAAGGTGATTCTCGGTGATCCAATCCCTGATTTCTCTTATGGTTTGAACATCAATGCATCATATAAGGACTTCGACCTCACATTGTTCTTCCAGGGTGTATATGGTAACGACATCTTCAACCAGATGAAGTATACCTATTACTTCGACTACTCAAACAACTGTGTGACAGACGTATTGAATGCATGGAGCCCTACAAATCATAACACAAACATCCCTGTGATGAAGACACAGAATACAAACGGCGGTAACTCTCTGCCAAGTGACTTCTATATTGAAGACGGTTCTTACTTCCGTTGCAAGAACCTCCAGTTGGGTTACACCTTCCCAAGCAAGCTCGTAAGTAAGCTGGGATTGTCTCGTTTGCGTGTTTATGGTGGTATACAGAACCTGTTCACGATAACCAACTATTCAGGCTATGACCCTGAGGTTAGCTCGAACGCTCTGTTCTCTCGTGGTATTGACAACAAGTCATTCCCTAACGCACGTACCTATACTGTAGGTTTCAATGTCTCATTCTAAAATTTAAACAAAATGAAAATCAAATATAAGATATTAGCATCATTGCTGATTGTTGGTGGATTGTCTATCCAGAGCTGCGATAGTGTCTTCGACGAATTGTCGGTTAACCCTAACCAGCCAAGTATGAAGACATACTTTACAACACCAGAAGGTGTGAACGATGCCGTAACGACAATGTACGGCTATATCTCAACCCAGCGCTGCCTGGGAGCTTCCGGCTCAAAGACCCAGATTATCCGTGGTGACGAAGCCAACTCCAACTCCGATTACGGAAAGCCAGGCATGTTTGGTGAGGACTTGAACTCAAGTTTCTATACCATTGAGCAGCCTTACACCCTGATGTACACTACAGCCTCTCAGGCATCTTACATCATCGAAGAGGCACCTAAGGTTGACTTCTCCGGTAATGAGAAGCTGCGCAATGCCTACATCGGCGAAGCTCATTTCTGGCGCGCATTTGCTCATTATTATCTGCTGACCAACTTCCGCCAGGTAAGCCCTATCCGTCAGATGCCTAGAGGCGCTGAGGATTATGTGCGCAAACCGGAAAGTCCTGAGGCTGTATGGGATTTCATCAAGGAAGACCTGGAGCGTGCCAAGGAATTGCTTCCAGAGAAGGGCTATTGGACAGGCGATAATGCCGGTCGTGTTTCTAAGGCTGCCGCTGCTGCGCTGCAGGGCATCTGCTACATGTACCGCACAGGTATCGAGAAGCATTACGGTACCAGCACCCAGACTTACTACGAAGAGGCTGCCAAGGAGTTTGACCAGATTATCAAGGGCGACTTCGGTTCATATGAGTTGGCACCAGACTATTCATGGAACTTCGACGTAGCTCACGAGAACGACGCGAATCCAGAGTCTATCCTCGAAATTCAGTTCCTCGGTGATGTTAACAATACCGGTTTCAACCCTGGTACCGCAACATCAGGTCTTGCATTCGACTCTCGCGGTCTGATGCTCCCAGGTGCAGGTGTAGGTTACGAGGGTGTAGCCAACAACTGGTTGTACAACGAGTTTGTCAATTCTATTGACAAGGACGGCTGCACAGACATCCGTATGTTCTCTACTCTGATGTTCGACGATTTGAAGCCAGAAATCAAGCTTCATACAGATGCAGAGGGTAACAAGCAGCGCCTCGAAGGTCCTGGTGGTTTGCACTGGGAGCAGCTCTATCCTTCAACAGGTGCAGCAGAGGGCTTCCAGACCGTAGCCAATACCCTGGCACATGCTTTCAAGGCAGGTATCAAGAAGGGTGTTGACTTTACATTGCCAATGCTCATGAATGCTGACGGCACACCTAAGTTGAACGGCGTGGGCGGCGGTACCAAGGAATATATCTACAACCAGCCACGTGCCAATGGTGTAAACTGGCGCTATATCCGTTTGGCAGACGTCTATCTGCTTTATGCAGAGGCTCTTCTCAACGGCGCTACACAGGGCAAACTGACAGCTGCTGAAGCTGTAAACCTGGTACGCAACCGTGCAAATCTTGCCAGCCTTTCACAGGTGACACTCGACGACGTGAAGCACGAGCGCATATTGGAACTCTCATTGGAAGGTCACAGATTCTACGATCTGTTGCGTTGGGGCGAACTTTCTTCACGCTTCCAGGAACTTTCTCATGATCCTACATTCAAGAAGTTTGTTTCAGCATCAGATTACAAGGGATTCGTTACCGGCAAGCACGAGTGGTTGCCAATTCCTATCAATGAGATGAACTCTAATCCATATATTACATCTAATAATCCAGGATATTAATTCGGGGAATCATGAAAAAGATATTATCAGCAATCCTGTTCTGTGCTGTTGCCACTGCGGCAACAGCGCAGACATTGAACAACGGCATCACATTGCCTAAGATATGGCCTCCACAGTATGAGGAACCAACAGTACGTCAGGAAATGCCAGTGCCTTATCTCAAGAACAAGCCGGCAGTATTGCCAATCAACAACGGCCGCCAGTTGTTTGTTGACTCGTTCCTGATCAGCAGCACAAACCTGCGCAGCATTTATCACGCTCCAAACTTCTATAAAGGTAATCCAGTATTGGAACCTACCGAAAAATGGGAAAACACAACAGAGGGTGCTCCTTATGCAGCACCATTCAGCGACGGTATCTGGTATGACGAAAAGGAAGGCATCTTCAAGATGTGGTATCTTGCAGGAGCAGGAACCATGCACAAGCAGAGCAACCAGACTTTCTATACCTGCTATGCTGAATCAAAGGATGGCAAGAACTGGAAGAAGGTGAATCTTGACATCGTGCCTGGTACGAACATCGTAGATACATGCGACCGCGATGCTGCTACCATCTGGCTCGACCGCAACGAAAAGGATCCTTCACGCCGATGGAAACTCTTCAATATCGAAAGAAGACCTACCGACAAGCGCTGGCAGATTATCCTGAAATATAGTGCTGACGGACGCAAGTGGAGCAGGGGTGTAGCACAGTCGGGCGACGTATATGACCGCTCAACAGCATTCTACAACCCATTCACTAAGCGCTGGGCTTTGAGTTTGAGATGGTCAACTCCAGTTTCTTCACGTTCAAGAGCTTATGCTGAGAACGAGGATCCTGAGTTGCTCGTAAGTCTTACCCACCGCGTTCGCAAGGATGCAGTAGACCGCAATCTTCATTTCTGGTTTGCTCCAGACGACAAGGAGTTGCGCCATCCTAAGTATCCTGAGGTAGAGCCAGGCATTTACAACTTTGATGCCATTGCTTACGAGAGCATCATGATCGGACAGTATGCCGCTTGGTGTGGACCGGAGAACAACATCTGTAAGCGCGACGGAATCCAGAAGCGCAACGTGATAGAATTGGGCTATAGCCGCGACGGTTTCCACTTCGCCCGCCCATCTCACAAGCCATTCATGGACGTCAACGAGACAGAGGGCGCCTGGAACTGGGGTAACATGCAGTCTATCAATGGTACTCCGCTTATCGTAGGCGACTCACTCTATTTCTACAGTTCAGGCAGACGTCTAAACAAGATTATGTGGGACAGCTACACCTCTACCGGTCTTGCCGTATTGCGCCGTGACGGATTCGTATCCATGCATGCAGACAAGAAGGAAGGTTACCTGACAACCGAGAAACTCTCATTCGACGGAAAATACTTCTTTGTCAATGCCGACGTAAAGGGCAAGGGCGCCCAGCTGAAGGTGGAGTTGCTCGACGAGAACGGCACACCAATCCCTGGTTTCACCAAGCGTGATTGTACCGTGATGCGTGCCGACAAGACCAAGCACATGATTACCTGGAAGGGAAAGAAAGACCTCACAGAACTCTCTGGCCGTATCATCCGTGCCAAGTTCTATCTCACACGAGGCGATCTCTATGCTTTCTGGATTTCTCCATGGGAAACAGGCGAGAGCCGCGGCTTTACCGCCGGTGGTGGTCCTGGCCTCAGTGGAACAGGTGTTGACTGTCCACAGAAATAATAAAATCACATTTAAAATATGATGATTATGCGACATAAATTCTTATATTCCATAGCTATCATCACAGCCTGTACATTGACAGGCTGTGGTTCAGACAGCACTTCGGGCGGTGATGAACCGGTAGTTCCGCCTAATCCGGGTGAACCTTCAACTCCTAGCGAGCCATCGGATCCCGATGATTTGAAGGGCACGATATACAATGGTATCAAGCTGCCGGCACAATGGCCGCTCCTGCGCTCAGCATCTTCGGATATACGCAAAGGTATGTCGCCATACTATCTGTCTTCCCGCCCTGCAACTGTCAATGTTGCAGTCGGCAGACAGCTTTTTGTTGACAACTTCCTTATTGAGAAAACAACGCTGACCCGCAAATTCCATTATCCTGAGTATTATTCAGGCAATCCTATTCTCTCGCCCGACAAGGACTGGGAGAAGGTAGGAACCAAGGGAGCAGCCTTTGCAGCACCTTTCAGCGATGGTGTATGGTACGATGAGACAGAGCAGAAGTTCAAAATGTGGTATATGGCAGGAGGCGGTAAGTACTCGGTCAATTCCGGAGGCATCACCTGTTATGCAGAGTCGGCTGATGGTATCACATGGACCAAGCCTTCGCTCTCTATAGAGTCGGGAACCAATATCGTTGACAAAGGACTTCAGCGCGATGCATCTACCATCTGGCTTGACAAGCAGGAAACTAGTGCTTCCAAGCGCTACAAGATGTTCCAGGTAGCAGGCGGTCCGGGAAAATGGAAGTATATATACAAGACCTCGGCTAACGGCATACAGTGGCGCGACAACAAGACGCCTTCCCAGGCTGTTACCGACCGTTCTACCGTATACAAGAATCCTTTCCGCAATGTCTGGGCATGGAGCATGCGCCACAATGTGCGCCTCAATTCAACCGACCCTTACACCGTGCGTGCAAGAGACTACTATGAGAATGCCGATCCAGCCAGCGGCAACCAGAATGCCAAGGCAGAACTGAGCAGATTCTGGTTCGGTACATGGCCTAACGAGCAGAAGCATCCAAGTTATCATAACAATGATGGAGCTCCTGGCATCTACAATCTCGATGCCATGCCTTACGAGAGCATCATGTTGGGCTTCTTCAGTGTATGGCAGGGACCTGAGAATGATGTCTGCTCTAAGGACAACGTGATCAAGCGCAACCAGATTATGGTAGGTTACAGCCGTGACGGTTACAGCTGGCAGCGTGATGACATGAATCCGTTTATGGCTGTCAGTGACAACCGGGCAGACTGGAACAACGGCAATCTGCAGTCGGTAGTAGGAGCACCGCTTATCGTTGGCGACAAACTCTATTTCTATCTCAGCGGACGCCGTCTGCAGGGAACCAGCGAGATAACATCTACAGGTCTGGCAATCCTACGCCGTGACGGCTTTGCATCCATGTCGGGTACAGGCGAGCTGACTACCGTAGGCATCCGCTTCACCGGAGAACATTTCTTCGTCAATGCTAAGATAAACGGAGAGCTGCGCGTGGAGATTCTCGATGACAAGGGTAATGTTATTCCTGGTCTTTCCAAGAGCGACTGCAAGGTCGTTACAGGCGACAACTGCAAGGCAAAAGTAGAATGGACCAGCGGCAAGACACTGGCATCATTGAAGGGACAGAAGATAAAGGTAAGATTCTATCTGACAGATGGCGACCTCTATGCCTTCTGGATTTCACCAGAGAGTACCGGCGAAAGCCAGGGCTATACAGCTGGTGGCGGACCTAACCTCAATAAGTCGGGTATCGACAAGAAATAGCTTTAAAACAATCAATTTAAATTTAGACAAAACATGAAAAAGATATTATATTTTCTGACCATGGCTCTGGCTTTAATCGTCGTATCATCATGTAGTGAGGACGATGTAGTCTACAACACTGCGCCAAGAGCTGCCTTCACAATGAGTGAGGCTCCTGAGGGCTATGAGATTAATAAGGCCATCACCTTTACAGATGCATCTACACCAGAGGCCAATACCAATATTGTTTCCTGGTTGTGGAGCTTCGGCGATGAGGCTAATTCTACATCTACAGAGCAGAGCCCTACATTCACATACACCAAGGAAGGTGTATACAATGTAACGCTCACCGTAACTGATAATCACAATCTGAAGGCTACGCTCACACAGAGCATCACCGTGCTGGACCCATTGGCTGCCATCTCTGTTCAGTGGGCTGCCAACCTCAGCGGTAGCGTAACGGGCGGTTCTTCTCCTGCAGTATCTGCAGACGGTAAGGTTGTATATATGCTTACCGGTGGAAACGCTGCTGAGCCAGGTCGTCTTACTGCCTTCAATATCGCTTCTGGCGGTACATCATGGGTGCTCGATATCGATGCTGCCATGGTTAGCAACCATCCTACAGGTAGTGCTGCTGCAGGTTGCAAGGATATCTATTCAAGCCCTTCTGTAGGTGCTGACGGCAATGTTTATTTCATTGTTCGCGACCTTAAGGATGCTGGTGCCAACCGCCGCCTCTTCACATTTGCAGCTAAGCCTAATGGTAATGTAGCTTGGACTTATGCTGGTCCTGACGCTAACCTCTATGCCATCACTCCAGCTGTCGACGCACAGGGCAATGTATATACAGCTCAGCGCAAGGGTAAGATCTGGAAGATTAACAATGGCGAGTGCACTGAATATGCTTCAGGCTTGGGTGATATCACCGGCGGTCTCTCTGTTTCAAAGACAGGTCAGCTCTATGGTGCCGGAAAGGGTAATACCGGTTACTTCGGCTTTGATATTACTGCCGGAACAGGTGCTTGGGTATACAACGCAGAGTTTGGTGCTGCTCCTACTGCTTTCACTGGTGCTTTGCGCAGCAGTACTCCTTCTATCGGTGCCGACGGAACCCTGTATGCTGTTGCAGACAAAGCAACTGGCGGTATGGTAATGGCACTCAATGCTGATGGTTCTTTGAAGTGGAAGTATGATACCAATACATCTATTGCTGATGGTGGTGTTGCTATCGCAGCCGATGGTACTGTTTATGCTAACCTCGGAATCGCTACAGAGGATACTCCTTCTGGTGTCGTAGCACTCAATGCTGACGGTTCTGTGAAGTGGACTTATGCTGTTGATGCAAGTGTTCAGACCACTCCAATGATTGATAACCGTGGTTACATCCATTTCATCGATGCTCAGGCTACCTATTACATCCTCAAGGCAGATGGTACTCTCTTCTCATCTCTCAGCCTGGGTGAGGCTTGCAAGTCTACACCAGTTATGGATGCAGAGGGTAATACCTTCGTTGTAGTGACTAAGGATGGCGCTCTCCAGATGCTCTGCGTAAGAACACGTGCTGCATCTTATGCTACCGATGCTGTTTGGGCTATGAGAGGTCAGAACCCTCAGCGCACTGGTTTGCAGAAGTAAGTATAGATTTTTAAGTTAATATATTGAAGTTTAAAAGAATATATTTCGGTTTAAAGTTTTAAAAGTTTAGGGAGAAAAAGGAGTTGGGACGTATGTGTTTTTTTTGACTGAAAACTAAACAAAATGCTGTTGTCTTAACTCCTTAACTCTTTTCTTCTTAACTCTTTACTTTTAATCCTTAAACCTACGAAACTTGAATTAATAAAATTAAGTTCATGAAAAAACTTCTTCTTTCAATGATGGCGCTGTGTTCTCTCACTGCTTCTGCCCAGACGGGTCGCCAGATTACTGCCTATACTCAGTTTGGCGAGTGCAATGGTGTGGAGCGTGTATGGCATGCGCCTACTTATTATGACCAGAATCCGATATTGAAGGCCGACCGAAAATGGGAACTCAATGCACTCGGTGACCCGTATGCTGCGCCGTTCAGCGGTGGTGTATGGTATGACGAGACCGTAAACAAGTTCAAAATGTGGTATTCGGCTGGTGGAGAAAAGAAATATGGACTCGTAACCTGCTATGCTGAGTCTGAAGATGGTAAGAACTGGACGAAGCCTGAGCTTGATGTAGTGCCAGGTACCAACATCGTAGATACACTTGAGCACGACTGCGTATCAGTGCTTCTCGACAAATCGGAGAAGGATCCTGCAAAGCGATATAAGATGTTCTCCGTGGTATTCAACGGCAAGGCTACTGTGAGCATGCATTTGCGCTATTCTGCCGATGGTATTCATTGGAGTGCAACGAAAGCGCTTTCAGGTGAACTCTTCGACCGCTGTGCAGCCTACTACGATCCTTTCCGCAAGAAGTATGTATTGTCACTGAAAACCATCAATGGCAAGAAATACCGCCGTTCACGTTCTTATCTCGCAGGCGATGATCCGGAACTTCTGGTAAGCCTAGCTCATAGAGTATATGACAACAAAAGTGATAAGTTCATCAAGTATTGGTTCAATGCAGAGGACGATGATCCTAGAAATCCTCAGTTCCCTGAAATCAGACCACAGATTTACAATCATGAGGCAATGCCTTACGAGAGCAGCATCCTGGGTTATTTCACTGTATGGCAGGGACCAGAAAACAATGCTTGCGACAGCTTAAGTATCCAGAAGCGCAACGAGGTGCTTATAGGTTGGGCTAACGACGGATTCCATTGGAACCGTGAGTTCAAGCGTCCTTTCATGGGGGTAAGCTCTGACTTCAAGGCCTGGAATGCAGGTAATGTCCAGTCGGTGGCAGGTTGCCCTATCATCGTAGGCGACTCTTTGTATTTCTATTGCTCTGGCAGATATAACAGCAAGCCTGTACACGATTCAAACTTTGCTACAGGTCTGGCTATCCTGCGTCGCGATGGTTTCGTGTCTATGCATGCAGGTGCCAAGGAAGGAACTTTTGTTGCTGACAACATCAAGGTAGATGGCAAATATTTCTTTGTCAATGCCGCTGTTAAGGGTAAAGGTCAGCTGAAGGTGGAATTGCTTGATGAAAAGGGTAATCCTATTCCTGGCTTTACCAAGCGCGATTGTGCTGTGATGCGTTCTGCTGACAAGACCAAGCAGCAGATTACCTGGAAGGGCAAGAAAGACCTTTCTGAACTCTCTGGCCGTACCATCCGTGCCAAGTTCTATCTTGCACGTGGTGACTTCTATGCTTATTGGGTTTCTCCATGGGCATCGGGTGAGAGCCGTGGTTATACAGCCGGTGGTGGTCCTGGTCTTCATGCCAGTGGTATGGATATCAAATAGAATTTCTTCATACATTATGTTAGGTATAATTATCAGGCATTACAGCCTATAGGTTTCGTAAGTGTTTTGGGGCATGGAGTTTATCTCCGTGCCCTTTTTTGTTTATTGGCTTTTTAGATTGAATCTGCGTATAACTTAAACTAAAATTATATTTAATCTTACTTTTTGTTATTAATTATGTTAAAATCGTGTTAATATTAAAGGGCATCTGTACTTGTATTGATATTTTTTATATATTTGCATCTCGAAAATTGGAGGAGAATAGAATAAACCGGCCTTAGATACTGAAAAACGCATCTTTCGGTCATTTTATTAACTTAAATATTCAACAAAAGGAAAAATGACGTAGAATTGGTCCCACACCTCACGATAAGAGGCGATCACCAGCACTCCAGGCTGCTTACGCCCTCATAAATTGTTAGCGCAAACACTCATACTCTGCTATAATGAGGCAAGAAACTTAAAACAACAACAATAATAATACAATATGAAAAAAAACTTAAGTACGCGAATCAAGCGTAGTCTGTCGAGGATAAAGGCACTATATATTTTTATAACAGATGTCTATTTAAGTCTGGACAGTGAGTTTATTGTAAATTATATAGAATCTAAAAACATAGTAATCATGAGTGATAATAGAACAATAGAATTGCACGATAATGCAACGTATATTGAAAATTATGGTGATGGACCTAAGAAGAAGGGTGAAAAGGCGAAGGCAGAAGAGAATTTCCGTCCGTTGCCGGAATCTCTTGCTAATCCTCAGGGGTTAATGGTGCTCTCCAGTTTGGCGATACATGGCTTTCTTGATGAGCATTTCCAGCCTAAGGGACTCTCTGTAGCTAAAACTGCAGTTCTCGCATTCCAGATTTCTACCAAACTCGGCATACAGAATGTATGGGTGGTGTTTGGCACCTTTTGGAATATTGACAAGGAGAATCTTCGCTCTGCCTATAATAAAGGGATGGACCAGCAACAGATGTCTGGATTTATCGGAGAAACTGCAAAATCGATAAATATCTGTTAGCTAGTCTGTTATATAACGTGAATGACGTTTCATAAATTAATTCGTACCTGGTACGCGTACCAGGTACGTACCAGGTAGGTTTCAGCATCTTGTTGTACCTTTGCCCCCGGAATTCAGAACCGATATGGTCTGGGTTTCGGGGGCTTTTGTGTATAGGCACATCAACCGTTGTGGGAGCGCCCAACTGTTTTAAAAAGGAATTTATAAGATGAAAGCAATGAAACCTTTTTATTTTACTCATCCGCAGTACGGAAAACTGAGGGTGGTGGTGATTGGAGGGAAAATCTATTACTGCCTGATGGACGTGAAGAACATCTTCAAGAAGTCGGTTCAGAAACTCTATGAGACGATTGCTGACTCGGAGGGGAAACTGAAAAATCTGAACATCGTAATGATGAAGGATATGAAAATCAAGTATAACCTCTTCTTCGAGAACCAGGAAATGGGGAAGGAAGAAGCGGAGGCTGAGAACGTGAATGCGGATATCAACTTCTGCGATGAACAGCTGGTGAAGGACCTTGTTGACAGGCGTGTTGCTGCCGAGAAACTGGCTGCTAAATGGGTAATAGGCTTCGTCAAGAGCAGACTGAATGATGCCGAGAATGCTTCGCTCTTCGAGGCGAACGGAGTCCAGGAGATTTCTGATAACTCGCTGATTCTGCCTATCAATGTAAGTTATGGTTCAGGGTATATCATGATTAACAGCGAAGTGTTCGATTAATAAAAATATGGAGGTAAAATGGAGACAGTACATGTAGTGGCAATTAATCCTTATCGCAAGGGAAATAAGGGAAAAGTTTTTTCTTACAATATCGATACTTATGATAAGGTGATTGAATCGGCTGCCGTTAAAAAGATGATTCAGCAGATTCGGGGTGAATTGCCGATTGACGGAGTGGATTTGAATGATGCACAGGCGGTGAAGAAGGCGCAGGAGAGGCTCAAGAGCGAGCTGCCTTTCTTCTGTCCGCACTACGGCATGTTCAAGAATAATGTGCGCAGACAGGAGAATGCGATGCCGGAAAGCTTTCTCTTCCAGACGATTATCGATGTGGATGATAAGGAGTATGTGGAGAAGGCGATTGAGATGGCGCGCGAGCTGAACTGCTCTTCGGGTATATGGAACGGCTCGTTGCTGCATCTCTGTTATAGCGCTAGAAAGAAGCTGCATATCGGGATTAGAATGCCGATTGGGATGACCATCGAGGAGACGCAGAAGGCGTATTGTGAGGCGCTCGGTGTGCCTTATGATGAGAGCTGCATCACACCTGAAAGGATGATTTTCCTGACGGATAAGGACTCGGAAATCTACCGGTCTAAAATGTGGTGCGCGGTGCTGAGTAATGAAGAGATTATGAAGCGCAGGCAGGCGTTTCTCGACCGTGGGTTGACCGTGGACGGAAGAGGCGTAGCAGTTAATAGTTTACAGTTTACAGTTAATAGCAATAGTAATGACAAAGTTCAAAACAATAGACTTTCGGGCAATCATGGCGATTATGCTGCTCCTGCTGGCACTGCTGTTCAGCCTGCCCAATCTGGTAATAGCAATTATGTTGATGATCCTCATCTCGGGAATCCTGGAGGCAATTATGGCACTGGTGAACTGGGAGAGGCCAGTGAGAAGAATCTGATAGCCTTTGATCTGTTCGTGCAGTCGGCTGGGCTTGAGGGGATGGCGATAGATACCGTTGGGTCTCGGCACTCTTCGCTGCTCGCTATTATGAGCGCAGGCGCTTCGAGGGTGATGAGCGAGGAGGAACTGATGAAGGTGGTGAGGACGAAAATGCCAAGCTACTATCAGGAGGATGACTGCCATCAGCTGATACATGATTTTTATGCGAAATATGCTGACAGCTGCAAGCCGATGTCGAGGGATGTGATAAGGGTGAATGCGCTGGCGGAAAAACAGGCCAGCCGGCAAGTTAATAGTTTACAGTTAACAGTTAATAGCCCTAACGCAAATCATGCAGTTCAAAGTTCATATCTCCAAGTTCAAAGTAGCGAGGAGGATTATCCGGAACCGCCAGCGATGCCGGAGAAACTGCCGAAGCTGGTGGAACTGCTGATATCTCGGACACCGGAGATTTATAAGCCGGCTGTGGCGCACGCTATCTTCCCACCGCTCGCTACACACCTCTGGCAGACGAGCTTCCGATATATTGATAATGTAGTGCATGAGGCTACATTGTCTACGTGCTTGCTGGCTGGTACGGGTGCTGGTAAATCTTCTGTAAACAAGCCGATTAGCTATATTATGGAGGATATCCGGAAACGGGATGCGGAGAATCTGAAACGTGAGAAGGAATGGAAGGAGGAGGTGACGCGCAAGGGTGCCAACAAGGATAAGCGCAAACGACCGGATAATCTCGTTATCCAGGAGATTGATGCTGATATGACCAGTCCGGCATTCGTGATGAGAACCGCTGAGGCGCAGGGGCGTTTCCTCTATACTTCGCTCAATGAGCTGGACCAGTTTGATGCACTCCGGGGCAGCGGCAACCAGCAGTTCCGCATCATGTGCCTCGCTTTTGACCCATTCAACCTCTTTGGCCAACAGCGCGTGGGCGTTCAAAGTGTGACAGAAAGGGTAACGATCAGGTTCAACTGGAATGCATCTACCACCATCCAGAAAGGTCAGCGTTACTTCTCAAAAGTTTTGACAGACGGTCCGATAAGCCGTATCAATTTCTGTACCATTCCGGAGCGTGAAATCGGTGATGAAATGCCTGTTTACGGCGATTACAATGATGCTTACCGTGAGGCGCTGAAGCCTTATATCGAGAATCTGAACAACGCCAGGGGACTGATTGACTGTCCTGAGGCGTTCCAGCTTGCCCTTAAACTGAAGGATGAGAATGCGGAATTTTCACGCCTCTCTCAGGACCGGGTTTACGAGAATCTTTCTTTCCGTGCCAACGTCATCGCCTACCTGAAGGCGTGTGTGCTGTATGTGGCGAATGGTTGCAAATGGGAGCCGGAGATTGACGAGTTCATCCGCTGGAGCGAGCGTTACGACCTCTACTGTAAGATGCGTTTCTTCGGTGATGCCATCAAGAGGGCGAATGATACAGGCGAGAAGTCGAGCAAGCGAGGACCTTCCAACATGCTGATGCAGTTGCCGGATGAGTTTACTTACCAGCAGGTGATAGACTTGCGTGTAGCAAACGGGATGAGTCAGAAAGGTACTTCCAAGATGTTGGGAAACTGGAAGGATCGCCATTACATCAGGGCTAAGGAGAACGACTCAGTTCCTCAATTCCTCAGTTCCTCAGTTTTTATTAAACTTAAATTCCGAAAGGAGAATTCATAGCGTATGGAAATAGTAGTAAAAAGAATAGCAAAGAAGAAGACTTATACGATAGGTCATCTTTATATCCTGAACGATAAGGATGTGAAACGTACCTGGCGTTCGGGGGTAAAAATAGGCGACAAGCGTATCTTTGAGCACAGCTTCGATAAGGCGAAGTTGGACAAGGAGCATTACTTCTGTGATACCCTGGAGCCTACGTGGAGAAACCTCCTGGGTATCGAACTGAAACCGGAAGAAGAGGATGGAAGATACAGCAGGGTATCGGGCAAGAAAGCCCGCAAGATACCGGGTCATACGGCGATACCGGAAGGCTCGTATCCTGTTGTTATCTCGAAATCGCCAAGGTTTAAGAAGTGGCTTCCGCTGGTGCAGGGTGTTCCTGATTTTGAGGGCATCCGCATTCATGCCGGTAATTATCCCGATGATACGCAGGGCTGCATTCTGGTAGGTGAAAATAAATTACAGGGTGCCGTCTTTAATTCCCGCATCTGGTTGTACAGGCTTATCAATGCCATTACCGCAGCAAGGGAAAGAGAGGAGAGCGTTTGGATTACAATCATTTAGTGTTGAATGTTGAGTGTTGAATGTTGATTTTTGAATGTTGAGTGTTGAATGTTGAATTTTTAGTGATTAATTTTTAAAAACAAATTATTATGGTAAAGTCAGTTAATACAAATAAAGTAGAAATGGATAAGAAGGCAGCAGCTGCTGTCGTATTTGAAAACCCTGAATTCGGTAAGATTCGTACCTTGACCGATGGGAATGGAGAACCTTTGTTCTGTGCAAAGGATGTCTGTGATGTGCTGGGGTATAAAAGAGCAAGATGCGCTGTAGCTCAGCTAGTTAACCCACTTGACGCTGTAAAACACAGCGTCAAGGTATCGGGAAGCCTTCGTAAGGATGGAACCCCATCTAAACGACTCCAAAAGATGATCTTCGTCAACGAGAGCGGTTTCTATGCTTTGGTTCTCGGCTCTAAGCTTTCTACTGCCGTGAAGTTCAAAAACTGGGTTACGGCTGATGTGCTGCCACAGATTCGCAAGACGGGTGGTTATATCCCGGTACAGCAGGGAGAGAGCGATGAGGAGACAATCCGACATGCAGAAGAAATCCTCCGTGCTACGCTCAAGGAGAAGGAGAATCTGCTGAAGAAGCAACGTCTGCAGATTGAACAGCAGAAGAAACTTATCGGCGAACAGGATACGGAAATCCGCCGCTTGAATGATGTGGTGGATGAGCAGGTGGTTCGCAACGCCAAGAATGGTGAGAACATCATACAGTTGGAGAATCAGGTGGGTAATCTTTTGCCGAAAGCGCTCTATAGCGATAACGTGCTCGATTCCGTTTCCTGCTTCACTACCACGCAGATTGCGAAGGAACTCGGTATCACAGCGCAGGAGCTGAACCGCTCGCTCTGCGCCCTGCATATCCAGTACTACCAGAGCGGTCAGTATCTTCTTTATGCCGATTACGCCCACATGGGTTTAGCCAAGAGCCGTACCCGCTACAGCGCCTTCCTTGACCCGAAGAGCGATGGCAGACAGGAGAAGATGGGCAGAGCTTACACCCATACCTATCTCGTATGGACCGAGCGTGGACGAAAGTTCATTCATGACCTTGCTCACAGATACTGGGAACTGTGTGAAAAGGTAAAAGGCTTTTCGTCCGTACTTGAACCACTTGCTAAACTTGTATAATCGGGAAAACGACAAGGGTCTATATGCCATGATGAACAGGTGGCGTATAGACCCTTGATTTTTAGAATCTCAAAATGTATTCGTCACCATCTTTAAAGGCATTGGTCCCTTCGAGGTAGCGACGAGTCTCCTCGAAATCCTCACCTATGATGTTGGCACTAAACTGCCGAACTCTTGATATAGCCTTGATGATTACGCTTGGGTCGCTCTTTCTAGTCAAGCGTCTCAATCCATTTAGGTAATCCTCACGAAAGACTGTAGGGATGATAATCTTTGATTGGTCTGCATGGACAAGTTCTGCATTCATCATGATTCTTGAGATACGACCGTTACCATCATTGAATGGATGAACCTCGCTAATCATGAATAGGATAAAGAGAGCCCTAGCGAAAGGAGACTCCAGGGCTTTGTAGAAGTCGAATCCCTTTATCAATGTCCCCCTTACAAGTGTGCAGTCTACAAAATGCGAATCACCGGCATGGTTGTTTTGCGTCTTGAACATACCTGGGTTTCTGTCTGGTCTCGCTGCCATCATAATTCTATGACGGTCTTGAAGAATCTCCATCAGTTCATCGGCGGTACTTGGCGTTCGTCTCATCTCCCGTCTGCTTGCTACGATTTGGAATGTTCCAAGAACATCATGTGAGTCTGCATTTCTTGCTGGCATTGGTTGACCAGTCTCTATGATGCGATAAGCATCTTCTATCTCAAACTCTGTTCCTTCGATATAGTTAGAGAAGTAGCTCTCGAAAAATGCAAAGTTTCTAAATGATGCGGTAGAAACATTCTGCTCGTCCATGCTAGGAAAAGGTTCATTATGAAGCGCCTTGAACAATGTTTCAAACAACTTGACACGTTCTTGGTCAAACGGCACACCTTGAGCTCTGGCTAAAGCACTGCCAGAGGAAAGTATTCCTGAAGGTTTGGTAGAAAGCAAGGCTCCAATAATAGAATTGAGAGTTTCAAACTCTTCTGTCATATTCAGCTGTTTGGCAATCTCTTTAGCCTTGTCACGGAAGCCGTTGATGCCTTCTTCTCCATTAACTACCAACATTTTTTCCAGGTTCTCCTCGATATACGTCCTTGGCAAACATTTGGAAACATTGCCACGAGTCCTGCCTTTTTGAAGGTTTTCAAGCATGCGTCTTTCTGTGCTTGATATATACAAGTTCTCAATGAAAGGCATATCATGGGCTGTACCCATTGGACCTTTCATTAAGTGAACTTTAATACCTGGCAATTCTATGTTTTTGGTGTATTTGTATGTCAAGAAGATATCACCCTCAGATGTTGGTTTAAGTTCAAATGCAGAGCGATGGCTGATAACAGCATGAGGATAGAGTTGTCCTAAAATATAGAATACATTTCTTCTGATGATGTCCTCAGGTGCATCATCCATGTTACTTGTATAGATTCTTGTAGCAATCTTTCTCAGTTTTCCACTTTTCACTTGATTACTACTGCGAATATCAGCAGTACCTACCACTACTTCCAGAATATTATGGATTGTATTATTTTGTGCCATATTTTTCAATTAAACGTTTATTTTTCTGCAAAGATAGCTATATTTTTCGATTAAGAAGAGTTTTTGTGCCATATTTTTCGATTAAGAAGGTGTTTTAAGTAATATTATCCATCGAACAGGCACCAGAACACGATGAACAGGTGGCGTATAGACCATTGATGCAGCCATATCCTTAACCCAGCACAGCCATATTCATAACCCAGCGCAGCTTTCAATCGGGTAGGAGGTAAATGCCTCTTATGAGTAACATTTACCTCCTACCCGATTGGTGATATTCGTAATCTACGTCTCCGTTTATGAATTGCTCAGATTCTTAATGATTTCCAAAGGTAGCTGGGTAGCTTTGGAAACCTGTTCGGCAGAAAGTCCCATCGCCAGCAAACGTTGTGCTGTTTCTGTGTTGGCCTCATGTTTGCCTTCAACTCTACCTTTCTCCATACCTTTCGCCATACATATTTTCCTCCCCAGTTCTATACCCTCCGCAAGACCTTCTTGCTTCGCCGTATCAATGCAGTTCTTGATATCCCGATATGCCATCTTACTTGCTTCATACTCCCTCATTTCCTGCGGAGTAAACTTGGCTATTTCGGCTTCCTCGAAGAGGCGGTCGAAAACCTTGTCGCACAACTCCTTTGGGCGTTGGGTAAGTTTATAGAGGTTCTTCAGCGCATAAAGCCACTTCTCGTAGAGCGTTTCCAATTCTCCTAGTGTCTTATTGAATTTAGCTAGTACTACATAGATAAACTCCTGCTTGTCGTAGGAAATCTTGTGGGTAGCGGTATTGCACAACTGTACATGATGGCGGGTTTTCTCCTTGTCGAAGGCATCCTCATACATGTTGAAATTGAGCAGCGCAACAGTATAGACATGATTGATCTTGAAATCCCAGTCGTTCCCCTTGGGTGCCTGTTCACGGATAGGGAAGGTTGAGTAGAAGAGGGAGCGGTCCTTGAAATACGCCTGATAAGCATTCTGCATTTCAACGATGAACTTCTCGCCGTTTTCGCCCTCACAATATACATCGAAGATGTCTTTGCGGTCGGTATAGACATCTCCGACGTGCTCCGGGTTCAGATACGACACGTCCTTCACAACCTGTCTACCATTAAACAAGCTGTTGAGGAAGCAAATGAGCAAATCCTTGTTCATCGCTGTTCCAAAAATTCGCTTGAAGCCGAAGTCGGTCAGCAAGCTGATGTATCTTTCTTCTGCCTGCTTCATAATCTTCTGTTTTAAAAATCCATGCCGCAAAGTTACGGTTTTATTTTCAAACCCGCAAGAGATTTCAGGGAAAAGTTTCAGAAAATGTTTTATGGTTGTACGCAAGCACATGAAGAAGAATACTCAAGTGGTTCAGTCAGCTAACTCAAGTGGTTCAATCAAGCAACTCAAGTAGTTCTGTAAGCGAGATCAGACGTCTCAGTTAGCTGATGCAGACAAAAAGGGTTCGACTGCTTTTTATCGGTATAGGTAAAGGGAGATAAAGAAAGGTCAAGTAAAGCTTGTTGAAATGCTTTGCTTGACCTCTTTTCGTTTTCGGAAATTTGTATATTGTTTTCTTATTCTTTGTAGTTCTGTGTGATATTACCATTATTGTTTATCACGCTCTGAGGGAATGGGAATATCCACATTTTACTGTCTGGAGTGATGGTATAAGTCTTTCCAGCAAGTGTGCGGCTATAGTTCTGCTTCCAGCCATCGCACTGGTTCCAGCGCTTCTTGTCTATGAAGATATTGACAGAGTAAATGTCCTCATTCATGGTCACCTGCTTCACGTGCTTGATGGCTTCTTCCTTGGTGCTGACTGTGCCTTTGAGGGGCTGATACTTGGCAGGATCGATGCGGTTTACGCGCACCTTGTCGAGATATTCCATGGCTGTATCGTAGTTGCCTTTGTGGGTCTCGCATTCGGCGATGGTGAGATACATTTGGGTAGAGCGAAGACCACCATCATTCCAAAACGAGTTGAGATCAAAAGTTAAATTGAAACCAGTTTCACCCAGCATACTTACTCCGGCATCCATCAGGTAATCATACATCATATTCATATTGCTCATCTTGTCCTTATAGGCATGTCCATCCTCAAAGTTTGCCATGGTAGTAGGGGTGTAAGCATTGAAGCTTTCAGAATTTCCATTTAAGAAATAATCCTCATCGGTTCCTTTCTTGCCACGATTGATAACAGGATAAGTCCCGCCTGTTATAGAACCTTGGGTACTACCAAGATATGAGGTATTATAGTTGTTAATGGTGCCATTGATGTCGATAGCCTGCTTGGCCACTTCTTCTGCCTCGTCATACTTCTGCATGTTGAGCAATGCCAATGCCTTTACGGCATAAGCTGCAGGTTTGCTGAAGCGCATTTTGTTAACGGCAGAGTTAGGAAGACCATCTATCTCAATTGCTTCATTGGCATCCTTGAGTATCTGCTGATAAACTTCCTCAATCGTACTCTTAGGTTGAGCAGTCTGGATATCTTTATCCTCTGTCATCAGGATAATTCCTGGATCTGTAGCAGCTGTAGCTGGATTGTAAGCCTTGGCAAACTTGTTAATCAACATATAGAATGACCAGGCTCTCAATGTCAGGGCTTCGCTTTTCAAAAGTTTCTTGTCTGCTTCAGTACCAGATGCGGCATCAACCTTTGAGAGAATTGGGTTGGCAATCGTGCCGATGTAGCCGTAGAAATTAGTGTAGTCTTGATCACTGGAAGTCAATTCTGCCATCTTGTCCATATTGGCTTCATCGTAAGTCCAGATGATGACGTTGCGGGTCTTAACTGGCTGACTGATGATTGTTGCTACATTGCTGTAGGCATATATCATATCACCAGCCATTTGTCGCATATCAGAGGAACATCCCTCATACTCTTTGTTGAGAAGCATTTCTAATTGGTCGGTTGTGGTAAGCAAGTTCTTGCCCTTTGGCTCCAATTCCGTGAAACTCTCACAAGATGAGAACAGCAATGCTGTGATTGCCAGTAAACTGTATATTGTTTTTTTCATTGTGATCTTACTTTTTATGTTATATGATTCTAGAGATTAGAAACTGATGTTCAGACCAAAGATGTATGAACTTGGATTGCGGAGTCCAAGAGTCTCTGGATCAACATGCACATCGTTGGCTACCCATAGATACTTAGGGTTGTCTATCTGGAAGCGGAGAGAGAGGCGGTTGATGCCTGTTCCTCTGAACCACTCCTGTGGAAAATCATAGCCCAATACGATGTTTCTGATTTTCAGGAAGTCTGCATGATGAATAGCATTATTGCCATAGGTTGTTTCAGAGCCAGTCGTTGTAGAGGCATATCTGCCAATGCCAGGAATGTCTGTTGGGTGTTCTGGCGTCCATGCATTCAGGAAATAGCTGGCGATAGCGGTGCTCCAGGTGCTTGAGAATGTTTCATTATGCGCCAAGGCTCTCATCATGTGACCGCCATAGTAAGCCATCAGAATGCTGAAAGAGAATCCGTTCCATCTTACGCTGTTGTCCATACCCATGATAACCTTTGGCTCGCTCTGACCGGAGTATTCCAAGATGCTTATACTTTTGCCTGTTGCACTGTGAGATTTGCCCCCATCCTCAATGTAGAACAGAGATTGACCCTTCTCGCCTTCTTGGTCGCTGATGCCAGCAAAGCGGTATGACCAGAGGGCACTGGATGGCTTTCCTTTGACGTATGGTCTTTCAATCAACTGGGATGCTCTGTTTGATGGGTTCTCTACATCGGTTACAATATTACTGTTGTGTGACATGGTGAAGTTGGTGGTCCAACTCCAATTCTTACGGCTTGCCCCTCTCAGCCAATCATAAGTAATCTGCAATTCTATACCACGATTGCGCATAGAAGCCATGTTGACGAACATAGAGGTGAAACCCGTTGTTGGGTCGAGGGTGCGATAAGAGAACACATCCTTTGCCACCTTGTTATAATAATCGATGGAACCACGCAAGCGGTTGTCGAGCAATCCGAAGTCGATACCGATGTTGGTAGTGCGGCTCTGCTCCCACTTCAAGTTAGGGTTGGCAGGACTTTCGATGGTGCCGTATGGCAAGTTGGTATATTGATTGAGTTCTCCTGATGTAGCTGTCATATAACTGGTTGCACCTTGATAGATGTTACCAGTCACACCATAGCTGGCACGGAGTTTCAGGAAGTTTACCCATTTGATATCCTTCATGAAGTCTTCATTATGAATCAACCATCCTGCACCTACAGACCAGAGTGGCGTGCCGCGGAACTTGGCGTTCAAGCCATATACATCAGCATAGTCCTTACGGAACGAACCGAACACATTGTATTTCTCATCATAAGTATAGGTGAGGTTGAAATAACCAGAAGCATACTTGTGGTGAGTCTCAGGAACAACTCCCATTCCTTCCTTGATATAAGGATCGAATACAAACTGGCTTGCAGGGAAACCACCTGAGGCGCCAAGGAAAAGAGGTGAATAGTTCATGGTACTCAATGTTCCAAAGTCTATCGTGTGGGTAGAGCTTGTCTGCAACTGGTCGTCATAACCCAGCATTAATGCCTTAGAACCTGTCAGCTTGGTTTCACGGAATTCCAAGCCGGCAATCGCCATGATGTCGTGCTTGCCAAAGGTCTTGGCATAATTCAGCTGTCCACGTGCTGTCCAATAACGTCCGTCACTATTTGTAGTACGGAGCAGACCGCCAGTGGTAGGAACGTAGTTCTTGATAGTGCCATCTGCAGATTGATAATAATAAGCATTACGCATGGTACGCATCACATGACTATCTTGTGTTGCATTCCATTCTACGGTGTTATGATTGGTTTCATATACAAACTGGGCATTGGCAGTCAATCCGTCAATAATCTTGAAGAGCAAATCTCCATGATAGCGCATATACTGACGGCGGGTAACCTGGGTGTTATTGTAATACTCATCCACTGGATTGGAGCTTAAATCCTCAAAAGGAGAACCGAAGGTCATGTAATCATTGCCATCATACCAATAGTGTTGTCCTTTGACGCTTCCATCAGCATTATAGAATGGCATATAGGCTGGTTGTTTCCAGATATCGCTATAGTAGCTATTGTTGTCGTAACCTACTTCCTTACTCTTGCTATAGATGCCATTGATAGTCATGGAGGCTGTGAGCCACTTGGCTACATTGTAAGAACCCTTATATTGGGCATTGAACTGATTGGCGAAATGATTGATCAGTCCGCTGTTGTCATACTTATAGTTGATAGTCAGGTTGTTGGTGAACTTATCGCTGCGGCCACGAAGTGAGAGGTTGTACTGCTGCATCACTCTCTGCTTATATACGGCATCTGCATACTCCTTGGCATAGTTGTTCTTCTTGAAAAAAGCCAACTGGTTCTGCAATTCTTCCTCGGAAATTTCTCCCTTAGCTCGCTGGTAATAGGCATATTCGATAGGAGTTACTGCTTGGGTACCCATAGAGATTGATTGAGCTGTAGTAACGATAGGGTCAGCCACTTCACCATCATTATGGAAGAAATAGTAGTCCCAATACTTGGCCTCCGCATCCACCTGCTGTTCTGGAGTCATATAGAAATTGTCGGCATAATCTACGTTCTTCTTCTCATATACAGTAAGGTTGGCAGCGAAGTCGATGTCAATCTTGCCTGCCTTCTTGGCATTCTTGGTGGTTACTACGATGACACCATTGGATGCACGGGCACCATAGATGGCATTGGCTGCGGCATCCTTCAATATGTTTACGCTCTCGATGTCGTAAGGGTTCAAATCGTCGATGTTTCCCTCTACAGGTACGCCATCCACTACCAGCAATGGGGTGGTTTCGGCATAGAGAGAGGAGGTACCACGGATGGTCATCTTTCCATTATAAGTGGAAAGACCTGCCACGCGACCTTCGAGGTTGTTCATGATGTTGGTGGTGTAACGCTCGTCCAATTTGGCTGAGGTGATGGTGGTGACAGAACCTGTCATCTTAGGTTTGGAAATCTCCTGATAACCTGTTACCACAACATCAGAAAGCTGATTGTCGGTAACCATCTGTATGTTACGGCTTAAAGGTGCTCTACCGCTTCCCAGACGCAATTCTGCATTGCTCATGCCGAGGTAGCTGAATTTTAAGGTGCAAGCATTGGCTGGCACCTTCAAGGTATAGAAACCCTTGCTGTCGGTGATGGTGCAAACCTTGCTGTCGTCGATGCATACGGACACACCAATCAGCGGCTCGCCACTTTCATCGGAGACGACACCGGATACATTACGTACTCGTTCACCTGCTATACGGCGAGTGATAGTCACGATATTACCCTCAATCTCATAACGGCAGTTCACCTTGTTCATCACCTCGTCAAGTACTTGGCGCAACGGGCGGTTGGTGGCATTCATCGTGATGTGTGGCAACTTGGCTGCCAAATCTGTACTGTAGATGAAGTTCAAGCCAGTCTGTTTCTTGACTTCAGCGAAGAACTGTTTCACACTCATCGACTTTGCATTGATGGTTACCGTCTGGTGCTTTGGCTGCTGAGCCATAGCAGTACTGGTTCCTCCACATAGGGTTGCTCCTACAAGCAGGGAGGTAGCGAAAAGGATTCGTTTCATTCTTCCAAATTCTTTCATTCTCTCTTGTTATAAAATTAAACCAATATTTTTATAATTCTATCGTGATGGTCTTGCTCTTTGGCATCAGACAAACATGGCTATCGCAAGCCTGATAGTTGACTATAAAGGTAATCTTACCCGATTTGCCTTCTATCTTCTGACGGAAAATCTGCTCACCTTCAAGGATGGTAGTTTTAGAGCCTGCCATAGGTCTGCCAACAGGTTTCTGAAGTTCGCCTACCAGTTTGACATCGCCTTCTGCCTTGAGGTCATAAGTCGTCTGGATATAAGGGTCCTGATCGCTTACCTTTGCATAGATGTGATAGCCTGGATATATCTTCATGCGGATGATGAGTTCCTTGTCTTTGCCCACAGTGCTGACAGCGGATGATAGGGCAACAGGCTCTTCTTTGGTTGCTTTCTCTTGGATAGGAGCGATGTTGCTTTCATTGAATTCGTAGAATTTGAGAACGCTGTAGTCATTGCCTGGAGTCTTCGGATCGAGATCATTGACCAGCCACAGCCAGCCTCCGCTCTCAGTAAAGAAGAGTTTGCTCTGATATTTATTATACCACTCTCGCCATTGCTTGGCATTGTCGTAACGGAGCAACGTATAGCGATAGAGGATGCGCTTTGCCTTCTCTATGTCTTTGCCTTTTTCCCACATGGAGATAGCTTTGTCAAGGATACGCTTGTCGTTATTGGCGATGCCGATGCTCTTGGCATCTTCATCGAGCTTAATATCATAATCGTTCAGATTGCCATAGAAATATGGGCGATTTTCGGTATAATAGCTTGAATATTTGTCAACATCGGTGCCAAACATTTCATACAGTTCTCCTGCCCTTTCCTTTACATAGTCAATATAGGATGAAATGGGTTGAGGATTTTCTGCCATTTTCATATACATCTTGTCTGTTTCGCTCATCTTGCCGCCAGCAGCAACCACTTTTTGAAGTGAATCCGCCAGATGCTTAATCTGATTGTTGAAATCTTCAATCGAGTTTTTGTAAGCTTCGTAGTTTTCTTTGCTTACGGTATATTTGTGCTCATCAATTGTAGTGCGGGTAGAAATTCCCTCATTGAGTTTGCGGGCAATGATATGATGACCTTTAAACTTGTTGATATAAATAACTGCATTGAGGAAAACCGGCTTAGCTTCTTCTGTCATATCTGCAGGAGACGCAGAGAAACCCCAATGCAAGAAGTTGGCATGGCGACCGATGGCGATGGCTCCATAGCTCTTGGCACTTTCGCCACCCGATATGATTTCTGTATCAGGAGAATCCAGATAGCCCCACTGGCGAGTAACCAAACCTGCCTTATAACCCTTGGTGTTGCTATAGTCTTTATTCTGTACTTTCCACATCGGAATCATATCTGGAAGCTTCTCCTGGCACATTTCTGCATATTCCTTTGCGCCAGCAGGAGTTGGGCGTTTTGTGGTGGTTATCTTCACCTTATAAGGACCTTTGAAGATGGCACTCTTGGTATTCATGTTGTAAGCATGACCAAGAAGGCAGAGACAATACCAGTCGTTTTTCACACCGATATAGCGACCTGTTGTCTCGCTTTCGTCTGCGATGGTGATGACAGGGCGGTCAAAGTTCTCTGGGAAATACTTGGCTGGTATCAGCTTGCTGAATCTGTCATTTTCAATGATTGTGCGACGTGGCTCAATAGGAGTTGGGTCGCCATCAATGATGGTTACATCATAGTCGTATGACATCCTGTAGTTATAGTCTTTTCCTTGTACCGTTTTCACTGTAGTGAAATATGTTTCAAGAAAGACTTTCCAGGCGGCAGTTCTTGTCTCAATACTCTTGGCATGAGCTTCCTTGTCATAGTCTGCTACTCCTAAAGTCTCTATGTCGGAATGACCTCCTACATAGAGTATTTTCAGATTCGTCTTTTTGGCTGTGGCAGCCATTGTTGCGATGCACGCTAACAAGGCTATTGCCATCATTGATAAAAATCTTTTCATGTTGTATATAATATTAATGTTTATATTCTCTGATGTTGATGATGCCTTCCTTGGCAGTTATCTTCAATCTTGTGATATTCTCTATTGCATTGAGAGTCTGTCCCATCGGTTCGTATTTGTCAATGCTGCCTGTGAATCGCAGTTCTTTCATGTCTTCGGATGAGAACTCCACCTTCATGTTGTACCAATGGGAGATAACTTCCATCAGATCTTGCAGCGTGCAGCCGTCGAACAAGAAGTTGCCCGTGTTCCAAGAGGTGTAAAGATTAACATCCACTTGCTGGATGTCTGGTGTTCTGCCTGCTTTCAGGGTTGCCATATCGCCTGGTTTCAACAGGTATTCTTTACCGTACTTGCTGCTCACACCAACTTTACCTTTCACCAGAACAACGCTGGTTACACCTTTTTCCTTCATCGTGTTGACATTAAACTCGGTACCATAGTCGTGTACATCTCCGTTGGCAGTCTCTACTATGAAAGGTCGTTTCTTCGAGTCGTTGGCCACGATGAAATAGGCTTCTCCCTTGAGCTTTACCTTACGCTCGCTGCCTACAAAGTGATTAGGATAGATGAGAGTGGTATTGTAGTTGAGATGCACGTAGGTTCCGTCGTCCAGTACCATCCAGAATTCCTTGCCTTTCTTTGTTATCAGGGAGCTTTCTGTTATTTCGTCGCTTCCAAAGAAACTGTTTCCATCCTTACTGTCAGCTACTTTTTCTGCTTGTGCCAATGCACTCTGTGCATCTTTCACCTTGATGGTTTTGCCGTTGATGGTAAGTGTAGCTCCATTCATGTCATTCTGCTGAACCCGTTCTATGGCTTGATGCAGTTCTGCGGTAATGACGGCTGGTGGGGTGGAACCTTGATGTCCGAAATACATCCATGTACCCATTAATATGAGGGCGATAGCTGCTGCAGCGGCTATGCGTCGCAACCAGATGATGGTAGCTGCTTTGTCATCATTTCTATCTTCCTGTTCCTCTGCATGTTGGAGAGATGCTTTGAATGTAGCTTTTGCTTTCTCGGCATCAATGCTCTTGTAGAGATGGTAGCGTTGGAGAAAATCATCTTCATTCATGAGATGCTCTATTTTGTCTTTTAGCGACGCATCTTGCTCTACCCTTGATAAGAGCTCCTTGCCTTCTTCCTCTGAGATTTCGCCAGTCAGTAATTTACTGACGAGTGTATTGATATCAATATTCTTATTCATATTTTCTAATACTTTTGTGATAGAATTATTCTCTGTATTTACTATTATAACACACTCGGGTGCGTTTGTGGTTACAAAAATCAAGAAAAAAGTGAAAAAAAGTTGCATTTTTTAATTTTACTGCATAAAAATGCGTATCTTTGCACTCATGAGTGAGAAAAGTGATATTGAAATTGCAATAATTTGCCAATGGGATAATCAGGCCATCGAGTTGTTGTACGATAAATATTATCGTGCCTTGGTGAGTTATGGTTGTCAGTTTGTGGAAATGACCATTGCAGAAGATATCGTGCAGGATCTTTTCTCTGTTCTATGGGAACGTCGCCCTTTTTTCAACAGTATTTCCAAGTTTTCCGCCTATTTATATAATACGGTGCATAACTCTGCTCTCAATCACCTGCGTCATCAAGCGGTACACAACAACTATCGGCAGAGTATAGTTGATAATCTGCAGGAGTTTATGCTGGTGGATGATACCTTGGATATTTTTAATAAGGAAGAAATCTATCGTCAACTCTTTGCTGCGATAGATGAGTTGCCTCCTCGCCAAAAGGAAGTCTTTCTACTTTGTATGGAGGGGAAGAAAAACAGGGAGATTGCAGAGCAACTGGACATCTCCGCTGAGACGGTGAAGGTACAGAAGCGTCGTGCGATAGCTCGATTAAGGGATAAACTTTCTCCTATGTTAATTGAAATTATTCTTGTTCTGATAAGAAAAAGTTTTGATGCCTAATTACTTCTCCGTTCAGCGTCTTTATGCGGAACTTTCTTCTGGGAGTATAGTTTATTCATATAGAATTAAAGTGTTTTCTATATGCTTATAACATATAATAAGCGGCATTCCTTGGATATGAATGCCGCTTATCATATAATTCGATATTTTTCAGAGTCATCTATGAAAGATTTGTCTTCTAGGTTTTCACAATCTTTCGGTCTTCTCTTATTTCAGATATTCTCCGAAATCAGTCAATCTCATATCACCCTTCTTCAGGAAGGTATCGTGCATGGCGAGGGCGGCACGCATGCTCTGTGGCTCGTGGCCCTTCTCGGCAAACTTCAGATACTCACGGAGCATTGGACGGTAATCCGGATGGGCACAGTTTTCGATAATCTCCTTGGCACGGCGCAATGGGCCTTTGCCACGGAGATCGGCTACTCCCTGCTCGGTAACAATCACATCCACATCGTGCTCGGTACTATCCACGTGACTGCACATCGGAACAATGGCAGAGATGCAACCGTTCTTGGTGGTACTCTGTGTGGTGAAGATAGAGATGTAACCATTGCGCTCGTAATCGCAGGAACCGCCGATACCATTCATCAGCTTGCTGCCGCAGATATGGCTGGAGTTCTCATTGCCGTAGATATCGCACTCAATGGCGGTGTTCATGGCGATGACACCCAGACGGCGGATGACCTCAGGAGAGTTTGAAATCTCACTCTGGCGAATGGTGAGATGCTTCTTGAAGTAATCAATATCATCATACACCTCTTTCAATGTATCGTTTGTTACGGTGAGCGAAGAGCAGGAAGCATCCTTGATTCTTCCCTCGCGCATGTATTTTACCACGGCATCCTGAACCACCTCGGTATAAACGCTGAATACCGGCACGTTAGGGTTCTGTCCTAATGCCTCAAGAACGGCATTGGAAGTTACGCCCACTCCGCTCTGCAAAGGCAGGAACTGAGGAGGAATATGTCCCTTCTTCAGGTCGCTGACCAGGAAATCGGCCACATTGTGTCCCATCTGTTCCGTCACAGGGTCGAGAGGCTTGAAAGCACGCGCCTCCTCCGGAATGTTGCATTCTATCACACCCACAATCTTATGTGCATCAATCTCCACATACTCCTTACCTATTCTATCGCCTACGTTCATGATAGGGATAGGAGTGCGGAATGGGCATTCTGCTATCTCATATACATCGTGAAGATAACGGGAAGCTGGACTGTGGAAGGTATTCTTCTCGATGAGCACCTTCTTGGCAAGGCGGACGATGGTAGGAACAATGCCGCCGGCAGAGGTCAGGAATGCCTTGCAGGTGGTTTCGCCTTCTTCCAAATCAGAAACTTCGATGATGGCAAGGTCTATTTCGCCATAGAAACCACGGCGCAGGCGCTCAGCCATGTGGCCGAGGTGCATATCCTCATAATCAATCTCGCCCAGGTTGGTATGAGTTCTAAAGTCCTTGTTGGTAGAAAATGGCGCACGGAACTTGATGGCATGGGCTGCTGCCATGTCACCTTCGATACTCTGCGAGGTAGAAGCACCCGTGAGGATGCCCACCTGGAAAGGTCTGCCCGCCTCGTGCTCAGCCACGGCTCTCTTGGAGAGTTCGCGGAAGGTTGCCTTAGGCACGCCGTTTGGTGTGAAACCACTCAATCCGATTGTATCTTGATCGTTAATCATTGCTGCCGCTTCGGCAGCACTCAATCTTGTATATGCCATTTTCTTCTAACTTAATACTCATTAGCGGAACTTATAGCCGCTTTCTTGATAATTGATAACTGTTTGCGGCTGCAAAGTTACACATTATTTTCGATATACGCTAATAATTTGATAATTTTATGCAATTAATTGGCAAAAAACTTACAAATAGTGAATAGATATACAAAAACTGCTTACTTTATGCAAAAAGATAGCCGAAAGTTTGGATGACATTGCCCTATAAGCGTGAATGACCTTAATTTTTCTTTGGATTACAGTTTACTTGTTTGCAGTCTGTTTGAATCCTGTATCTTCCGCTGACCATGATTGCCATTTACACTCGCCGACTTCCATTTCAGAGAACTGTGCAGTGAATGAATGGTCAACCGGGCTTGCCGCATATATTCCGAACGAGATTTCCCCATCACCCTTATCCAAATGGAATGTACGCATCTGGTGGAAAGTGGTACCGTCAGGACTTGTCTCTATATAATAGTCGCTTCCCCGACGACTAAGGCGATACCACATTTCCTTTATGGAAGATGGAATATCATGCGTAGCCCAATCGGAATATCCGTTGTTTGTCACCACACTGCCCAATCTCTGGTATTCCTCGTTCTCGTATTCGATTGACGCCTTCATCCAATTGTCACTGTCAAGATAGATTGCGATACCGCACTGGTCGAACAGGGCCGAACTGTTGAACGATGTCTTTACAGTAAAAGAAAAGAACTTGTCGGAGGTTTTCATTTGCAGCACCGGAGCATTGTCGTTGCTGAACCCATAATAGGTGCGCTGCCACAAGTCTGTGTGAGGTTCTGAAACGATTGTAATCAAAGAGTCCGTGATAGTGTATTGTTTGGGCTCACGAATCCAAAACAAGTTTTCAGCCACAAATGGCTTTAAGATTGTATCATTTTTTTCCATATTCGATTTATTTGCTATTGATGATTGTTGTTTTTTCTCATTTTGACATGACAGCAGAGTGCATGCAAGCAGCGACAATGCTATGAAAAATTGATTTCTCTTCATTTGTCGAAATGTTTAATATGTTTGTTAAAATCTGATAATAGTGCTGAGGCATGGTGTTTATTCCCCGTCGAGCTTACCTATGCGAAAATTGGCAACAGCCTCTTGCTTAAGCGACACTTCCGTAAAATAGCAGGTGTGTGCATCGTCTTTAGGACTTTGGGAACTTAGGCCAAGAAGTGTGATACCATTCTCTCCGCCGTTTTTAGACTTTGTAAAACGGATTCCTCCTACATTGATATTGCAGGTAGCGAGTTTAACGTTTTCCGTTAAGACTTTCTTGTCAGAACTTCCTTCTTTTTTCTCTGACTCTTTCTGGATGCATCCAGTCATAGCAAGACTTGCTATGATTGCGATAAATACTAATTTTCTCATTGTAACATTGATTTGATGTTTATTAAATTGCAACTTCCTTGTGATTTATTTGCGGTTGCAAAATTAGAGAAAATTTACGATATGTGCAATACTGATTTCTAACCAATTTTCGAATCAGGCATGCACATTAAATAAGGTTCATTCTTAATGCAATTTCTACTGCGGCTGCGGTATTGGCAACTTTTAATGACGCTAAAATATCCTGACGATGGCGATTAACCGTATAAATGGATATGTTTAACTTGTCGGCAATTTGTTTGCTTGGTACTCCTTTAGCTATTAATGACAGTATTTCAAGTTGTCGGCGGCTAAGAATTTTACGGTCACTCGCTTCGTATATGTCTCGTCCAACCGTTTCCCCGGTCAATAGATTAACAATTATTCCATCTTGTCGGTTATGGGAAATAGGGTACGGGATGTAAGTGCATAGACCGAGTAAAACACTACCGTTGGCACTACAGCTGAAATATCTCGTTGTATGGAGTATCTTGACTTTTTCATTGTCTCCGGCCCGGTAAAAATTAAGGATACATGAAGCTGAAAAATTTGTCATTTCTTTTATTGAACGTTCTTTTATAAAGTTGAAGAAACGAAGTTCCAGTACATGACGTTCAATAAGTTCGTCTTCTTTTGCATGACAGAATACGATGTCCTCAAAGGCAGAATTACGATCTACCATATATTCTGGAAGATTCATTATAGTTTGACCGAATCTTCCAGAATAAATATGGCATTCTTTATTTTGAAAATCTGATACAACTGCTATGCCTTCTGTTGCTAATGCATAACCATTTGCACACGCTTTTGCTTGAGCGAGTAATAGTTCCCTGTTATCCGAGGCTTCAAACTCTTGATCTGTCAAAAGCGATTTTAGTTCATTTTCTTGCTTCATTCTGAATTGATATCTATTCGCACCATTACAGAGTAGTGCCATTTAAATTTTGTTGCAAAATTACTAATAATAATTGATTTAGATCACAAGCTTCTCTTAAAATATATTAATTGAACATGAAGTCGAAATAGAGTTGGTTATCATTAAATGTTGCTTAACCCACTTGAACAACTTATGACAAGCTTTATATATTTGAAGCCTATCATACAGAGAGAATTGACCATGGAAAATCTGTTCCATTGATATTTTCGAGGATTTTAATAACATTTTGCGAATGATTTGTCGGATATATCAGAAAAATGAGTTAACTTTGCACTCAAAATATAAATAATATAAAAGAAAGGTTCATACAAGATGGAACAGAAATTACTGATTTACAACACTCTCACACGTACGAAAGAGAGATTCACTCCGCTCCACGCTCCTAACGTGGGCATGTATGTTTGTGGCCCTACCGTGTATGGCGATCCGCATCTCGGTCATGCACGACCAGCCATCACATTCGATATACTCTTCCGCTATCTCAAGCACCTGGGCTATAAGGTTCGCTACGTTAGAAACATTACCGACGTGGGCCACCTGGAGCACGATGCAGATGAAGGCGATGACAAGATTGAGAAGAAGGCTCGCCTGGAGCAGTTGGAGCCAATGGAAATTGCGCAGTACTACACCAACCGCTACCACGATGCCATGGAGGCGCTGAACGTACTCCCTCCTAGCATTGAGCCTCATGCCACAGGCCATATCATCGAACAGGAGAAACTGGTTCAGGAAATTCTGGACAATGGCTATGCATACGAGAGTAACGGCTCTATCTACTTCGACATCGAGAAGTATAACAAGGATCATAAGTACGGTATCCTCTCCGGACGTAACCTGGAGAACGTTATCAACGAGAGCCGCGAGCTGGCTGGTATCGGCGAGAAGAAGAACCAGGCTGACTTCGCCCTCTGGAAGAAGGCTTCACCAGAGCACATCATGCGCTGGCCTAGTCCTTGGAGTGATGGTTTCCCTGGCTGGCACTGCGAGTGTACTGCGATGGGACGCAAGTACTTGGGCAGCCACTTCGATATTCATGGTGGCGGCATGGATTTGATTTTCCCTCACCACGAGTGCGAGATTGCTCAGGCTGTGGCTTCTCAGGGCGACCAGATGGTTCATTACTGGATGCACAACAATATGATTACCATTAACGGTCAGAAGATGGGTAAGAGCTTGGGTAACTTCATTACCCTGGAGCAGTTCTTCACTGGCAATCACGACAGTCTGGAGCAGGCTTATTCGCCAATGACCATCCGCTTCTTCATCCTCTCTGCTCACTACCGCAGCACCGTAGATTTCTCTAACGATGCATTGAAGGCTAGCCAGAAGGGATTGGAGCGCCTGATGAATGGTTTGAACGACCTGGAGCGTGTGCCTGTGGCTAAGCAGAGCGATGAGCAGGTGAAGAAGTTTGTAAGCGAATTGCGCCAGCGCTGCTACGATGCGATGAACGATGACTTCCAGACTCAGCTCGTTATCAGCTATCTCTTCGAGGCTTGCCACGTAATCAACACAGCCCTCGACCACAAGGCAAACATCTCTGCTGAAGACCTGAAGGAGCTTTCAGACACCATGCATCTCTTCACCTTCGACCTGCTCGGTCTGAAGAGTGAGAAGGGAGCCAACAATGATGCCCGCGAGGAGGCTTATGGCAAGGTAGTGGATATGGTTCTCAACCTGCGTGCCAAGGCTAAGGCTGATAAGGATTGGGCTACCAGCGACCAGATTCGCGATGCCCTGGCTGAAGCCGGTTTCGAGGTAAAGGACACCAAGGATGGTGTTACCTGGAAACTGAACAAATAATATTTAAAAAGAGGGTGCATCATCAACTTATGACGCACCCTCTCTTTTTATTTTTGTACTGCTGCAGAATCTTTCTTCCTTGCAGCAAGTGAATCTTTCTGTCTGCCAGATATAGAATCCCGCAACATCTTGTCTTTCTTACTCTTATATTCCTTATACTCTTTTTCGTAATAATGGGCAAAGTTGGCGAAAGGCTCTGTCGTTACCTCATCGCTCGATGCCGTATAGGTATTTCCGTATGGATCGGATGCCTTGATGATGATTCTGGCATTCGGATTCCTAGGAGTATAATAATATAGGTGGTTCATGATGAGATAACCATTCCCCTTGCTCACGAACCGGTAAGATACACTCTCGCTATATTTATGATGATAGCCTGCGGCAAAGGCATCCTGCCCCTTTCCGCTGAGGCGCCCCATCAGATATTCCTTGCCATCCTCTACGGCTACCACGCGCCAATGACTGGTAGCATTGAAGACATTGGCTACCAGGATATTCCTGTTGTTTGCCAACTGCCAATCCCTAGAGTATTTCTCGCCGTTGAAATCGGTCTGCGCACGAAACAAGGTCATCTGCTTGTTCTTATCCCAGAAAGTTCCCTTGTAATAGCAGTTGCTGATGCTGGTACCCACAAAACTGTATACATAATATCCATTTGGAGTTCCGCAGATGTTGATATTCGACTGCCATATATTGCCACAGGCGGCAGCATGACAATGCTCCATCACATCCTCTCCCTTATAGTTGATTTCGTGGTTGCAGGCAAAATGAGTATGTCCGCAGAAGAGTTCGTAACCGCCCTTAAACTGTTTCAGCAAAGAAAGCAGGAGCGAGAGACGGGAAGAAGAATAATGCCCCTGCTCATTGGCATTGCTCAGCGGCTTCGCCTTGCTGAAAGGCGCATTACCGAAGGTAAAAGGAATATGATAACAGAGTACCACCTTCATATCCTTTGGCGTGAGGGCGAGATCCTGCTTCAGCCACTTCACCTGGCGCTCACGTAATTCTCCAGGAGAATAATAAGACATGCCGCGGTGGAAGAAGCAGTTGTTGATGCAGACATAATGCACATCGCCACGGTTGAAGGAAAAATCGGTAGGACCGAAATTCTCCTCCCATTTCCTGCGGTAGAGCGCTTTACCATCCTGGTCGTGATTGCCGATGACGGAGAAGAGACGCATCTCTGAAGAGCCCAATGCCTGGCGTATCTGACGCTCCAGTTTGGCGTTGTAACCGCCATAATACTGTACATCATCGCCCATGCTGAGCCCGTAGACCGGTGTTCCGGCAGGCAGCGAACTGATGGTTTGCCTGATGTCCGCCATCGTCTGGGTAGTGAATCTTTCTACATCGCTCTTCTTGATGGGATTATCATCCGGAGAAGTATAGTAAGGGCTGTAGGCATTGGTAACCTGCGGATCGCCGATGACTATCATCTTATAGTGAATCTCCTTGCCGCCCGGCAGTCGGGTGAGGGTGAAGTTATAGGTTTTCTTCCCCTTGGATACCTTTTGGTAGAAGAAAGCCGTGCGATCGGTCTTAGAATGGGTAGGAACCTCACAATCGGCTGGAACAGAATAGTATATGAATTTTGCCAGGCTGTCTCGCTTCATCTTATATCTGCCCTGTGCATCGGTTTTCACACAGTTGAATCCATCGCTCACGATGACGCCAGCCACTCCCTTTCCTTCTTTATCTCTTAAAGTTCCGGAGATATTGAAATCCATTTTCTTCACAGGTTTCTTCTTCAGTGTATCTGCAGGCTGTGGCTTGAGCCGGAGAACCGGTGGAGTTTTCACCAGGTTCTGTATCTGTTTCTTGGGGTAGAGCAGGTGCAAGGTGATGCCTATTGCTACGAGTGCGCAGCAAGCAACCGACAGAACCCCTATGTATAATTGTTTCTTTTTCATGAGTACAAAAGTACGGCTTTATTATGGTAATGCAGCATATATTCATTTAAAAAACTCTAAATATTACCTTAGGGTAACTTACCTTAGGGTAATATTTCGTAACTTTGTACCAAATTACTAGGAATATGGCAAAATATCTATCACCATTTCAATTTGGTACATTAGCCACCAATGAGGATTTTATCGACAGACAGGAAGACAGGGCTTTGCTCAAGCAATTACTGTCCTCCCATATCAACGTGATGCTGATTTCACCACGCCGATGGGGTAAATCATCGCTAGTGAAAAGGGCGATGAGCGAATTGGCTGGTGAGGATAATAACGTAAGAATCTGTTATATCGATGCCTTCAGCATCGGCTCTGAATCTGAATTTTATCGCACTTTTGCCAGTCAGGTTATAGCTTGTGCTTCCTCTAAAATGGAACGGTGGATAGAGGATGCAAAGAAATTCCTGACAGGTGTGATACCGCAGGTTGTAATCAACGACCAGGTGACCGACTTCATGGCTTTCGACCTGAAGTTTGTGCCACAGGAGCGTGATAAGATGACGATTCTCCAACTGCCTGAGTTGCTGGCAAAGGAAAAGGGCATCAGGATTATCGTCTGCATAGACGAGTTCCAGCAGTTGGCTAACCTTCCTGAGTATAAGGATATGGAGGGAAAGATGCGCTCGGTATGGCAGCAACAGCAGCTTACCTCTTACTGCCTCTACGGCAGCAAGCGAAACATGATGCTCAATATCTTCAACAATTCCAATAGTCCTTTTTATCGCTTCGGACAAGTGATTTTCATGCAGAAGATAGCTAAGGAGCATTGGATTCCATTCATTCTGTCATCTTTCGAGAAGACAGGAAAGTCAATCTCTGCAGAGATGGCAGAGCGGATCTGTGATGCCGTGGCGTGCCATTCCTGGTATCTCCAGCAGTTGTGCTATTTTATCTGGAGTTTCACGGTTTCGGAAGTGACGGAAGATATATATCATCTGGGATTGAAACAGGTACTCAACATCAATACCCCGATGTTTCAGAATGATACGGAGAATCTCAGTTCCACCCAGATAGAGATGCTTAAGGCTATAGCCAATGGCGAACAGCATTTCTCTTCGCAAGCCGTGAAACAAATCTATAATCTTGGTAATCCGAATACGATTGTCAAGAACAGGAAAACGCTCCAGAACAAAGATATTATCGAAAAGCAAAACGATGCTTTTGTCTTTGTTGACCCGATATACCGGCTGTGGTTTAAGGAGGAGTATTGTAGATAGAAACTATGTAAATTAAAAGAAATAATATAAGGAGAAGAAAGATAATGGCAAACGATAATAAAGGTCTTACACCGATGATGAGACAGTTTTTCGAGATGAAATCGAAACATCCCGAAGCGCTGCTGCTCTTCCGTTGCGGTGACTTCTACGAAACTTACTGCGAAGATGCGGTGGAGGCATCCCGTATACTCGGCATTACGCTGACACGACGCAACAATGGCGGTTCTACGGGCACGACCGAGATGGCAGGATTCCCTCATCATGCTCTGGATACCTATCTGCCTAAACTCATTAGGGCGGGTAAGCGCGTAGCGGTATGCGACCAGCTGGAAGACCCGAAGAAGAAACGGCTCGAAATAAAAGGTAAGAAGGGACTGAGCCAGATGGACAAGATGGTGAAGCGAGGTATTACTGAACTCGTTACACCGGGTGTGGCGATGGGAGATAACGTACTGAACTACAAGGAGAACAACTTCCTGGCAGCCGTACACTTCGGCAAGACCGCCTGCGGTGTGAGCTTTCTGGATATCTCGACCGGAGAGTTTCTTACCGGCGAGGGAACCTACGACTATGTAGAAAAACTGATGGGCAACTTCATGCCGAAAGAGGTGCTCTACGACCGCGCCCGAAAGAATGACTTCGAGAAATATTTCGGCAGCAAATACTGTACCTTCGAACTGGATGACTGGGTTTTCACCGAACAGACAGCCCTGCAGAAACTCCTGGGACATTTCAAGACAAAATCTCTGAAAGGTTTCGGTGTAGAGCATCTCAAGAACGGCGTGATAGCCAGTGGTGCCATCATGCAGTATCTCGAGATTACCCAGCATACACAGATTAATCATATCACCGCCCTTTCACGTATCGAAGAAGATAAGTTCGTGCGTATGGATAGGTTTACCATCCGCAGTCTGGAGCTGGTTGCCCCTATGCAGGAAGACGGTTCTTCTCTCCTGAATGTCATCGACCGTACGGTAACGGCGATGGGCGGACGTATGCTCAGACGCTGGCTGGTCTTCCCATTGAAAGATGTGAAACCTATCAACGAGCGTCTCGACATCGTGGAATATTTCTTCAAGGAACCGGAATTCCGTCAGCTTCTCGATGACCAGCTGCATCGCATCAGCGACCTGGAGCGTATCATTTCCAAAGTAGCCGTGGGTAGAGTTTCGCCTCGCGAAGTGGTTCAGCTGAAGAATGCACTTGAAGCCATCAAGCCTATCAAGGTGGCATGCCAGCATGCTACGAACGAGGCTCTGAAGCGGGTAGGCGAGCAGCTGAACGTATGCGAGACCCTGAAAGACCGCATCGCCAGGGAAATACAGCCCGATCCGCCACAGCTGGTCAATAAGGGTGACGTGATAGCCGACGGATTCAATGCCGAACTTGACGACCTTCGTGCCATCAGCCGCCACGGCAAGGATTATCTGCTCAAGATACAGGAAAGGGAGATAGAAAAGACAGGAATTTCGAGTCTGAAGGTAGGTTACAATAATGTTTTCGGATACTATCTGGAGGTGAGAAATACCTTTAAGGATAAGGTGCCTGAGGAGTGGATACGCAAGCAGACGCTGGCTCAGGCAGAGCGTTATATCACCCAGGAACTGAAGGAATATGAGGAAAAGATTCTCGGTGCAGATGAGAAGATTCTGGTATTGGAAGCACAGCTCTTCAACGAACTGATAGCTGCCATGCAGGAGTATATTCCGCAGATACAGATCAATGCCAACCTCATCGCCCGTATGGACTGTCTTTTGTCATTTGCAAAGACATCTGACGAGAACCGCTACGTGCGCCCTATCGTCGATGATTCTGAGGTGCTCGACATCAAGCAGGGCAGGCATCCGGTGATTGAAACCCAACTGCCGCTGGGCGAACGCTATGTACCTAACGATGTGCTGCTCGATACCGAGAAACAGCAGATCATGATGATTACCGGTCCTAACATGGCTGGTAAATCGGCTCTGCTGCGCCAGACTGCCCTTATCGTGCTGCTGGCACAGGTAGGATGCTTTGTTCCGGCAGAAAGTGCGAGGGTAGGACTGGTTGACAAGATATTTACGAGAGTAGGAGCCAGCGACAATATCTCTCTGGGTGAATCAACCTTTATGGTAGAGATGACCGAGGCAGCTAATATATTAAATAATGTATCGCCACGTTCATTGGTTCTCTTTGATGAGTTGGGAAGAGGAACTTCCACCTATGACGGTATTTCCATTGCCTGGGCTATCGTGGAATATCTGCACGAACATAAGAAGGCGCAGGCACGTACGCTCTTTGCTACCCACTATCATGAGCTCAACGAGATGGAGAAGAACTTCCCTCGCATCAAGAACTTCAATGTGAGTGTGAGAGAGGTGGACGGAAAGGTAATCTTCCTGCGTAAACTGGAACCGGGAGGCAGTGAGCACTCTTTCGGCATCCATGTGGCAGAGATTGCCGGTATGCCCCGCAGCATCGTGAACCGTGCCAATGTGATTCTCAAACAGTTGGAGGATGACAATGCCGGGGTAGGCGGTGCCGGTAAACCGAACGTACAGCACATCGATGAACCTAAGGATGGTGTGCAGCTCAGTTTCTTCCAGCTCGATGATCCTGTACTGACGCAGATACGTGATGAAATACTCGGGCTGGATGTGAACAATCTCACTCCGGTAGAGGCATTGAACAAGCTCAATGACATCAAGAAGATTCTACTGGGAAGATAAAAATATAAATCCCTCCCCGTGGCAGCAGATGCTGTTGCACGAGGAGGGATTTTTATAATATGAAAATAAGTCGTCAAATATTATTTTGCCTCTACGTTCTTTTCTTTCGCTCTCTTTGTGCTGGAAGCGATGCTCCATACACCGGCGATGATGAGTGGAATGCTCAATATCTGTCCCATATCCATAGGCAGACCTGCCTCGAATGCTACCTGAATCTCCTTGGTATATTCGATGAAGAAACGGAAGGTGAAGATGAGAGTAAGGCAAAGACCGAAATAGAAACCGGTGCCTACGCTCTTAGGACCTCTCTTCTTGTAGATGAAGAGGATGAGGAGGAAAAAGCAGAAGTATGCCAATGCCTCGTAGAGCTGACCCGGATGGCGTGGATACTGGTCTTCGCGAACGAAGATAAATGCCCAAGGCACATCGGTTACCTTGCCGATAATCTCTGAATTCATCAGATTGCCCAAACGGATAAAGGTGGCTGTAATGCCTGAGCAGATACCCATATTATCGAGCACTACCCAGCCGCTCACCTTCATGTTGCGGCAATAGAGCCAGATGCCGACGAACATGCCGAATACGCCTCCGTGGCTCGCCAGTCCCTCATAACCCGTAAACTTCCAACTGCCGTCTGGCATGTGGTGAACTGGTATCAGCATCTCGATGAAGTGATCCCACTGGGTGAGGAAATATTCCGGCTGATAGAAGATGCAGTGTCCCAAACGGCCACCTATCAGTACACCTAAGAAGATGTAGAGAAACAGTGGGGAGAACTTCTCATCTGAGAGCCCCTGCTGCTTGTAAAGCTTGCTCATGAGCAGATAGCCCAGCAGCAGACCAATCATCCAGCAGGTGGAGTAGTAGCGGATGGTCATAGGACCCAGATGAGCCAGAATAGGATCTGGGTCCCATACGATATAGTTAAGCAGATTTGCTATCATAACCATAGAAGAATAGGATTATACATTGAACCGGAAGTGCATGATGTCACCATCCTGTACGACGTACTCCTTGCCCTCGATGCCGAGCTTACCAGCCTCGCGAACGGCAGCCTCTGAGCCATACTTGATATAGTCGTCGTACTTGATGACCTCTGCACGGATGAATCCCTTCTCGAAGTCGGTATGGATGACGCCGGCACACTGAGGAGCCTTCCAGCCCTTGTGATAGGTCCATGCCTTGACTTCCATCTCACCAGCGGTGATGAATGTTTCGAGGTTCAGCAGGGCATATGCCTTCTTGATGAGTCGGTTTACGCCGCTCTCTTCCAGTCCGAGTTCTTCGAGGAACATCAGTTTGTCCTCGTAGGTTTCGAGCGATGCGATGTCTTCCTCTGTCTTGGCAGCGATGACCATGCACTCAGCACCTTCTTCCTTGGCGATTTCCTCTACCTTCTTGCTATACTCGTTGCCGGTCTTGGCAGAAGCCTCGTCAACATTGGCTACGTAGAGCACAGGCTTGGTAGTGAGGAGGAAGAGGTCGTGAGCCACCTTCTGCTCTTCCTTGCTTTCGAAAGTAACGCTACGAGCGTTCTTTCCCTGCTCCAGTTCGGCCTTGTAAGCCTCCAGAACGGTAACCATCGTCTTAGCATCCTTGTTGCCTGCTGCAGCAGTCTTCTTCTGCTTGGTGAGCTGAGATTCGATAGTTTCCAGGTCCTTGAGCTGCAACTCTGTATCGATGACGCTCTTATCCTCCAAAGGATCAACCTTAGCGCCACCCTCGCGAACGATGTTGTCATCGTCGAAACAGCGGATTACGTGGATGATAGCATCGCACTCACGGATATTTCCCAAGAATTTATTACCAAGACCTTCGCCCTTGCTGGCACCCTTTACGAGACCTGCGATATCCACGATTTCGCAAGTAGCTGGGACGATGCGTCCTGGGTGAACAATCTCTGCCAACTTGTTGAGTCGCTCATCTGGTACGGTGATGACGCCCAAGTTTGGTTCGATAGTACAGAAAGGGAAGTTAGCTGCCTGTGCCTTCGCACTAGACAGACAGTTGAACAGTGTAGACTTACCCACGTTTGGGAGGCCTACAATACCACATTTTAATGCCATTTTATCTTTAAACGTTTAAATTTCCGGTGCAAAGTTACACATTATAAATGAAAGATACGAAGAAATCGTGGAAAATTAACTAAAAATCATAGATGGCGAGTGAAATCCTTACATCTTCTCTAGTTATAGAATTGTGATGGATATTATTTCTTTTTGCTATTCTTTTTGGTCAATGTCTTTTCGTCAGATTTCAATCTGCGTTCTACTTTCTTGACATCTTCACCTGCTGGAAGATCTTCTGGCACAATGCCACGTTGGAGCATCATATTACGAACAGCCTTATTATTATCGACATGTTCTTGACAGATAGTTTGCTGACCATGTAAATCCTTTTGCTGAACGTTGACAGAAGTCATTTCTGCAGCAAAATCTTTGGCTTTAATATTGAGTGTTGGAAGGAAATCTGCTAGCGGTCTGCTGTTGGGAGCACCCAATTTACGTTTGAGAAGAGCCGTGTCGAGATTAAATAAAGCCTTGTCACCTAGTGAGCGAATGATGGCAAAGCCTTTGCTGTCCACCCCTCTTTCATACAGCACACCAGAGAGACGCTTCTCTGTTTCTGCAAGTTTTGCACGTGCTTGTACACGTTCGTATTCCAGCAAACGCTTTTGCACCAATTCTGCTCGGCGAGTTTGTACGGCAAAGTAGTTTTGGGCAAAAGAGATTTGTGGCTTGCGTGGATCGCCATTTTGGGCAATAAGGTAGCAAGCATAACGAGTCAGCATGTAGTCTTTGACTTCACGCTGAGCACCTTTTGCAAGATTTATCATTTTGCTGACGTCAGCAAAATGATATGATACTTCTTGCCCTGCATTGGTACATGATGCTTTTGCCTTTTCGATAATTCCTTCGAAATTACGCCATTGGCTATAACCTAACACTTGTGCAAGTTCTCTTGCACTCCAACATTCTACGCCTTCGTATTCGTTGGCAATAGCTTCGAATTGCTCGAACAATTCTTTGATTTCTTCTTCCTTCATAATTGCTTATTTTTATGATATTTCGGCAAAGTTACGCTTTTTATTTGGTAGCTGCAAGGAAATCTTTAGTTATTTTTCATTTTTTACTTTTGGAAGAATATTGTTTATTTTTTTAGGAAAAACTCTTTGTCTTCTTTAAGCTTGTTATAGATTTCATCGTCAAACTCTCGGATGTCTTCGTCAGTCAATACTCCGTCATAGTATAGGTAACATACGGTGATGTAATATCTACCTCCTGACATCCCATCGTATCGGCGAGCGATATGCTTGTCGAATTGGTATACCTTATCATATAGTTTGAGGTATGCATCGTGTGCATCCTCTGCTGATGCGTTCTTGTTCATGAAATCTTTGGTGGATTGCATGAACTTGGCACACTCTCGCTGCAAGCCCAAATTAATGAGCTTGCGAGCTGTTTTCTTCTGAGACTTCGTTAATTCTATCATGTTCTAAACGTTTCTTTTCTTTTTTAGCCTTATTTCTTATTGATATACATTTCTTGCAGATGTGCAGTCTGTGTCCTTTACCACTGAACGACTCGTTGGATTTATACTCTCCACACATCTTGCAATAATGTCCTTGATGCTTATGTTTCTTTTTACCCATGACTTATTTTGCAAACAACTTGCCGATGAGATTCAAGAGATTAGAGACAGTCTCTTTGCTCTCTATAGGAATCTTGATGGAGGTTTCACCTGTCTGCTCGTCTTTCTCAACGATGGAATCAACCAGTTGGGCAGTGGCTTCTGGCGACTTCAAGGTCTCTGCTAAGCCTGAGAGGAAAGATATTCCTTGGGCTACCAAATCCTTTGGCTGATTTGAGCGATTAGTGACGGATTCTCTGTTCGAAGATGAATTCGTTTGCTGCTGGATGGAAATCTCTTTTTTTTTTCCTGGTGGTCTTCTTGGCGCTGTTGCCGTTTTGACCAACTGTCTGCTTATTGTTCTTTGCCATTGTTATGTTGCTTTATTTAAAACGTTTAAATATATTTGATGCAAAGTTACACATTATAAATGAAAGATACGAAGAAATCGTGGGAAATTAACTAAAAATCATAGATGAGGGAAGAATCAACGATGGTAAACCGACAGAAACGCTTGAGGAAGTGCAACGATATAGGTGAAGACGCTGGAATATACGGGAGAGGTGCTTGGAAAATATTACATAAGTCTTTGGGATATATAGGATAAGATGCTGGAAGAGATAGGATAAGTTGCTGGAAAAGATACCTTCTGCAACCGCACAACAGCTGTTGTGCGATTGCATATCACCTGTTGTGCGCATGCATAACAGCTGATGTGCGGGCGTAGTTCAGTTGTTGTGCGATGAATTTCTTAGAATTATGGTGATCATTTTGCTCAGCACCCCTATGGGCATGAGTAGTTACTGTGGTAGAAACGAGATGTAAATAAAGTTAAAAAGGTCTCATGTCATATTCCCTACATTGGGAAGACAACATGAGACCTTTTGTTAGTATGATGTTTTTTATCCTTCAATTACCCCCTTCCACAATCCGTGGAGATTGCAGTATTCTCGAGCCGTAACATCCTTGGCTTCTGCGTTGGTCAGGAAGATAGCTTCAGGCTTTTCGCCTGGCTTCAACTCGTGACGAAGCACATCGGTAGGGGTGAGCAATTCTATCCATTGGATGTAATGCTCTGGAAGCATCGGATGCTCCACACTTCCTACTGTTACGCGATAGCCGCCCTCAATAGGTTCTATCACAGGCACGTGCTTCTCTTTGGCGCCATCACTGGTGTTTTCCTTCATCAGCTTCATCGGCTCGCCACAGCAACTGAGCACGGCTCCTGGGTTTACAACTTCTACTACATTGCCACAAATCTGGCAGCGGTAGATTTCTCTAACTTTTGTCATAATGGTTCCTCCTATTATTTTATGAATGTGTTGCCTGAATATCAGGTATTTCATTCAGATGATTCCTTTGTGAGGATTTTCTTCGGGTGATTCCTCCAAAAGAGCCTTATTCCTCTACAGGGCTGAAATCTTCCTTGCCTACTCCGCAAAGAGGGCAAACCCAATCATCTGGGATGTCTTCGAATGCTGTACCTGGAGCGATGCCGCCCTCTGGATCACCTACTTCTGGATCATAAATCCAACCACACACGTCGCAAACATATTTCTTCATAATGTTCCTTTCTTTCTTAATTTGATTGATTAGTGTTATCTATTCACTTTTAATCAGACAGGTGCGTTTGCATATCTTTCTGATTTTCAATGCAAATATACACTTTATTTCTGTAAGAACCAAATAAATTTGAAAATATTATAATTTTATTATCCTTTTTAATCTAAATAAACAAAGATTTCTAGATGTACTTGTGAATAAAGGAGTTATTTGTCTTTTTAGTAGTGTTTTGATAGAAGATTTGATTGTTTCATGTGAAACATCTCGAAAAAGAAAAGCTCGCAAGATGAACGTTTGGTATCTTGCGAGCTTCTTTTTATTTAAGTTGCCTTGCGGTTTCTGCGGCCGCTTTCTGGTTTTTCTAATGTGCTTCTAGCCAGTTGTTTCCCCATCCGGCATCAGCAACCAGAGGCACACTGAGCTGGTAGGCGTTCTGCATCTCTTCTACCACAATCTTCTCTACCTTTTCTTTCTCTTCCGGATATACGGAGAAATTGAGTTCGTCATGCACCTGGATAATCATCTTGCTCCTGATGCCTTCTGCTCTGAATCGGTTGAAGATGCGGATCATAGCCACTTTGATGATGTCTGCCTCAGAGCCCTGGATAGGGGCATTGATGGCATTGCGCTCGGCAAATCCTCTTACAGTACCATTCTTGCTGTTGATGTCTGGCAGGTAGCGACGGCGGTGGAAGAGGGTTTCGGCATAGCCTTTCTCTCTTGCCATTTCCTTTGCCTTCTCCATGTAAGCCTGAACACCAGGGAAGGTGCGGAAGTAGTCTTCTATGATCTGCTTTGCCTCTCGGTTTTCGATGTTCATGCGTTGGGCTAGACCGAAGGTCGTGATGCCGTAGATGATGCCGAAGTTGGCAGTTTTTGCCTTCTTGCGCTGTGCATCTGTTACTTCTTTGATGTCTTCGTGCCAAATCTTGGCAGCTGTAGCTGCATGAATATCAGAGCCTTCACGGAATGCTTCTACCATGTTTGGATCCTGGCTCAGGTGTGCCATGATGCGAAGTTCTATCTGTGAATAGTCGGCAGAGAAGAACAGGCAGCCTGGTTCTGGGATGAAGCATCTGCGTATCTCCTTGCCATCGTCATCGCGTACAGGAATATTCTGCAGGTTTGGATCACTTGAAGAAAGACGTCCTGTGGCTGTGATGGCTTGGTTGAAAGAGGCATGAATGTGCCCGGTGCGAGAGTTGATAAGCTTTGGAAGGGCATCTATATAGGTTCCCAAAAGTTTCTTTAAACCTCTGTAGTTCAGTATCTCATCGATGATTGGACTCTTGCTGCGCAGCTGCTGAAGAACTTCTTCGCTTGTTACGTACTGGCCCGTCTTCGTCTTCTTAGGCTTCTCCACAATCTTCATTTTTCCGAAGAGTATTTCTCCAACCTGGCGTGGGGAAGCGATATTGAACGATTCGCCTGCCAACTCATAGATATGATGTTCTATCTCATTGAGGCGGTTGGTGAGTTTCTCGGATGTTTCCTTCAGGGTATCGGTGTCGATGCATACTCCCGTCATCTCCATGTGGGCTAAAACAGGTACAAGCGGCATTTCTACATTCCAGAACAGATCTTCACAATCTATCTCTTTGAGTTTTGGTTCGAGCACATTTTTCAATCTCAAGGTGATGTCGGCATCTTCGGCAGCATATTCGTAAATGTCTGATGGGGCGAGATCGCGCATCGACTTCTGGTTCTTTCCCTTCGGACCAATCAGTTCTTCGATGTGGATGGTCTGATAGTTGAGGAATACTTCTGCCAAGTAATCCATGTTGTGGTAAAGTTCTGGCTGGATGAGATAGTGGGCGAGCATCGTATCGAACATCTTGCCCTGAATTTCTATGCCGTAGTTCATCAACACCTCGTAATCGTATTTGATGTTCTGTCCCACTTTCAAGATTTCCGGGTTCTCGTAGAGAGGTTTGAAGATGTTTACGATTTTTAAGGCTTCTTCACGATTTGCCGGAATTGCTACGTAGAAAGCCTCTTTTTCCTTTACGGCAAAGCTCAAACCCACCAATTCTGCATCAATAGCAGCGGTAGATGTGGTCTCTGTGTCTAGACTGAGAATATTGAATGTCAATAAATAGTCACAAAGTTTCTTTGCATCTTCTTCTGTATCAATGAGTTTGTATGAGTGAGAGACCGTTTTAATGGTCTCAAAACTCGCGTTTTTTGACTCTTCCTTACCATCGGCAGGCTGTGCGCCAAATAAATCGAGCTCTTCTGTAGGCTTTGTTTGCACCTTTTTAGGTTTGTTAAGAACTCGATTAGCAAACGACTTAAATTCTAACTCGGTGAAGATTTCATCCAATTTTGTATTGTCTGGCTCTACCCGTTTCAAATCTTCCATCTTGATCTCTACCGGAACATCGGTTCGTATGGTTGCCAGGAACTTTGACATCCTGATATCTTCTACTGCACCCTCCACTTTTTCGCGGAGCTTGCCTTTCACTTGAGAAGAGTTCTCGATAAGACCTTCTACACTACCGAACTCGTTGATAAGTTTGATGGCTGTCTTTTCTCCCACGCCTGGACAGCCTGGGAAGTTATCAGCTGAGTCGCCCATCAGAGCAAGGAGGTCGATAACCTGGAGTGGGGAAGTGATGCTGTATTTCTCTTCAATTTCCTGTACGCCCAACTTTTCGTATCCACCGCCATGACGAGGACGGAACATGAAAACATTGTTACGAACCAGTTGTGCGTAATCCTTATCGGGTGTGAGCATGTAGGTTTCCATCCCCTTTTCACCTGCCTTCAAGGCAACTGTTCCAATGATATCATCCGCCTCGAAACCATCTACCTGAAGGATAGGGATATGATATGCCTCCAGGATATTTTTGATGATAGGCACAGAGAGTTTGATGTCTTCCGGTGTCTCTTCTCGTTGAGCTTTATATGCAGGGAAAGCCTCATGACGGAAGGTCTTGCCATGGTCGAAAGCCACCGCAATATGGGTAGGTTTCTCCTTGGTAAGTATCTCGTTGAGGGTATTGCAGAACCCCATTACACACGAAGTATTGAGTCCCTTCGAATTGATTCGAGGGGCTTTCATAAAGGCGTAATACGACCTATAAATGAGCGCATACGCGTCTAAAAGGAACAATTTATCCATAATATTCATTTTTGTGGTGTAAAATTACTAAAAAAATGCGATATTTCAAGAAGAATTGATTAATTTTGTAACAAATTTCAGAAATTAAGTAGATTTACTCACATATAATGGACTATTTATCACTTATCAAGCTGCCTATAGAGGCAGAATTAGCAGATTTTATAGATTTGTTCAACAAGTCTCTTATGCATAGCGATGGCCTCCTTTCCCAGGTGCTCGACCACATCCGTCAGCGCGCTGGAAAACGTATGCGCCCTATACTCATCTTGTTGATGGCACGTAATTTTGGAAAGGTTTCCTGTGTTACCCAGCATTCTGCTGTAGGTCTGGAACTTCTTCATACCGCTTCGCTGGTACATGATGATGTGGTTGATGAGAGTGGGGAGCGCCGCGGACAGGCTAGCGTGAATGCTACTTATAATAATAAGGTGGCTGTGCTTGTGGGCGATTTCATTCTTTCCACCGCCTTGCTTCATGTATCTTATTCGCATTCAGAGGAAATCGTGCGTTATCTTGCTGAGTTGGGACGTATCCTGTCTAATGGTGAGATTCTTCAGCTCAACAGTATCAGTAATGAAGAGATATCGGAAGATATTTATTATCAGGTGATTAAGCAGAAAACGGCTGCTCTCTTTGAGGCTTGTGCCGGTATCGGAGCGATCTCTGCCAATGCTTCAGAACTGCAGATTGAAGAGGCGAAGCGTTTCGGACAGAACTTGGGCATCATCTTCCAGATCCGTGATGATATCTTTGATTATTATGATTCCAAGGAGATAGGTAAACCTACGGGTAATGATATGGTTGAAGGAAAACTGACTTTGCCTGTAATATATGCTTTGAAGTCTACCGGTGATGAGGAGATGATGAAGCTTGCCAGAAAGGTAAAGGCTCATACTGTGACGGCTGATGAAATAGCTCAGTTAGTGGCATTTACAAAGGAAAACGGAGGTATTGAATATGCGGATAAGCGAATGTGGGATTTCCATGCCGAAGCCATGAATTTCCTCGATACTTATGTTGAGGATAAGGATATTTACAATGCCTTGAAGGCTTACTTGGATTTTGTGATTGAAAGAAAAGCTTAATATAAAAAGGGTTGGTTCTCAGAGAGAATCAACCCTTTGTTTTTTTTGTATTCTATTGATAATCAGTTACTTTTCTTTCGATTTTTCTTTTAAACAATACTCTAGAATTCTCTTTAGAAGTATCTTAAATGGTTCTTTAAAACTATCTTTCTAAGTATGTTTAATGTTACTTTGAAATTATCTTTAGAAGTACTTGATTTCCTTGCCCAGAATTTCGCTCAAGAGGAGGTTAGCCAGGCGTGATGTGCCGAGGCGCAACCACTGGTTGGTCAGCCATTTCTCGCCCAAAACTTCCTTCACGATGGTGTAGTAAACTACGGCATCATGAACGGTATTGATACCACCTGCAGGCTTGAAACCAATCTGAATACCGGTCTTTTCGTAATATGCCTTGATAGCCTGGCACATAACGTATGCTGCCTCAGGGGTAGCTGAGACCTTCTCCTTGCCTGTTGAGGTTTTGATATAGTCAGAACCTGAGTACATTGCGAGGATAGAAGCCTTCATGATGTTGCTGCAATTCTTCAGATCGCCTGTCTCCAGAATGCACTTCATCTTATGCTCTCCGCATGTCTCCTTGAGTTCCTGAATATCATCGCAGAGCCCCTCGTAATCTTCGCTGAAGAACTTACCGACAGGCATTACGATATCCACCTCTGTAGCACCATCCTTGATAGCCATAGCGGTTTCTGCAATCTTTACCTCGATAAAGGTCTGAGAGGATGGGAAATTGCCACTTACTACAGCGATTTCTACGCCGTCAACCTCCAGACTCTGGCTGATAAGGCCGGCAAAGTTAGGGTAGGTACATACGGTTGCTACGTGAGGAAGCTGAGGATAATCCTTGGCAAACTGGTTCACCTTTTCAATCATCTTCAGGATGCTTTCTTCTGTATCTTCTGTATGGAGAGAAGTCAACTCGATGCTACCGAAGAGGAACTTCTTGACCTCCATGGTCTCATTCTCTGCTACCTTTTCATCGAGAATCTTCTTTACTGCAGCAGCTACTTCCTCATCGTTGAGGTTGCAGTTGTACTGCTTCAAAACTGATAAATACTTGTCGTCTGACTCTTTATACTGTCCCTGCTGTGCAAGAACCTGTTCTTTAATACTGCTCATACTTAATGTTATTTATATAATTATTAAAGTTAAGTTTTTATATGAATAGCAATTTTAATTCTTGTTATCTTGTTCTTTATCTTCCTGATGCTCAGATAGTTTTGGGTTGTTTTTATGTCTTTCAGAATCCCTTTTGGTCTTCTTGTCAAAACTCTTCTGGAGTTCTTCTGTCAAGTCAACCCCTGTCTGATTTGCCAGGCAGATAAGCACCCAAAGAACATCGGCCATTTCTTCGCCTAAGTTAGGTTTCTCGCCTTTCTTAAAACTCTGGTCGCCGTATGTTCGGGCAATGACGCGTGCCAGTTCGCCCACTTCTTCTGTGAGGCAAGCCATATTGGTCAGTTCGCTGAAATAGCGTACGCCATATTCTTTAATCCACTGATCTACAGCTTCTTGTGCTTCTTTTATTGTCATCTTCCTAGTTCTTTTATGGGGAAAGATGCCTTTCTTTCAGGGTAGGGCATTATTCCTTGTTGTGAGTATCCATCATGATGGTTACCGGTCCATCGTTCAGTAAGTCTACCTTCATATCGGCACCAAATTCGCCTGTTCCTACTGGTTTTCCGAGTGTATCGGATAGCTTTTTGCAGAACTCCTCATAGAGTGGAATGCTGATTTCGTGCTTGGCTGCTCTGAGCCAGCTTGGGCGGTTTCCTTTCTTGTAGCTGGCGAATAGGGTGAACTGGCTGATGACCAGAATCTCACCATTTATATCCATGATGGAGCGGTTCATAACATGGTTTTCGTCGTCGAAAACACGGAGTCCGATTACCTTTCTGACCAGCCAGTCTACATCTTCTGAAGTGTCGCTTTCCTCTATTCCCAGAAGGATCAGATAGCCTTGTCTGATGGCAGATTTAACCTCTCCTTCGATGGTAACTGAGGCGTGAGAGACACGCTGTATTACGATTCTCATATTACTACTTTGAACTTTGAATGTTGAACATAGAACTTTATGAATAGCATTTGTGGAATGCTTGCTTCGGTTCTGTTCTTCTTCTTATTAATATATATATAGTATAGTTTGAACTGCAAATATACAACTTTTATTTCATATTCTCGCCTTTTTCTTCGAAATATTTTGAAAGAATTTCTGCCTTATGAGGGCCTAATACTTCTGAAAGTTGTTCCAAGGATGCTTCTTTCATCTTTTTCACGCTCTTAAACTTGCTCAGCAGGGCTTCTTTAGCCTTCGGACCGATGCCTTTGATATCGTCTAATTCTGAGTGAAGAGCATGCTTGCTGCGCTTGTCGCGATGGAAAGTGATGGCGTATCTGTGCACCTCATCCTGTATCTGCGTCAGAACTTTGAACAGCTCACTCTCGGGTGGTAGGGCGATGGTTTGAGGAGGGAATCCGAAGAGAAGTTCGTTGGTGCGGTGACGGTCGTCTTTGGCAAGTCCTGCGATGGGAATATCCAGGTGTAATTCGTCAACAATAACCTCTCTTACTACGTCCATCTGACCCTTTCCGCCATCGGTAATAATGAGGTCTGGAAGTGCAGTTTCTTCCTCTATCATGCGACTATACCGGCGTCTTACCACCTCTTGCATGGATGCGTAATCATCCGGCCCTTCCACCGTTTTGATGTTGTATTTACGGTAGTCTTTTCTAGATGGTTTCATACCTTTATATACGATGCAACCTGCCACGGCATCAGTACCGGATATGTTGGAATTATCGAAACATTCTATCTGATAAGGCAGCTTTGGAAGCTTCAGTTTTGCTTGTAATTCCTTCATCAATCGGGTCTGTTTCTGTTCCGGATTGAGCTTTTCGGCCTGCTTCAGACGGTCGAATTTATACTGCTTGCAGTTCATTTCCGACAGCTCCAGAAGGTGCTTTTTGTCACCTCTCTGGGGCACGAAGAAGGTTGCATCTTTCAGCTTCCATTCCATTTCGAAGGGCACGATTATCTCCTTCGATGTGGAGTGGAAACGCTCTCTGATTTCTGGAATGGCAGTAATCAGAAGTTCCTCATCGCTCTCCTCCAGCTTGCGTTTATACTCGTAGGTGAAGCTCTGGTTGATGGTTCCGTTTTTTACGTGAATATAGTTGATGAAGGCGTTTTTGTTGGCATCATCATTTACGATGGTGAAGACATCTACATCCGTAATAGTATGGCTTACCACCTCGCTTTTTGCCTCAAATTCATCCAGTAATTGGTACTTTTTCTTATATTCTTCGGCTATTTCAAAACGTAGAAGTTCGGCATTTTTCATCATCAAATCGTAGAGATATTTGCTTACTTCCCGCGTGTTTCCCTTCAGAATTTCACGTGCCTGGCGCATGTTTTCCTGATATTCCTCATAGCTCTGCTTGTTGATGCAGGGTGCTCCGCAGTTATGGATATGATACTCCAGACACGGCTTGTATCTGCCTTCAGTAACGCCTTCTCTGGTGATAGGCATTCTGCAGGTGCGGGGCTTATAAAGCTTTTTGATAACCTCTAAAACGGCATACATGCTGCCGATATGAGGGTAAGGACCGAAGAAGGTTCCCACTTTTTTGTTGATATGACGAGTCTTGAAAATACGTGGAAAATACTCGTTCGTTACGCATATAGAGGGGTATGTCTTGCCGTCTTTCAGCAGGACATTGTATCTTGGATTATACTTTTTGATCAGGCTGTTTTCGAGTAAAAGTGCGTCTTCTTCTGTGTTTACGACCGTATAAGATATGTCGTGAATCTTAGAAACAAGCACCTTTGTCTTGTATCTGTCTACCTCTTTATGGAAGTAGGAAGATACTCTTCTCTTCAGATTTTTCGCCTTTCCCACATATATAATCGTATGATTTTCGTCGTAATATTGGTAGCTTCCTGGCTTTTCCGGCATACTTAAAACGATGTTTTTAAGCCTAGCCAAGCGCTCCTCATTCTCTTGTTTCGTCATATTTTTACTTGTTTTTAAAGGGAAAACGAGCGTTACTGTTTCACGTGAAACGGCAACGCTCTAGTGTCTTTTACTGCTTCCTTGCTGCATTCTCGCAGTATTTCTTGCAGTCTTTTTGCAGCTTATAACTGTAATAAAGTAGTTACTTCAACGTCTGGATCAAAGGAGTTTCTGCCTTCGAAATTCTCGTTTACGAGTTCGATGATGAAGTTGGCATATACCTTTTTCGGATGGAATTTCTTTACCAGGTCGCATGCTGCTTTCATGGTTCCGCCGGTAGCGAGGAGGTCGTCGTGGAGGAGTACGATGTCGTTCTCATTGATGGCATCTTCGTGGATTTCGATGGTATCCATGCCATATTCCTTAGCATAGCTTTCCTGTACGGTTTTGCATGGAAGTTTGCCTGGTTTGCGGCATAAAACTACGCCGGCTCCGAGACGAATAGCAAGGGCAGAAGACATTACGAAACCGCGTGATTCGATGCCTACAATCTTGGTGATTCCTTTGTCTTTGTAGAGTTCGTACATCTCATCGCTGATCTCTTTTAAAGATGCAGGATTCTTGAAAAGGGTTGAAACGTCGCGGAAGTTTACACCCTTGATTGGCCAATCTGGAATGCAACGCAGATTGTCTAATAATAGCTGATTGTTCATTACTTTTTATGCTTTAAATTGATACTTATTTTGTTCTTTTTTCTAGTTCCTTTTTATAGGCTTTTTGCCCGTTTATTTTTGCCTTTTACTCGATTTTATCCGCTTTTGTTTCACGAATTGCTGAAGTTTTACTTTAACCGCAAAATACTTGATGCAACCTTTCTTAAGCGGTTGAGCATCAAATGTTTTGTTGATAGTCTGTTTCACGTGAAACATTTGGAGTTCCCTTGTTTTTCGCTGTGAAACGGCTTATCTTCCGAGTAATACAAGCATCACGTTGATATCGCTTGGTGATACGCCCGGAATTCGGCTTGCCTGTGCCAAGGTTTCCGGGTCGATTCGCTCGAGTTTCTGGCGTCCTTCTGTGGAGATTTCGTGGAGCTCGGAATAGTTGAAACGGCCCTTGATTTTGATGTCCTCCAAACGGTGCATCTTATCGGCGATGAGACGTTCTCGCTCGATGTAACCTTTGTACTTCATCTTGATTTCTGCAGCTTCCGTTATCTCTTCCTTTCGGTTGGCTGGTGTTTCCAGTGCAGCCTTCAGGTCCGGAATAATCTCCGAAAGATTCGTGAGGTTCAGATGCGGACGAGCGATGAGGTCGATGAGCTTGCAGCCGGCGCGAAGTGGAGTAGTGCCGAGCGCCTCCAGTTTTGGATTTATCTCATCCTTCTTGATAGGATAGTTGGCGCAAAATTCGATGATTCTTCCGATGGCTTCTTTTTTCTCTATCCACCAGTCGTAACGGTCGTGCTTGGCAATTCCGAGTTCGTATGCTTTTTCGGTGAGTCGGGCATCGGCATCGTCCTGACGGAGCAGAATGCGGTATTCGGCTCTGGAGGTAAACATACGGTATGGTTCGTCAACTCCCTTTGTGGTGAGATCATCGATGAGTACGCCGATATAACTCTCATCGCGGTTCATCTCGAATGTTTTGTCGCCAACACAATGCAGGGCTGCGTTGATTCCTGCCACGGTTCCCTGTCCTCCTGCTTCCTCATAACCGGTGGTTCCGTTCACCTGTCCGGCAAAGAAGAGACCTTTGATGATTTTCGACTCCAGTGAATGTTTGAGTTGGGTAGGGTCGAAGTAATCGTATTCGATGGCGTATCCCGGTCTGTAAATCTTGGCATCTCTCAAAGCAGGAATCTCGTGAAGTGCATTCAGCTGGATATCCATCGGCATGCTCGAAGAAAAACCGTTCAGATACATCTCGTTCGTATCTTCGCCTTCCGGTTCCAGGAAGAGCGGATGCTGATCCTTGTCGGGGAAGGTAACGAGCTTGGTTTCGATGCTCGGACAGTAACGTGGACCGGTACTCTGAATCTGACCATTATATAAAGGTGAGTCAGCGAGACCGCTTTTTAAAGTTTCGTGTACCTTCTTGTTGGTGTAGCAAGTCCAGCAAGGCAATTGTTTCAGAACCCGATGTTCTCCCATGTAAGAGAACTGGTGGAAATCGCTGTCACCTGGCTGTTCTTCCATATCTTCGAAATGAACACTTCTCTTGTCAATTCTGACCGGAGTACCGGTTTTCATTCTGGCTGTAGTGATGCCCCATCGGGTGATGCTCTCCGTAAAGTTGTGTACGGCAGGTTCGGCGCATCTTCCGCCTTCTACCATCTTTCTTCCTACATGCATCAGTCCGTTGAGGAATGTTCCAGCGGTGATGATGATGCTCTTGGCATAGAATTCGGCTCCCCAGATGGTTTTTACGCCGATGGCTTCTCCGTTAGCTACGAGCAGTTCGTCAGCCTGGTCTTGCCAGATGTCGAGGTTGTCAGTATGGTCGAGGATGGTTCTCCATTCCCAGATAAACTTTCCTCTGTCGCATTGGGCACGGGGGCTCCATACGGCAGGACCCTTGCCGATGTTGAGCATTCGGAACTGGATGGCGGTTTTGTCCGTTACGATACCCATCTGTCCGCCCAAAGCATCGATTTCGCGCACAATCTGTCCCTTGGCAATACCTCCGATGGCGGGGTTGCAACTCATCTGACCAATCTTGTTCATATCCATCGTTATCAAACAGGTTTTGGCACCCATGTTTGCAGAGGCTGCAGCAGCCTCGCATCCGGCATGTCCTCCACCGATAACGAGCACGTCATAATTGAATTTCATACTTCGTTTAATCTATATTTTTTCTAATTTTCGGCAAAAGTAAGAAATAAAATCGAAATTTTAGCAAAAATACTTTGATAAATCATTAAAATATAGTAATTTTGCAGCAGACTTGCGAAAATATACCTAGAAATGAGGATTGCAGAATGCCAAAAAATAGGTATTGCAGGGACGAAAAGTGTGGAATATAAATTAGTTTCAAACAGTTAAATAATTAAATTTCAATCATTTATGTGGTTAATCAATTCATCTATTGGTAGAAAGGTAGTGATGTCAGTAACTGGTATCGCTCTTATTCTATTCTTGACATTCCACGGTTGCATGAATGTTGTTGCTCTCTTCTCAGGAGATGCTTACAACATGATTTGCGAATTGTTGGGTGCTAACTGGTACGCCGTAGTTGCAACTTTGGGTTTGGCAGCTTTGGCAGTTTGTCACATCATTTACGCTTTCATCCTGACAGCACAGAACCGTCGTGCTCGCGGTAACCAGCGTTACGAGGTAACAGCAAAGCCAGAGAAAGTAGAGTGGGCTAGCCAGAACATGTTGGTGCTCGGTATCATCATCGTTCTCGGTTTGTTGCTTCACCTCTTTAATTTCTGGTACAACATGATGTTTGCAGAGCTTTTGGGTACAAGCTTCGGCCACTGCCCATCAGATGGCTTCGCATTCATTCAGGACACCTTCGCTAACCCAGTGTTCGTAGTTCTCTACATCATCTGGTTGGTAGCTCTTTGGTTCCACCTCACTCACGGTTTCTGGAGTGCTATTCAGACTCTCGGTTGGAGCGGTAAGACTTGGTTCTGCCGTTGGAAGATGATTGGTATGATTTATTCTACCATCCTGCTTCTCCTCTTCATCGTAGTTGTATTGGCATTCGCTTTCGGTTGCGCTCCATCTTTGTGCTGCGCATAATTCGTGTAATCATTTAAGTATTAAAAAAGATTATGGCAAAAACATTAAATTCTAGAATACCTGAAGGACCAGTTGCTGAGAAGTGGACCAACTATAAGGCTCACCAGCGTTTGGTTAACCCAAAGAATAAGTTAAAGCTCGACGTTATCGTTGTAGGTACAGGTTTGGCAGGTGCTTCTGCTGCTGCATCTCTCGGCGAGATGGGCTTCAACATTTTGAACTTCTGCATCCAGGACTCTCCACGTCGTGCTCACTCTATCGCAGCACAGGGTGGTATCAATGCAGCTAAGAATTATCAGAATGATGGTGACTCTGTTTACCGTCTGTTCTACGATACTGTAAAGGGTGGTGACTACCGTGCTCGTGAGGCTAACGTTTACCGTTTGGCTGAGGTGAGCAACGATATCATCGACCAGTGCGTAGCTCAGGGCGTTCCTTTCGCTCGTGAGTACGGTGGTATGCTGGCTAACCGTTCTTTCGGTGGTGCTCAGGTATCTCGTACATTCTATGCTAAGGGTCAGACAGGTCAGCAGCTCCTCCTCGGTGCTTACTCTTCTTTGAGTCGCATGGTTGAGGCTGGTAAGGTTAAGCTCTTCACCCGTTACGAGATGGAGGATCTTGTGATCGTTGACGGTCACGCTCGTGGTATCATCGCCAAGAATTTGATTACAGGTAAGTTGGAGCGTTTCTCTGCCAACGCCGTAGTTATCGCTACCGGTGGTTATGGTAACGCTTACTTCCTTTCTACAAACGCTATGGGTTGTAACTGTACAGCAGCTATCCAGTGCTACCGCAAGGGTGCTGACTTCGCTAACCCATCTTACGTTCAGATTCACCCTACATGTATCCCTGTTCACGGTACAAACCAGAGTAAGTTGACTTTGATGTCAGAGTCACTCCGTAACGATGGTCGTATCTGGGTTCCTAAGAAGATTGAGGATGCTAAGGCATTGCAGGCTGGTACAAAGAAGGGTTCTGATATTCCTGAGGAAGACCGCGACTACTACTTGGAGCGCCGTTACCCAGCATTCGGTAACCTGGTTCCTCGTGACGTGGCTTCTCGTGCAGCTAAGGAGCGTTGCGACAAGGGCTTCGGTGTCAACAACACAGGTCTTGCCGTATTCCTCGACTTCTCTGAGTCTATCAACCGTCTCGGTATCGACGTTATCCTGCAGCGTTATGGCAACCTCTTCGATATGTATGAGGAGATTACCGACGTTAACCCAGGTGAGTTGGCTAACGAGATTAACGGCGTGAAGTACTACAACCCAATGATGATCTTCCCTGCTATCCACTATACAATGGGTGGTATCTGGGTTGACTACGAGTTGATGACCACTATCCCTGGTCTCTTCGCTATTGGTGAGTGTAACTTCTCTGACCACGGTGCTAACCGTCTTGGTGCATCTGCTTTGATGCAGGGTTTGGCTGACGGTTACTTCGTATTGCCATACACTATCCAGAACTACTTGGCTGACCAGGCATTGTGGCCAAAGCTCTCTACCGATCTCCCAGAGTTCGCAGAGGCAGAGGCAGGTGTTCAGAAGGAAATCGACCGCCTGATGGGTATCCAGGGCAAGCGCTCTGTAGATTCTATCCACAAGGAGTTGGGGCACATCCTTTGGGAGCACGTAGGTATGGGTCGTACCAAGGAAGGTCTTGAGGAAGGCTTGAAGAAGATGAAGGCTCTGCGCGAGGAATTCAACAAGAACCTCTTCATCCCTGGCAAGAAGGAAGGCTTGAACGTAGAGTTGGATAAGGCTATCCACTTGCGTGACTTCATCTTGATGGGCGAGTTGATCGCTTACGATGCATTGCACCGCAACGAGAGCTGTGGTGGTCACTTCCGTGAGGAGTACCAGACAGAGGAAGGCGAGGCTAAGCGTGATGATGAGCACTTCTTCTACGTAGGTTGCTGGGAGTATCAGGGCAATGATACAACTGCTCCAGTGCTCAACAAGGAACCTCTCGAGTATGAGGCAATTAAGGTACAGACAAGAAATTACAAGAATTAAAAAGCGAACAAGACAATGGCAAGAAATATAAGTTTCACAGTTAAGTATTGGAAGCAGGACGGTCCTACAGCACAGGGTCACTTCGATACACATGAGATGAAGAACATCCCAGATGATACTTCATTCCTCGAGATGCTCGACATCTTGAACGAGGAGCTCATCGAGTCAGGTCAGGAGCCTTTCGTCTTCGACCACGACTGCCGCGAGGGTATCTGCGGTATGTGCTCTCTCTATATTAATGGTACACCTCACGGTAAGACTGAGCGTGGTGCTACAACATGTCAGCTCTACATGCGTCGTTTCAACGATGGCGATGTTATCACCGTTGAGCCTTGGCGTTCTGCTGGTTTCCCTATCATCAAGGACTGTATGGTAGACCGTTCAGCATTCGACAAGATCATCCAGGCAGGTGGTTACACCAGCATTCGTACAGGTCAGGCTCAGGATGCTAACGCTATCCTGATTCCTAAGGAGAATGCAGACGAGGCAATGGATTGCGCTACATGTATCGGTTGCGGTGCTTGTGTTGCTGCATGTAAGAATGGTTCTGCTATGCTCTTCGTCAGCTCAAAGGTTAGCCAGCTGGCACTTCTCCCACAGGGTCGTGTAGAGGCTGCTGCCCGTGCTAAGAAGATGATTGCACGCATGGATGAGCTCGGATTCGGTAACTGTACAAACACTCGTGCTTGCGAGGCTGTTTGTCCTAAGAACGAGTCTATCGCTAACATCGCCCGCTTGAACCGTGAGTTCTTGAAGGCTAAGTTGGCTGACTAATCCATCGTTTCTTTTGAGACACCGGAATTTTCTCTCTGCATCTTTACGGATGCGAGAGAATTTTCCCAACAACTCTTCACTCTTCACCTTTTTGGTGTAAGTAGTTGAAGGATAGGAAGTTGGGCGGGTGAAGAGTGGTTTTTTACTCTTCACCCGCCCTTCACCTTTTTAGGCTGTTGACAGCTAAGCGGCTCTGCGTTTATACCTTTCCCAAAATCGTAAAAGGTGAAGAGTGGTGAAGAGTGGGTGAAGAGTGCCGAAAATCTCTTCACCTATGTAATGTATTGTGTTTCAGTTCTTTATGTTGGAAAGGTGAAGAGTGAAGAGCTGATTGCGATATTCCTGCCAACCATGCTTCTCTTGAAATAAGAGAAAGGATGTTTGGCAAACTGTTATACAGGAACAGCCGACTAGCCTCTGTTGCGCTAGTCGGCTGTTTGCCTTTTGCCAGTATGCTGTTTTTCTTCTGCCAGCCTTCTGTTTTTCCTAGTCAGTTGTTCTATCTCCGATAGTTATGTACTGAGCTTTCGCAAGTTTTGCCCCATACGCCCTGTAAGGGCAGAAGCTCCTAGCCCAGGGCATCGCCCTGGGTATAATGGCAATCAGCAAGGCGCCCTGTAAGGGCAAAAGTTTTGTATATTGCCCGGTATTTTAAAGCTTTTGCCCTTTACCTTTCCGCTACGCACCGGTGACCGTTGGTTCAGGGCGTGGGAGTTTACATGCGAAATTTGAGTAAATTATCAGATATTCTGAGAAATATTTTGTAATCTCATCAGAATATCGTAAATTTGCGGTTATTAAGAATAAGTAATATAATGACGAATCACTCAACAGAAATAATGAACCAAGCAACGCTCGATTTTATCCGCCAGCATCAGGACGATGATGTTCGCCAGTTGGCTTTCCTCGGCAGCAAGTATCCCGAGGTAGATATGCCTTTCGCTCTCGACCAGATTCGCGGGCGAAAGATGGCTCGTGTGAAACTGCCCCGTTGGGCAAGCATCGATGGCATTATCTATCCCCCTCATATTTCGATGGAGCAATGTTCGTCAGAGCAAACGGCACTTTATAAGGCTGAACTCGCTGCCCGACTGCTCGGTTTGTCTCCTTCATCATCCGAAAACGGAGAAGAAAAGGAGAAGGAGAGCGAAAACGCCTCAAATCTTCATCTTTCTGAAAATTGCGAATTTGCGGGCAAAGGGGCAGTTGATTCAGAATTCGCCAAAAATGAAGCTACTTGCAAAAAGCAACAGATATTAACAGAATCAGAAGAGAATGTTAATGAAATAAAAGAAGAACCTCATGAAGGAGATTTTTCTGAAGAAACCGGGTTTGTTGACCTGACCGGTGGTTTCGGAGTAGACTTCTCTTACATCGCTTCCCGATTGGGCGTAAAGTCGATGTATGTGGAGCGTCAGGCTCATCTCTGTGAAGCAGCGAAGGAAAACTTTGGGCGGTTGGATTTGAAGAATGCCATCGTGAAGAATGGAGACGGAATAGAGGTTCTGCATTCTTTTGCTTCAAAGAAAGAGGCTGCTGCATCAGATTCTTTAGGCATAACTGAAGACCAGTCTCAGTCATTACTTAAGACCAACCTTGGTCTTAAGCTGATCTTCATCGATCCTGCCCGTAGAGACGATGCGGGCAACAAGGTAGTATCTTTGAAAGATTGTACGCCCGATGTAACCCTTTTGCAGGAAGAAATGCTTTCGAAGGCAGATTACGTCATCATCAAACTCTCTCCGATGCTTGACTGGCACCGTGCGGTAAGCGAATTAAACTGCGTACAAGAGGTTCATATTATCTCCGTGAACAATGAGTGCAAGGAACTCCTTTTAGTGCTCTCAGCTCGAAATATGGGCAATCTCCGCATTTATTGTGTCAATGATGCCCAGTCCTTCGTCTGCGATGAGTTGGATATGGAGTCTTCTTCGGTAAAGATAGCCCCATCCACCTTTGAAGAGATGCAGTATCTTTACGAGCCGAATGCCTCTCTGATGAAAGCCGGCTGTTTCAGCGTTCTTTCCGAGCGATATGATGCAAGGATGCTTTCCAAGAACAGTCATCTTTTCGTGAGCCGTGAGCCTATCGCCGTCTTCCCCGGCAGAAGTTTCCGCATCATCGCCGTATCCTCCTTTAATAAAAAGGAGTTGAAGCGCCATCTGTCAGGAATTACCAAGGCGAACATCGCTACCCGCAACTTCCCCCTTTCCGTAGCCGAATTGCGCAAGCGATTGAAGCTGAAAGATGGTGGCGAAACCTATATCTTCGCCACCACATTGAGCGACGAAAGTCATGTGCTGGTGATAACGGAGAAAGCATAGAATAGGTATAGTATTGGGGCTTTATGATGTTTCAAAAGGTTAAAAACTTAAAGAAATGCAGAAAAGATCCTTTGATTTCCTCGAAAATGTGTATATTTGCAACATTGAAAATCTCGAAAATGTGTAAAAACGCAGTTTTGAAAACCTCGAAAACGTGTAAAATATAATGGCATGAAAAGGAAAATATATCAGCAACTGCTTGATTGGAAGCAAAATAGGCGAGGTGACGTGGCTCTATTGATAGAGGGCGCACGACGTATCGGAAAGAGTTATATTGTTGAGAAGTTTGCTCAAACCGAATATGACTCTTATCTTCTTGTGGATTTTAGCAGGGTGAATCCTAAGGTTATAGAGTTCTTTGAACTATATATGGATGATATAGATATGCTTCTAGCCAGTTTGGAGTTGTATGGCAAGAAAAAGCTGACACCTCGAAAAAATGCAGATGAGGAAGCGCATTCGCTCGTGATTTTTGATGAGATACAGTTTTGCCCAAGAGCCAGAGCGGCCATCAAGCATCTTGTGGCAGATCGTCGCTATGACTACATAGAGACAGGGTCGCTTATTTCCATCAAGAAAAACGTGAAAGACATCATGTTGCCTTCCGAGGAACATGCCATCGAAATGTTTCCGATGGATTTTGAGGAATTCTTGTGGGCTATGGGCGATGAGATGATGATGCCATATATTCAAAATCGTTTGCTAAGCAGCAACCTATGAGAGGCTTTCATCGTCGGGCACTGGATTATTTCCGGAAATATATGATTGTGGGTGGAATGCCACAGGCTGTACAAACCTACGTGGAAACAGGTGATTTCGACCAGGTAGATGAGAGAAAGCGAGACATATTGGGGCTTTATCGTAACGATATTCGGAAGTATGCCGATAATCAGGAGACAAAAGTTGCAGCTATCTTTGATGAGATTCCAGGTCAATTGCAGAAGCATGAGAAAAAGTTTAAGCTAGCAGACTTGCAGTTGGAGGCCCGTATGCGAGATTATTCTGAGGCATTCTTTTGGCTTTCGGATGCTAAAATCATCAACTGCTGCTATAATTCTACTGAGCCAAGCATTGGACTTAAACTCAATGAAGAGCGAACCACCTTGAAGTGTTATATGGGTGATACTGGGTTGTTGATAAGTCATGCGTTTGATGAGAGGGGGATTGTTACGACAGAGCTATATCAGAAATTGATGTTTGATAAGCTAGAGGTGAATGAAGGTATGTTGGTAGAGAATATTGTGGCTCAGATGTTGAGGGCTGCTGGGCATAAACTCTATTTCTTCAGTAAGCCTTCTGCCAAGGAAGCAGAAGACCGTATGGAGATAGATTTTCTGATTTCCAAGCCTACGGTTACAAGTCGTCATAATATCTCTCCGATAGAAGTAAAGTCGGGGAAGAAGTACACGCTTACCTCTCTTAACAAGTGTATCAATAAATACAGCAAACAGTTGGCTACCCCTTATGTCCTTCATGATAAGGATTTGAAGATCGAAGATGGAATCGTCTATTTACCATTGTATATGACTCCTTTGTTATAGGGTAACGAAACCTATATCTTCACTTTTACTATTGACAAAGGAAGAGTTTGAAAATTTGATGTCGCAATTTGCGACATCAAATTTTTGTAGTTATGGGGGCGAGGAAAACCAAGCTGAACAACTAAATGGTGCGTAGTTGGGCGCAATGAGGCTTCTTAATGCGCTCAAACATCAGTTTTTATCCTAACAACGCAAAATAATCAACTAAAAATACGTGAGTAATCATTTTTTTCATTACCTTTGCAACCGATACCACACTCGCTCACGCCGTGTCGAGGCATTGTAAGCCGCTTTAAGCGTCTTTCTAGTGCTAAGATGGGAGAAAAGGTAAGTGGGATAAAGGTATCACGACATAATATAAAGGCGTTTACTTGACGCTTTGTTCTTGACGAATCGGAACTTCGCAAACTTCGTACACAGTCTTGAGCATAGCAACGGTAGATGCCCTCGGGATGTGATATATTTCGCATCCCTTTACTGGTATGGCTTATTGCGTCTTGCGATGAGTCTTATATCCGTATAGGGAGAAGTGTATACATATCGGCGTGGGCTTCGACGTTGCTCGTTCAACTGTGTGGGCAATGCGAAGGCCTCGATTCGTGGGACGGGTAACAGGTAGAATCCCACGTTTTTTTATTTTGCCGTCAGCTAAGAGTATATTAATCGCCAGTTGGGGATTCGGTGGCAAAGTATTATGAATATGCAAAAAGATTTATTAAGACAAGATGTAAACCAACAGTTGTCAGGTCGAGAGTTTGACAATTGCTGCTTTTATCGTTTGAAAGAACCAAATACATACCTATGTCTTCATAAGGGTGATTGTTGGGAAAAATCATTTATTGTATTTCAGAAAGATGATGAAATCAAAATCATGAAAGGGGAAACCTATGAGTGGTTAGATGCAATAACGACTAGTAGAGGCAAAATGGCAGAATGGTTTGATGCAGAAGAAATAAATGTAATTAATGGTACAGAGGTAACTTCTGTAGAGATAAATGAAAAGCTAAAAAATTCAGTATTGAAATGTTTGGAAGAGATAAGTAGCAAATAGTGCTTTCTTTTTCTGATTAAGAAATATGTCTAATTAAAAAATAATATTTATGAAACAAAAACTACATTCTTTATTGCTCATGGTGGCATTTCTGTCATGGAGTATGGTGATTGCCGCATCAGACTTTGATGATGGCATCTTGAAGTATACGATTACTTCCCCTTCAAATTTAGAGGTGCGATGTGATGGTTTGAATAGAGAGCATAGGAACGATGAAGATGTTTCGATACCTTCTACTGTTAATTACAATAACAGAACTTATACCGTAACAGTGATAGGGCAAGGTGGTTATGATTCGTATGGTTCGGGTTCTTCTCATTCTTTTAGCTCTAATTTGAAGAGTATTCAACTACCTAATTCAATAGTAGAAATAAATTCTTATTGTTTTTATAAATGCTCTAATTTGTCGGAGATAAATATACCTAATAGTGTTACAACAATCAAAGAGAGAGCTTTCTCATGTTGTGATTTAACTTCATTGGTTATTCCTAAGAGTGTAAAGAAGATTGATTATTATGCTTTTGGTTGGAATAAGCATTTGATGGAAGTGTTCTTTTTGGGTAGTGAAAGACCTGAAATTAGAAGTGATGCTTTTGACTATTGCCATTCAGCCTTAACTTTATACGTTCCAAACAAAGAGGCATACGGAAACGCAAAGAGAATGGTACAGTACGTTTCTTTCCCAACAAGCACCTACACCTATACTGGTATGGCTCCAAAGTTGGAGTGGCAGAACAACTTGAAAGGCTATACTGCCACATTGGAGGAAGCTTCTACTTTGGATAAGAACGTTGGTGCACATTCTGCCAATGTAAAGGTGAAGTATTCTAATGGGGTTGACATTACTGTAGAGATCCCTTACGAATATACGATGACTCCTGCTCCTTTGTCATTGACTGTGAATAATGCAACACGTGAGTATGGAAATCCTAATCCTGAGTTCTCAAGTGTAATCACTGGCTTTGTAGAGGGAGAAAATGCGGAAAACCAAAATATGACAGTGAATTATACTTGTGATGCAGATGGGCAGAGCAATGTTGGTAATTATCGTATCTTGGCTTCTGTAAACGCTCCAAACTATGAAGTAACTTATCATTATGGAACGTTGGCGGTAACTAAGGCACCACTTACTTTAAAGGTAAAAAATACTTCTCGCTTGTATGGTGATGAAAATCCTCAGTTTGAGTTGATATATACTGGTTTGCGCAATAATGAAACATCGCCAACCTGGACACAAGCCATCAAAGTCGCAACTACTGCAACCAAGAAATCACATTGTGGAGTCTATCCTATAACTGTAAGTGGTGGAATTTCACAAAATTACCAAGTTGCAGAATATACTAATGGTGAATTGACAGTCAGTAAGCGCCCTCTTACAGTAAAAGCTATAGATTACGAGCGTTCATATGGTGAAGCTAACCCTGCATTTAAAATTGCATACGATGGTTTTGCCAATTCGGATAACGAGAGTTGTATTTCTCCAAAGCCAACTTTGAGTTGTGAGGCAACTAAAGAATCAAATGCTGGCACTTACAATATTCTTGTAACTGGCGGTAAGGCAGATGATTATGCCATTACCTATCAATATGGTAAGTTGAAGGTTAATCCATTGCTTTTAGGCTTCAAGGAAACTTATAATTCCGTAACCTATAATGACATGTCTAAGAGTATTTCGGACTTGGTTTTTCAGCATATTCCTGAATTGAATATGAAGTATGATGTTTCAGACTTGAAAATTGATATTTGGGCATTGGATAATGAAAATAAATATTCTCAGCATGTTTGGAATGTTTCTTCGGGTAGTTATTCTGGTAGTTATGTAAATTATATAGCAGATGGTGCTACTGATGTGGGAAAATATATCATAACTATAACAGGTATTAAAACACCTAATCCTAATATTAAATTAGATTCTCAAACGGCTCGTGCTTATCTTACAATAGAAAAAGCTAGTAATAATTTACTGTGGAATGACGATGATGTTATAGAAGTAGAAATGGGTAAAGCAAAAGAGCTAAATATTGCTTATGATGCGGATTTATATAGCATGTTCAATCTCGGGTTTGATGAAAGTGTCATACAAGTACGTGCTTCAAATAAGGAAACTAATCATGCTAAATGGTATGTTGTTGGTTTGCAAGAAGGAATTACAAAATTAAGTTTCAATATCAGCTCTAGGAAGAATGATTGGGGCTTTTATAATTTTGGTAATTCTCAAACGATAACAAAAACCATTAAAGTTATAACTCCTACAGGTATAGGGCAGATTTCAAATAATAATGATGTTAAGGAAGTCTCTCGATATTCTGTAAATGGTCAGCGACTGACAGCTCCAACCAAGGGCTTGAATATCGTGAAGTATAGCGATGGAAGCGTGAGAAAAGAAATCGTGAAGTAAATCAAGTAATATTTGTGTTTGGAAGTCGCAAATTGCGACTTCCAAACTTCTTCAAGGTTGCAAATTGCGACTTTGAAACCATCCTATTGTATCGTTTGAGGTTCCAATTTGACACCTCAAACAAAAACATTCTAGAAAATCCTTGTTTGTTTCCAATAATAGTTGTATTTTTGCCAAAATATTCAAAACCAAAGGAAATGGCAAAGGAGAAGGAATTGGAACAGGTGGAAGGACAGCAACTGCCTATAGAAAGTAAAGTGGAGTCTCTGATACGAGTTATCAGAGGACAACAAGTGATGCTTGACCATGACTTGGCTGAGCTGTATGGAGTAGAAACAAGAAGGTTGAATGAGCAGGTAAAACGTAATATAGAACGTTTCCCTGAAGACTTTATGTTTCAATTGACCCCAAATGAATTTGATAACTTGAAGTCGCAATTTGCGACTTCAAGTTGGGGCGGTGTAAGAAAACTGCCTTATGCTTTCACAGAGCAAGGAGTTGCCATGCTTAGTGGAGTTTTGAAGTCTACAACTGCTGTTGAAGCAAACATCCGTATCATGCGAGCATTCGTATCTATGCGCCATTTTATGGTGAACAATGTGGCGTTTTATCTCTTTAATGAAAAAGTTCCAAGTGGGAGAAATGCCACTTGGAACTTGACGTATTATTTTCTTTTTTCCTTGAAGAACTTCTCGAAGAAGTCCATTTGCTTTTGATTTTGAACAGGACCCAAATGCAGTCCTTCCTTCATAATCATCACCGTTGGTTTACCTTCCTGGTAGGTAGTCCAGAAAGGAAGGCTATCCCCATTTGGATTGCCAGTCTTGGTAAAGTTGATCCAGTAGCGTGACATGATTTGTTCCATGTGCTGCTCCGTCTCGGTCATCTTTCCAGAGCCAAACTTATAGCCATAGATGAATGGCATCTCTGCCACATGGCTGGCTCCTCCCTTGCGGCTTTTCACGATGGTGTTCTCAGAGTCTTGGTCAAAGTAATACATATACACCTTGCCCTTGCCGGTCTTGCTCTGCAGGTTAGCCCAGGCATACGTTCCCCATGCAAAGGAGCCATCACGGAAAATGTCGGATTGAGCGAAGTAGGTTTCTTCCTCTGTCTTGGCAGGATAGAGACTGAGAACCTGGTCTGCCCAACTTCCATATATCTCATTGATTCTTTTCTCATAGTCACTTACACTGACAGGGCGGCTAAACATACTTCCTTCGTCGCTGTTGGTTCCTATGATGACATTTACATCATTGTAGCTTCCCTTTTCATAGAGCTTATACTGGTCATCGGTGATGGAGTAGCCGTCAACGTTCGGCCAAAAAGACTCAAAGGCGGTATTCTTCACGATGTCCATAGCCGGAACTTTTCTTAGCTGCTTCAAGTTCTTAGCCTTGAGTCTCTTTTGAAGGAGAAGTCCACCTGCTTCTGCCGCTTTGGTAGTGAGCATGGCTGTGTTACCATTTCTGCTTTCACCCACAGGCCAGAAGGAGCTACCACTTTCGCTGATGGCTCCTCGGAAGAGTCCCTTGGCAAGGGGAGAGGCGCATAGTATACTTACCGAGATACCACCGGCAGATTCTCCAGCAATGGTAATCTTGTCTGGGTCTCCACCGAAGGCAGCGATATTGTCGTGAATCCATTTTAAGGCCATCACTTGATCAAGGATGCCATAGTTACCAGATATGTTCTTGCCTGATTCCTTACTCAGCTCTGGATGTGCCATGAATCCCAAGGCTCCCAAGCGGTATTCTATGCTGCAATAGATGATGCCTTCCTTGACAAAGCTTTCCTGTGTTCCACTGTAGGAGCCAGTAAGAAAGGCTCCTCCATGAATCATCACAAATACAGGGAGTTTGTCATTCTTACTCTTGGCTGGCGTTTCCACACTGAGGTATAGGCAGTCCTCGCTCATGCCCAGCTCTCCACCATTTTGGTTAGGGTCAATGGGCTGTGGTGGACGGTCTCCCCATTTATCTGCTTTGAATACTCCCTTCCAAGGCTTCTTGCTCACTGGGGCTTTCCATCTGAGGTTGCCCACTGGTGCTTCTGCGTATGGGATTCCCTTGTATAGGGCGAATCCTTCATGTTCCACACCTTCAATTTCTCCTTGCTCCACTGTTGTTCTTAGCAGTTGGGCGTTAGCTGCCGATAGGCAAAAGAGTGTCAGGGCAGCTGTCAGTAGATGTCTTTTCAATTTCATTTCTGGTTATTCCATTAATTCCGCAACACTATTATCAATTAAATATTTTAAGCGCCTGAGCAACAAAAAGTTACTCTGGATTTTGCTATGTCAGAATTTTCACTTATCTTAATGTTGCGAAAAGAAAACAAGCAAAACTCTGATATGACATGGCAAAGATACAAATTAAATCTGAGAAATTCACTCCTTTTGGAGGAATATTTTCGGGTCATGGAGCAATTTGGCTCCATATTGTCTTCTGTAATCGACTCCACCCTCATAATTTCACTACTCATTGGATGAACCATCTTTCGCTTCATCCGACACTTCGCACTTCTCGCCAGTGTTGGGGAGAATAGATGATCGAGCTTTTTCTTATTGTGATTCCTTGGAGAGTGTTAGTTTTCCGCCAGTGCTTAAAACTATCGGGAAGGATATTTGTTTGTTCAAGATGCCTATTGAGGGTATCTTGAACAAAAATATCCTTGAAATCATTTTGTTATCTCAATGGAATGTTGTACTTTTGCGCTCATATATGATAGTTGAATATTATAATTTAAAAACAAACTATAAAATTATGAACAGATTAAGGACAATCTATTTATCGCTTCTGTTTATCCTGGCGATGAACATGACGAGTGTGTTAAGTGTGAAGGCGGAGGACTATCCCTATCGCAGTGATTATCTTTGGCTTACCGTGCCTGACCATGCCGACTGGCTCTATAAGACGGGCGAACAGGCTAAGGTGGAAGTAAGTTTCTATAAGTATGGAATTCCCCGTGACGGCGAGGTGAAGTATGAAATTGGCGATGACATGCTGAAGGCTGACAAGAAAGGAAGCTTCAAGCTGAAGAACGGGCGCGCCATCGTGAACATGGGAACCCGAAAGACACCGGGCTTCCGCGATTTGAGATTATTCTATAAACTCGATGGCAAGACCTATCAGCATCATATCAAAGTAGGATTCTCGGTAGATAAGATTCAGCCTTATACCCAGGAGCCTAAGGATTTCGATGCATTCTGGCAGCAGGCAAAGGACGAACTGAAGAACGTGCCGATGAGCTATACCAAGGAACTCGCCAAGGAATATTGTACAGATAAGATAGATTGCTATCTTGTAAAGCTTCAGATAGATAAGAAAGGTCATGCGATGTACGGCTACCTCTTCTATCCCAAGAATGCCAAGCAGGGTAGCCATCCTGTGGTTCTCACACCTCCTGGAGCCGGCATCAAGACCATCAAGGAGCCTATGCGCAATAAATATTACGCCGAGAACGGATTCATCCGCTTCGAGATAGAGATTCATGGTCTCGACCCACGTCTCCCAGCCGAAATATTCCAGGAGATAAGCAAGGGATTCAACGATGCAAACGGTGGTTATCTTGCCAATGGATTGGAAGATAAGAACCGTTATTATATGAGGCATGTTTATCAGGGACTGGTGCGCTGCATAGATTTCCTAACCTCTCTCCCAGAATGGGACGGAAAGAATGTGGCTGTGCAGGGCGGAAGTCAGGGTGGAGCCTTGGCTATTATTGCAGCCGGTTTAGATAAGCGCGTAACCCAGTGTGTTGCCAATCATCCGGCGCTCAGCGATATGGCAGCTTATGCCGAGAAGGGAAGAACGGGCGGTTATCCTCACTTCAATAAATATCATGAGATATTGAAGAACAAGGATTGTCTCAACACGATGGCTTATTATGATGTGGTGAATTTTGCCCGCAAGGTAAAGGCCCCAACTTATCTTACATGGGGATATAACGATAATACCTGTCCGCCAACTACCAGCTATGCTGTTTGGAATACGTTGAAATGTAAGAAGGAAGCTTTGCTCACTCCAATCAATGAGCATTGGACTACACCCGATACAAATTATCAGCAGATGGTTTGGATAAAAGAGCATCTCGTTAAGTAAAACTGATTCCGCCAAAACCACCACTAAATGGGTGATATAGGCTAGTTTGGGGGCTGTAATTAAATTTTAACCCCTAAAAAACTGCAAAAAAAGTAGCAATATTTGGTAATTTGCCAAAATATTGCTACTTTTGCATTTATAATATTGCAAACTAGTTTGAAAATCATGTCATTAATAGAAATTAAAAAGGTCGAAACAAAGAAGGACTTGAAGACGTTCATCGACTTCCATTACGACCTCTACGAAGGCAACGAATATGATGTGCCTAATCTTTTCAGCGACGACATGAATACTCTGAGCAAGGACAAGAACGCAGCGTTCGAGTTCTGCGAGGCAGAGTATTTTCTTGCCTATAAGGACGGCAAGCTGGCAGGTCGCGTCGCTGCCATTATCAATCATAAGGCAAACAATAAATGGGGCAGGAAGTCGGTCCGTTTCGGCTGGATTGATTTCATTGACGACCGCGAGATTTCCAAGGCTCTTCTCGATGCTGTAGAGAAATACGGTAAGGAGAAGGGAATGGAAGATATTGTAGGTCCGCTGGGTTTTACCGATATGGATCCAGAAGGCATGCTTACCTGGGGCTTTGACCAGCTAGGCACCATGCCTACCATTTATAATTATTCATATTATCCGGAGCACATTGAGGCTCTGGAGGGTTTTACCGTAGATAATAAGTATGTAGAGTATAAACTGATGGTGCCAGATACCATCCCGGAGAAATATTCCAAGATAGCGGCGATGATAGAGAAAAGATACAATCTCCATGTCCGCAAACTTACCCGTAAGGATATTTATCAGGGCGGATACGGACAGAAGATTTTTGACCTCATCAATGATACATACAAGCATCTCTATGGTTATTCCGAACTTTCACAGAAGCAGATAAACCAGTACATCAAGATGTATCTGTCTTTGCTCGACCTGAACTTTGTAACAGCCATAGAAGACTGGACTACCGAGGATCATAAGATGATAGGTATCGGTATTACGATGCCTTCCCTTTCCAGAGCTCTGCAGAAGTGTCATAGGGGCAGGCTGCTTCCTTTTGGCTGGTGGCATCTGCTGCGCGCCATCAAGTTCCATAAAACCAAGATTGTCGACCTTCTGCTCATCGGTATCCAGCCGGAATACCGTGCTAAGGGTGCCAATGCGCTGCTCTTTGCCGACCTGATTCCTATCTATCAGAAGTATGGAATCGAGTGGGGAGAAACACAGGTGGAAATGGAAGATAATGCTGCCGTGCAGGGACAATGGGGCGTCTTGGATCCAGTCCTTCACAAGCGCCGCAACTGCTATATTAAGAGTATCAGGTAAATAGCAATTGTTGTGTTGGCAATTATCTGAAAAACAGAATATTGCAACATCATTTGCTATGTTATAAGAAAATAAATAAGAATAACTAAGGAGGAAATCATGTCTGAAGATAAAAACTTAGGTAACAGCGAATTGAATGCCGCTGATGAGCTTACCAATGCCCCTCAGGAGCAGCAGCCGGTAGAATATACCGATGATAACATCCGCCACTTGAGCGATATGGAGCATGTACGTACCCGTCCGGGTATGTACATCGGCCGTCTGGGAGATGGAAATCTGCCGGAAGATGGTATTTATGTGCTCTTGAAGGAGGTGGTAGACAACTCTATCGATGAATTCAAGATGGGCGCAGGTGCCCGTCTGGAAATCGATATCGAGGACAATCTGCGTGTCAGCGTGCGCGACTATGGCCGTGGTATTCCTCAGGGCAAGCTCGTTGAGGCTGTAAGTGTGCTGAATACCGGCGGTAAGTACGACAGCAAGGCGTTCAAGAAGAGCGTCGGTCTGAACGGTGTGGGTGTGAAGGCGGTCAATGCCCTCAGTTCCCACTTCGAAGTAAAGTCGTACCGCGACGGAAAGGTGCGCCATCTGAAGTTTGAGAAAGGTATTCTGAAGAGCGACACGATGGAAGATACTGAGGACGAGAACGGTACCTTTATCTTCTTCGAGCCGGATAATACACTCTTCAAGAACTATTCCTTCCACGATGATTTCGTGGAAACGATGCTCCGCAACTATACTTATCTGAACACCGGACTCACCATCATGCACAATGGCCGCCGCATCTTGAGCCGCCATGGTCTGCAGGATTTGCTGAGCGATAATATGACCAACGAAGGTCTCTACGACATTGTCCACATGAAGGGCGAGGACATCGAGATTGCCTTCACCCATACCAACCAGTATGGCGAGGAGTATTATTCCTTCGTCAACGGTCAGCACACCACCCAGGGAGGTACGCATCAGAGTGCCTTCAAGGAGCATATTGCCAAGACTATCAAGGAGTTCTACGGCAAGTATGAGTATGCTGACATCCGAAACGGACTGGTGGCTGCCATTGCCATCAATGTAGAAGAACCGGTCTTCGAGAGTCAGACCAAGATTAAGCTCGGAAGTACTACGATGACGCCGAATGGTGGCGAAACCATCAATAAGTATGTGGGCGATTTCCTGAAGAAGGAAGTAGACAACTATCTCCATATCCACAAGGATGTGGCTGAGATTCTGGAGAATAAGATTAAGGAGAGCGAACGTGAGCGCAAGGCGATGGCGGGCGTTACCAAACTAGCCCGTGAGCGTGCCAAGAAGGCGAATCTCCACAACCGCAAGCTCCGCGACTGCCGCATCCATTTCAGCGACGCCAAGAACGAGCGCAAGGAGGAGAGTTCCATCTTCATCACCGAGGGCGATTCTGCCAGCGGAAGCATCACCAAGAGCCGCGATGTGAATACCCAGGCGGTGTTCTCTCTGCGTGGTAAACCGCTCAACAGTTTCGGTCTTACCAAGAAGGTGGTTTATGAGAACGAGGAGTTCAATCTGCTTCAGGCAGCTCTCGATATAGAGGACGGCTTGGATTCATTGCGTTACAACAAGGTGATTGTGGCAACCGATGCGGATGTCGACGGAATGCATATCCGACTGCTCATCATCACCTTCTTCCTTCAGTTCTTTCCAGATCTCATCAAGAAGGGCCATGTCTACGTGCTTCAGACCCCATTGTTCCGAGTGCGCAACAAGCGGACCAAGATCAAGAACAAGCAGGCGGTGGCTGATGCGGATGCGAAACTGGGAAGCAAGGAGAAAAAGAGCGATTTCATCACGCATTACTGTTACAGCGATGAGGAGCGCCAGCAGGCGATTCGCGATTTGGGCCCTGATCCTGAAATCACCCGATTCAAAGGATTGGGAGAGATTTCGCCTGATGAATTCGCCCATTTCATCGGTCCCGACATGCGGTTGGAGCAGGTTACGCTGCATAAAACCGATCAGGTGCAGAAGCTGCTGGAATATTATATGGGTAAGAACACGATGGAGCGCCAGAACTTCATCATCGAAAATCTGGTAATAGAAGAGGATATTCCGGAGGAAGACTCTGAGCCGCTGGATTAAATGAAGTGAAGAGTGAAGAACGAAGTTTAAAAAAATGAAGAAATATCTATTCATAGCACTGGTAGCATTCCTGGCAGTAACTTCTGCCAGTGCCCAGTTGCGTATCAAGATGGGCAAGAACAGCCCGATAGAGAAGTTGGGAAGGGCTGAAATCGCCATTACCAACCTCTATGTGGATAGTGTGGATGAGAATAAGCTCGTAGAGGACGCCATCCGAGGCATGCTCGAAAAGCTCGACCCTCATTCTTCTTACGCCACAGCCAAGGAAACCAAGGCGATGAACGAGCCGCTGAACGGCAGTTTTGATGGCATTGGCGTGCAGTTTAACATGGTAGATGATACGCTGCTCGTTATCCAGCCGGTTACGAACGGACCTTCTGAGAAGGTGGGAATCATTGCCGGCGACCGCATTGTGGCTGTAAACGATACTGCCATTTCGGGCGTGAAGATGAGCAAGGAGGAAATCATGAAGCGCCTTCGTGGTCCTAAGGGAACAACGGTGAATCTTACCATCGTGCGCCGTGGCATCAAGGATAAACTCATCTTCAAGGTAAAGCGCGATAAAATTCCGGTAACTACGATGGATGCGGCTTATATGATTCGTCCGGGCATCGGATACATCCGATTGGGAAGTTTCGGTCTTACCAGTCATAAAGAGGTAACAATAGCGATGGATTCGCTGAAAAAGAAGGGTATGAAGGACCTTATCTTCGACCTTGAGGATAATGGTGGAGGCTATCTTCAGGCTGCGGCTCAGATTGCCAACGAGTTCCTGCAGAAGGGCGATCTCATCGTTTATACCAGCGGTCGTGCAGCGCCTCGCCAGGAATACAAGGCGCAGGCTAACGGCAGATGGCGCAAGGGCAAGGTGGTGGTGCTCACCAATGAGTTTACCGCTTCTGCCGCCGAGATTGTTTCCGGAGCCATCCAGGATCAGGACCGTGGCGTAGTGGTTGGTCGCAGAACCTTCGGCAAGGGATTGGTGCAGCGTCCGCTGACCTTCGATGATGGCAGCGAGATTCGTCTCACCATCGCCCATTACTATACGCCTAGCGGCAGATGCATCCAGAAGCCATATAAGAAAGGTGACAGATTGGATTATGCGATGGATCTGGACAAGCGTTACAAGCATGGCGAGTTCACCAATCAGGACAGCATCCATCTTTCAGACAGTCTGAAGTATTATACCTTGCGCAAGCATCGTGTAGTTTATGGTGGTGGCGGAATCATGCCAGATTATTTCGTGCCGCTGGATACAACCAAGTACACCAAGATGCACCGTCAGTTGGCAGCCAAGAGTATCGTCATCAACCACAGTCTGAAGTTCATCGATGCGCATCGCAAGGAGCTGAAGAGCCAGTATAAGGATTTCGATAAGTTCCTCGCCACCTACGAGGTTCCTTCTTCGCTGATAGAAGGCATTATCGCCGAGGGCAAGAAGGAGAAGATAGAGCCGAAGGATGAGGCTGAATTAATTCAGACGAAGAAATACCTCGCCCTGCAGCTGAAAGCCCTTGTAGCGCGAGATATCTGGGATATGAGCCAATACTTCCAGGTTTGGAACGAGACCAACGAGATAGTTCAGCGAGCCGTGCAGCTGCTGACTACGGGGAAGTAACTATAGAAAAATCGGCTGTTAACTGTTAACCTGTTAACCCCGTGAGGTGAGTTTTAAGCAATACGCCCTGAAAGGGCAGAAGCTCCTAGCCCAGGGTAACACCCTGGGTTAAACATACAACCAACAAAACGCCCTGTAAGGGCAAAAGCTTCGTATTTGAAAGCTTTTGCCCTTACAGGGCGACTTCGTTATATCCCCATTATACCCAGGGCGCTGCCCTGGGCTAGGAGCTTCTGCCCTTTCAGGGCGTACTGCTCTATCTTTGCTTCTGTTAGAATTCATGAATCCTTTCTGAATTCATAAATCCTTTTCCGAATTCATTTACTTCTTCTCATGCAGATGGTCCCATTTCAGATAGATTCCGGCAAGGATGGTGCCGGAAATGCTGTGCCAGGCGCAGCTGATGGCGCAAGGTAATACGGCGAGAGGCTGGGCTGCGAAGAAGTTGCCCGCAAGTACCGTGGCAAGACCGGCGTTCTGCATTCCTACCTCAATACTGATGGTACGCTTCTTGGCGGTATTGAATCCGGCACATTTGCCGGCAAGCCAACCGAGAAGATAACCCAGCGTGTTGTGGCAGAAAACCACGGCGAAAGTCCAGAGGAAGAGCGATAAGCCGCGGGCTACGAGGTCATCATGAACCGTAGAAATCACACCGCCTACGATGATTGCCAGACACGTAACGCTGATGCCCGGCATCAGACTCTGGATGGTAGGGAAGCTGTCTTTCTTGCCGTAAATATAGTTGAGGGCGCAGCCGATGGCTACAGGAATAATCGTTACGATGAGGATGTTGATAAACATTCCCACAGCATCTACATGGATAATCTCGCCTGCCGTAATCTTCATCAGCAGCGGAGTCATCACCGGTGCAAGAATGGTAGAGGCGCAGGTCATTCCTACGGAGAAAGCCACATCGCCATGACAGAGATAACTCATGATGTTGCTCGAAACGCCGCCCGGACAGCAACCTACCAGCAGGATTCCGAGTGCCAGGGCTGGGTCAAGATGCCACACATGAACTAGGGTGTAAGCCACACCCGGCATGATGATAAACTGGGCACAGGCTCCGATGAAGACATCCAGCGGGCGCTGGGCCAGAATCTTGAAGTCGTTGGTGGTCAAGGTCAGACCCATGGTGAGCATGATGATGCCGAGAATGACGGTTTGAGTAGTTCCGCGCACCCAGTCGAAGGTATGTGGGAAGAAGAATGTGAACACAGCAACACCTATCACGAAGATAGATGTGTAATTGGCCAGCAGCTTGCTGAGCCCTTGAAATAACTTAAGCATAATTCTATTTCTTTTAAAATCCTGATATTTCTCTCTTATTTATTTCTTTCCTCGCTTTCAATATCGAGTGCAAAAGTACGTCTTTTCTATCGGATAAACAAATTATTCTGCAAGAAAATGATAAATTATAACATTTTTATAGGGTAACGCTTGCAAATCTGCACGAATCTTTTGGGATTGTGCAAAATCATGGGCAAAATAATTCGGCTTTTCTTCTTTAATTCCGCAACAAATGTGTAACTTTGCACCCATATTATCGATAATAGTCATAGAATGAACGAAGATTTTGATATAAGACAAGAAATGGTTTCGCCTGCCGAAAAGGAATTCGAGAAGGCGCTGCGCCCACTGAAGTTTTCTGATTTCAGCGGACAGAATGGCGTGGTGGAAAATCTCGAGGTCTTTGTTGAGGCTGCCAAATATCGTGGCGAACCGCTCGACCATACGCTCCTCCACGGTCCGCCGGGATTGGGTAAGACCACGCTGAGCAATATTATTGCCAACGAACTGGGCGTAGGATTCAAGATTACATCGGGTCCTGTGCTTGATAAGCCAGGCGATCTGGCAGGAATCCTTACCTCGCTGGAGCCCAACGATGTGCTCTTTATCGATGAAATCCACCGACTTTCGCCTGTGGTAGAGGAGTATCTCTATTCGGCGATGGAGGATTACCGCATCGACATCATGATAGACAAGGGTCCTTCGGCTCGCAGCATCCAGATAGACTTGAATCCGTTTACCCTCGTGGGAGCAACAACGAGAAGCGGTCTGCTTACAGCCCCATTGCGTGCCCGTTTCGGAATCAATCTGCATCTGGAATATTACGACCCGGCTACGCTTCAGAAGATTATCAAGCGAAGTGCGATGCTCCTGAAGGTGCCGATAGAGGATGAGGCGGCAGTGGAAATCTCCCGCCGTTCGCGCGGAACCCCTCGTATCGCCAATTCTCTGCTTAGAAGAGTGCGTGATTTTGCCCAGGTAAAGGGCAACGGAACCATCACTTACGATATTGCCCAGATGGCGCTCAAGGCACTCAACATCGACCAGTATGGCTTGGATGAGATTGACAACAAGATTCTCACCACCATCATCGACAAGTTCCGTGGCGGTCCGGTAGGCGTAAGCACCATTGCCACGGCAATAGGCGAGGATGGCGGCACCGTAGAGGAGGTTTACGAGCCGTTCCTCATCATGGAGGGTTTCATCAAGCGCACGCCGCGAGGCAGAATGGCAACGCCGCTTGCCTACGAGCATCTCGGCAGAAATCCGTATACAAGCAATATTATGCAGGGAGACTTGTTTGAGTGAAGAACGAAGAGTGAAGAAAAACATGAAGATAGGAATATTTACGGGTACATTCGACCCATTTACGATAGGACATCAGAACATTGCTGAGCGTGCCTTGCCCATGTTTGACAAGCTCGTGATTGCAGTGGCGGTGAGCAAGCTGAAGCACGCCAGCGAGGAAATCTCGAAGCGTGTGGAGGATATCAAGGCTGTTTTCCCGAAGGAATGTTCGGAACTGGTGGATGCGGAGGATGCATCTAAGGGTTATCGCCTGGAGGTGGTTTCTTACGATGATCTCACCATCGATTTGGCGCATCGTATGGGAGCCAGGTTTCTGGTTCGTGGCGTCCGTTCTGCCAAGGATTTCGAGTACGAAAGAGAGCAGGCTGACATCAATAAGCAGTTGGGCGGTGTAGAAACCATCCTGCTGTTTTCAGACCCAAGATACAGCAGCATCAGCTCAACGCTGGTTAGGGAATTGAGGTTCTTCGGAAGAGAAGTAGATGAATTTTTACCAAAAATAAAATAAAAATAGGAGGAAGAAGCGTATGATAACATACAATGTAGATGGCGTGAAAATGCCAAAGATCAAGAAGCGTGATACGAGTGCCTGGATTCGTAAGGTAGCTGCCTCTCATGGCCGCAAGGTGGGTGAGATTGGCTATATGTTTGTGGATGACGAGAAGATTCTCGAAGTGAACAACGAGTATCTGGGTCATGATTACTATACCGATGTCATCACCTTCGATTACGATGAGGATGATGTGATTAACGGCGACATCGTGATTTCGCTGGATACGGTCCGCACCAATGCCGAGCAGTTTGGCAAGACCTACGATGATGAGCTTCACCGCGTCATCATCCATGGCATCCTGCACCTCTGCGGAATCAACGACAAGGGCCCGGGAGAGCGCGAAATCATGGAGGAGAACGAGAACAAGGCGCTAGCCCTGCTCGAAGGTGCTTCGATATTGAAGAAGTAAGAAGTTCTGATTATGGTAGGTTGTTTAAGGCAACAATAGATGATATTGTTAAATATTTTTAAACAATGGGGAATAAAGAGTGGATTGCTTTTGCAAATGAGAAAAAATGTAATCACGCAAAGAGCTTGATAAAGAGTGGATTTATTAGTTGGGTAAATACAGCTAATTTTGAAGTAGGAGATATAGTATATTTGTTTATGTCAAATACTAGAAACGTTAGATTTAAAACTCAAGTTGTTGCCGATAATTGTAAGCGTGAGGATTCTGAATATTGGCTTGAGCAAGCTCCTACGGATATTACTTTTAGATTAAAGTTGGTTGCAGAATATTCTGGAGACCAATTGAATGAAAGTGTTTTGATTAAGCATGGTTTTAAGGGTGGTAGATCACTTCAAACTCCAAGCTATAAGAATGAAAATTTGATGGATTATATAAAGTCAATCTTTTAAAAGTAAAAGGGAGAAACTAACAGGTGTCTGTTGGATTCTCCCTTTTTGTTTCTTATTCTATCGCCTTGATTCTCTCGCGGCATTCTTTCAGAATCCCAGTTAGTTCCTCCACGGTAGTGGCTCTCAGCATGGCGATTCTCGTCTGGCGAAAATCGGGAATGCCCTTGAAGATAGGGGAGGCGGCAAGGTGGCGACGGGTGTGGAGAATGCCTCTGTACTCATCGATGCGCTCCACGTTGATGCGGAGTTGCTCCTCCAGGAGGTCAATCTTCTCATCTACGGTTAATGGGGCTGCGCCTGTATTATCCAGATAATCACGGATTTCCTTGAAAATCCATGGCCTTCCGAAGGTGGCGCGGCCAATCATCACCGCATCTACGCCGTATCTTTCGAAGGCAAGCTTGGCTTCCTCTGGAGTCGTAATATCGCCGTTGCCGATGATAGGAATATGGATGCGGGAATTGTTCTTCACCTCTCCGATGAGGCTCCAGTCGGCTTCTCCGGTGTACATCTGGCTACGGGTTCTGCCGTGGATGGTGAGCGCCTGGATTCCGCAATCCTGTAGCTGCTCGGCAAGGTCGGTGATGATGAGGTTCTCGCAATCCCATCCCAATCGGGTTTTCACGGTTACGGGCACGTTTACCGCCTTTACCACTTCTCTTGTAATATCCAGCATCAATGGGATATTTCGGAGCATTCCGGCTCCTGCACCCTTTCCGGCAACCTTCTTCACCGGGCAACCGAAGTTAATATCAATTACATCCGGCTTCGCCTGTTCCACGATCTTGGCAGCTTCCACCATATCCTCGGTGGTGCGACCATAAATCTGAATGCCCACAGGGCGCTCTTCATCGCTTATCGTAAGCTTGCTGACAGTACTTTTGATGCTTCTCACCAAGGCTTCCGCCGATACGAACTCAGTATAAACCATGGCGGCTCCGAATCGCTTGCAGAGCATGCGAAAACCAATATCTGTTACGTCTTCCATCGGAGCGAGGAAGAGGGGCTGTGGCCCAAATTCTATATTACCTATTTTCATGAGTTTCGAGTGAAATCTTCTTATTCCTATGATGTATATCTTCTTTTTTGCGGCTGCAAAGTTACTGCTTTTTTCTGAAAATAAAGAAAATACTACTTCAAAAGATGATACATTCCCCCTGCAAAGGTCTTGATGACTCCCTTCATCTCCAATGTGAAGAGGAGGGAAGTGAGGCGAGAAATGTCGATATTCGTCTTTACGGAGATAAGATTCACTTGCAGGTCGTTGGTCTTGGAGAGGACTTCTACGATGAGTTGCTCCTCGGGCGATAACTCGGGGAAGAGGCTACGCTCGATACCCTGCTGCTTGGCTCGCATCAGGGTGGCATCATCCTGCCAGCGCATGTCCTTCACAAAGTCCTCGGCACTGGTGATGAGCGTGGCGCCGTTGTTGCGTATCAAGTTGTTGCAGCCTTCGCTGTAGTGGTCGCCTATCCTGCCCGGGAAGGCGAAGACGTCCCTACCGTAGGATTGCGAAATATCGCAGGTGATGAGGCCGCCGCCGTGAGCTGCGCTCTCTATCAGGATGCAGGCATCCGACATTCCCGCTACGATGCGGTTGCGGCGCACGAAGTTTATCTTATCAGCGTTTGTACGGGTAAGGAATTCGGTGAGCAGTCCGCCCTGTTCTATCATTCTTGCCGCCGTTTCCCGATGCTGACGGGGGTAGAGGTCATCCAGACCGTGAGCCAGCACGCCTATGGTTTCGTAGCCGTTGGCGAGTGCCTGGCGGTGCGCCACGATATCCACTCCGTAGGCAAGTCCGCTTATGATGAGCACGTTGGGCGAGAGCTGCTTCAGGTCGGTGATGAAGCGGCGGATGAGGTCTTCGCCGTAAGGCGTGCAGTGGCGGGTTCCCACGATGTTGATGACGCGCTGCTGGTTGAGGTTGGCGTTGCCTTTATAGAAGAGGATGAGGGGTGCGTCATCGCAGTCTTTGAGGCGTTGCGGATAGCGGTCGTCGTTCATCGGAATGGGTTCTATTCCGTAGCGTATGTCGTACTCCAGTTCTTCCTCTGCGCGTTTTCGGGCTTCTTCGCAGTTCTGGATAGCGCTCACGAGTTTATCCGAGGCATCGGGGAGGATGTCTCTGAGGTTGTTCTTATGCTCCAGGATGAGCGTAGCGGAGCCTACCTTTCTGTATAGCTCCAGCATTCCTGCCAGGCTGAAGTAATTGAGCCTTGTCAGGAGGATGGTGTTCAGTATTTCCTGTTGGTCAGCCATAATCTTTATCTTTTATCTCTTCAAGTATTCGTAACCTATCCTGCACCTCAGGCATTCCTTCCTGTCGCAGTATTCCTTCTTCAGCTGTATGAGCGCCTGGCTATCCCCAGCGTTCTCTACCGGCAGGCCGCATTCCTTCCACATCCTTACTATGTGGTTATTCTCGGCCTTCAGCTCCTCCAGAAAATCGAAGGCGCGGTCGCAGTATTTCTCCTCGCCCCGGTGCCTGCCGTAGGCAAAGAGGATGGGAACCACGGTGTTGATGATGAGCAGATTGAGCGAGAAAGGGGAGAGGTGCTTCTCGTTACGGATGCTCGTGCTGCCGAAGGTATAATGGGTTTCCCAATACTCCGTAACACTGGTTGAGAGCACCTGCTTCGCCTCCTTCACCGTGCTTGCCTCGAGCAGTTGGCTCAGCCCCGCACGGCGGTTATAATAAAGATTGGCTAACTGCGAGATGCGGATGTGAGGGAAGTTCTGCGGACGCAGGCGCAGGAAGCGCCACTGCTTGTAATCCATCGGCTGCAGCGAGAATTTATGCGAGAGATAGAGATATTCGTTCCTCAATCGGGAGAAATAGCCGTCGTTCAGTGCGTCTTTCTGATATCTTTCGGAAATGGTGTTCAGCTCCAGCAGTCCGGCTTGCCCCAGGAAGATGGCTTCTATCTGGAAGAGGTCGTCGCGGTGATGGTCTACGGCCCTCAGTGGCAGATGGTAAGCCCACTGCTCGAAGGCGTCGCCGTTGATTCCGAACCCGTAGTTGCGCGCCAGGGTCACGAAGTAGGCGTTTTCCCAATCGCCGTTACATTGCTTTACGCGAGCCTCTATCGCATCGGTTTTCTGCGATAAGCGCTCGGTTTGCAGGGCGCTCATCCAACTGTGCACGGTGAGGCGGGTGAGCGATGGGATAATCTGGTAGCAGGGAGGATACTGGTCGATGCTCAGCAGCTCCTGATAATGTTTCGATACGTTTTCGGGAATGTCGAGCTGCAACTGCACGAGGGGCTCGCCTTTCGAGTTCTTTGCCTCTACATCGATGGTTCCGCAAACGTGCAGGATGACGTTGTCGTAGCGTTCATCCTTGTCATGTCCGTGCACATACCAGTCGCTTGCCTTGTCGTGAATCTCCACGTTTCCCACCCATAGGGTTCCGTTGAGTTTGATTTTGGCATTGAAGAAATCGGGCCCTGCATTGCGGTTGTGCAGTCCGGGGTCAATAACTTCCACAGCCTGGTGCCAGGTGGTGGTGAGTGGAGAGAGTGGGAAGAGCTTGTGCTTCCACACATAATGAAGGAGTTGCTCCATAATGTTTCGGCTTTTATGGTTTATAGGATTGCCTCTTTCGGAACGCAAGTTCTTCGCTCGTGTGCGGAAGGGGGGTATTGAAAAATCAGCTGTTAACTGTTAACCTGTTAACTCTGAGGAGAGAAGTATTTCTCGAATGCCTTGTCGTAGTCCTCGCTGTTGCCCAGCTTTCCGTTGATGAGGCAAACGAGTTCTACGGTTGCCTTGAGGCAGAGTTTCTCGTCCTTGGCACGGAAGATGTCCTGATGGAAAACATATCTCACGCCCTGCTTCTCCAGCCACAGACGTGAGAAGAATTCATCATCGCATTGCAGCGGAACCTTATATTGCAGGTTCATTCTCGCCACCACAGCATCCACGCCTTTGTTGTGCATTTCGGCAAAGCTGAGGCCGCATTCCTTCAGAAAGAGATGGCGGGTATGTTCCATGTAGTGCAGATAGTTGGCATTGTTCACGATGCCCTCAATATCGCACTCATAATCTCTTACTTCCATCTTTGTCTCGAATATGTATTTGCTCATAATTTTCTCTTTTTTAGTTACTAAATGAGGCTAAAAGCCTTAAATCACTGCAAAAATAACCAAAATTTTCTATTTATTATTATAATAACAAGGATTTTTCAAGGTTTTTCGAAGAAAAATGTGTATTTTTGCATAAAAAAAGCTGCACTCGGCAATTTGAAAGCAAGCTTTCATTGCGCTCATTTGCATTTTTTTTGCCGAATAGAACAAAAAGTAAGAACAAATAAAAAATAGATAAAGATGAAAATTGCTTTGATCGGCTACGGAAAGATGGGACACATGATCGAGGAGATCGCCCTGCAGCGTGGCCACGAAATCGTTTGTAAGATTGACGTGAATAACCCTCAAGACATCGACAGCCCGGAGTTCTGCTCTGCCGATGTTGCCATTGAGTTTACCAACCCTACTGCCGCCTACGGCAACTATCTGAAGGCTTTCTCACACAACGTGAAGGTGGTTTCAGGTTCTACAGGTTGGATGAAAGACCATAAGGAAGACGTGGAGAAACTCTGCGCCGACGGTAAGCAGACCCTCTTCTGGGCATCTAACTTCAGCATCGGTGTGGCTATCTTCTCTGCCGTAAACCGCTATCTGGCTAAAATCATGAACGGTTTCCCACAGTACTCTGTATGCATGCAGGAAACCCACCACGTTCATAAGCTCGATGCGCCATCAGGTACAGCCATCACTCTTGCCGAGGAAATTATCGACAATATCGACCGTAAGAAGGACTGGAAGCGTGGCGTAACCTACTGGACTGAGGATGGCCATCACGATGAGGGCGATGCAAACATCACCGATGAGGATTTGGTTATCAACTGCGTACGCGATGGTGAGGTTCCGGGAATCCACGCCGTGATGTATGACAGCGATGCTGATATGATTACCATCGAGCACAGTGCCCATTCTCGCAAGGGTTTCGCCCTGGGAGCCGTTCTCGCAGCTGAGTTCACAGCCAACCATTCCGGCTTGCTCACCACATCAGATTTATTTAAGTTCTAAGCAGAAGTTATGATAGATAAGCAGAAACAAAAACTCAATATGAAGGTACAGTGGGCGAAGTTCGCAGTGGTTCTCGCCCTCTATCTTCTCTTTCTGGTTTGGGTAGAAAGCTGGCTGGGACTCATTGTGGTTCCGTTCATCTTCGATGTTTACATCACCAAGAAGATTCACTGGCAGTGGTGGAAGGATGAGGAAGGCCCTATCCGTTTCATCATGAGCTGGGTAGATGCGCTGGTGTTTGCTCTTGTAGCGGTTTATTTCATCAACCTCTTCTTCTTCCAGAACTACGTCATTCCGTCTTCCTCTCTCGAAAAGAGTCTCCTCACGGGCGATTATCTCTTCGTGAGCAAGGTAAGCTACGGTCCTCGCATTCCTGAAACTCCGCTCACCATGCCGCTCACCCAGCACACCATGCCGCTGGTCAACGTGAAGAGCTACATTGAGTGGCCTCACTGGGATTACCGCCGCGTAAAGGGTTTGGGCAACGTGAAGCTCAACGACATCGTGGTGTTCAACTATCCTGCAGGCGATACGCTCGTCAATGAGGAGCGCTATCAGGCGAATGATTACTACCAGATGGTTTACAGCATCGGCGACCAGCTGATGCAGCAGAACGGACAGGAAAAGGATGTGCGCGCGATGAACCCATTGCAGCAGCGCCATTATTTTGAGCAGGTTTATGCTACAGGCCGCAACTACATCAGCAGTATGCCGGGCGAATATGGCGACATCATCAGCCGTCCTACCGACCGCCGCGAGAACTATGTAAAGCGCTGTGTGGGCTTGCCTGGACAGACCCTGCAGATCAAGAACCGCATCGTTTATCTGAACGGAAAGGCAAACAAGGAGCCTGATAACGTGCAGTATACTTATAAGATGAAGCTCAAGGGCGAGTTCCCAATCGACCTTGCCGATGAGCTGGGAATCACCAACGAAGACCTGCTGATGTATAATCAGAGTGGCGTGATTCCGCTCACCAAGAAGGCTTATCTGGCGCTGAAGGCGAACAGAAACCTCGTAGAGAGCATCTCTATCAATACGGATGCAACCTATGGCGACCTCTATCCGCTCAACGCCTATACCGGCTGGACAAGAGATAATTATGGTCCGGTTTGGATTCCGAAGAAGGGCGAGAGCATCGCTCTTACGCTGAAGAATCTGCCTGTATACGAGCGCTGCATCAAGGTTTACGAGGGCAACGACCTGAAGGTAGACAACGCCGGCCGCATCTTCATCAACGGCAAGCAGGCGAAGAGCTACACCTTCAAGCTCGACTACTACTGGATGATGGGTGACAACCGCCACAACTCAGCCGACAGCCGCTACTGGGGTTTCGTGCCTGAGGACCATATCGTGGGCAAGCCTATCTTCATCTGGTGGAGCCACAGCCCAGATCATCCGGGCTTCTCAGGCATCCGTTGGAACCGCCTCTTCACTTTTGTAGACAATATTAAGTAAGAAAAAAGAAATAAGAATTGAAGACTGCCGTCAAATTCCTAATAGCATTGGTGTTGTCGCTGCTCCTGGCTTGGGCAGTGCACACCTATGTTTTCACTATCTTCTCGGTGCCTCAGGGTGGGCTTCCGCCCCAGCTGAAGGCAGGCAACCGGGTGATAGTGAACAGGATTGACTGCGAAAATTTCGGGCGTGGCGATGTGGTTGTTTTCACCGATACGGTGGTTTATCAGCCCAAGAACCAGCGCCGCAAGCGTGTCTTCGAGTCTCATTTCATAGGCAGGATAGAGAAGCTTCCGGGCGATACGCTGCGCATCGACACCGTGCAGTTTGTCATCCCAACCGTATGCTGCAAGCGCTGCGGCAGCAAGGATTGCCGCTTCTATCTTTTGAAGACGCCAACCGGCCAGCAGCTCGTTCATAAGCACCAGATGATAGGCAAAGCCTTTAAGTTGTTCTAGCTCCCTCGCGCTGCTGCTCCTCGCTCTCTCGTGCTCCTCGCCGCTGCTTAGAGCCCCGCCGGAAGCTTGTCTCCCGTCTGCCCCCGTTCCGAGCGATTCCATCGCTCGTCCCCCTCTTCATCATTAACCCTTCATAACAAAGCAGAAATTGAAAGCCCTTCTTTCTTCCACATATTTCGGCCCCATCCAGTGGTACCAGAAGCTGAACCGCTACGATGAATGCCTGATAGAGCGCCACGAGAGCTTTATCAAGCAAACCTATCGTAACCGCATGCTCATCCCTACCACCAACGGCCCCCTCTCGCTCACCATCCCCACCAATCACGACATCTCCCTGTCGATGAAGGACATCCGCATCTCCGACCACGCCAACTGGCGTCACGTCCACTGGAATGCACTCCTTTCCGCCTATGGCGAGAGCCCTTTCTTCGAGTATTATCAGGACGACATCCGCCCCTTCTACGAGAAGAAATACGAGTTCCTCTTCGATTTCAACATGGAGACAACCGCGAAGATGATAGAGCTCCTCGACATCCGTCCAAAGATAAGCGTCACTGACGAATACGTTTTAAGTGAAGAACGAAAAGTGAAGAGCATAGAAAGCGAAGAACGAAGAGTGAAGAGTGAAGAAACAACGTTCGGCGACCGAAGGGAAAGCCAATTCGATAGCCCTGAGGCGCAAGCCCAATTCAACATTCAACATTCAACATTCAACACTCAGATAGTTGATTTCCGCGATGCGATTCGCCCCAAGAAACCGCTTCCTGACCCCGAATTCGAGTCGAAGCGCTATTACCAGGTTTACGAGCAGAAATACGGTTTTCAGCCCAATATGAGCATCCTTGACCTCCTTTTTAATGAAGGCAACGAGGCGATATTCTTCCTATAAGAGAAGAGTATCGCCTTGTTGCTTTCCCTCCCGTTAACAAAACTTACTCATAGTTTTCTGCCCCGCAACTCATAGTTTTCCGCTCTAAAAAGCCCTTTTTTCTGCATCGCGATGCATTCCCCGTTCCGTAGCGACGCAACATTTCTTCCGTCGCGATGCAATATTTCTTCCCTCGCGATGCATGATCCATCTCCTTCGTGATCCATCATTTAGCCCCTTTTCTGCCATCATTTAAGCCTCGTATCAGTCATCATTTATGCCTCGTGCCAGCCATCATATAAGCCCGTAAACGGGCTGTAGCAGGGCGTTTGAGCTTTTTCAGCCAAGGCTCAGCCAGCCATCTTTAACAGGCATCGGGAGAGAGCGCATTTCTGATGGGAGAGGGGCGTCCTGAGAGCAAAAGGTTAACAGGTTAACAGTTAACACCCCAAAAATGCATACTTCCATCCACACACTTATATAAAAATAAGTATATATATTATTATATAATAAGGTACGCGAGGGGGACCATGCAAAAAACGGCTGTTAACTGTTAACCCTGTTAACCCCCTCGGTTTCTCCGCCCCTCTTTTAGGAAATTTAAACAAGAATGCTTGGTGGTTTCACCGAAAAACCTTACTTTTGTAACCTGACTGCAAACAAACGTAAAAACAATAATAACAACATAAAATGAAGAATCTCACATTCCATATCGTAGGACTCACCCATAATGACGTGAAAGGCCATGAGGTAGAGTATGCTAAAGAAGCAGAGGGGAGAACCATCTGCCTCGTGCCCGATGACGCCAACACCTTCGACATGCTGGCGGTGAAAGCTTATGACAAACAGCAGCTCATAGGCTATGTTTCAGCCCTGGAAGGCGAGGACGTACGCGCCCTCATCATCGCCCGTAAGGAGCGGAACCTGCGCACCCGCTGCATAGGCTGCAACAGCAAGAACGAGGGCGATAAGGCTGGATTGCAGCTCATGGTGAGGGCACTCTCTGATGTTTCTGATGAGGAGATGGAGCAGGCGCGCCGCGAAATATATGATGATAAGATTTATGATGACTGGCAATACTCCGGTCCTGTGCTGCCCATCGAACAGCTCACCCGCTTCAGCGACTGCACCATGATGCTCGAAGGCGTCATCAACAGCATCATCCGCCTCAGGAATACGCTCTCTGAAGGCTCTCTTGATGCAGAAACTGAGGCGATGCTGCGCGAGGAACTTTCTGATTGCCTTTCTGAGGCAAGAGAGCGGCTCAGCAGTTTCCTCGAAATCCAGCGCAGCGATTATTCCCGCGAAATGACGCAGGCCAGAAACCGCATCCTTCATAAGCTGGAGCAGATAGACGATGAGGAACTGCAGCGCCTCCGGGCCGTTCTGCTTACCGAGATGGGATTCATCACCAGTTCGGCTTACCGCGAGCGTGCGGCCTATTCTTTCTTCGTAGAAGCCCCGAATGCCATCAAGAAGAAGCAAACGGGCACCTACGATTATAAAGACCAGCTGGACGCCATAGAACAGCAGCTGCACGCCTTCCCCCACAATCTCTACCCAACATTCAAGGCCGACCCTGTAGATTTCCTCCGTCAGGTGTTCTATAAGCGTGTGCCTAGAAAGAAGATGCTCCAGTTGCTCTCGGGCATCGTGCTGATGATTATGAACGGCAGGGTGAACGATGTGAAGCAATGGGGCAAGCACGGCGATGAGGAGTCACTGATAGCGATGAAGACTGTGGGGAAGAAACCTGCGATTGGAGAGCATAAGAAGGAACTCATGGCACTGGTGAAAAAGGCAGTCTTGAAGATTGCTGTTTATCAGAAGAGGGGATATTATGGCGTGTTTCTTTCAAAACAGGCCTATTGGTATCCTATTTTCCGCCTGATGGGCGATTGGGAATTACTCCCACCCAAATCTCCTCAATCGTTCTGTACATTCTTGGAAGAGCTATTTGAAGGCAAAAAAATATCCGGTCCGAAAGCTCGTCTCTGCGGTAGGGATGATTTGAGGCAAGCAGGAATCGCTCCCTTTTCCAACCATGAAGCTTTGAAATGGAAAGATCTGGAGCAGGAAGAATTGATTAATACACAAGAGGCAAAATTCAACCGTTATTGTGAGATTGTTGATATTTTTATGAAAATCCTGGGAGAAGAAGCTTTTAAGAAGGGTATTATGTTAGATGATTGGCTAAAAGAATAATGGGCGTTGGCAGCGGATTTGTAATCTGTTGCCAACGCTTTTTTCTTGTAGCCTGTTTCTTTTCTTCTCCCTTGTTTTATACCTCTCTTTATACCTGAATCTAAAAACTTTTATCCCTCTTGCCCGATATTTCTATACAGCTTTTACCGGCAGAGGTATAATAATGGAGTTACTTTCTTTTTCCTTATCTTTGCACCGCTTTTCAGAATGGAAGGCGGCAGGTTTCTGCAAATAGAGCCTGTCTTTTACAACTAAAAAAATATAGATTTATGACACAAAAATCATTAACCTTTGATGAATGCAAGCAGCTCAGCAGCCGCATCATCGCAATGAACCCTAACCGCAGAGCGAACATGGGACAGATTTCATCCCATCTCCTCGATTACTACACCGAGCTTACCAGGCAGCCTTGGCTCGCACAGCTTGTTGGTCAGATCCGTGACCTCACCGCCCAGCAGAACCAGATGATGCAGGAGGAGATGAAGGCGGGAGAGACTTACCAGCAGCTCGACCGCAAGATTACTGACCTCAAGAAGCAGCTGCCTTTCCGCTCACCTCACTACTTCCACTTCCTCGAAGACCATCGCGCCCAGAAATTCATCGACCCGGAGGCTTTCACCTTCCAGACAACCGTAGACATTGATAATCCTGAGGAGGTTGAGCCAGCGGTGAAGAAAGCTCTTCTGCTGAACGGAATGTTTGATGAGCCTACAGAGAAGCTCTTCAGAGAGAAAATCTTCTCAGCCGAAGACATTGAACTCTGGAAGGGAAAGGTGCTCCACATCGAGCGCTCAGCCCGCAACAAGGCCCACATCGACATCCGCATCCCGGTAGGAATGACCATCGCTGAGGCTCAGAGCGCCTTCTGCAAACTCATCCACGCCACCGAAGACCCTAGCTGCGTAACCCCGGAGCGCATCATCTTCATCACCGATGCGGCAAGTCAGATTTATACTGCCGACGACTGGTACAAACGCCTGGATAAGGAAGCCGTGGCTGAATATCGTGAGGCTTACCGCAAGAGAGGACTGGATATTGACGGACGTCCGCTGGATGTAGATTCAGCCCGTTCAGGAGCATCTCAGAGCTCAGCCTCTCAGAATGCATCTTCTCAGAGCCAGGCATTTCAGAATGCATCTTCTGCTCCAACCGTAGATTTCGAACCCATCGAGAGCGAGGAGGAGAAGGCGAGACGGGCTGCCAATGCCGTGCAGTATGAGCAGACTTACGACGGCGTTCCTTACGAGGAGATTGTGAAGGCGCTGGTAGAGCTGATGGGCGGCGCTCCTGTCCACGGCAACCGCAACAACTTCATCTATCGTGAAGCCTGCCTGCTGAGATACATCTGTAATAGTGAGGCGGCTTGGATCAAGCAGGTAATAGAAACCTTTGGCGAAGACGAGGCGAAGGCGTTCGCCACCGTAGAGAATGCCTGCAAGGTGGCGCAATCTACCGCGATTCCGGATTTGGTAAAGCAGGCTGTAGAGACTGCCCGCAAGAATCATCTTGCCAAGCAGGCCACCGAGAAGGCGGGAATCTATGCCGATGTTCCTCCTCAGTTGCCAGCCAAGCTGCCTAAGCTCATCAAGCTGCTCACCAGCAAGGTGCCTGCCGATTTCAAGGCGGCTGTGGCAATGGCGGTCTTCCCTGCGCTTGCCGCTCATCTTAAGGGCGTAACCTTCCGCTACACGGATAATCAGGTGCACGAGGCGGCGATGATGAATCTGCTCATTGCAGCCATGTCGTCAGGCAAATCGCTCGTCAACGGACCCATTGACTGCATCATCGAAGACCTGGTTCAGATGGATAAGGTGAACCGCCAGAAGGAGCAGGACTGGAAGGACGAGGTGAACACCATGGGCGACAACAAGAAGAAGCCTGTGCGCCCGGAAGACATCTGCATCCGCATCGTTTCGCCCGACCTTACCCGCGCTGCCTACATCCAGCGTCTCGACGATGTACAGAAGGCTGGCGATGCTTATCTCTACTGCAAGATGGACGAGGTAGACATGCTCAGGAAGTTTAACGACCCTAGCCAGTTGATTCGCCTCTGCTGGGACAATTCAGAGGACGGCCAGGAGCGAGTAGGAACCAAGAGCGTTACAGCCCGCGTAAAGACCCGTTTCAACTGGAATGCTTCGAGCACCATTGCCGTTACGCAGAAGTTCTTCTCGGTTCGTGAGGTGGCTGATGGAGCCGTGAGCCGCCTGTCGCTCGCCACCATCATCCGTCCCGATTTCGCTCCGCGTCCGGAGGTGGGCAGTTATGATGCGCAGTTCAAGTCGCAGCTTTCTCCTTACATCCAGCAGCTGAACGCAGCCAGCGGTTTCAAGGAGTGCCGTAAGGCTCGCCAGCTTATCGAGCGCCTGGAGAATGAGATTATGGAGATGGCTCAGTTGGCTTACAACAAGCCTTACGCCGAGTTTGCCAAGCGTGGTCTGGCGAATGGTTTCCGCCGCGCGATGGTGCTTTATCTGGCGAATGGCGAGAAGTGGGAGAAGGCAATAGAGGATTTCATCGTATGGAGCGTGAAGTATGATTTGTGGTGCAAGATGCGTTTCTTCGGCAATCAGATGCAGGAGGCAATAGATGCAGACAGCCGCTCTGTGTGCCATACTCCCGGTGTGAGCAATCTTCTTCTCTACGTTCATGACACCTTTGACAAGACTGAGATTCAGAACATCTGTCAGGTTCATGGCACCAAGACGAAGCTTGCCATCCTGCTGTGCAACTGGAAGAAGCGTGGCTTCATCATGAAGAACGAGGACGGCACCTTCACCAAGACCGCCCGTTTCATCGCCAAGTATGGGCACTACGGAACGCCAGGAGTGGCTGCGTAGCGGTGATAAAGGAGTGGGCGTGGTGAAATGCCACGCCCCTCACGTTTTAGCAGCACGCCCTGAAAGGGCAGAAGCTCCTAGCCCAGGGCACCGCCTTGGGTAATAATGGCAGCACGCCTGTCGCCCTGAAAGGGCAAAAGCATTAAAATAGCCCGTTTTTGTAATGAGAATGTAAATGTTCTTGACCTTAATCAAGAAAAAAGGGCTTTTTGAAACATTTCTCCTAAAATTTTTGTGTGCGCACACAAAAAGTTGTACCTTTGCACCAGAAAAAGAAAAAAGGATAAAAGATTGATTCAGTAAGGATAACTTATGAAATCGATTCGAGACAAGTTTGAGGCCGGTTCGGAACCTGGTTCTGAGATTCGGACGAGGACTTCTGGAAAATCTCGAAGAGACTGATTAAGAGGTTAAAAGAAAGGAAAAAGATTATGGCAATGTTCGGGATAATGACAGTAGCAGTAGTAGCATTCGCAGTAGTTGCTTGCGCAGGTATGAACCTCGGAATGAACTGCGGCAAATAAGCTACGAAGCTTAGAGAGCATAGAAATCCTCCTCCGGGAGGTAAGAAATAAAGAGAGTTAAGATTTTGTTAGGTAAAACAACAAGATTGTATATTTAAGATAACAAATTTAAGAAAGGAAAAGATTATGTTAGTATTAGGAATGATTTTCGCAGTAGTTGTTGCATGTGTAGCTGAAGTTGGTGCTATTAGCAACAAGTTGGCTTAATCGGAGATTAGCCATGCGAAGGGCTCCAAAAGAGCCGAGATTAAAAAATGGCTGGCAGCAATGCACAGCTGAGTAAAAAACAGTAGGGAGCCAAAGGGGCTTCCGAAATCAGAGAGGAGAGTAAAAACTCCTTTTCATTTGAAATTCATACTGTCCCCTGAGAGTTTTCGTGATAAATTCTGATTGGGGATTTCATATATAGATTGTTAAGAATTCGTTTTAGGTTTTATAGATTTTCATTTTAGGTTTTTAGGTTTAAGTTTTTAGGTTAATTGTTAGTTGTTTTTAAGAAAAAAGCAGTTTTTAATTCATTAAATTACGAAGGCAACAACGAGGGAAGTCGCATGACGACCCAAGTTGTTGCCTTCTTTATTTTTTTATTACTTGAGCTATTTGTCTGAAAATCAACATTATCTGAAAATCAGCGTGGTGAGCCTGTCTTTATCAAACAACTCCTGAGCCACGGCCTGTATCTGTTCGGCAGTAATTTCATCCACCTGCTCGTAGAGTCGGTCTACATTCTTCTCCCAGCCATAGTGAAGGAAGCTCTTGCCGAAGTCGAGGGCAAAGTTCTCGCGGTTGTCGCAAGCCACGCCTACCTGTCCCTTAATCTGCTTCTTGGCGGCCTTGAGCTGCGCCTCGCTCAGTGGTTTCTGCATGAACTTATCCAGTTCCTTGCGAACCAGTCTGAGGCAGCGCTTCACGTCGTGCTTATCGCAGCCGAAATAAATGCTCCAAATGCCCGTATCGCCATAAGCCACCATCGTACTCTCTACGGTGTAAACCAGTCCGTTGTGCTCGCGCAGGGCTAGGTTCAGCTTGGCGTTCATTCCCGGTCCGCCCAGCATATTGTTGAGCAGATAGAGCGGCATTCTGCGGCTGTCGTTCACATCGTAGGCGCGGGTTCCAATCATCACATGAGCCTGATGCGTATTCTTCTGCATCACAATCGTCTGCCCGGCAATTCCATCTCCCACAGATGGATAATTTTTAGGTCCCACAGATTTCACAGATGACACAGATTTCTCTTCAGCAATAGAATTCTCATTCCATGAGATCTGTGTAATCTGTGAAATATGTGGGAGCTTTTCCTCAGCAAGGTTGACCACAGATTCATCATCTGCGAGCGCCCTCTGAAGAAGTCTTACCAGCTTCTTGAAGTCAATGTCTCCGTAAGCGAAGAATATCGCATTATCCGGCCGGTAAAGTTTTCTTGTAAAGCGCAGCGCATCTTCTGTCTTGAACGAGCGAACCTGCTCGGCTGTGCCCAGAATATTGTGGCCCAGCGGCGAACCCTTGAAGATGATATTTTCGAATTCATCATAAATCAGTTCGGCAGGAGAATCGTTGTAACTCTCTATCTCATCGCAGATTACCTCTACCTCCTTGTCGATTTCCGCTTGCGGATAAACCGAATGGAAAACGATGTCGGTGAGCAGATCTACGGCTCTTGCGATGTGCTCCTTGAGGATGGCGGAGTAATAAACCGTGCCCTCCTTGTTGGTGTAGGCGTTCAGGTCGCCTCCCACGCTCTCCAGACAGTTGAGAATGTGCCACGCCTTGCGGCGCTCTGTGCCCTTGAAAGTAACGTGCTCGCAGAAGTGGGCAAGTCCTTCTTCGCCCGGCTCCTCGTTTCGGGTGCCGGCGTTAATCTGGTAACCGCAATACACCACCTTGCTGTCTGAAGGCAGGTGGATGATGCGGAGTCCATTATCGAGTGTATAAGTATTGTATTTCATTTCAAGGTGCAAAGTTACACTGAAAATGTAATTTATCCAAAAAAATAGTCATTTATTTTGCATTATCGCCAAAAAGACTTATCTTTGCTCCCAAAAATAAATATAGACATCAAAAAACAATGCGCAAAGTAATAGGAATAGGAGAAACCGTGCTTGACATCATCTTCAAGGGCGGCAAGCCGATAGAGGCAGTACCGGGTGGCTCATCATTCAATGCAGTCATCTCGTTGGGCCGTGCGGGTGTAAATGCTTCGTTTATCAGCGAGGCGGGCAACGACCGCATAGGAGAGTATGTGATTCAGTTTTTGAGAGATAATGGGGTGAATGCTGACAATGTGAGCATCTTCCCGGAATCGAAGTCGCCGCTCTCGCTGGCTTTCCTCGACGAGAACAACAATGCCGACTACATCTTCTATAAAGATCATCCTCACGACCAGCTGGAGTTTGCCACACCGGAAATCAATCCTGGCGACATCGTGCTCTTCGGTTCGTTCTTCGCTCTGAATCCTGTGGTCCGTCCTCAGGTTGCCGGTTTCCTGGAGTATGCGAAGGAGCACGGCGCCATTCTTTATTACGACATCAACTTCCGTGCTTCTCATCAGAACGAAATCATGAAGATTACGCCTAATCTGATAGAGAACCTGGAGATGGCTGATTTCGTGCGCGGAAGCCACGAGGACTTCGGAATCCTCTACAAGAAACCGGAGGCGGATAAGGTTTATAATGCCGAAATCAGTTTCTACTGCAAGAAGTTTATCTGCACTCAGGGCGCTGAGCCTGTAGAGGTTCGTGCCGAGAACGGCTTTGCCAAGAGTTATCCTTCGAAGAAGATGAAACCGGTGAGCACTATCGGAGCCGGCGATAATTTCAATGCCGGTTTCGTTTTCGGACTGATCAAGGATGGAATCACCCGCGAGGACATCGACCGCGGCTTATCTGAGGCGCAATGGGACAGTCTCCTTGTTTCGGCTCAAGAATTCTCCACCGAATGCTGCAAGGACATCTACAATTATGTTTCCAAGGAATTCGGAGAAGAAAAGAAGAAGGAATTATAAAAATATAAAAGATATGACAGAAATTATAAACAAGATTTATTACGTAGGCGTAAACGACCGCAACAAGCATCGTTTTGAGGGCCTCTGGCCTTTGCCTAACGGAGTGAGCTACAACTCTTATATCATTGACGATGAGAAGGTAGCGCTGGTAGATACTGTAGAGGTTGATTTCTTCACCCAGTTCCTCGAGAATATCCACGAGGTGATTGGCGACCGAGAAATCGATTATCTTATCATCAACCACATGGAACCTGACCACAGCGGCTCCATCGCTCTCATCAAGAAATATTACCCTAACATCAAGATCGTGGGCAACAAGAAGACCCTGGGAATGCTCGAGGGCTTCTACGGCGTAACAGATGACGTGGTAGAGGTGAAGAATGGCGAAACCCTTTCACTCGGCAACCACGAGCTGAGTTTCGTTCTCATCCCTATGGTTCACTGGCCAGAGACGATGGTAACCCTGGATGCGAAGAACAAGGTGCTCTTCTCGGGCGATGCGTTCGGTTGCTTCGGTGCGCTGAACGGCGGAATCATCGATACGGAAATCAACTGCGAGACTTTCTGGCTGGAGATGGTCCGCTACTACTCAAACATTGTGGGTAAGTATGGAATCCCTGTTCAGAATGCGTTGAAGAAGTTGGCTGGCGTGGAGCTGGATTATATCTGCTCAACCCATGGTCCGGTTTGGCACGAGCATATTGAGAAGGTAATCGGCATGTATGATAAGATGTCGAAGTACGAGACGGAGCCAGGCCTCGTTATCTGCTACGGCACCATGTACGGCAATACCGAGCGTATGGCAGAAATCATCGCCCGTGCGGCAAGCAAGGCTGGCGTGAAGAACATCGTAATGTACAACATCTCGAAGACTCACCACAGCTACATCCTGCGCGACATCTTCCGTTACAAGGGTCTCATCGTGGGTGCTCCAACCTACAATGCCGGTCTTTATCACGAGATGGAGGTTCTCCTCTCCGAGCTTGCCAATAAGGACGTTAAGAACCACCTCCTCGGTTGGTATGGTTCTCATTGCTGGGCAAGCAAGGCAGTAGCAAAGATTCAGGAGTGGAACGAAACTAAGCTCCACTACGAGGCTGTAGGCGAGCCTGTAGATATGAAGCAGGCGATTACTCCAGAGGTAAAGGCGCAGTGCGAGGCTCTGGGTAAGGCTATGGCAGAGAAGCTGCTGGCAGAATAAAAGATTTCTTGTTAGAGATTATTATAAAAGAGCGGAATGGCAGCTGGGGTTAACAGAGTTAACAGTTAACAGTTGTTTTTCCGCTCTTTCTTTTGTTTTTTAAGGAACTAATCGAAAACTATTCATTCTAAATGAAAGGTTTTAGATAAAAGTGTTCATTCAAAATGAAAGATTTCTGAAAAATTATTCATTCAGAATGAAAGATTTTTGTTTTTCTCTTGCTACTTTCAGATATTTTTCTTATTTTTGCCCACGAATCATAAAATAGTAAAGCAATGAAAGAACTGTTGAAACAAATAATATTTGAGCAGCAGGACAACTGCAGGCATCTTATGCAGGATGCCATCCCTCGACACATAGAAGAGGAATGGCTTACCACCTCGGAAATCCTTATCATAACTGGTGTAAGACGATGTGGAAAGTCGGTGTTGCTGCAGCAACTGCGTGATAAGTTGGAGGAGAAAGATTTCTTCTTCAATTTTGACGATGAGCGTCTCGTAAACTTTAAGCTTGAAGATTTTGCAACCTTGCAGGAATGCTTCTTTGAGCTTTTCGGCGAGCAGCACACCTATTACTTTGATGAGATTCAAAACATTGCGGGTTGGGAAACCTTTGTCAGACGTCTTTACAATGAAGGCAATAAGGTGGTGGTGACAGGATCCAATGCCCGGATGCTGAGCAAGGAGATGGGCACTCATCTCACAGGGCGTTATATCTCTGTGGAGGTTTATCCTTTCTCTTTTGCCGAATACCTGCAGCTGGAGCATATTGAGCCTTCGCAGAAAGATTTCTATCTGATGGCGAGCCGTTCCAAACTGCTGGGTCATTTCCGTGATTTCTTGGAGAGGGGTGGTTTCCCGAAATATCTTCAGACGGGTTCCGTCAGTTACCTGTCCTCACTTTATGAGAGCATTATCTTCCGGGATGTGATGGCTCGCAATGGTCTTACAAACGACAAGGAAATTAAAGAACTTGCATTTTATCTTGCCAGCAATGCCACCCAGCGTGTTACCTATAACTCGCTGGGAAAGATAGTGGGCATTCGCCATCCCGAAACCATCAAGAACTATCTGGAATATATTCAGCAAACCTACATGATATTCCAGTTATTGAAGTATGCTCCATCGGTAAAGACCCAGATGTTGAGCCCGAAGAAGGTGTATTTTATAGATAATGCCATCATCAGCAGGATGGGTTTCAATGTCACGGATAACAATGGTGTAAAACTGGAGAATGCCGTTTTCATCGAATTGCTGCGAAGGGGTTACGACTTGTTCTACCATGCCGACAAGAAAGAGTGCGACTTTGTGGTGAGAGAAGGTGTAAGGATTACCCAGGCTTACCAGGTTACGGTGAAGATGGATGATGAGAAGACTCGCAAGCGTGAGATAGAGGGCCTGCAAGAGGCGATGGAAATCTATGATTTATCAGAGGGTTACATCATTACGCTAAATGAGAAAGAGGAGCTTACCGTGGATGGGAAGACGGTGCATATAATTCCTGCTTGGGAATGGATGCTGAAGTAAACCGTGTTTTTACTCCCCAAAATTGTGTCTGACACAAAAAAACGTCATAAAATGATGTATTATGAAGTAAAGCTACCTTCTACCGAGAAGTCATTCGGCAGAAGGTAGCTTTACTTTTCTATAGAGGGTTCTATCCCTCGCAGAGCTTAGCCAGCTCTTTCAGGTTATCCGCTACTTCTATCACATCTCGCCAATCGCCGCGAATCATGCTTTTCTCTGCCATATCATCCAAAAGGGCGATGGTGGAGTTCCAGAAGCCTTTCATGTTGTAGAGAATCACCATCTTGTGATGGTAGCCGATGGTGTGGGCGGCAGCGATGGTGAAGATTTCATCCAGGGTGCCGACGCCGCCAGGAAGGGCTACGAAGATGTCGCTCTGGGCAAGCATCAGGTCCTTGCGGTCGCTGAGATTATCACACGGAATCTCGATGTCGAGGTCTGGGAAGGTTCTTCCTCCTCGCTCTACAAGCGTAGGAACCACACCGATGGTTCTGCCGCCATTCGCCTTCACTGCCTTGCCGATGCAATCCATCAGACCGGAGTTGCAGCCGCCGAAAACCAGGTCGTGGCCGTTCTCTGCCATCCACTTTCCCATCTCTTCAGTCAATGTGAAGAATTCGGGGTCGATATTCTTATTTGCTGAACAAAAAACTGCTATTTTCATATTGCTTTATCTTCTATTTGATGATGTTTTATCTGTTGTTATGAATGTTTTAGGCAAAGGTACGCAAAAATATCGAGATTATTGGGCTCTTTTTGCGGATAATTTCTTAATTTTGCAAACAATAACTAATCTTATAAACAGGAAGAAAGATTTCTAACAAAACAAGACAAGAGAATGAAAAGGATTATCACATATAGTATCATCGCATTGTTGCAGGCGTCTGTGTCGCTTGCACAAACCTCTGTGTCGCTTGCAAAAACCTCTCCGAAGCCGAAGCTTCAGAAGCGGGAGAAGTATGAATGGCAGGGAGAGATTCCTACCTATGTAGAAACGCTGAAGAAGGAACTGACCTATCCGATGGCTTGGGGCAACAGTCCTATCAGAAACTTCAAGAAGTGGAAGAAGACGGCAAGGGCGAAGGTTCTCGAATGCATGATGACGCCTCCGAAGGCGGCTGCGGCTTGGGATATGGAAGTGCTTGGTGAGGAACAGAGAGACGGATATAAGGCGCAGAAAATCGCCTTTAATATCAACGCCTATTCCCGTATTACGGCTTATCTCCTGATTCCGGATGGCAAGGGACCGTTCCCAACAGTCAATGCACTTCATGATCATGGTGCTCATCTCTTTATAGGAAAGGAGAAGATGATTCGCCCTTTCTTTACTCCGGAAGAAAAAGATTCCCCTACGAAGCAGGCGCTCTGTCAGGAGATTCTGGATGATGCGGATGCGTGGGCAAAGCAACTTTACGATAATCAGTACGTGGGCGATTATCTGGCGAAACATGGTTACGTGGTCTTTTCGGCAGATGCTCCGATGTGGGGAGAACGAGGCCGCAAGGAGGGCGTGGATAGAAACAAATACGACCTGATAGCCGGCAACATGATGATGCTGGGTAGAGACCTCTCTGCCTTCATGACTTACGATGATATCGCCAGCACCGAGTTCCTGGCTTCGCTGCCGATGGTGGATGCGAAGCGTATCGGATGTGTGGGGTGTTCGATGGGAGCCTATCGCTCGTGGATGCTCTCTGCATTATCGGATAGAATCAAGGCGGGTGCTTCCATCTGCTGGATGATTACTACGGACGCTCAGCTTACCCGGAGATTCGGAAGAAAGGAGAATGGCGGTTTTGCGAATTGCATTCCGGGTCTTCGCCAATATCTCGATTATCCTCACATCGCCTCTCTCGCCTGTCCGAAGCCGATGCTTTTCATCAATGGCACAAAAGACAAGCTCTTCCCTGTGCCTGGTGTAAAAGATGCTTTCGCCGAAATGCACAAGGTTTGGAAGAGTCAAGGAGTTGATAATCTGCTGGATACGGAGCTTTGGGAAATTCCTCATTCCTGCGGTTTGAAGGCGCAGGAGAAAATGCTGGAGTTTCTGGATAAGAATCTGAAATAAGAAGTGGGCTGTGTTTGGCAGAAAAACAGGAGGAACATAGAATAATAAAAGAGCAGGAAGTAGCTGTTTTCAGTTTGCTTTCTGCTCTTTTCGTTTTGTTTATTGCTTTTAATCAGAAAGACATACAGACATTTACACCAACTTTACCATCTGCATAGAAAGGTGTGCTTATCGTATGAAAGTTAGAGTGATGGCATTTGGATTTAGTGAATACTTTCGGATAAAGCCAATAGGCAAACTTTGTACTGATAATGCCAATACAAGCTCCTGCAACAACATCATTGAGATAGTGGCGATTATTGTAGATTCTTAAATATCCAGTAGTAGCTGCAATCAAATAGCCAGAATATCCTATCCACGGCGAAATATCTTTGTACTCTTGGTATAGAAATTCAGCTCCCATGAAGGCTGTTGCTGTATGTCCAGATGGGAATGAATTACGGGCATTGTTGTCAGGACGCTTTTCTTTAAAAGCATATTTCATACCATTTACGATTATTCCCATGGTGGCATATGAAAAGGCAAGAATACCAGTTCTGTCCCAAAATTTATGCTTTCCGTCAATACCTAATAAGTTGAGACCATAAACAGCAAGCATGGGGGAGTACTGCATGTAATTGTCGATTTTTACCTTATGTTTCCCCTTGGCTGATAATTTGTCTTGTATGTTCTCACGTTGTTTGGTCAACCATCCGTTATGAACATAGAAGGCTGAGGTTCCAGTGAGGACAATGGGTACAACTAATGTTTTCAACTTGAGACGATGAGTGTTGTCTGAGACAACAGAATCTGATAGTGTTGTATGGTACAAGCTATCTTGTGCATGTACGGATACAACACCACCAAAGAGGAAGAGTATGGATACAACTCTCCCATCTAATGAATGGAGTCTTTTCATTTTGAAGCGCTAATTGGGCGAAAACTATCTTAGCGGTGGAATCGTGGGATTTCTTAGGTGGACTATGGAAAAGATAAAATGGCGTGAACGGCAAATTATCTGATTCCAAGGCCCTGAGAAAGCCCACACATACCGATAAGTCCCGTCCACACCAAAGCGCAGACGTTTACAGACTTATTCTTTCGGTAGGTGTTTCTATGAAATTTCTCAGGTTTCAGGAATCAACCGAATAAATAGCAAACGCGATTTCTTATTATGTTATTAAAATGTATTTTCTTATGCTCTTTTATTTTTTTATTATTATATTTTTAATGTCTTGTAAGAAAGGATAGATGCATAGTCTTCCAATCTGTTGCAAAGATACGAAAACTTTTTGAATACCAAGAATGTTTTCTAAAAAACTTTAATCTTTGCACCGTTTATTTAACGCACATTAATTTAACGGCTGTTACATTATGAAGTTTTATAGTTGGGAATGGGAGATTTTCCGCTCTTTCTACTATAAATTTGTAAAAGTCTACTACGCTAACCCCCTTAAAAAATGGCGTTAGCGTAGTAAACTTTTGCGTTTTATTGCAAGCAAGTTTTAAATCATTACCTTACTGACCGTAATTTAGATTAGCATCAATGATGCAGTAAACTTGCCACCTCATCTGGCAATATCACCTTGCAAGGCTGAGGACCAGGTAGTGGCTTTTCTCTTAGGAAAAGGAGGTATATTACATTCTTTCCCTGGGCAAATGGGGCGAGAGCCACCTTTCTCTTCAGCTTTTCCAAGAGTCGGTCGGCATAATCAGGGGCTGTCCATTTACATTCTCCTACAAGTATTGTGTTCTTGTCAAAGAGGTCTTCTGCAACAACATCAAATTCAAGTTCCTCGTTGCCGACAGGGGTTCTCTTTCCTTCTTCAAAGATAGGAACCTTGCCCCACCAGCGTGAGGCTTCACCCCATGTGTGACCTTCTATGTTGCTACCGCTGACAGCCAACTGACACAGTCTTTCCCAAACCTCGGCAACATGACCGTTGAAACCGTCATTGATGAATTTCTTTGCAATGTTGCCACGCCCCAAGGCAATCATAGACTTGTTTGGCTCGATGAATCTGTAATAGAAAGCCATGAATGGGTCATCTATCCGATAAAGAATCTTTTTTGTCTTCTGCGGATTTTCGCCAAATGGTACTTCCTTTCTGAGGAAAGCCATTTCAGTCAGAATTTTTATCGGTTTGGCAAGCTCTGCCGTAGTCTTGCCAAGAGCATCAGAAATGCTGGAATACTTCTGCTTTCCACTACCCACCGCAAGCATGATTGACGAATAGGGTGCGATATCTGATACCTCATCCATAAACAGACGTGCAGGCTCGTCATAGAGATTTCCCATATCGTCTAATATCAGTTCTTGAATGGCTTCATCCAAAGATCCGAATCTTTCTCGTTGACTCCAGTACTGGGGCACTCCACCCCATATAGAGTACTCTTCTACAAGTTCTTTGGCTGAGGTGTTGATGATTTCTTGCCACCAAGGCAGCTTGACAGGACGCAGGATGAAAATATGGTCGGCTCTGCCATAAAGAGGTTCTGAACCTTGTAAAAGTCCGTGCATCATTCTCTGTGAAGAGCCGCAGATGATGATGTTGCAGCGCAATTCATTTACTCCGGTAATACGCCTATCGAGGATTCGTTGTAGAGTAGAAGGTAAGGCTGGATCTTTCTGAACTAGATATGGGAATTCGTCCAAGACAAGTGTTGCGTTTTCCTTGCAACGGTAGTTGAAAGCCATGATGATGTCTTCCCAGGAAGAATACACAGGGCTGTCGAAGCCCAGATATTCCGTGCCTATGGTGCGTGCCAACAGACTTAGCTGGGTAGTCTTTTCGCTCAGGTTGGCTTCAAAGTAAATGTCTCCATCCTTCAACACTCTTCTGATGAGAGTTGATTTTCCAAGTCTCCTTCGTCCGTATATCACGATGAAGTTTGACGCTTTAGACTCCAAAGCTGTCTGTAAAACAGCTTGTTCCCTGATTCTATCTACGAATTTCATAATTAGTGATTTTAGAATTACTAACTGCGAAATTACTAAAAAATAATGATGGATATGTACTTTATTACATATTTATATGGAAAATTACGTATATTTAATAATTGCTGCAAGCTGATAGCTCTTTAATATCGTTTGAAGACAGCAAAAGAATGTCTGTCAACATTTATAATAAAAAAGAGCGGAAGAACAGCTGGGGTTAACAGAGTTAACAGTTAACAGCTGATTTTCCGCTCTTTCTTTTATAAATCTTTAAAAGTCTACTACGCTAACGCCTTAAAAAATGGAGTTAGCGTAGTGAACTTTTTGAGTATGCTGAATGCATCTTTACCACAACTCCTTAGGCGACAGGTCTTTATCCTTTCTACCCATCAGGTAGTAATCGGCAAGGAACTGGAGGTTTGCCTGCGTAATCTTCAAGCCTTCTTCCTTTACATACTGGCTCGTAAAGATGTTTGCGTCAGGAATCAGGTTGTTTTCTATCAGTTTGCAGACAATTTCGTAAGGGAATGGGAGACCATTGCCGCTGATAATGCCAAAGCTGTCGGTCTCTGCACGCTCCTGTACATAGTATGGGTTCTCAGGCGATGCGATGCAATGAGCCAGACCGAAACTGATGTTGATGCCTGTGTATGGACTTCCGCTTAAGATGATGCCCTTCTCGTATTTCTGAGGGAATCGGATGTCCTTTGGCAACTCGAATTCAATCTCCTTGAGGAATTCCTTCAGCGTCTTCACATCTTCCAGGAAGATGAACTTGTCTTCATATCCTTTCGCCTTGAGCAGCTTGTAGTCGTGAATCGCCTTCTCATGATCCACCTTTTCATATTGCTCAGTAGCCTTCTTCCTGAACTCCTCATCCTCCCAGATCTTGTGGGTAGGCATGTTCCTGCAAATCTTGCGGAGCCATTCGTAAGAAGTGAGCGCCAGGAGATTGTTTCTGCCGGCGATGGTCATTTCCATCTGCACAGAATAAGCGAGCGGTTCGGTGAGGCCCTGTGGCGAGTTTGCCATCTGCTGGAGGGTAAACTGCAGGCGCTTCTGGTTGCCTACGTTGAAATAGCAACCATAATGGAACCATGCCAGAGTGTCGCGACGGTGAATCTCATCCAACTCCTTGTTCTTCTTGATGTCCTCTTCGGTCGTTTCAGCGTTGCCCTCTATCTCAGGCATTTCGCTGAGATAAGTCAGAAGACGCTCGTTTTCCGGAGCCGTTTCATATTCTCTGTCGAGAATGTTGTAGGCAAGTTTGGCAGCCAGTTCCAGGGTTCCGAAGAGGAAAGGAACGGCTTCCTGTACGAAACTGCTCTGCTGGTAATGGTGCCAGAGCAGGAACTTGACATCAGCGATGTTGATTTCCTCAGGGTCGTAAGCCGGGTCATCTTCGTTGAGCGTACTCTTGATGAATTCGCTTTCTTTCTCATAGAAAGGAATGTAGGTGCCGTAGCGCTTCTTGCATTCTTCCGTGAAAGTCTTCCAGATGCCTGTGCCCGAAATCACATCTTCGAAATAACCGGCAATGCTGAGTGCCAGCTGCTTGGCTTCATCCATATTCTTGAAGTTATGGGTGTAGCACGCCTCGTCAAGAGCGTGGTATATTTCGTTGGCGAGTTCTGTATAATACAGATCTGTTTCGTCTGCTTTTTCGTATGGATGCAAAGCAATCCATTCTTGGGTGAAAATAACTTTTTTCATATATTTCAAGTTTTCTTGGTTATCTGTTTGTTGTAACTTTCATGCAAAGGTAATAAAATATTGCAGAAATCTGCAAGAAACTCACATTTTTTTCGTATCTTTGCACCCGAATTTAGGCAATCTTAATAAATGCGTGGGATTGCCGCAAGCGTTTCGGAAGGATTTTGCACCCTAATTCATGGCTGGGAGGGTGAATTCGGCCTTCCATTTAGATTATAATGAATTAAGGTTAAAAAGATTTGAAGACATTTGAAGAATTAGGCGTGAGCGAGGAGATTCGCCGTGCCATCGAAGAGCTTGGATTTGAGAATCCAATGCCAGTCCAGGAAGAAGTAATCCCATATTTGCTTGGTAATAAGAACGACGTGATTGCGTTGGCGCAGACCGGTACGGGTAAGACTGCATCTTACGGTATTCCGGTTATCCAGAAAACTGATGCCAGCAGCAAGCAGACACAGGCTATCATCCTCAGTCCTACACGTGAACTCTGCCTCCAGATAGCGGACGATTTGAACAGTTTTGCCAAGTACATCGACGGTTTGCATATTGCCGCTGTTTATGGCGGTACCGACATCGGAAGCCAGATTCGCACCCTGAAGCATGGTGTGCAGATTATCGTGGCTACCCCTGGTCGTTTGCTCGATTTGATTAATCGTGGCGTGGCTCAGTTGGAGAACGTGAACAACGTGGTGCTTGATGAGGCTGACGAGATGCTGAACATGGGCTTCTCAGAGAGCATCAATGCCATCTTTGAGAACGTTCCGGAAGATAGAAACACTCTGCTCTTCTCGGCTACCATGAGCAAGGACATCGAGAAGATTGCCCTCAACTATCTGCACGACCACAAGGAAATCGTAGTGGGTTCGCGCAACGAGGGTGCTGAGCATGTAAACCACATCTACTATCTGGTAAATGCCAAGGACAAGTATCTCGCCCTGAAGCGTGTGGTAGATTTCTATCCACGCATCTTTGCGATTATCTTCTGCCGCACCAAGCTGGAGACTCAGGATATTGCAGATAAGCTCATCAAGGATGGTTATAATGCAGAGGCGCTGCACGGCGACTTGAGTCAGCAGCAGCGTGACCTCACCATGCAGAAGTTCCGCAACCATACCGTTCAGTTCCTGGTGGCTACCGATGTGGCTGCCCGTGGTCTGGACGTAGATGATCTGACTCACGTTATCAACTATGGTTTGCCTGATGATGTGGCAAGCTACACCCACCGAAGCGGCCGTACCGGTCGTGCCGGAAAGAAGGGAACATCCATCTCTATCATCCATACCAGAGAGAAGTTCAAGGTTCGCCAGATTGAGAAGCAGATTGGCAAGGAGTTCGTGGACGGCGTTTTGCCTACCCCAGAGGAAATCTGCAAGAAGCAGCTCTTCAAGACCATGGACGACATCATGAAGACCGATGTGGATGAGGATCAGATTGAACCATACATGGCAGAAATCAACCGCCAGTTTGAGTACATCGACAAGGAGGACATCATCAAGAAGATGGTAACCATCACCTTCGGTAAGTTCCTTGATTACTATAAGAATGCTCCTGAAATTATCAAGCCTGAGACCGGCAAGGGTTCCCGTGGCGGCGAAGGTCGTGGCAGCCGTGGCGAAGGCCGTGGCAAGGTTTCCAATGGCCGCAGGAAGCATGAGACAGAGGCTGGTTTCAAGAGACTGTTCATCAACCTGGGTAAGGCGGATGGTTTCTATCCGGGCGAAATCATGCAGTATCTGAACAAGCATGTGAAGGGTCGCCAGGAGGTAGGTCACATCGACCTGCTGAGTAAGTTTGCCTACATCGAGGTGCCTGAGGAGGATGCGAAGCGCGTGATGAAGGCTTTGAACGGTACTGAGTATAAGGGCAGAACCGTGAGATGTAACGATGCTGATGAGGAAGGTCATGGCAGAGCAGCCCGCGGAGGCCGCAGTTCTGAGGGCAGAGGCGGTCGTTCTTCAGAAAGAGGCGGACGCAGCCGCAGAGGTTCTTCTGATGATTCTCGTGGAAAGGGAGGACGTGGAAGCCGTGGCGAATCTCGTGGCGGAAGAAAGTCTCGCCCTCAGGAGGATACAGGCGATTGGCGCCAGTTCTTCCAGAACAACGACAACGTGAAGTTCAAGGGCGAGGAGCCAAACTTCGAGGAAGAAGGCTGGGCTCGTCGCAGACCTAAAAAGAAGTAATTTAGGCAGCGATTTATAATAAGATGAAAGCCTGCATCAAAGGGATGTTTTGATGCAATATCCATATTTTGCGGTAAAAATACAGCAATTTCTTTGGTAAATTGCGGTGTTTTTACCGCAATTTTTGTATATTTGCAGCCGTAAACATCAAATTTATTGTATCTTTATACGCAATTTTAACCCTAAAAGATATTCTGTAATAAGTTAATGAAGAAAACTATTCTTATCGCTTGTCTGGGACTGGTAAGTCTGGGCTTGCAAGCACAGAGCATTTCGCTCGCTGGTGAATGGAATGTGGAGTTGGGAAAGAGCGGTAGTGCTTTTGCCAAGAGTAAGCGTGTCTCGCAGGGTGAGGTGAAGCGTGCCATTCTTCCCGGTACCATCGATACGAACCATCTGGGATTCGCTCCGAAAGATACGATGGAGACTACGCATCTTACGAGACTCTATGCTTATAAAGGAGCTGCAAGATATTCCAGAACCATTAATATCCCGAAGGATTGGAAGAAGAAGCCGGTAGAACTCTTCCTGGAACGTACCCGACCAACCTGGGTGTATGTGGATGGAGAACTGGTGGATTCCTGCAACTTCATCTCTACTCCCCAGCGCTATCTTCTGCCAAAGAAGGTGAAGCCGGGCAAGCATCTCCTGGAAATCGTGGTGGATAATGGAAGAGGTGTGCCTGATCAGGTTTACGGCTCCAGCCATGCTTATACAGAAGATACGCAGACCAACTGGAATGGAATTATCGGAAGGATAGAACTCCAGCTAGCCAGCTCTGTAGAGAGCAAATCTGCAGAAACTCTAACAGGAGCAATCCCTAGCCGTTCTGTAGCTTCTCCTTCCGCCCTTCAGATGCCTGATTTCGCCAAGGATTTCCATATCAAGGGCGCTCACTTTTACGCCAATGGTCATAGGATATTCCTTCGTGGCAAGCACGATGCGGCTGTATGGCCGCTGACGGGACATGTGGAAATGAGCGTGGAAGGCTGGATGAAGTATCTCGGAACCTGCAAGGAATATGGAATCAATCATGTGCGCTTTCATTCCTGGTGTCCACCGGAGGCAGCTTTCGTGGCAGCGGACAGTCTGGGAATCTATCTCCAGCCGGAACTTCCTTTCTGGGGTTCTTTTGACAAGAAGGATGAGAAACTCATGACCTTTCTGCATCAGGAGGGAGTGAATATTCTGCGGGAGTATGGTCATCATCCATCTTTCAGAATGATGGCGCTGGGTAATGAACTCTGGGGCGACATTGACAAGATGAAGGAGTTTGTGGATGATTTCCGCAAGATTGCGCCAGATAAATACTATACCTTCGGAAGCAATTACTATCTTGGTTATCAGGGAATAAAAGAAGGAATGGATTACTTCACCACTTGCCGCATCGGAGGCGAGGAATGGGGCAAATACAATACTCATACCCGTGGTTCCTTCTCGTTTGCCGATGCCTACGATGGAGGAATGATCAATCATTTCCATCCTAATTCTACGATGAATTTTGATGAGGCTTGCGATAAGGCAGGAATCCCAATCATCTCTCACGAAACAGGCCAGTTTCAGACCTATCCTGATTATCGGGAAATGAAGAAATACACCGGAGTGCTTCATCCTTATAATTTTGAAGTGTTCCGCCGCAGGCTGGCTGCAGCCGGAATGCTCTTGCAGGCTGATGATTTCCACAAGGCTTCGGGCTTATGGAGTGTGAAACTCTATAAAGCCGATATAGAGATGGATTTGAGAACCCGGAATATGGCGGGCTTCCAACTGCTCGATATTCAGGATTATCCCGGTCAGGGAAGTGCTTTCGTAGGCATCCTGGATGCGTTTATGGAGAGTAAGGGAATCACTACGCCCGAGGAATGGCGCCAGTGGTGCTCGCCTGTGGTTCCTCTGCTGGAAATGAAGAAGTTCTGCTTCGAAGATGGCGAGAAGATTCAGGCTAAGGTAAAGGTAGCCAATTATGGCGGTTCTTCGCTGAAGGGCAAGAAACTGAAATGGCATCTGGCTGCCGAGAACGGATTGTTCTGTATGGATGATGGAACTTTCAGCACCAAGGATGGTGAAGTGAGAAAGAATGTGGGCGACTTGATGGCTGAGGATGAGGGAGTATTGAACATCTTTTCATACGATGAAGGTTTGGTGGATGTGGGTGAACTGAATGGTGTTTTCCACGTGCAGAAACCTACCAAGCTGCTTCTTACATTAAACATTGAAGGAACAGAGGCGAGAAACTCCTACGAACTTTGGGTTTATCCGAAGAAGGCTTTGGAAAAGAAGGGCGTTATCATAGCCAAGGATTTGAATGATGAAGTGGTGAAAGTCTTGGAAAAGGGCGGAAAGGTGCTTTGGATGCCTACGGCTTCCAGCCATTTCGTGGCTGCTGATGATACGCTTTCGCAGGCAGATAATGCTACGCCTTATACTGTTGGCGGACTCTTCCAGACCGATTACTGGAACTATCGCATGTTCAAGACCATCTGCGAGAACAACAAGAAGAAAGTTTCTCCAGGAACCCTGGGCATTCTGACGAATCCGGAACATCCGATATTCAAGGGATTTCCTACGGAAATGCACACCAACTGGCAATGGTTCCCAGTTATCAAGGAATCGCATCCGCTGGTGCTTGACAACTTCGCCAAGGATTATCGCCCGATTGTTCAGGTGATAGATAATATCGAGCGGAATCATAAGTTGGGTTTGGTGATGGAATGGAAGGTGGGAGCCGGAAAGCTTCTCGTCTGCATGAGCGATTTGGAAAAGGCTGCCAAATACCCGGAAGGCAAGGCTTTCTATCAGAGTGTACTGAACTATATGCGCTCTGCCGATTTCAATCCATCTACAGAAATAATGGCGGATGAATTGAAGAAGAAACTTGCCGAGAAGCCTCGTCAGGTTTCATTGAAGGAGCTGAATAATATCTCGCAATATTAGTTGAGAACCTATAAGAAAAAACAAGAGCGGAAAGCCAGAAGTTAACAGGTTAACAGTTAACAGCTGATTTTCCGCTCTTTTCATATCATCCTGAGACTAATCTTTATCCCAGGATAAACCTTTATATCATCTCTGTTGATTCAGAGATAGGATTTACTTCGCATTGATCTCCTTCAAGAGGCGGTCTGCGTGTCCCCACTTATCCATCAGGTAGAGCACATAGCGGATGTCCACACCGATGCAGCGAGCCAGACGCTTGTCGAAGTTGATGTCAGAGCTGAGGCTGTCCCAGTTGCCATCGAAGGCAAGACCAATCAACTCTCCCTTGCCGTTGAACATAGGGCTACCAGAGTTACCACCGGTAATATCGTTGTTGGTGAGGAAGCAGAGCTGCATCTTGCCAGTCGTCTTATCCTGATACTTGCCGAAATCCTTCTCAGAGAGGAGCTCGTGCATGATAGGCTCAGCGTAGTAATCGATGAACTTATCGCCCTTCTTCATCTTCTCTACGATGCTCTCGGCTGTGGTATAATAGCCTGATGGCTTGCCACCGAGGTCGAAACCGCCTACCTGACCGTAGCTCAATCGCATGGTGAAGTTGGCGTCGCTGTAGTGAGGCATGTCCTCCTCCATACGGAGCTTGGCAGCGCAGAGATACTTCTCCTGCTCGGCGATGCTATCGTTGATGCTGCCCATCTGAGCAGCGAAATCTGCAAATACATCGTTCAGATCCATACCGAAGCTTACGCCTGGATCCTTCTCATATCCCTTCTTGTTGAAATAGAGCTTGGCGCCCTTTTTCATGATGAGCGACTTCTCCCAGAGATAATCCACATACTTGGCGTAGTTGCCGCCAAACTCAGCGTCGATGGTCTTGTAGAACTTAGGCAACCACTTGGCATCTACGTGCTCCTTGTAGTTCTTCAAGAGGGTAGCGAGCACCTCCTTATCGAGTGCCATATCCCATTCTGCAGAGTTATCTTCAAACTCATGATACTGCTTCTTCTTGTTCTTCTCTGGGCCCTTTACCTCCATGTTGGTCTGGAGTTTGATGGCACGGGTAGAGAACTCGATGTTGCTTCTTCTTGTGAAAGATTCAGCGAAGTTGGTCCAGGCATACTTCACGTCTGCGCTCTCCTTGTAGAGCTTGGCGAGCTTGTCGAAATCTACCTTGTGGGCGAGGTCGTTGGCTGCCTTGGCTGTATCCTGCCAAGCACGGAGACGGGTTTCGTACTCACGCTTCAGATTAACGATGCCGATAGAGTCGATACACTTGTTCATACCGATGGCATTCTTCCAGTAGTTGGAGCTCTGGGCGTACTTGCTGTCATACTTGATGCGGACAGCCTCGTCGGCACGCATGTGCTTCTGCATTACCTCCTGCTTTACGCCACGAACCTGGGCACGAGGAGCATTCTCAGCATCGCGCATAGTCTGGATTCCGTAGCTTGAAAGATAACGCTCTGTGCTGCCTGGGTAACCCATGGTCATCGCATAGTCGCCATCCTTATAACCCTGGAGAGAAACCTGAGTCCAACGCTTAGGCTTGTAAGGCACATTATCCTTGCTGTAGGCAGCAGGACCATTGGTCTTAGGGTCGGCATAGATGCGGAATACAGAGAAGTCGCAGGTCTGGCGAGGCCACATCCAGTTGTCTGTATCGCCACCAAATTTACCCATAGACTTTGGTACGGTGAAAACCAGACGCAGGTCGGTGAAGTCGCGGTAAGTAGTAGCGTACCACTTGTTACCCTCGTAGAAAGGCTGAACGGTGATATGGAGGGTAGAATCGTTCTTCTTAGCCTCTTTAGTCATCTCGTTCTCCAGAGAATCGATGAGTTCATCGCGCTTCTTGTTGTCGAGTTTCTCGTATCCGAGGCTCATCACCTTATCGGTTACATCCTTCTGTTCAACCATAAAGCTGACGAACATATTCTCGTTAGGCAATTCCTCTGCGTAAGATTTTGCAAAGAAACCGTTGAGCATATAGTCGTGCTCCACGGTAGAGTGGCTTCTGATAGCCTCGAAACCGCAATGGTGGTTGGTAAAGACCAAACCGTCTGGAGAAACGACTACGCCCGAGCAATAGCCGGAGAAGTTAACCACAGCATTTTTCAAGGCGTTCTCGCCGTTGTAGAGCTGGTCGTAAGTCATACTGAAGCCTTCGCGCTGCATCATCTCATATACAGCGTTAGGCAAGTTGTAAATCGTCCACATTCCCTCGTCAGCGTGAGCGGTATTGATTCCGCAGAACGCCAAGATAGAGGCGATAAGGACCGTTGCTTTTTTCTTCATTACTTGTTTTTGTTTTCTATTTTATTATGATGTTATTTATTCTTTTTCTCATACCATTCTTTCCAAGTCTTTGCCTGTTCTGTCATTCGATATTGCTGGCGTGGATGTCTTGGGGTGTTTGGATATTTCCTTTCAATAGCTTTTTCTAAGAGGGCAGCGTTTAAATATAGTTCACTAAAACTTTTTCTGTCCTTTAGTCCGATTGCACCCATAATTTCCGCAGATGTCATATATTCATCGTTAAAGGATAGAATAAGAGTCTCCACATGTTGACTGAACTTGTGGGGTACTTGTGGGGTACTTGAGGATAGCTTGCGGGGTACTTGTGGGGTACCTATTCTTGGCTGTTCTTTCCATTCATCAGTCGGCTGGATATGCAAATATCTGTTCTTGAGAACCCAACCATCTTTTAGGAGTAAGTTCCTGAAGAAACGAACCAGATAGATAGGAGAGTAATCAATGCCTTTCTGAATGTTGCGATAGTTGGCACGAACCAGGGCATTGCGGAAATACCAAGAGTGTTTGGCAAACATTTCATTGTTCACTTCATATCCTAACGAACGGAGATACTGGATGGTGAAAATCGCCGTGGTTCGGGTGTTTCCCTCTCTGAAAGCATGGATTTGCCAGATGCCTGAAATGAATTTGGCAATATGCTCAATCTTCTCATCATCCGTCAGACCTTTATATGAGAAGTTCTTCTCCTGCTCAATATCCCAATCCAAGGCTCTTCGCAAGTCTTCCCAATTCAGGTAGTTTACGGAATCTCCTTCGAGCACCCATTCTTTCTTGGAAATATCGTATTGGCGGATTTCTCCTGCGTGCTTGAATACTCCCTCGAAAATTCTTCGGTGCAGGGAAACATATCCGTTGGTATTGAAGGCAAAGGTCTTGCTGGCGAGAATCTTCGCGATGTTGGCTGAAACCTTATCTGCCTCTTCTTCGTCTTCATCCTTAGGTGTGCGGACCGTTTTGCTCTGATAGTAAGAGTCAATCAGTTTTCTGGTTTCATCTAGAGTGATTTCTCCTTCGATGTTTCGCTTAGCCACATCTATGAGATACGCCGATGGTTGCAGCCCATCTACAGCCTGCAATCCGATAGCCGTCTTCCAGTTCTCAGCACTTTCCTTCTGCGAAGGTTCTCCTTGTCGAAGATATTCATCGAAGGATGCGAACTCGTTGATATTATCTTTATTCATAGATGTAATGCTTGATATTTAACTTTGCAAAGTTACGACTATTTCCCGAATTTTCCAAGGCTTCGCTTGATTTTCTTCATAATTTGCCTTTTTGCCGATAACATTCCTGGTGATAGAACCTCTTGCTCCAGCATATCCAATGCCATTCTTAACTCTTCGAGGAGTTCGGGATAGTACTTCATCTGCTCGTAGGCGAGCTTCATGCAGTAGCAGCTGATGGCGTAGGACTGGGAACAGGCTGTAATCTTGGCGATGCAGAAATCGATGAAATCAGAACGGAGTGATTCTTCCTCGAAAGGCTGACGGAGAAGGAGTTGAAGCATCAGGCGGCGCTTGGTCTCATTCTTCTCTACGAGAACCCTATCTATCAGGTCATCGTGCTTCTGAAAGAGCCAAGGGTTGTTGGCTTCATCGAAATGGGTTAAAGCCCAAAGCGCATTGAACGATACGCGGTCGTTTTCATCGAAGGTGAGCTTGTAAAGTTCTTCCTTCCGGTGGTCGTTCTCCTTACCTTGTGTCATGATGCATATCTTGTTGATATCGTTCATACAGATTTTGTCTTGTAGTATCTTTCTCATGCTCTTTATTTTTTATGAGGGAATAATCGTTGCAAAGATATACTTTTACGAGGGAATAACGAAAAGGAAGATTACTTTTTTTGAGAATTCTCGGAATATTTCTTGTTTTTGAGGTATAGAATGGGAGAAAAAGTCAAGTTGAACAATCGATGGATTCATTGTTGTACGTCTAAAGGTTTATAGTTGTACAACTGAAGGGTGTGTAGTTGTACAACTAAAAGGTGTACAGTCGTACAACTAAAGGGGGTATTGTTGTACGATTAAAAGGTGTTGTCACTAGGCTCGGCAGACCTGCTGACTGCAGTGAGCAGACTTGCTGACTAGGCTCAGCAGAGCTGCTGAGCCTAGTGGCAACTTCCTAGAAGCAGTCTCCTTGAACTCCATATTCTATCTCTTTGAACCTGATCAGACGCCTTCTTTCACTTGCGCAGTCATATTCTTCAGCTTACGGAGCCGTATCCTTCGGTTAACGGAGCCGTATCCTTCAAAATACTCAATCGTCTCGTTTCGTTCACTCAGCCGTTTGCTTTAGCTCTTACAGGGCGCCTTGCTGGCTGCTATTATATCCTGAGTATTGCTCGGGACCAGGAACATTGGGTCCTTTTGTCTATTCTTGAACCGCATGCGAAGGTTCTGTATAATATAAACAAAAGAAGTCCGTGGACTTACACATTGTCCACGGACTTCTTGGAATATAATCTCAATGATTGGAATCTCTTACTTTCTAAAGTATTTTCCCACTACCGGCAGACTCTTCAATGGGAAATCCTTCTTCACGAGATAAGCGGCGAAGATGAGGATGAGTACCGTGTTGATGAGGCAGGCAATTCCACTGGAGAAGTATCTGTTAGCCTCGGTCATTCCGGCGAAGAGGATGAGGGCGAGAACCACATAAATCATAATCTCCTTCACCGGATAATTGATAGGATACTTCTTCTGACCCACAAAGTAGGAGAGAAGCATGGCCGTTCCATATCCAGCGAAACCAGCCCAGGCACAGGCAATGTAACCATAAACTGGTACGAAGATAACGTTGATGGCAATCAATACCGCACAACCGATGCCCGAGAAGTAAGCTCCCCAGATGGTCTTGTCGATGAGCTTGTACCAGAAACTGAGGTTGAAATATACTCCCATCATGATTTCGGCAGCCATTACGATAGGCACTACCTTCAAACCATCCCAGTAGTCGCGACCGATGATGTGGCGCAATACATCCAGATAACCTACCACCACCAGGAAAGCCAAGAGGGTAAAGATGACGAAATATTTCATCGCCGAAGCGTAAGTCTGTCGGTTGTCCTTATCCTTCGCCTTGCCGAATACGAACGGCTCGTAAGCATAGCGGAATGCCTGGGTAATCATCGCCATGATCATCGCAATCTTGCTGGCTGCTCCGTAGATTCCGAGCTGCGCATGAGCATCGCCCTTCTCATAGATGTAAGGGAAGAGAATCTTATCGGCTGTCTGGTTCAGAATACCGGCAATACCGAGCACGAGGATTGGCCAGCTGTAGCCCAGCATCTTCCTGACGAGCACCTTACATTCGTTCCAGGAACATTTCTCGCCCATGAATCCTTCCTTCAGTTCCTTGTAGAAACAGAAGGTGATGGAGGCGGTACAAACCAGGTTGATGTAGAAAGCATAACCCACATCGTGACCATCCATGATGACGTAGTAAACCAGGTTGAGCGCAATGTTCAGACCGATGAAGAGCAACTTGAAGGCAGCAAACTTCAATGGGCGCTTCTTGTATCTGAGGTAAGCGAACGGGATGCACTGGAAGGCATCAATAGCCACGGTTACGAACATGGTCCATACATAAGCCGGATGGTCGGCGTAGCCCATCGCATCGCTCAAAGGCGTGATGAAGAGGAATACCAGGGCGATGAAGAGTAGGGAAGTGAAGCCCACCATGCTCAATACCGTGTGATAAACCTTTTCTGAGTTTTCTCCCTCCTTGTTGACAAAACGGAAGAAGGTGGTCTCCATTCCGTAGGTCAGGATAACGAGGAGTAACGCCGTATAGGCGTACATGTTGGTGATGACACCATAACCACCACTTGCGGCGCTGATCTTAGCCGTATAGAGTGGTACAAGCAGATAGTTGAGGAATCTGCCGATGATACTGCTCAAACCATAGATGGCGGTATCCTTTGCGAGTGATTTTAAACTTGCCATTATCTTTCTTAATGTTGAATGTTAAGTGTTAAATGTTAAATTGGGCTTGCGCCGTCATTCAAAGATTATCTGTGTAAATCTGTGAAATCTGTGGGAGACTTTTATCCGAAGAATAAATATGCTATAGCGATTGCTGCGATGACTCCTGCCAAATCGGCAAGCAAGCCGCAAGCCACGGCGTGGCGGGTATTCCTGATACTTACGCTTCCGAAATATACTGCCAATATATAGAAGGTGGTATCGGTGGAACCCTGGAAGATGCAGCTCAATCTGCCCACAAACGAATCAGGACCATAGTTCTTCATCGCCTCCAGCATCATGCCTCGTGCACCACTTCCCGACAGCGGTTTCATGATGGCGGTAGGCAGGGCGCCTACGAAATCGGCATTCAAGCCGCATTGTTCTACCGACCACGAAACGCCCTGAATCACCATATCCATCGCTCCCGAAGCACGGAACACGCCGATGCCCACAAGGATAGCTACGAGATAAGGGATAATCTTCACCGCAGTAGTAAAACCTTCCTTCGCTCCCTCGATAAATGCATCATAAACATTCACTTTCTTCCAGAAACCAGCCAGGATAAAACAGAGGATGATGCCCAGGAGAATCATGTTAGAAGCCAAGGTGGTAACCGTATTCATCGTATCCTTGTCCATCTGTCCGAATCCCCAGATGATGATGCCTACGAAGGCGCACATTCCCAACAGAGTAGCGAGCAATACCGGCTGCAGGATGTTGATGCGCTGCCAGAGCGAAGTGATGATGATTCCGGCAAGCGTAGCCACGAGCGTAGCCATCAGGATAGGGATGAAGACATCCGTAGGCTGGGCTGCACCATAGGAGGCACGGAAGGCGAGGATGGTGGTAGGGATGATGGTGAGTCCTGAGGTGTTCAGAACCAGGAACATAATCATCGGATTCGTTGCCGTATCCTTCTTCGTGTTGAGTTCCTGCATCTGCTGCATCGCCTTCAATCCTGTTGGTGTTGCCGCATTATCGAGTCCCAGCATATTCGAAGCGATATTCATGAAGATGCTTCCCATCACCGGATGGTTCTTCGGAATATCGGGGAAGAGACGGGTGAAGACCGGGCTGAGTGCTCTGGCCAACACATTCACTACTCCCGCCTTCTCTCCAATCTTCATGATGCCAAGCCAGAGGGCGAGCACGCCCGTAAGTCCGAGAGAAATCTCGAAGGCATTCTTGGAAGAATCGAAGGTGGAATCTACAATCTTCTGGAAGATAGTCGTATCTCCCATTGCCAATCCGATGAGTGCGAAGATGAACGCAATCACGAAAAATGCTATCCAAATGTAATTTAAAACCATAATTGTTTCATCTTGCGGTTTTATCAACCGCTTTTATTGTGATAATGTTCTTGTCACAGAATAATATAATACCTGATAATCGGGTGCAAAAGTACAACTTTATCACAAAATTCCAAAGAAATTCGGACTGAAAATCACAAAATTCCTATTGTTTTAAGGCGTTTTATCACAAAATTCCATACTTTTCTCTCTTCGCTATCACATTATTCCCTATTCGTTATACTTTTTTAATCTCTCTTTTTATCCGATTTCAGAAAAAAGATGTACTTTTGCCGCTCAATTCATGAAAGACAGGAATTTGGTTATACAAAAACATTATTAAGGAAGCAAAGGACTTCTGTTATATTTTATAGTATGGACAAGAATGAGAGAATATATAACGAGCAAGAGATGCCCGCAGAAACGAAAAAGAATCATTCCGCTGATGCGGATAGAGTAAAGGAAGTATATAAGGTGACGATAGCGGGAAGCATCATCAATGTGGTGCTGCTCATACTGAAGTTTGTTGCAGGTATCCTCGGACATTCTGCAGCCATGATAGCGGATGCCATCCATTCGCTTACCGATTTTGCCACCGATGTGGTGGTATTGGTATTCGTAAAACTGGGCAATAAGCCGAAGGATAAGGACCATGATTATGGTCATGGCAAATACGAGACGCTTGCCACAGCCATCATCGGCATTTCGCTCTTCGTGGTGGGTGTGATGATCTGTTATTCTGGTGTTACCAAGACCTATCGTGCCATCTGCGGCGAGACATTGCAGCAGCCGGGCGTTGTAGCCTTGATTGCTGCCATCGTAAGTATCGTGATGAAGGAGTGGGCTTATCAGTTTACGGTAAAAGCCGGAAAGAAATATCATTCCGAGGCAGTTGTGGCGAATGCCTGGCATCATCGCAGCGATGCTTTATCGAGTATCGGAACGATGTTCGGTATTGGTGGCGCCATCATCCTGGGAGAAAAGTGGGCGGTGCTCGATCCGCTGGCCGCCATCATCGTGAGTGTCTTCATCATCAAGGCCGCCTGGGGACTGGTGATGCAGTCTGTGAAAGAACTGACGGATGCCAGTCTTCCAGAAATGGAGGAAGATGAAATCCTGAAGATTGCAAACGAAGAGCAGGGAGTGGGAGAGATTCATAACCTGCGTACCCGTCGCATCGGAAACAAGATTGCCATAGAAATGCACGTCCGCATGCCGGGTTCTCTTTCACTTTATGAGGCGCATGAACATGCTACTCAAATCGAAAGAAGATTGAAGCAGCACTTCGGCGCAGATACCCATGTGGGAATCCATCTCGAACCGATTAAAGTGAATGGAAAATATCAGAAACCGGAATAACTGAAATAAAAGGAAATAGCCGGAATAAAAGGAAACGAGCCTTGACGGAAGGAAGAAACCTCCATCAAGGCTCGTTTTTTTATTTGATATCCGAATCGTGTTTCGGATATTTATCATCTTTTGGGATGATTATTATCTGATTATATTATCGGCCGAGATTTACGCTGGCTCCTGCCATAATCCACAAACCTGGCTGCTTAACAGCTGTGAGGTCGTAGTAGCGGTGGCAAGTGATGTTGTCGGCTTTCACGAAGATATTGTATTTCTTCTCGTCCCACATCAGTTTGCAATCTACCTTGGTGTATGGATGATAGCCATTCATTCTTTGCTGCCATCTTACGCTCCACGAAGCTGAAAGCTTGCTCCAGATCTGATGAACCAGGCCGAATACTGCCTTGTGCTTGAGATACTCCAATGCATAGAGTGATTTCAGGATGTTTGTCTCGGTCTTATGATCCTGATAGATGTAAGCATAACCCAACTTGATGCGGGTGATGAAACTGTTTGGTACCAATTCTCTCATGTAGATAGTAGCATCTACGTTGTAGCCCATGTTGTTGAGCTTTCCGATGTTCATCACGTGATACTTGCTGTCATTCTGCTCGGTCACGGATGTCTGAACCCAGTCAATCATGTTGGTGCCGTGTGCGTAGAATCCGCTTACGGTTGCGGCAAAACCAGTCTGGCGATATTGAGTTCCCACCTTGAAGGTTGAGCTCTTCTCCGGGTTCAGGGTGAGGTCGCCTTGCTGCACCGAATTACTCATGTATAAGTCGGTGTAGGTAGGCATTCTCAATGCCTTGTTCCAGGAAGCGTAGAACTTCCAGTTGTCGTTAGGACGATAACTCATATCCACACCAGGATAAAAGCGGAAGTCGTTGTCCAAACCTGTATTCTTGTTAGCCAAGACACCAGCCGACAAGGTGAAGCCGCCGAAGATGAAGTTGTGCTCCAGCATGATGTTGGTATTGGTGCGCTCGCCCTTTCGGGTATATTGACGATCAGACCCCGAGATATCTTTATAGTCTTTCTCTGCGAGTTCCTCGCCCAATGCAGTAGAGTAGATGCACTCCTTACTGATGTCGAAACCTACTGCGGTCTTACCCAAAGCCCAAGCCACGTTGGCATTCAGTCCACCACCATAAACATCTAGGTCGTGATAGTTCTCGCCTGCTGCAGCTCCAGCTATACCGCGTTTCAGCTGGTAGTGATCCTTGAATTTGTTATAATAGAATTGAGGCGCAATCTCCCAGGTCTTCTCCTGGTTATGCAGACTCAGGTTGAGAGAAGCCATACCGTGGTCTGTCTTCTCATATTGGTTGTTGTAATTGGCGCTGTAGAAAGTATTGGCGCCGTAGCTCTGGCTAGCAATACCCAACTGGGCGATGATGTCGAAACGCTGGTCGTAAGAGAAAGAGAGATTGCCGTAGCCCTGTCCTTTCTCGAAGTCGCTGTTGTCTGTGCCACCATCCGAGCGCTTGTAGCCTCCGCTTACGGAATAAGCCTGGGTCCACTTGCCCGTTTCAAAAGCCGTCTGCACACGTCCCTGTGCTCCGAAACTTCCAAAGCTTCCGCCTTCTACACTTGCAGATACCCCCTCACTCTTAGCCTTCTTGGTTACGATGTTGATGGCACCATTGAAGGCTGAAGTTCCGAATAAGCGCGATGCTGCCCCCTCGAGCACTTCGATGTGGTCGATGTCAGCAAGAGCTACAGGAAAATCAGAAGCATTGTGACCAGTCTGAGGATTGGAAATGTTGACGCCATTCAAGAGAATGGTAATCTGGTCAAAGGTTCCACCATTGATGGAGATATCCGTCTGAACACCAAAGCCACCACGCTGACGGACATCCACGCCGGTAGCTAATTTCAATACATCGTTGATAGTCTGCGCAGCCGCACGATGAATATCGTCGCGGGTAATGACAGACACAATCTTAGGTGACTGCTCTACAGTCATCGGCGCACGAGATCCGGTAACGCTCACCGCATCCAGCTCGTAAGTCTTTCCGCCCTTGTAGAGGGTAGAATCAACCTTGGCTCCCTCTGTGCTTACGCCTGCTGCCTTAGCATGGCTCAGGGTAGCAACGCTGAGTGCACCAACAAGTACCTCTCTTCCCAAAACTGCGAAGAGTGAGTAATTCTTGTTAGAGAATCGGTTGAACTTCAAGCTGTTGCGCTTGTTGAAAATTGTTTTGTACATTAAATTAAATGTTTATAAATGAATAATAAATCGAAGCCTTCCGCCTTCCCGGCTTTCGGCATTCGGGGTGCAAAGGTACTGCCTTTTGGGCAACTGACAAAATAAAATGTGAATTATTTTTTCAACTGCTGATGCAAAGTTAATGTAAATCAAGGTCGGTTTCCTACCTCACAAATCGTATTCAATTCAGCCTTCTTGTGGCATAAAAAAGTATTAATTAGGCATAATCCTCAATAGGGTGATGCGATTTTCTTAAAGAAACATTCGCTTTTTCAGATTATTCTTGTATCTTTGCAGTTGATATGGGCAGCATTCAGCAATCAGAATACTGCTGTCGCAATTTTATGGTAATTAGAAATTAAAAAGAAAGGAACAGATAAGATGGAAAAGATCAACGTAAAAGAACTGAATGACAACGTCTTCGAGACTATTGGTAAGGAGTGGATGCTGGTATGTGCCGGCAACAAGGATCATTTCAATATGATGACCGCCTCTTGGGGCTGTTTGGGATGGCTTTGGAACAAGCCGGTGGCTGTGGTCTTTATCCGTCCGGAGCGTTTCACCCACGGCATCATCGAGGAGAATGAATTCATGACTCTCTCTTTCCTCGGCAAAAGCGAGGAGGCTCGTAAGATTTATAACTTCTGCGGCTCTAAGAGCGGACGCGATTTGGATAAGGCGAAGGAAACAGGACTGACTCCTGTGGAAACCGATAACGGCTGCATTGGCTTCGAGCAGTCACGACTCACCCTGGAATGCCGCAAACTTTATAAGGACAGTATGACCGCCGAGAAGTTCCTCGACAAGGACCTGCTCCAGTGGTATGGTGCCAAGGGTGGATTCCACGATGTTTATGTTGTGGAGATTACCAATGCTTATAAAAAGTAAGAATTAAAATATGGCTCAAGAACAAACAGCAATTCGTGAACGCCAGAAAACCAGGCTCAAGGAGCCGGGGCGTTACGTGGTAATGATGTTCAACGACGACTTCACACCGATGGACTTCGTGGTAGAAATCCTGGAATCCATCTTCTTCAAGTCGCAGGCTGAGGCTGAAGCAATCATGCTCAAGGTTCATCACGAAGAAAAAGCCGTGGTGGGCACCTACAGCTACGACATCGCCAAGAGTAAAGTGGAGAAAGCGATGGAGAAAGCCCGTACGCAGAAGTTTCCGCTTAAACTCACTTATATGCCGGAATAGGCGTTGATTTCGGGGAAATATCCCCAATATATGCTAAGAAAAAGAAAGGAAAAAATAGAATGGACAGTATGGGATTGACCCGATATATGAGTGTTCTGATGGACGATGCCATGAAGCAAGCCCGGTTCTTCGACCACGAGTTCGTGATGCCCGAGCACATGCTGCTGGCGTTGCTCAGGCAGTATGCATTCTGTCAGGCGCTGCAGGAAGAAGGCGTAGACAGCCTCAAGATGCACGAAGACTTGGTGGAATGGCTCGCCAAGCAGGAGCGTGTGCCTGAAACCATCAAGTATCTGCCAGAGCCGTCATCGCTCTTCAAAACCATGTTTGGAACGGCGTGCGCCCTGGCTGCTGCTGCCGACAGACAGCTGGTGAATGTACCCCATTTTGTGCAGGCGATGTTTGGCTTGCAGAATTCAGAAGCCGCCTTCCTGCTGTGCAAGAATGTGGGCGACCGGCAGGGCGAGTTTCTGGCGAGCGTTGACAGTTATTATCCTATAGGAGAAGATACTGGAGAGGCTGGCATGGGCATGGGAGCAGACTTTGATGATGACGATTATGCCAACGAGTATGATGACGACGAGGAAGAAGGCAGAAGACAGGTTGTACAGGATTGGCATCAGCTGGTTACCTGTATTTCTGACAAGGTAGAAGAGCACAATCCGCTCATCGGAAGAGAACAGGAACTGGACAGAACCATCCAGGTGCTCTGTCGTGCCGAGAAGAACAATCCGCTCCACATCGGAGAAGCCGGAGTCGGCAAGACAGCTCTGGTCTATGGTCTCGCCAAACTCATCAACGAAAACCAGGTTCCTGAACGCCTCAAGGGGGCTCGCATCTACGGCATGGATATGGGACAGATGCTTGCCGGTGCCCAATATCGCGGCGACTTCGAGAAACGCATCAAGATGGTGATGGAGGGAGCCGTGAAGGAAGGCAATACCATTATCTACATCGATGAGATTCATAATATGATAGGTGCCGGTCGTGGCTCAGATGGCGGACCTGATGCATCCAATATGCTGAAGCAATATCTGGAGGCAGGCGATATCCGTTTCATCGGCTCTACCACCTACGAGGAATATAACCGTTACATGGCTCAGAGTAAGGGCATCGTGCGTCGGTTCCAGCAGATAGATATCAAGGAACCTACCGAGGAGGAGGCTATCAAGATATTGGAGGGCTTGCAGTATAAATACAACAAGTTCCACAATGTAACCTATCGCAAGGACGCCCTGGAATATGCCGTCCGTGCCAGCGCCAAATATATCAGCAACCGCTGTCTGCCAGACAAGGCCATCGACCTGATGGATGAGGCGGGTGCTTATCTGGAGGTGCATCCGGTAGAATCTCGCCAGCGCTCTTACGTTACCAAGTCAATCATCCAGCAGATTCTGATTAAAGTCTGCAAGATTGATGCGGCTGCGATGAAAGATGAGAATAACGATGCTTTGGCTACGCTCCGCCAGCGCATACTCGACAAGATTTACGGTCAGGACAAGGCTGTAGACAAGGTGGTTGAGGCTGTGATGATGGCAAAGGCGGGATTGACAGATGATGACAAACCATTGGCTTCGCTCCTCTTCGTGGGACCTACCGGAGTAGGAAAAACCGAGGTGGCACGACAGTTGGCCAAGGAACTCGGCATCGAACTGGTACGCTTCGATATGAGTGAATATACCGAGAAGCATACCGTGGCAAAACTCATCGGTTCGCCAGCCGGATACGTGGGTTATGAGGATGGAGGACTTCTGACCGATGCCATCCGCAAGACGCCAAACTGTGTACTCCTGCTCGATGAGATAGAGAAGGCGCATAGCGATATCTATAACATCCTGCTCCAGGTAATGGACTATGCCCGTCTGACTGATAACAAGGGCCAGAAGGCTGATTTCCGTAACGTGATTCTCATCATGACCTCAAATGCCGGAGCACAATATGCTTCACGGGCTAGCGTAGGTTTCAATGGAAACGTAAGCCGTGGCGAAGCGATGTTGGCACAGGTGAAGAAGACTTTCAAGCCTGAGTTTATCAACCGACTTTCCGACATGGTGGTGTTCAACGATATGGATAAGCACATGGCAGAGCTGATTCTTGCCAAGAAACTTCGTCAACTCGATACGAAACTGGCAGCAAAGGGAGTTACCGTAACGTTAACCGATGCTGCGCGTGAACAGTTGCTGAAATGGGGCTTTACCAAGGAATATGGTGCCCGCGAGATGGACCGTGTCATCGGTAACCGCCTGAAACCGATCCTGATGAAGGCGCTGCTCTTCGGCAAACTCAAGAAGAGTGGCAAGGCGCATGTCGACTTTGACGGAAAGGAACTGGTGATTAATTATTAGAATGAAAGTCTAGTCAAGAATTTCTTGATAAAAGATAAGCGTATGATATTACAGATAGATGATACTGCGGACGAGATTTACTTTCCCGATCCGCATTATGGCGATGAGGATGGATGCTTTGCGATTGGTGGCGATTTGAGTATTGACCGCCTGTTGCTGGCTTATAGCAATGGCATCTTTCCCTGGTATAGTTTCCGTGACCAGCCTGAAATACTCTGGTTCTGTCCGATGAAGCGTTTCGTCATTTTCCCTGATGAAATCCACATCAGTCATTCCATGCGTACTCTGATGAGAAAGAACCGATACAGCGTAGGAATCAACGAAGATTTCGATGGCGTGATACGGGGATGCAGCAAGACCAACGGACGGTATTGGGAAGATGGTGCATGGCTGGGCGAGAACATCATCCAGGCATTTACTGCCCTCCATAAGCAGGGCTTTGCGGCGAGCGTAGAGGTATGGGATAATGAAACTGATGAACTGGTGGGTGGACTTTATGGTGTCACCATCGGCAAGGTTTTTATCGGAGAAAGCATGTTCTCCAGGGTTCCGTCAGCTTCTAAGATTGCCCTCATCTTCCTTGCCAGATACTTGCAGGAGCACGGTGGCAAGATGATAGATTGTCAGTTGGAGACTCCTCATCTCAAATCGATGGGTGGCAGATATATTTCTTACGAGGAATATATGAAGATTATGAACGAAGAATAAGAGATGTTCTTCTCGGAATAGAAGAACATCTTCTTTTGAATAAAAAAAATAAAGGCTAGGTTTCCAGAATCGTGAACCTAGCCTTTGTTATTATCTGGCTTTTTGCTTTTTATTAGAATATCGGTGTGCCGATGCAGCCGTTAGGTGCCTGAATATGCAGCATCGCACAAACGGTAGCGGCAATATCTGTCATATAGTGAGGCTGGGCACTCTCGCCGTGCTGGATGCCCCAACCCATAAACAGGCAAGGAATATGGATATCGTATGGATTCCATGCTCCGTGGGTAGTTCCCTTGCTGCTGTAATAATCGTAGTGACCTGGTTTCAGTACAATCTGAACACCTCCGCTGCGCTCGCGGTTATAACCGTTAATGGCGCGGAACTTCAGCTCTTCAGGGATGCTCTCGATAGAGGTCTTCTCCATGTCGAAGGCATAGTGCACGTCCTTGTCCTTCTTCAGTCTGTCTACTACCACCTGCTTGATGGCTGTATAATCCAAACCGAGTTCTTCGATGATGTCTGTATTGAAGAATACCTGATAGTTCATAATGGTCTTTACTAGGTCCTTGTCGGTGTTGAACTTTGTCTTCAGACTCTTGTTCAATTCATCTACCAGTCCCTTCTTGTTCCAGATGCCGGCAGGGATTCGCTGGTCTTGCAGGAAGGTGGCGTTGTTTACGCCTCCATGGTCGGCGGTGAGAAAGGTGAGATAATTTCCCTTGCCCACGGTCTGGTCGAGATAAGCGAAGAAATCTGCCAAAGCCTTGTCCAGACGGAGGTAGCAATCTTCTGTTTCGATAGCGTTTACGCCCACCTGATGACCGATGTAATCGGTGCTGGAACAGCTCACGGTCAGCAAGTCAGTATCTGTGTTTCTACCCAGGTTCTCGCCCTCGATGGCAGCCTTGGCAATATCGAAAGTCAGGTTGCAGCCGAATGGAGTACTGCGGAGAATCTTGTAACCATGCTTTTTATATAAGGTAGGCAGGTCGAGTGGCAACACAGCCTTCTCGCCTTCAACAATTCCATTTTCGTAGTTGTTGTCATCGCTGGTGCTCTCCTTGTAGGAATCGATAGGGTAGAGCGTCTCCCATTTCTTGGATAAATACTTGTTTGGGAGTTTCTGCTTGTTGAACTTGTTCACCCACTCAGGCAACTTATCCATATAGAAACTGCTGGTGATGAACTTGCCCGACTTGTCATCAAACCAGAAAGCGCCATTGGCGTGATGGCCCGCAGGGAGGATGGATGCTCTGTCTTTCAGGGCTACACCAATCACCTTAGAGCGGTTGTTGGTAGCCAGACGGAGTTCATCGCCGATGGTGGTTACCCACAGATTGCGAGGCGACATCTTGCCAGCCTTGCTGTCTGAACCTACCGGGTTGACGGTATCGTCGGCAGTACAATACACTACCTTTCCATCTTTCACGAAGTTGTTTCCTGCAATTCCGTGGATGGAAGGAACGGAACCGGTCCAGATAGAAGAGTGGCCGATGGCTGTAACCGAAGGGATGTAAGGAATCTTGCAGTTTTCTACGCTGAATCCTTCTCCGAGCATTCTCTTGAATCCGCCTTCGCCGTAGCGGGCGTAGTAGCGATAGAGATAATCCCATCGCATCTGGTCGATAACAATGCCTACAACGAGCTTAGGGCGTTGAGGCTGAGCCTGTGCAATGCCGCAGAAGCAGCAGAGCACGAAGATGAGTTTGATAATCTTATTCATAGTCAAAATGTCTTTTTTATACATAACCATTCAGTATTGTATATTGCTATTCGTTTGCAAAGATACAACTTATTTTGGTATTTAACGATAAAAAAGACGATTTTTACCCAAACTTCTCATGGCGTTCAATACAGCCAGTACCGTAACACCTACATCGGCAAAGACTGCCATCCACATGGTGCCGAGACCAATGGTGGCGAGAATCAGTACGGCAACCTTCACTCCGATGGCAAATATCACGTTCTCGTGAGCGATATGAATGGTTCTTCTGGCTATCTTTACGGCAAGGGCAATCTTTCTAGGGTCATCATCCATCAGTACTACATCGGCAGCTTCGATGGCTGCATCGCTACCCAGTCCACCCATGGCAATGCCCACATCGGCACGCTTCAATACAGGGGCATCGTTGATGCCATCGCCTACATAAGCGAGCGTCTTGCCTGCCGGTTTTGTCATCAGCAGTTGTTCTACATGCGAAACCTTATCGGTTGGCAGCAGTTCTGCGCGGCACTCGTCCAGTCCCAGTTTGTGGGCAACATCTTCTCCTACTTCTCTGCGGTCGCCCGTCAGCATTACCGTTTTCTCTACTCCCAGTTCTTTCAGCTCTCTGATGGCATGGGCGCTTCCTCCCTTAAGGGTGTCGTTGATCACAATATGTCCCGCGTACTTGCCATCAATGGCGACGTGGATGATGGTTCCCACCTGGTTGCAGTCGTGCCATTTTGCACCGATGCTTTCCATCATCTTCTTGTTGCCCACGCAAACCACCTTGCCGTTCACTTTGGCACGGATACCCTGTCCTGCAATTTCCTCTACATCGGTCACCTCGCAGCCATCCGTTGCTTCTTGCGGGAAGGCAGTCCGCAGGGCTGCGCCGATAGGATGAGTGGTGAAATGCTCGGCATGAGCCGCCAAATGTAGCAGAATCTTCTCCTTGTCAGAATATTCGCCAATATGCACATTATCTGCATCATGGGATGGATGGTCTGGGCAGGAAGCATCTGCATGAACAGCTGCCACGGCAAACTCTCCGTGGGTTAGAGTTCCGGTCTTGTCGAACACAACGGTTCCCACCTTGGCTAAAGCATCCATATAGTTGCTGCCCTTGATGAGAATACCGTTCCGGGATGCTCCGCCGATGCCGCCAAAGAAGGTGAGGGGCACGCTGATGACCAGGGCGCAAGGACAGGAAACTACCAGGAATATCAAGGCGCGGTTGAGCCATAATGGGAAGTTCTCGCCAAAGGTTCCTTCACCTACGATTCCTGTTGCTGCCAGGAATGGTGGAATAACCGCCAGGGCAATGGCTGCGAAAACAACGATAGGAGTATAGACTCGGGCGAAACGGGTGATGAAAGCCTCGCTCTTCGACTTGTTCTTGTCTGCACTTTCTACCAGAGAGATAATCTTGGATACGGTACTTTCGCCAAAACTCTTGGTGGCGCGTACACGAACCACTCCTGAAAGGTTGATGCAACCGGACATGATAGTATCGCCTTCATTCAAATCCCGTGGCATACTCTCACCTGTCAGGGCAATGGTATTCAAGGCTGAGCTTCCCTCAACAACAATACCATCCAATGGAACTTTCTCTCCCGGACGGATTACGATAGTTTCTCCTATCTTGACGTCTTCCGGCGAAACGGCCTCTACTTTTCCGTTTCTTTCAACATTCGCTACATCTGGTCGGATATTCATCAGATGCGAAATACTGTCGCGGCTCTTTCCTTCCGCATATCCTTCGAAGAGTTCGCCCACCTGAAAGAAGAGCATCACAAAGACTGCCTCCGGGAATTCTGTATCTGATCCTGGGAAGAATCCGATGCAAAGTGCTCCGATGGTTGCAATAGCCATCAGAAAGTTTTCGTTAAACATATCGCCCTTGGCAATACCTTCTGCAGCTTCGCCCAGCGTCTCATGTCCTATCAATAAATAAGGAATGAGATAGACGAGGAGCAACTGCCAGGTAGCCAGACTGTATTCCTTTTCGATGAAAACAGCGATAATCAGGAGGATGATGGTTGCTCCTATCAGAAAGAGTTTTGATTTCAAACTGCCTTCTTCATGATGATGGTGGTGGCAACCGCACCCCTGGTGCTCATGTTCTTCTGTGCCGCATGAGCAGTCATGATGATGTTCGTGAGAATGTTCACAATGGCATTCATGATGATGTTCGTGAGAATGTTTCATTTCTTCCATAATTTTGCAATACTTTTAGTTCTATATAACCAGGAACATTCAGTTCCTTTTTCTATTTCGGTTGCAAAATTACGAAAAGGTTTCTGCAACTTGGTTGCAAAAGCTCCAGTTGCCCTCTTTTTTTCTGTCGGATACGTTCTGTGAAAAAAGAAAAACAGCGGCCTACGATTGCTCGTAAGTCGCTGTAATAGAAGCGTGGACCAGCTAGGGCTTGAACCTAGGACCTCCAGATTATGAGTCTGTTGCTCTAACCAACTGAGCTACAAGTCCGTTGAATTTTTATCAAATTCGAGTGCAAAGATACTAGATTTTGGGCAAATAACCAAATAAAATCTTAAAAATTTTCTTAGAATCAGAAAAATAGCGTATCTTTGCACCAAATTATGTGCGCACACGTGCGTATGTACTTATTAATCGTACAAAAAAGAAAAAGTATTTCTATTCAGAAATGGACATAGACAAAAATAAAAGAATCGGTCTTACCGATGAACAAGTTAAACAGAGTAGGGAACAGCATGGCAAGAACGTGCTCACCCCTCCTCAACGTACTTCATTATGGAAACTGTATTTGGATAAATATCGCGACCCGATTATCCAGATACTTCTTGTGGCGGCTTTCGTATCCCTCATCCTTGCTTTTATCGAAAAGAATTTCATGGAGACCATTGGTATCTTCGTGGCTGTTTTCCTTGCTACTACTGTGGGCTTCTACTTTGAGCGCGATGCTGCCAAGAAGTTTAATCTGCTCACGGCGCTCAGCGAAGAGCAGCCGGTTAAGGTGCGCCGCAATGGTAAGGTGATGGAGATTCCGCGCCACGATGTGGTGGTGGGAGATGTAGTGCTCGTGGAAGTGGGCGACGAGGTGCCTGCCGATGGAGAACTCATCGTCTGCAACGACCTGCAGATTAACGAATCTGCCCTTACGGGCGAACCTGTTGCCGAGAAATCTCTGGAAGGCGGTGGCGATGGTGCCTATCCTCGCAACGTCATCCTCCGTTCTACCATGGTGATGAATGGCAGGGGCGAGTTCGTGGTTACTGCCGTGGGCGATGCTACCGAGATTGGTAAGGTGGCGAAGAAATCTACCGAGCAGACTTCGGTGGAGACACCGCTTCACATGCAGCTCGACAAGTTGGCAAAGATGATTTCCAAGGTAGGCTCTGTAGTATCTGTGGCAGCCTTCTTCATCTTCCTGATTCACGATATCCTCACCAACCCGGCATGGGGCGGCAAGGATTATTTCTATATGGCAGAAATCGTGCTGAAATACTTCATGATGGCTGTTACCCTGATTGTGATGGCGGTGCCGGAGGGATTGCCGATGGCGATAACCCTCTCTCTGGCACTCAACATGCGAAGAATGCTGAAGTCGAACAATCTGGTGCGCAAGCTCCATGCCTGCGAAACCATGGGTGCCGTTACCGTGATCTGTACCGATAAGACCGGTACGCTTACCCAGAACAAGATGCAGGTGAGCGCCCTGGAACTCAAGCAGGGCGATGAGGCGCTGCTTGATACTGCCATTGCCCTCAACTCTACAGCTGAGTTGAATGACGGCAAACCTATCGGAAACCCTACCGAGTCGGCTCTCCTGCTCTGGCTCGATGCTCAGGGCAAGGATTATGAAGAACTCCGCAAGCAGGTGAACGTGCTCAAGCAGTTGCCTTTCTCTACCGAGAGAAAGATGATGGCAACCTTGGCAGAAGTTGATGGCGAGACCTATCTCTTCGTGAAGGGTGCGCCTGAAATCGTGATGAAGAAATGCATCATCGAAGATAGAATGCTGAGACAGTCAGCCGAAGAACTCGATGAGTGGCAGCATAAGGCGATGAGAACCCTGGCGTTCGCCTATAAGAAGATAGAAGCTTCTATCATGAGAACTTCCAGAACCTCTACTGCCGAAGTGGTAGCACTTCTCGATGCCAACGATCTTCAGTTGCAGGCCATTGCAGCCATTGCCGATCCTATCCGTCCGGATGTTCCTGCTGCCGTGCAGGAGTGCCGCCATGCGGGTATCGAGGTGAAGGTGGTTACGGGTGATACGGCTGCCACCGCCTTGGAGATAGGCAAGCAGATAGGTGTCTTCGAAGATGAACCTGAGAATATCGGAGCAGATGGCTCTCTGACCTCGCTCGACCAGCAGATGATTACGGGCGAACAGTGGGAGGCTCTTTCTGACGAAGAGGCTTACGAACGGGCGAAGGATATCCGTGTGATGAGCCGTGCCCGTCCTACCGATAAGCAGCGACTGGTGGCCATGCTCCAGAAGCGTGGCGAGGTGGTTGCCGTAACAGGCGACGGTACCAACGATGCTCCGGCGCTTCACTATGCCCACGTGGGCTTGTCGCTGGGTTCGGGAACTTCCGTGGCTAAGGAGGCTTCGGATATGACCCTGCTCGATGATTCCTTCAAGTCTATCGCCAACGCCGTGATGTGGGGACGCTCGCTCTATCGCAACCTGCAGCGCTTCCTCTTCTTCCAGTTGGTAGTAAACGTGGCAGCCCTCCTGCTGGTGCTTGGCGGCTCAGTTATCGGAACTGAAATGCCGTTGACGGTAACCCAGATTCTCTGGGTGAACCTTATCATGGATACCTTCGCAGCCTTGGCACTTGCCTCATTGCCTCCATCTCACGAGGTGATGAAGGATAAACCACGCAAGGCATCCGATTTCATCATCAACAAGAGCATCGGTTTCGGCATTCTGTTCTGCGGCATCGTCTTCTTCCTCGTTATGTTTGCCCTGCTGGTTTACTGCGAGCGCAGAGGCAAGGGTGGAGTAGATGTGCATGAACTGACCATGTTCTTCACCACCTTCGTGATGATTCAGTTCTGGAACCTCTTCAATGCCAAGGCGCTGATGAGCCATCATACTGCTTTCCGCCATTTCCTGAAGGATAAGGGAATGATTCTGGTGCTTGTACTGGTATTGGTGGGTCAGTGGATTATCGTAACCTTTGGTGGCGAAATGTTCCGCACCACACCATTGTCGCTCCACGAGTGGCTGCTCATCATCGGCTCAACCTCCGTTGTACTTTGGGCGGGCGAACTGTGGCGAGCTTTTAAGAGAATGATAGCAAAGAGAAGATAATCCATCGGAGTTCTTCTTCTGATATGAATGTTAAAGACAGTCCTTATGAATACAATACATTATAACGATATCGTGCAGTTGCCGCTTTGTGTGGCAACCATCGGTTTCTTCGATGGGGTGCATCGGGGACATCAGTTCCTGATTCATCATCTCGTAGAGACGGCACGAAAGGATGGCTTGCAATCTACCGTCATCACCTTCGATGCGCATCCCCGCAAGGTATTGCAGGCAGATTATCAGCCAGAGATGCTGAGCACACTCGACTCCAAGCTGCTGCTGCTTTCGAAGACGGAAGTGGATAATGCCGTGGTGCTGCATTTCGACAAGGCGATGGCTGCCATGTCGGCAAGAGAGTTTATGCAGCAGGTGCTCCACGACCATCTCAACGTAAGGAAACTCTTCATCGGCTACGACCATCGCTTCGGTCATAACCGCGAGGAGACTTTCGAAGATTACGTGCGCTACGGCAAGGAGATGGGCATCGAGGTAATCAGGAACGAAGCCTTCCAGATAGATGGCATCAACATCTCTTCTTCCGTCATCCGCTCATTCCTGAAAGAGGGAGAAGTGGAGATGGCAGCCCGGTGCCTCGGATTCCCTTACACCCTCATCGGAAAGGTGGTGAATGGATTCCATGAAGGCAGAAAGCTCGGTTTCCCTACTGCCAATCTCGACATCTCTCACTTCGGACAGCTGATTCCTGCCCCTGGTGTCTATGCCGTAAGGGTAAGACTGGAGAATACGGTGGTATGGAAACGGGGAATGATGAATGTGGGCAATCGCCCAACCTTCAATGGCAGACAACTGACGCTAGAGACGCACATCTTCAATTTCGATGGGGATATTTATGACCAGCTCTTGCTCGTAAGCTTCGTGAAGCGAATAAGGGGCGAACAGAAGTTTGACAGTCCCGAGGAGTTGGCGGCGCAGCTGAAAGAGGATGAGCAGACCGTGCTGGATCTCTTTGAAAAGGAAGCGGAATGATAGCGAGAATGCTATTAACTATAAACGATTAATTATAAACAGTAAAAGCAATGGCAAAGATTAATTTAAAGAGAGGTTTGACGGATATCGTCCTCTACCTGATTATATTTATAGTAGTACAGATTATCGTGATGTATGCTGGTGCAGGAATCTGGGCGGGCATTAAGGGCGAAGGTTACCAGGCAACGCTCCTGGCTATCAGTTCGGGCAGCAATCCTATCCTGATGGCGCTTACCTCAGCGTTCAGCAACGTTATCACCCTCGTCATCTTCCTGAAGACGAAGTGGACACCGCTGACCCGCGATTATCTGCTTTCCAAGCCTTGGATAACGCTTCTCTGGGTGGCATTGTTCGCCCTGGGAACCATCATCCCTCTGGAGTTCATATATGAGCAGATAGGCATCGAGATGGACGAGAATGCCGAGCAGATACTCGCATCGCTCATGAAGGAGCCTTGGGGCTATGTGGCTATCGGCGTTCTGGCGCCTTTTGCTGAGGAGGTTGTGTTCCGTGGAGCCATTCTCCGCACCCTGCTGGGTCTTATGAGCAAGAAGAACCATTGGGTAGCCATCATGATTTCGGCTGCCATCTTCGGTCTGGCTCACGCCAACGTAGCGCAGTTTATCAATGCCCTCCTGCTGGGCTTACTCCTGGGTTGGATGTATTATCGCACCAAGAGTCTTGTTCCGGGCATCCTGCTCCACTGGGTGAATAATACGATGGCGTATGTCCTGTCCAATATCATGCCTCAGAGCGATGGCAAGCTCATCGACCTCTTCCATGGCGATGAGAAAACCATGTATTATGCCATAGGCTTCTCTCTCTGCATCATGATTCCAAGCTTCATACAGATGATTATCAGATTAAAGAAGGTTAAGGCTTAAGAGATAAATAAACGAGTAAAAAGGTTACCTGGATGGGTAGCCTTTTTTCAGATATATAACCGGATAGATAAGTAGATTTTATGAAGATTATAGAAAGCAGTATCATAGGAAAGAAGAGCCCTGAGGCTTGTGAGGATGGAATGGTAGTTACCGATGATTTCATCGCTGTGATAGATGGCAGTACGAGCAAGACGCCGAAGCATCTCAATCCTGATATGAAGAACGGAAGATACGCCATGATGCTTATCTCGGAATATATTCGTGAGGAACTGAAGGCGGATGCCTCGGTAGATGATTTCTGCCAGGGTGTGACAGCCTATATATATAATAAGGTGTATGAAAAGCTTGGGGTGGAAGAGCGGTTGAAGGAGCATCCCGAAGAGCGCCTAACAGCTTCGGCTATCCTTTATAGCCGGACAAGGAATGAAGTCTGGATGGTGGGCGATTGCCAGGCAATCATCGATGGAAAGCTTTATGAGAACGGCAAGCCTTATGAGGAGAAGATTGCCCGGAAACGAGTAGAACTGATAGCGCAGGGCCTTTCGCCTGCTGAGGCTAGAAAGCAGATAGAGCCATTGCTTATCAAGGCGATGCTTTCGGGGCAGAACCTGACCTATACGGTTATTGATGGATTTCCTATCTATCGGGAGGGAGTGAAGGTTGTCTCTGTTTCAGATTCTTGTTCTGTTCAGGATTCTGTTCCAGCATCAGATTCTGTCCCTTGCTCTGACTCCGTTTCTGCATCAGGTACAATTCCATCTTCTTCCTCCGAGATAGTCTTGGCGAGCGATGGCTATCCGTTTCTGAAGCCAACCTTGGCAGCGAGTGAGGCTGCATTGGCAGAGCAGATTGCCAACGACCCTCAGAACATCCATTCCTTTATCGCCACCAAGGGCATCGTAGAGGGCAATAAGAGCTTTGATGATAGAACTTATATCCGATTTTCGCCAGAAAAATAAAACACGGACAAATTGAATTTGTCCGGCTCGCTTGTCTGGTGGCTTGTAACTATCAAATAATCAAATCTTTATAAGCCTTCGGACAATTTGTCCGGACAAATTCAATTTGTCCGTGTTATTTTTTTAGCATGAATTTGTAAAGAAAAGCAAGGATTTCCATCCGGTAGGCGATGTATTCCCAAGAAGAAAACGATGACTTCTGCTCCGAGAAACGGTGAGTTCTGGAGGAGAAAACTATGAGTTAGTATTTTTAACAAAAGGGGCAAAGGGTTAACAGGTTAACAGTTAACAGCTGTTTTTTGCATCCTCCCCCTCTCCTATACCTTATATTATATATAAATATATATACTTATTATTATATGTGAGTGGGGGGAAAGTAGGCATTTTGGGCTGTTAACTGTTAACTCTGTTAACCCCCATCAGGAAAACCACCCTTTCAAGTCCTCCTTCTTAAGCTAGCCAGGAGCCTTATATGAAGGCAAGTAAGAGTCATCAATGATGACCGGAAGGAGGCTTAAATGAAGCCTCGCAGTGGCGATAAATTGAGCCACTTGTGTATCCTTTATCATACGCTTGCGTGCAAAATATATTAAATAAGTAAGGGCTGCCAGTACATCCTGGCAGCCCTATTACGTTAGTATGTTATGAAAAATTTGAGAGAATTGAAACTTCACAGCTTCAGAATTGTTTTACTAAACATGATTTTTTATAGAGAAAGCATAGAAATAATCTACTTTAATAACGTTGGAGACGTTGTTGGAGTGCTTACCTGATCGATGCCTGTGCGTTGCATAGAATCAACCGAAGCAGAATCTCCCATGGCTACGGACACGCCCTTGCCACTCTTGATGTATCCTACGTTTTCAACAGAATCAATGTCATTGCTCTGGAAAGGAACCTGAACTGCATTGCCCAATGTCAGGATGATAGCTACCACGGCAGCAGCCTTGAAGAGAGGCTTCAGGCGCTCTGTCAAAGAAATCACCTTTGCCTTGTTAGGCTTCTTGGTGTATTCATCTTCAATCATCGCCATCATCTTCTGGTCGAAGTCATCACCCAGCGCCTCTTGCTTAGCCTCGCCCATCTCGTAAGAGAAGAGCGCTTGGTATGGCTTCAGCTCGGCAGGCAACTCGTCCTGGCTGAAGAATGCACGGAGAATCTCCTCTTCTTCGAGAGAAGTCTCGCCCTTCCAGTAGCGATCCAAAAGTTGGTTGATGTACTTATAATCCATATCTGTCGAATTGTTGAAATCTTTGTTTGACTGTTTGACGAGCCCTGAAGATGTTCACCTTGACCTGGTCTTCCGTGATGCAGAGGATGTCTGCTATTTCCTTGTAGGACTTTCCTTCGATGTCTCGAAGTTGCAGACAGCTGCGCTGCTTTTCAGGCAACTCGTCGATAATATTCTTTACGATGTTCAGTTTGTCTTTCTGAATCATCCTTTCTGAGGGGGTAGAAGTGTTTTCGTCTAACCTTTCTGTATTCTGCTCTTCCAACGAATCATTCTGATTTTCCATCTTCTTGATGCGGTCGAGCGAGAGGTTGCGAGCGATGGTGAGGCTGTATGCCTCGATGGAGTCAAGCTCCTGCCATCTGTCGCGGGCGTTCCAGACTTTAATCAGCGTATCCTGCACAACGTCTTCCGCTTCCTCCCGGTTGAGAGTAATGCGAAGGGCCAGCCTGAAGAGTTTGTTCTTCAGCGGCAAAACATCGTTCTGGAAACTGATTTCTTTCATCCCTCTATAATTAATGACGACTATGTTATAAGAAAGTTACAACCAATCTTGAATTATTTCTATTTTTAACTCTTGTTAAGAAAAAAGGTGATGAATTCTTCACTCTTCACTCTTCGTTCTTCACTTAATCACCGTTCCGTGCTTTCCGTCGATGGCGGTAGCAAGGGTGATAATCACCTCTTTCACACCAGCATCAATGGCTGCAAGGGCATTCTCCAACTTAGGAATCATGCCGCCTGCCACGGTACCATCTGCTTTGTATCTCTCAAAATCGGCATGGGTAATCACTGGAATCACGCTGTCGTCATCCTCAGGATTACTGAGCACGCCTTTCTTTTCAAAACTATATATCAATGTCACATCGTAGTAAGGCGCCAAAGCCTTGGCAGTCTCGCTGGCTATGGTGTCGGCATTGGTATTGAGGATATTGCCCTTGCCGTCATGGGTCAATGGAGCCATCACTGGAGTAATGCCTTCATTAATCAGGGTCTGGAGCATCTTGCCGTTGGCACGCTCTACATCGCCCACGAATCCGAAGTCGATACCGTCCTTCAACGGACGCTTGTGACTGTGGATTACGTCCATATCAGCACCGGTCAGACCGAGAGCATTCACGCCGTTAGCCTGGAGCTTGGCAACCAGGTTCTTGTTGACCAGACCGCCATAAACCATTGTTACCACTTCCAGCATGTCTGCATCTGTGATGCGGCGACCGTTCACCATCTTGCTCTCGATGCCGAGGGCTGCGGCTACCTTAGTGGCACGGCGGCCACCGCCATGTACCAATACTTTCTTGCCAGGAATGGCTGCGAAATCCTTCAAGAGCTGTGCCAGTTGCTCGCTGTCTTCAACGATGGCACCGCCTACCTTTACTACTGTTACTTTTTCCATCTTTAAGTTTAGTTTATAGTTAATAGTTAATAGTTTATAGGGCAATCTTGCTGTAAACTATTAACTATCAACTGTTAATTCTTACTGAAGATATGTGTATCCGAAGAGCCCATTTCTATAGGTGCCCAGGAATTCCTTGCCCTCATCGAGCGAAATCTTACCTTCCTTCACACTCTTGGTTACCCACTGCTCCAACTGGCGGACGAGCTTCTTCGGATTGTACTGTACGTAATCCAATACCTCCTCTACGGTCTCGCCGTCGAATATCTGGTCGATGCTATATTTGCCGTCCTTTACAGAGATGTGGGCAGCATTGGTGTCGCCGAAGAGATTGTGCATGTCGCCCAGAATCTCCTGGTAGGCACCAACGAGGAATACACCGAGATAATATGGCTCGTTCTTCTTCAATGGATGAAGAGGAAGAACGTTGCCGATATGTCCGTCGGTAACGAAGTTGGCAATCTTTCCGTCGCTGTCGCAGGTGATGTCCTGCAAGGTGGCGTTGCGGGTAGGACGCTCGTTCAGACGCTGGATAGGCATGATAGGGAAGAGCTGGTCGATAGCCCAACTGTCTGGCAGGCTCTGGAACAGAGAGAAGTTGCAGAAATACTTGTCGGCAAGAATCTTATCCAATCCTCTGAGCTCCTCAGGTACATGCTTCATGTGCTTGGCAAGATTGTTGATCTCGTGGCACACGCTCCAGTACATTGCCTCAATCTCTGCACGGGTCTTCAGATCTACGATGCCGTGAGAGAAGAGCTGCAGGGCCTCTTCGCGAATCTGCTCGGCATCATGCCAGTCTTCCAGCATGTTGCGAGGATTCAGGTTGTCCCATATCTCATAAAGATCCTTCACCAGCTGGTGGTCAGTCTCCTTCGCCTCAAACTCCTCAGGCATCTCTGGCAGGGAAGCTGTCTCCAAGACATCGATGACCAGGACAGAATGATGGGCAGAGAGCGAACGGCCGCTCTCGGTGATGAGGTTAGGGTGCTCGATATTGCTCTTGTTGGCTGCATCTACGAATGTATAGACACAGTCGTTCACATACTCCTGGATAGAGTAGTTTACGGAGCTCTCGCTGCTTGAAGAGCGGGTGCCATCGTAATCTACACCGAGTCCGCCACCGCAATCTACGAAATCTACATTGTAGCCCATCTTGTGGAGGCTAATATAGAACTGGGCTGCCTCACGGAGAGCAGTCTGAATGCGGCGAATCTTTGTAATCTGACTTCCGATATGGAAGTGGATAAGGCGCAGACAGTCGTGGAATCCCATCTCGTCTATCTTCTTGAGGGCTGTGAGCAGTTCTGCGCTGGTCAAGCCGAACTTAGATGCATCGCCGCCGCTTTCAGCCCATTTGCCTGAACCTGAAGAAGCCAGTTTGATGCGGATACCGATGTTTGGCTTTACGTTGAGCTTTTTGGCTACCTTTTCGATGATATCCAGCTCATTGAGCTTTTCTACTACGATAAAGATGCGCTTGCCCATCTTCTGAGCCAGCAAGGCAAGTTCGATGTAGCTCTCGTCCTTGTAGCCGTTACAGATGATGAGCGAGTCGCTCTGTGCCTGTACGGCGATGACGGCGTGGAGTTCTGGCTTAGAGCCAGCCTCCAGTCCGAGGTTGAACTTCTTGCCGTGAGAGATAATCTCCTCAACGACCGGCTGCATCTGGTTCACCTTAATAGGATAGATGACAAAGTTTTCTCCCTTGTATCCATACTCTTCCTTTGCCTTTTGAAAACAGCTGGCTGTCTTCTCGATGCGGTTGTCGAGGATGTCTGGGAAACGGAGCAGTACGGGAGCGTTGATGTCGCGTAATGCCAACTCGTCCATGATGTCGCGCAGGTCTATCTGCGTGTTGTCCTTGCATGGAGTTACATAGACATCACCCTTGTCGTTGATGCCAAAGTAAGAAGTACCCCAACCACAGATGTTGTAGAGCTCCTTCGAGTCTTCAATAGTCCATTTCTTCATTTTCTAATCTTGCTTGCTGGAAATCAGTTTTGTTTGTTACCTTTATTATTTTATTAGATACGGCTATATGTTCAGCAGGTCTCTGATCTGCTGAACAATAGCGTTGATTTTATCATAATTGTCCATCACGTTGATATCGATGATGTGTTTTGCCTTCTCGTAGTAAGGCTCGCGAAGTTTCAGCTGCTCATGGATAAACTTGTCTACCTCTTCCGGTGTTTTGTTGAGCAGCAGAGGGCGTACGCCTTTGCCCATCTTCAGATGAGCGTGAAGGGTTTCTGGAGATGCCTTCAGGTAAAACGTTTCGCCAAGTTGGTTCATGTAGTCCATATTGTCGAAGAAACATGGTGTTCCTCCTCCGCAACTTACCACTACATTTTCAAACTCTGCCACTTCGTGTAGCATATTGTGCTCTATCTTGCGAAATCCCTCTTCTCCAACTTCGTCGAAGATCTGTTTAACGGTCTTGCGCATTCGGCTCTCGATATACCAGTCGAGATCGTAGAACATAACGCCAAGGTCTTTGGCGAGGGCTTTGCCGACCGTTGTCTTGCCGGCGCCCATGTATCCTATGATGATGATTGACTTCATTTTCTTCTGTTTCTATGTCAATGAGGCATGTTTATGATTTCTTTCTGCCTCTAGCCTTTGGTTCTGGAGCAGCTTTGATAATTTCCATACACTCCTCGTATGTAAGCTCCTCTGCACTCTCATGTTTTGCCTTTGGAATGCGGTAATTCTTGCCGTCGTAAGCAATGTATGGACCATACTTGCCATTGAGAATTTCCATCTTATCGTCCTCATCGAAAACTTTGAGATGGCGCTTCTCTTCGGCTTCGCGCTTTTCCTTGATCAGTTCGATGGCTCTATCCAGGGTGATGGTCAGCGGATCATCCTCCTTTGGAATAGAAACATACTTGCGGTTATGGAGGATGTAAGGACCGTATCGGCCAGAGCCAACTGTTACAGTAATGCCTTCATAATCACCGAGTTCTCTTGGTAGCTTGAAGAGTTCCAAAGCCTCTTCCAGGGTGATGGTTTCGATGCTCTTGTCTGATGGCAGCTGGGCAAACTGAGGCTTGTCCTTATCCTCTGCAGAACCAATCTGTACCACTGGTCCAAAACGGCCAATCTTGACGAATACTGGCTTTCCAGTCTTTGGATCATTTCCGAGATTGCGCTCGCCGGCTTTGTGCTGGTTGCGGGCTTCCAGGACTTCCTTCACTTCAGGCTCAAAGCCCTTGTCGAAATCCTTCATCCAGTTGGTCCATTCGGTCTTTCCTTCTGCAATATCATCAAACTTCTTCTCTACGTCTGCCGTAAAGTTGTAGTTCATGATGTTCGGGAAGTTCTCCATCAGGAAATCGTTTACTACGATGCCGATATCAGTAGGCAGAAGCTTGCCCTTTTCAGAGCCTGCCATCTCTTTCTTCAACTTCTGGGTTATCTTGATGCCCTTCAGGGAATCTATGGTGAATGTGCGCTCTTCACCCGTCTTGTCACCCTTTACCACGTATTGACGCTGCTGGATGGTACTGATAGTTGGAGCATAGGTAGATGGACGGCCGATGCCGAGATCTTCCAGTTTCTTCACCAGACTGGCCTCTGTGTATCTTGCAGGAGCCAGAGAATACTTCTCTGTAGCAAGGATTTCTCTGCGCTGCAATTCATCGCCTTCTTTCAGGGCTGGAAGAATGTGGGAAGAATCCTCAGCATGCTCTTCATCGTCGGTTGACTCGAGATAAACCTTGAGGAAACCATCGAATGAAACAACCTCGCCGGTAGCAACAAACTTTTCGCTTGTGTTGCCGATATTGATGTTGATGGTTGTCTTTTCAAGTTGTGCGTCAGCCATCTGAGATGCGATGGTACGCTTCCAGATGAGTTCGTAAAGGCGCTTCTCCTGAGCGGTTCCTTCGATGGTTGGTTCATTCATATATGTAGGACGGATAGCCTCGTGCGCTTCCTGTGCACCCTTTGAACTGGTGTGGTAGGCACGAGTCTGGCTGTATTCCTTGCCATATTCTCTGATAATCTCATCTTTGCTGGCGTTGGAACAGAGCGTAGAGAGGTTTACGCTATCGGTTCGCATGTAAGTGATGCGTCCGCTTTCGTAAAGTTTCTGGGCTATCATCATGGTCTGTACAACGGTGAAACCAAGCTTGCGGGCTGCCTCCTGTTGCAGAGTAGAAGTAGTGAAAGGTGGTGCAGGAGAACGCTTTAAAGGCTTTTTGGTTACAGATTCAACCATAAACTTAGCGTCTTTACACTTTTCAAGGAAAGCTTCAACCTCTTCGTGGGTATTGAAACGCTGGTCCAGTTCTGCCTTTACCTCTGTTGCATTGCCGCTGTCGCTGATCAGGGCGAAAATAGCGGTAACGCGATAGTATGGAACACTCTGGAACTTCTGGATTTCACGCTCACGTTCTACTATCAGACGGACAGCAACACTCTGTACACGACCTGCAGAAAGGGCTGGCTTAACCTTTCTCCACAAGATAGGAGAAAGCTTGAAACCTACCAGTCGGTCGAGTACACGACGAGCCTGCTGGGCATTCACCAGGTTCATGTCCAGATGGCGTGGGTTATTGATTGCGTCAAGAATAGCCTGTTTGGTAATCTCGTGGAAGACAATACGGTTTGTCTTCTCCTCATCCAATCCCAGTACTTCGCAAAGGTGCCAGCTGATGGCTTCTCCCTCGCGGTCCTCATCGGATGCTAACCAGATTTTCTTGGCTTTCTTCGCATTCGTTTTCAATTCTGTAACGAGTTTTTTCTTTTCCTCTGGAATCTCATAATCAGGTTCCATGGTTTTCTCGTTTATACTAAGTTCCTTCTTCTTCAGGTCACGGATATGACCGTAAGAAGACATAACCTTATAGTCCTTACCTAAAAACTCTTCGATCTTTTTAGCCTTCGCAGGGCTCTCGACGATTACTAAATTCTCTTGCATAAGCTTATACACAATTTTTTTCGGTTGGCAAAAGTAAGTAAACTTTTTGCTTATACCTTATTATATGGTGTTTTTTTTGGTTTTTTTAATGTTTGGGAGCCATATTTGGCTGTATTGAACCCTTTTTACCCCAATTTTGTTTCCAAATAACGATGGAGCCCCTTGCGTATGGAATCGAATGCAAACTCATCAGGATTGAGTCTGCTCAATGGTATCCAGAATGATTCTTCTGCATCGTCCATTGCTTCTATATGAGTGTCGTCTTTCACCTTCACTTCATAGAACATATCGAGGGTATGAACCATGAAACCTGAGTAAAGGTAGAGATTTGGGTAGCTGAACTGATACTTAACCTCAGTTGCATCCAGTCCGGTTTCCTCTTTTACCTCTCTTGCCATACCTTCTTCACCTGTTTCATCCATGTCAACAAAACCGCCTGGCAAATCGAGTGCCCCCTTGGCTGGGTCTTTCTTGCGCCTTACTGCCAGGAGCTCTTCCTTACTGTTGAGTATGAGAGCTACCGTAGCACTGCTTGGATTGAGGTAATAAGAGAATCCGCAGTCCTTACACTTCTTGCTCTTGATGTTGTTGATTTCGAAATGATTAGAGCCGCAAACCGGGCAAAACTGAAACTTATCTAATACGTGACTCATATTATGATTAATGTATAATGATTGATGTTTAATGGAAAAGAATTTATCATCATGTTATAATTGAAAAGCGGCCGGTCTTTGACTGCTGAACAAAGATCGGCCGCTGGTTATCTGATATTTACCAATTATCTGTACGGAATGGGAAGAGAGGCAGGTTGCCTGCATTTGCCATATTGCCGAGCTGGAAGTTGCGGAAACAGTAGCGAAGGGCTACTGGTTTCTTTACCTCAGGACTTGTTACGATGACGCACTCATTCCAAGGATCGTTGCCTTCCTGCCAGAAGTGCTTGGCTGTAGCCTTATGGAATACCTTATCTTCGCCTGCAACTTCGAAACCCTCGATACCTTCAAAGCGGTTGTAGGCTCCGTAGGTGTTGTCGAAATGCACCTTTACAGTATCACCTACAATCTTCATCTCCTTGAAGGTCATGCTCTCGCTGAAGAGTCCCTTCATGCCATAGGTCTTGCTGAGTGCCTGGAGTGCAAGGCGTTCGCCTACAGGCTGTTTCTGACATGGATGAATCTGCTCAACCTCGTATGGGTAAACCAGGTCTTCGGTACAGACGATGCCGCTGTTTGGAATCACCTTGGCTGCATTGAACTGCTGTTCACGGAGCTTAGGTCCCCAATCGCCATTTACGTCGCCATTATGATAAGGTGCAATCTGTACGAAATAGAATGGCAGTTCGCCCTGCTTGAAGTCTCTGCGCCACTGGGCAACGAGGTCGGCAAGACGTTTGGTATACTGGCCGTCCGGGTCGCCCACGTTAGAACATCCCTGATAGAAGAGAATACCCTTTACGCTATAGTTGAGGATAGGGTGGAAAGTTCCGTTACCCCAGAGAAGAGGGTAGAGGAAATCCCACTTAAACTTAGGGTTCTTGGTCATCTTTACAGAGTCGAGATCTTCCTTGGTGTTCTTCTTCAGGTAGTCGCGGTCGAGCCAGCTTTCTACACGGCTTCCACCCTTGTTTGCCATGACCAGACCTACCGGAATATCAAGAGTCTTGTTTATTACCTGTGCAAAGAAGTATCCTGTAGCAGATGCATCGCCTACGGTTTCCGGGTTAACCTCCTTCCATTCGCAGTTGGCATCATCTAACGGCTTACTGCTCATTACGCTAGGAATCTTTACGTAATGTACGCCTTTGTACTGGTTTGCTTCGAGCACCGCCTTGTTGTAACCTTCTACAGGGCAGTTGCCGAATCCTTTTACAGGCATCTCCATGTTGCTCTGACCTGCACAAACCCATACTTCTCCTGCCAGCACATTGTTGAGAGTGGTCTTTTCGCCATCATCGAAAGTGATAGAGAGTGGGGTGTAGCTCGCCTTCGGGGTTTGTACTTTGATAGCCCATTTGCCATCCTTTCCGGTCTTGGCAGAATATTTCTGCCCAGACCATGAGGTGGTTACCTCTACTGTGGCTCCTGGTTTGTCCCATCCCCAGAGGCTAGCCTCTGTGTTTTGCTGTAAAATCATGTTGTCACCCAAGATGTGTGGCAACTTTACTTTAGCCTGTGCTCCAGTTGTGATAAGCGCCAAGGCTGCCATTGCTAAAAATTTCTTATTCATTTTTTAGGGTTTAAAAGTTTATCGTTTTTTTTGTTCTTAAGTTCCTTGTATGGTTCGTATTCTGATATTGCCATCTATGTTATCATGAAAGCAGATACAGAACTGACGTTAAAGAATAAGAGTTAGAAGCTGGAAGATGAAAAGCCGAAACTGTTCTCTCCAAACTTCTAACTCCTGGTTATCTTCTGGTTATCTTAAAGAAGGTTCTTGATGGCTGCCTCTATGTCCTTAATCTGTGCATCACGTGCCTGCAGGGTGTTGGTGCGGTCGATCAGGAAGAAGGTAGGAATGCTCTGGACATTGTAGAGAGCCAGACTCTTGCCCTGAATGCCATCTTCATCTCGTACGCAAATCCAAGGGATGGCAGCGGTAGAGGTCTTCCAGAAGTGCTCGTCAGGGTCTACTGATACCTGATAAATCTCCAGTCCGGCAGCATGATACTTGTTGTAGAGTTCACGCAACATCATGATGCGCTTGGTACTCTCTTTGCTGGCGAAGAGGTGGAAGTCGAGCAGTACCACCTTGCCCTTGAGGTCGGAGAGACGGCGTACCTGTCCCTTGTTGTCCTGAAGTGCAAGTTCGATGCATCCGTTTACGCTCACCTTGCTGGCCTCAATCTGCTGCTGTGCCATCTGGTTCTCGATGATGCGGATGTCCTTCATTCCCTCGATGGCGATATTGTGGAGGTTCTTGCCACGCTCAGCGCCAGGATAGTAGGTGTCCCAACTGGTTGCTACGGCAGCAAATACCTTCACGTCGTCTTTGTTGTTGCGAGGGTTGAAGATAAGTGTATTCACATTGCCCAACTGTACCGTTTGGAAGAGCGCATAGTAAGCGTATGCCTTCATTGGCTCCTTGAATATGTAGTTGGTTTTGATGTCCTGTTTGTAAGCCTGGAGCATGCGGCCTACGATGGATTCGATAGAATCGTTGCCGATGTTAGGATCTTTCACGAGCCCGTTGATATTGCTCTGGAGAGTCATCTGCTTAAGAGACAACTCCTTGATCTTGTTGCAGTTTTCTGAACCTTCTACTTCGTATTTGAAGCTCATCTGCGGATAAGCCGCCTTTACCTTGACGGTTTCTGTAGAATCGATGGAAAGATTGATGGTTTGATTGGCGATGCGTAAGCGGTAGAACTCTGGGGTAACAGAGTCCATGGCAGCCTCGTCGAAGGCAAAGGCGCCATCCTCGCCCAGTTTCACAGAGTCGATTTTCACAGGACCGTTCAGGCTGATGTTCTCCAGATAGAGCATAGAGTCCTGAGCCTCTGTGATATTGCCGTTGATGTGGAATTTCTTGTTGTTACAAGAAGTCAAAGCCAGTGCAGCTACCATAATCGCTGCCACTGAAAAGAGTCTAGTTATCTTCATGAATTTTATTATTTTGCAAAATTATCGAGTGCAAAGATAGTAATAAAATTGCGAATAATGCACCTTCTATAGATAAATTATTTAAAAAAGTGGAAAATAATTGCTGATTTATTTGTTTATTAATAATTAAAGAGGTATCTTTGCAGCGTTTTAGATATTTTAGATGTTAGACAAAACAATAAGTTTTTTAATTTAGATGAACGTAATTACAAAAAGTGTTCAGTTGCCTGATGGAAGAACCATCACAATTGAGACCGGAAAAGTTGCAAAACAGGCTGATGGTGCTGCGGTTCTCCGCATGGGTAACACAGTGCTTCTCGCAACTGTTTGTGCAGCAAAGGATGCAGTTCCGGGTACAGATTTTATGCCTTTGCAAGTAGATTATCGTGAGCAGTACAGTGCTGCAGGTCGTTTCCCTGGTGGTTTCACCAAGCGCGAAGGCAAGGCCAGCGATGAGGAAATCCTTACCTCTCGTCTTGTGGACCGTGCTTTGCGTCCACTTTTCCCTTCTAACTACCATGCAGAAGTTTACGTACAGGTAATGTTGCTCTCAGCCGATGGTGTTGACCAGCCAGATGCCCTCGCAGGTTTCGCTGCTTCAGCTGCCATGGCTTGTTCAGATATTCCTTTCGAGTACTATATCTCTGAGGTTCGTGTAGCTCGTATCAATGGTGAGTATGTTGTTAACCCTACATTCCAGCAGATGGAAGAGGCAGACATGGATATCATGGTTGGTGCTACCAAGGACAATATCATGATGGTAGAAGGTGAGATGAAGGAAGTTTCTGAGCAGGATCTCATTGGTGCCCTCAAGGTGGCTGCCGAGGCTATCAAGCCTATGTGCGAACTCCAGTATGAGTTGGCTAAGGAGAAGGGTACTGACGTGAAGCGTGAGTATGACCACGAGATCAACGATGAGGAACTCCGTGAGCAGATCAAGTCTGAGCTTTACAAGCCAGCTTATGATATCAATCATCAGGCTTTGGAGAAGCATGCACGTCAGGATGCTTTCGACAAGGTTTTGGCTGATTTCCTCGAGAAGTATGACGCTGCTCATACCGATCTTTCTGAGGAAGACTTGGAGGAGAAGCACGCTGAGGCTACCCGTTACTATGATGACGTAATGCGCGATGCTATGCGCCGTTGCATCCTCGACGAGGGCTTGCGCCTTGATGGCCGTGCTACTACAGAAATCCGCCCTATCTGGTGCGAGGTATCTCCACTCCCAATGCCTCACGGAAGCGCTATCTTCCAGCGTGGTGAGACAATGTCTCTCTCTACATGTACGCTCGGTACCAAGATGGACGAGAAGCTTATCGACGGTGTGCTCGAGAAGAGCTACCAGCGCTTCCTTCTTCACTATAACTTCCCTCCATTCTCTACAGGTGAGGCTAAGGCTCAGCGCGGTGTAGGCCGTCGTGAGATTGGTCACGGTCACTTGGCATGGCGTGGTTTGAAGGGTCAGATTCCTACAGACTTCCCTTACACAGTACGTTTGGTAAGCCAGATCTTGGAGTCTAATGGTTCTTCTTCTATGGCTACTGTTTGTGCCGGTACTCTCGCCCTGATGGATGCAGGTGTTCCTATGAAGAAGCCAGTTTCTGGTATCGCTATGGGTCTTATCAAGAACCCAGGTGAGGACAAGTACGCTATCCTCAGTGATATCCTCGGTGATGAGGACCACTTGGGTGATATGGACTTCAAGACCACTGGTACCCGCGATGGCTTGACTGCTACACAGATGGATATCAAGTGTGATGGTTTGAGCTTCGAGATTCTTGAGGAGGCTTTGATGCAGGCTAAGGCTGGTCGTGAGCACATTCTCAACTGCATGATGGAGACAATCTCTGAGCCACGTGCTGAGATGAAGCCACAGGTTCCACGTATCGTAGCATTCGATATCCCTAAGGAGTTCATCGGTGCTGTTATCGGCCCTGGTGGTAAGATTATCCAGCAGATGCAGGAGGATACTGGTGCGACAATCACTATCGAGGAGACTGATGGTAAGGGTCACGTCCAGGTATCTGCTCCTAACAAGGATTCTATCGATGCAGCTTTGGCTAAGATTAAGGCTATCGTAGCTGTTCCTGAGGTTGGTGAGGTTTACGAGGGTACTGTTCGCTCTATCATGCCTTACGGTTGCTTCGTAGAGATTCTCCCTGGTAAGGATGGTTTGCTCCACATCTCTGAGATTGATTGGAAGCGTCTTGAGACAGTTGAAGAGGCTGGCATCAAGGAAGGCGACAAGATCAAGGTGAAGTTGATGGAGATTGATCCTAAGACTGGCAAGTACAAACTTTCTCATCGTGTATTGATGGAGAAGCCAGAGGGTTATGTAGAGCGTGAGCGTCGTCCACGTCCTGAGCGCGGTGAGCGTCGCGGTCGTCGTGATGATCGTCATGAAGGTCGTGGTGAGCGTCCAGCTCGTCAGCCACGTCGTTACGAGCATCGTAATGATGAGCAGGCTCCTAAGGAGTTCAACGACTCTTTGGATCACAACAATGATGTAGAATAATCTGCGTATTAGATACATTATTATATATATAAAGGCACATTCCGCATAGGAATGTGCCTTTTTTGATATTGCTTTCTCTGGTTATTGCCGGATATAGTATTTGTAAATGGGAATGGAGAATGCAAAGTGGGATAAAATGTGGATAAACAAAAAGAGTCACAAGTAAAACTTGTGACTCTTTTCTGCGCTTCAAGATGGGCTTGAACCAACGACCCCCTGATTAACAGTCAGGTGCTCT